>Ga0194113_10004795_pt1 | contig 17670 bp, 10 predicted proteins | sample TA2MahC200mmetaG_FD_146193 | JGI IMG/M metagenome (GOLD analysis project Ga0194113, IMG submission 146193) | Freshwater microbial communities from Lake Tanganyika, Tanzania - TA2015017 Mahale Deep Cast 200m | ecosystem: Environmental > Aquatic > Freshwater > Lake | place: Tanzania: Lake... | reverse complement strand
GACCGCTGGGCGCGCCGAACAAGCCAGGTCACCGGGCCCGAACGGCCGGCCCGGCGGTCCGGCCCTACCTCTAGCTGGCGGTTCATGAGGAGCGTTGACGCCAAGGTGGTCGGCGCTCATAGGGGCCATACACCGGCAGGGCGCGCAGTCCCCTGCGCGCCGCCATCCGTGGCGGACTGAGGTGGCCGCAGGGTAGCGGGCGAGACGCCCGCTCTCCGTTGGCGACCCGAGCGCTCATCCGTATGGGGCATCGACGCCAGCCTGGAGGCCGGTTACCCGACCGCGGTGCGAGCCTACCGATCGAGGCGCGCCCGAAAGAATCGCTGCGGCGGACCGTTGGTCTCGGTCTCGCTGTAGGCGATGACTCCCGAGGCATCGTAGAACTCGAACCGCGGCCCCGGGGCCCAAACGGGCAAGCCAGGGCTCGAGTCGAGCGTGAACCGCTGGTCCGCATAGCCAAAGAATCCGAACTGGTTGGTAGCCACGCCTGGCGGACCCAGATGCCGCGCGAAGCGGATCACCACAGGATCGCTGCGAGGCACCCAGGGGGCGCGCAGGATGGCGCCTTCGACGCCGACCGTCACCAGTTGACCTTGCCGGGCGGCGACACCGTAGAGGGATTTGCCGGTCAGCGTGCCGAGGGATCGCCAATCGGTCGTGTTCGTGCTCAGCAGGACGGTTCCCTGGTTGCCCACCACCACAAAGTCGTCGTCGATCTGGACGACGTCGTTGAGCCAGCGGGTCGTGCCGGTCGTTCTCGCGGTCCAACGGACGCCGTTCGCGCTCGTGAGCAGAGCACCGTCTTCTCCCAAGGCGATGAACCCGCTTTCAAAGGCGCGCACGCGATACAGCCATTGGCTGGTTCCCGAGGTTTCCGCCGTCCAAGTAGCGCCGTTGGGGCTGGTCAAGACCGTGCCCAAATCCCCCACCACCGCCAGAGCGGCGTCGCGGCCGGCGACACTCGAGAGGAAGGCGGTCGTGGGCACCGGCCGGCGCGTCCAGTTCAGCCCGTTCGTGCTCGAGAGCACCGTGCCGCCGCCACCGGTCACATAGTACGCGCCCTTCCACGCCGTAACACCCTGCAGATCGTTCGTGGTGAGGCGCGGCTCGATCGCGTGCCAGACAATCCCCAACTCGCTGACGGTCTGTTGGGTGACGATGGGTTGGCCGTTGACGACGTTGGTGACGCTGACCTGGGTTAGGCGATTGGTGCTGATCATGAGCGCGCCCCCGGTGCCCACGGCCACCAACAGGTTCGTGTCCCCGCCCACGCCCAGGAACACAGCCTGGGTCACAGAAGTCGGCACCAGCTCGAGTTCCCAGTTCACACCGTTCTGGCTGGTCAAGACCGTCGCGTAATCGCCAACCCCGACGTACAGGTCCCCCACGGCAGCCACGTCCCAGAGCCAGTTGCGAATCGGTTCGGCTACCTCGAGCCAGTAGAGTTGGTTGCTCAACAAGTCGGGCTTCAGCCCCTCGACCGTCATCCCGCTGCGCCCGGCGATGAGGTATTCGTCCTCGTAACGCGTCGCGCAGTAGTAGGTCCAGTTCGGGGGAGGCAGGGCGTTGGCCGGAAGCGTCGCGTCCAAGGCATCGGTCCACGCGTAATTGAGCAGGGTTCGCTGTCCGACCCGGACTTCGCCGGCGCCGACCACCAGCGTTTCGGCGAGGTGACCCGTGACGCCGTACAGGTTTCCGGACGCGCCGGTGGCCAGCGAGCGCCAGGTCCCCTCCGGGTTGGCCGTGACCAAGACCACCCCGCCGTTCCCAACGGCCCAGAAGAAACCGTCGATCCATGCCACCTCGTTGAGGTCTTGGGTCAGACCACTGACCCGGACGACGGACCAGCGGCGGCGGTCGATGCTGGTGGCTACCAAGCCGCCCTGCCCCACCGCCACCCATTGCCCCGCGCCAAAGGTCACTCCGCGCAGCCAATTCGTGAAGCCGGGCGCCTGCCGAGCCCAAGCGACTCCGTCGTTGCTCGTGTAAACGGCGGCGTTATCGCCGACCGCGACCAACCCGCCCGGGCCAGCGGCGACTGCCTCGAGCCAGTCCGCAGTCGGCCCATCGAGCGAGCCAGCCTCGACATGGGCCGGGTCGTCCGCGAAGAGGACGGTCCCGTTCTCGCCGGTGATCACGAGGCGCGAGCCGAAGGAAGTGGCCGCGCGCAAGGCGCGGGTTGTGCCGCTCTCGCGCGGGATCCAGTGAACCAGATCCTGGCTCGTGAAGATTTGCCCGCGCTCGCCCACCTGAACGATCAGGTCCTCCCGAGTCGCCATGTCGTAGACGTGCGCGCCATGCGGCGTCGGATTGGACCAGCGCCAACGGGGAGAATCGTTCGCGCCTGCAGCCATCAACGCCCAGCCCCAGACCAGCAGCGGCCCAGCCCTCAGGGCCATGCCCCGCACCCTCGGACCACCTCGCCCAGCAACCTTCTCAGTCAACATGACCACACCCGGCGTAGCCTACCGATCCCCCCGCCCGTCAGGCCAGTCCGGATTCGCGAGCGCCTAGGCCCACAGCCGATGCGTCACTCGACACTGACGCGATAGTAGCGTCTGGGAACCCCGCCGGACAGGCCGTCTGGCGGCAGACCATCGACCTCAGCCACCCACTCGGCGACACCCGGCGCCGGACGCGTGAACCGCGGCGCAGCAAGCTCCTGCCAGCCCTGCAGGTCGCTGGACACCCACAGCCGATACCACTTGCCAGGGACCTCGCCGAACCGCAACGCCAACCCGACCGGCATCCGACGCTCGAGTCTCAACCGCAATCCGCTGGCCGGGTCGCTCGGGTCCGTCCCAGCCACCGCCTCCGCCCGCGCGCTCAAGCCATCTTGGTCGTTGTCCCCCTCCCTCTCCTCGCTCGTCAGGGGCGAATGACCGAAGTAGGTTCGCGCCCACAGGTCATCGATCCCGTCGCCATCCAGGTCTTGCCGGTAATCCCCCAACTCGAGGCCCTCGACCAGGTAATGCACCCGAAAACTGCCTTGGCCCACCGCCAGGCGCGACCCCGGAGGCGCATTGGTGAACTGGCCGGCCCAGCTCGGCCAACTCAGGGCCCGGAGGCGGTTGGTCCAGCCCGGCTCGAATCCCGCAGCCAACTCGATGAGCAACCGGCCGCCCAGTTGGGCTGGACTCGTCAACACTATGGGAGCCGCGCCGGCTCCAGCCGCCGCGCCAAGCGTCAGCCGAACGGCGCCCTCGGTCCGCAGCGGGCCCGCCACCTGAAAACCGCCGCCGCCATGCTGAGGCGCAATCGTTCCCCGGTTGGTCACGGCGCCAACGAGGTTGCCGCTGCCGGCCAACTCGGCATCCGGCAACAGGTGCAGGCCGTTGGTCGCCACCAGCCGACCGCCCCGGAGCTCGAGGACGGCCGTTTCGATCCCGAGACCGTCGCCCACGCTAATCGGCTCGTGGTTGGTGCTGCCACGCGAGGTGAGGTTTCGCACCTCGAGTCGGCCGCTCTTGAACGCCATCACTCGCCACCCGCGCGGCGCTGCCCAGACCTCGAGCTCATCGGCCGCGAGCCGCCCACCGTCCACGGTCAGGTACTCCGGCCGCACGGTCATCGTCCCGTTGCCAGCTTGGTTGGTGACCGCCACCAAGCCTCCGTCCCGAATCGTGAATTGGTCGATCTGCCGCCCTTGATTCAGGAGCGTTAGGTTAGTGCGAACCACCAGCGCCGAGCCCAAACCGGTGACCAAGATGCGGCCCTCGTTGAACAACGTGCCGGCCTGCACCTGCCCTCGAACCGCACCCCCACGGTTCGGAGCAGCAGGCGCTCGCCGAAGTCGCATTCCGAACCGGGGCCGTTGACCTTGATCGAGCTGTTCGGCGTGTCCACGTAGGTGGACCGACACGTAACTCGACCCCCACCGGTCACCCTAAGACGGTTCCCCCCTCGAGCCCAATAGGAGAACTCCAACGAACCATCGATGCTCCATCCCGCATCAGGGCCAACGACATCGACGGCGTTGCTTGACCCTCCTTTAAGCATCACGTTCCCGACGGAGAACACCCAAGCACCGTTGCTGATGACCAAAAGGTTGTGCGAGCCCCACTCACCCACAGACAGGCTGCCTACGTTCCAAACCGACCGGCTTCCCGCCACGACGGCGTAGTTGCGGTTCGCAGTACTCTCCGCGCCTATTTGAAATGCGGCTGGAGAAAACAATCGCCCACCGTTGATGATCAGGAGCGAATTGTTGGTCCCAGTGCGGCCTACATACCGTAGCCCGGTATTCGTTACGACCCCTTCCACCACGAGCGAGGTGTTGTCCTCGGCGAGAATCCGCGCCTCCACCCCGAAGACGCAGAGCGCTAAAGCGAGCCTCCAGAAGAAGGCTCCGCTCAACACTATACGCGGGAACACGGCAGTGCGATCCCGGCCGACATCTCGTGAACCAGGGCCACCAGGGCGCTGGCGGCCTCCCCCAGGGCGAATTGGTCCGCAGCCGAGCGCCGACCCGCTCAGTGGACAGGATGCTCTGCCTGGTCCAGGCCCAAGCGTGGCTTGTCCACGGGCCAGGGGAGCCTCAGTCCGCTGGCTGGCCCACAGCCATTTACGTAACCGGTTCATTCACCGTGAGCGCCCCTCACTCAGGAAACCGAATCTTGATGTTTTCCAGGGCCGGCGTGGCTGTCACAAGCGGATCGCGCCAGAGCACCACCCTCACCTCGAGGTATCGACCCGTCACGTTGAGGTGCGAGAAGTCCACGCCGTTCCCCACGGTAGAAAAGGGCCGCGCGCCGCTCGTTCCAGGCAGTTGGCACACGTCATCCGCCGCGCGCACCTCGACCGTCACACCGGTGCCACTCGGCTCGATCGACTCCCAGTCGACCCGACTCCAGCGTCTTCCGGAAAAGCCGCAGTCCTGCACGACCACCCACATCCCGCTGTTGAAGGTGCTTCCCAGCGTAACAAACCCTGTCATGTCACTCATCGCGTAAGGACTAGCCGGGTAGTCATACGGCGAGGGATGCCCCCAACCGTCACCCAGATCAACCGTCATATCCACTTCCCCGATGCGCGTTCCCAAGGGGCTGGTCGGCCCCGCCTGAGCGTTGATGCGCATCACGTTGTTGGCGTTGTAGTTGGCTACCCAGACCTTGCCTCGCGCATCTACCGCTAGGCCGGTTGGGCCAGGCGGGCCGGCGATCGCTTGACCAGGCCCGGGTTCATACCAGTACAACATCGAGAGATATACGTTGCCGGCCCATCCCCAGTCAGGGGCGGCGATGCGAACGTGCCCCACTGTGAAGCCGGTGTTGAGTACGTGGGCGACCCAGGCATTATAGCTGTTGTCCACGACTAAACCCTGCGCCTGGCTGAACCCGTGCGGATCTGCATCTTCGTATAGCCCAATTCGGCTGAAGCGCGCGATTTCGCTGTCGTAACGCCCCGTCGTCCAGACTTTTTGGTCGCGTGGATCGATCGCGATGCCGTAGTCATGATCGGCCGTAGTGATAGGAGTGTAGGCTCCCGTGCTCGTTTGAAACAGGAGGCTGCTGTCATACGGCCAGGGCACCTGGGAGGACACTGACCACAGGTATCCGTAGCCATCTACAAGTCCACAGTAGCCAGGGTGGTTACCATTCCCGGAAAGCGGGAATCGCGAGGTGCTCATCAACAAGCCGTTTACTCCGTCCACAGCCTGGTGAACAAAATTGCCATACCCACCGACCCAGAGGTTGTTGTTCTTGTCCACCGCCAAAGTACGCGCACCAGTGGGATCGACTCGCACGTAATTCAGGATTGCCTCGTCCTCGGAGGTGGTCACTCCGCCGCAGGAGTCTGCACTGCCCGCATTCTCCCACGACAGGACGTTTCCAAGGCCATGCGACGTCTTGATCAGGCCGTCCGAGTCTCGGTCCCTACAGGTATTATAGATGAAAGGGGGGCGAGGTATTGGCCTTCTGGGTTGGGATCGAAGTAGTGGTTCGGAGGTGTACCCACGCGATCGCCACGTACGCCCCCGACCACCACCCCGATCCTGACCAGCGACCCACGTTCCACCCCATCACAGGTCCTGTTGTCCTCGCGATTGGCGACCCAGACATTGCCGAACCGGTCTACCGCCGTGCGAGAGGGACTTGAATAAGGTCCCAAGTCTGGATTATCTGCGCGAAGCGGGGCTGTTGGGTATTCGCCGACAATCTCGCCAGAACCGCTGATTAACCGGACGAGAGTGTCCCGCCCGCTGCACGGAACATTCAAGTACGGGAACGGTGCGGGGTTGGCGTTGATTCTGAGTTGTCCAGCGGCGTCGGTGTAGTTGAGGTTAATCAAGAAACCTTTGCCGAAACCCGCGTCCGAGTCGTATACGAAGTTGTTGGGCGGGGAGCCGGACACCGTCAGGGTGGCGGTGGCGCTCGAGACCGAGCCGTCCCGCTGCACTACGGCCCAATAGGTGCCTTGGTGGTAAGGCTGCACATTGTGGATGGTGTATCGGTGCCTGTGTTCCCCCGGGATTTGCACGCCGTCCTTGAACCAGTAATACTCGAAGGGGGCGTAATTCCCAATCGCTTCGACGAAGAACGAGACGCTGGCCCCGGCCGGCACAGTCTGGCTCTGCGGCTGCTGCACGATCGTCAGCGGGCCGTCCACCCAGAGAACAGCCGGCGCGCTTTTCACCGAGCCGAAGTCGTTGGCCACGACCACGTAGTATTGGCCGGCGTCGCTGTGTTTGAGGTTGCGGCGGGTATACCAGCGGGCGGTGGCGTTGGGTATGCTCGCGTGGCCAAAGTACCACTGGTAGGTCAGCCCGAAGCCGGAAGCCTGGACGAGGAAGGTAGTGTTGCCGCCCAGTTGCGCCGCGCGGTCTGTGGGCTGGACGCTAATCTCCGGCGGAGGACCCGGCCTGACCCCGTCCGCGGCTTCGATCACCCCTTGTTGGTAGAAGGCAGGCTGGCCGCCGCTGGCCATGAACATGGTGGTCACCGCGTGCTTGAGGGCATCGTTCACGGAAACATCGGTCCACCAGGAGTTGATTGCCATGTCACAGGCCTCCCAAATGCACTTCTGAAAGGACGCGGCGTAGGGAGCCAGATAGACTTGGACCCCCTTTTGGGCATGACAAAACTGAAGTCGCGAGAGGCTCGCAGCGGAGGGCAGCGCATACAGCGTCAGCCCTACCGGGTATCTCTGGGCGATAGGCCCGGGCTCGATGTACTCGCCATAGCCCGTGTCTTGGACATGAGTTATGATCGCCCGCCGCACGGTCGAGCCAGGACAGGTGACGGAGGCTGAGGGGCCGGAGATCATCAGCGAACCATTCAGTGTGACCTTCACCACCGCGCCCGCCTGGAACACGGTGGGGCCAGAGATCGTGACGGGTGCCGACACCAAGTAGGTCTGGCTGGTCCGGAAGATCCAACCTGGCGCCGAATAGACCAAGAGCGCATCGATAACCAGCCCGTCGGCCGGGCCTCGGACCGCCGCCACACTCATCGCCCCATTCGGCGCGCGGGCGGCGCGTGCGCCCCGGGAGGCTTCGGGTGAAGTCCGCCCGGCCTGCCGCGCCGGCAGTCGCGCCAGGATCTTGCGGACCGTTTCGTAAGGAACCCGCTCGGTGAGCAGGCCGACACCGTCCTGTTGCTGCCAACCTTTCATGACCAGAGCAGACGAAGCGGAGCTCGCGTCCGCCACCCTGCCTTCGTGCAGGGCAAAGGCCTTGCCCAACGTCAACTGCATCGCTCCAAAGTCAACCAGGCTATCACCATCACCCGAGCCCGCCGCGCGGGCGCCGACAACCTCGGCCCTCTCGATTTGCTTGCTTGAACCGTGCCAGGTGACTTTGGGCGCCACGCTGCTCGTGAAAACCGTCACTACCTCTAAGCCGGTTGTCGCCACATCGAAGCCAGGGGGCAGTTCAGGGCGCTCGTGCAGAATCACGTCCGACTCCAAGGCGCCGGATGTGTACGTCATCCGAACAGTTGCGTCCAGCCCGTCAAACGCGTTCGGGTACAGGACCTGGTTCGGCGGCAGGATGAAGCCTTCGCAGTCCCGCACGCTGGCAATCCAAGACTCCCGGCCGCTGCGGGTGTCGCGCCACCGCAGGCCGATCGGTCGGATGGACAGCCGCCCCTGGTCCGGCATGAGCGCGTCCACGGGGGCCGAATCCGCCTGGTTCAGATTCGCGGCGAAAATGACCTTGTGCGGCCCGCGCAAGGCCGCCGCGCCTCCTGGGTAAGCCTCGATAGTCTCCGCCGATTCGACCCACTGGCCAGCCTCCAGAAAGTGCATGCCGTTTCGTAATTCGGTATAGCGACCCTTCAATACGCGGGTTTTGCCTGAAGTGTCTGTGATCATGCTGGTCGTCTCGACCACGCGATGATGTGGTCCGCGGTCGATAACCCGTTCTGGGAATGTCTGAGCTGCGGTCGCCGCCCATGCGGCGGCGCACCACCAAAGCAGGGTGACACGCGGAAGTCTCCTCACTCGATTTGCGCGCATAACATGTGCTCCTCTTGTGCGGAGGGGGCTTGCGTGGGCTGGCATGCCCAAGTCGGACGTCGCACTTAGCAAGCCACCGCACGTGCGGTTCAACCTAACACATGCCCCCCTCCACGGCAGAGTTAAGAGTTCACGCCGCATGCTCTTGATCTCCGACCCAATATCCGCTACACCTATTTTGCCAATTTGTGCCCCTTTCTTGTCCTCTAGAGCCTAGGATACGCTGTTGCCCCAGGACTGTGCTTTACCGACTGCGGGATGGGTTGCTCCGCGCAAGCGAGGTGCGCTATCGGGAGTCCTTCAACCACGCGCCCACGGCCCATTTCGTGGCGCTCCCGAATGGCCGCCTTCTCACGTGCAATCCGGCCTTCGTGCGCGTGTTTGAGTTCGACTCGAGGGGCCGGGCGCTGGCGCCTGGCCGGCCTCACCGAGCGGTATCCCAGGCGCAGCCTGTGCGGATGCGAAGGCGCAGCACCGTAGCGCCATTCGGAAGCTGACCGTGAGGACAATCGTCTGCCGCGGGATCCTATGCTTGCTCGGGGCGATCTGCATCTGATGTCGGGGCGCGAGGCACAGTCAATCCGAAGCTACAGCCCTCGATCGAGCTGCGGCGCAACTCGAGTGTGCCGCCGAGCGCCAGGGCCAACTGCCGGCTGATGGCCAAGCCCATCCCGCTCCCGCCCGCCTTGGTCGAGCGGCACGGCAGGAAGAGCGAGGCGCGTATCGGTTCGGTCAGGCCGGGTCCATGGTCCGTTACTTCGAACGTGAGGTGTTGCCGGTTGGCGTCCACTCGCAGGCGCACCTCGCCTCCTCGGGGCGTTGCCTGGATGGCGTTGTCGAGGAGGTTCTCGAGGATGAGCAACACCAGGCTGGCCTCGCGATTGGTGTACGAGACCTCCGCCTGCCCCTCGACCACCAACGACACCTCCGCCTCGCGCGCTGCGGGCAAGAGCCTGGACCGGACCGTGTCGCACAACTCGACCACGCGCACTTCGTACCGTTGCGCCATCCGATCCTCGCGCAACACGCGCACGACGTCGTTGATCAAGCTCTGCATGCGGCGGGTCGAGGCAACAGCCTCGCTCGTTTCCGCTCCGTTGGATCCGGCCGTCTCGGTCGCCTGCCGGGTGAGATAAAGCTGGAGCCCGGCGAGGGGATTCCGCAGACCGTGGACCAGGTGCGCGGCCACGGCGCCCAGGGCCGAGTGCTTGGCCGCCAGGGCCAACTCGTTGTTGGCGCGCAGCAGGTCGTCGCGGCGACGGGCCAGGAGTTCCTGCGCCCTGGCCAGCCGCCAAAAGGCCCAGCCCAAGCCCGCCACCACCAGCGCACCCGCCACGCCAAAGACGAGGATCTTCTGCCGATGCAAGTGCCGATCTAGCGCCTCGAACTCGGCCGCGATGCTGGTTCCGTCGATGGTAAACTGGGCCACCCCAACCAGACGCGCGTCACCGGCCGCGTGCAGGGGCACATGGACCTCGAGAAGCGGGACCTCGCTGGCCGAGCTCTCTGCCTCGAGGCCCCAGTCCCAGAGCACGTCCGCAAGGGACGCGCGTTCGCGAAACCGGCAGACGCTCTTCAGCGCGCCGAGGACGCGCAGATCGTCTCGAGCCAACTGCGCCTCGGTCACCGTGTCGGGAACTCCGGCCACGAACTGGCCGTTGGTATCGAAGAGCCGCGCGGCAATGACGCCTTTCAAGCGAGAGATCTCGAGCAGGACGGTCAACTGCTCGGCGGGATCCTCGAGGCGGGCGGTCAGGCCGGCGTCGCCGGCATCCGCGGCCTGCTGCATCTGCTGCATCAGCGCCACCGCCTCGAGAATCTCGCCGTCCCGATGCGCGATTTGGTCGCGGATTCTCTGGCGCAACTGCCGGCGGCCGAGGTCGATGCTACCCCAGAGAATACCGAGCATGGCGAGAACTGCGGCGGTGGGCAGCAGCCACATCCTGCGCCGCGCCGGCTCACCGGCGAACCGCTCGTCTCTCGAGCCTGATGCTGCGTTAGAAGCCATAGGCCAATCCGGCCATCACCGTGTTCGCATCATAGGCATCCAACTCCTGGTTCGACCAGGTTTGATCGCGTTCGTACTCGAGATACCCCTTCAGTCGCCCAACCAACCCGGCCTCGACACGCACCCCGCACGTCAGCTCGAATCTCGATCGCGACGAAGCATCCGTCAGACTCGCCCGCTGCACCGCATAATCGTAGGAGTAAGCCCGCGCGTAGGCCGAGATTTCCCAGTCCTGGCTGCGGTAACGCAGGCTCGGACCCGCTCCGTGCCGGTCGAAATCGAAGTAGCCCGGGCCATTGTCCCGATTGGCTTCGTAATGGTAGGTCAGGCTGCTCCGCCAGCGGCGCCGGTCGCCCCAGTAACGCTCCAGGCGCGCCTCGATCCGCTGTCTGGCGAAGGCCAAGCTCGTGCCGGCAAGCGTGGACCCGGCAGCGTCCCGCTGCGGCCGCGCATCGTAAGGCCGGTACGCGTACGCATAACTGAAGCGGAGCTCGGTCTGGCGGCCGATCGACCTTCCGAGGGTGAGTCGGGGCCCCGCTTCCCAATAATTGTCGAGCGGTTGGCGAACGATACTCCGGGCCGCTTGCGGCTCGAGTTCGAGCCACCAGCGCTTGCCCAAGTCACAGCGCACGCTCGGCCGCACCGCTAGGGCGTGCACGCGCACCGGCAGCGTCGAATACTCGGCCTCGGTCGCCGACACGTCGTAGACCTGGTCGAGGTACGAGTACTGCACCCGCAACGCGCCTTGCCAAGTCTCGCCCCAAGACCGCGATAGCTCCGCTTGCGCCATCAGCAGAGCCTCGCGGTCGGTCGTTTTGGCGTCGAGGTAAGTGCGGAGATCCCCAGACACCAGCAACAGAAACCGCGTTGGCGACAACAGCGGGCTCAGGAACGTCCAGTCCGCTCCCCCGGCCACGAATGGGCTTGCCTCTCGGACGGTGTGTCCCAAGCCCACGTTGTCCTTGTGGCCTCCGCCCAGCCGAAGGTCGAGGTCGTGGTCCCAGCGGCCGAACTCCTCCTCGAGCGCCGCTTCTTCGGCCAGCCATACCTCCCAATCTGGGTCCGACTCCGAGGACGGCTTCGCGGTCGTTGGCTCGTCGGCCCAAGCCGCCCCGATGCCCAGCGCGGCTGCCACGACGCATCCGGCCAGCCAACGGACCAGGCGACCTTGTGGGTCGCCTGGTCCGGGAAAGCCTGGCCCCGACCGACTCAAACCGTGGTGTGGCCGCAGCGTTAGAACCTCTGCGAGCCCAACCGCCTAGCCGCGCGGTCCGGCTTCTTGGGCGCCCGCTTCCACGGGTTTGCTGAATTCTCGGTTCTTGAACTCCTCCTTCAGCTCGTGCAACCGGGCACGGACTTCGGCCGCATGTTCTTTTTGGGCCTCGAGCCATTCTTGACGCAGTTCGGCGAACTGCTTGCGGAGATCGGCGCGATCGCCCTCCGAGGCGTCTTTCCAGGCGGCCCGCAGGTCCTTGAGTCCCTCAAGGATCTCGTCGCGCGCCTCGGCGAACTCTTTCCGTAGCGCCTTCAACTCGTCATCGTTGCGCAGGACTTCACCCACGCGTCCCCCGAGGCGTTCCTTGATCTGCTCGCGCCGTTGTTCGCGGCGTTCCTTGTTCTTCTCTAAGATGTCCTGAAGCCGCTGGCGGACTTGCTCGCGGATTTGTTCAGGCGTCGGTTTCTGGTTCGCGGTGTCCCGGCCTTGGGCTAAGGCCGCGCCGGGCAACAGCAGCGCCACGCCGAGTGCCCCTGTCAAGATGCCGTTTCGGATCGAGTTCATGTTGCGGTATCGGTTTGCTGTTCGTTGGTCTCGTTGCACCCGAACGCGGCCCACAGCCGCCCTCGGGACGTTTCCCGCTACCAAAGCAGGTTGCGGACCGGAACCTGACCCATCCATTCAATCTGCTCGGGCCAAGCTGGTTAGGCCTGAGGCCCCCCCTCCCAACGCCAAGATCTTCCCATCCCACTTTGGGTTCCTGCGCCCAACTCACACCCGGCAAACTCGAGCAGTTGGGGGCCTGGCCCCAAACGCAATCGCCCCACAGACTCCGCCCTCGATCCTCAAGAGCGCGGCCCCTCGAGCCGGTGTCGCAGGTAATCCCGCGACACCCCCAGCAGCCGTGCAGCCGCCGAGACGTTGCCCTCGGTTTGTTTGAGGGCGTGCTGGATGAGCCGCTGAAGGGCGGCCTCGATCGAGAATCCCTCAGCGGGGAAGCTGTAGCTCTCGTCGAACCAATCGGGCGGGCGCGGCGCCGTATCCGTGGCGGTGGCGGGCGGCTGGCCGGCGCCGAGGTGGGCAAAGTCCAGCCGGGTGTTCTCCTCGAAGATGATGGCCCGTTCGAGTTCGTGCGCCAGTTCGCGAACGTTGCCTGGCCAGTCGTACTGCGCCAGATGCTCTCGGCCGGCCGAGGTGAGGACTCGCGGCGGCAGCCCATGTCGTCGGCACAAACGCCCCATCAGATTCTCCGCCAACGCCACAATCTCCTGGGCCCCGCGCTCGCGCAGGGCCGGCAATCGGAGGCGACACAGGTCCAATCGGTGGTAAAGGTCCTGGCGAAAAAGGCCCTGCCGCACCAGGTCGTCCAGGTCGCGATTGGTCGCCGCCACGATCCGGACATCGATGCCGATCGTGCGGTTGCTCCCCACCCGGCGGATCCGTCCGTCTTCGATGGCCGTGAGTAGTTTGGCCTGGATCGCCGCCGACAGGCTGGGCAGCTCGTCCAAGAACAAGGTCCCGCCACTGGCAGCCTCCATCAGGCCAATCCGCGTCGTCCGCGCGTCCGTGAACGCCCCGCGCTCGTGCCCGAACAACTCGGACTCGGCCAGCGACTCGGCCACGGCCGAGCAGTTCATCTCGACCAGCGGTTGCTCGGATCGAGGTCCCGCGAAGTGCAGCCAGCGCGCTATGGCGGTCTTGCCCGTACCCGTCTCCCCTTCGATGAGTACCGGGGGCAGACCGGTCTCGAGGCGACGGTCGACCGCCAGGATCTTCGCCAACTGCGCCTGCACCGACGCCAGGGAAGGGCCGAAGTGGAACTCGTGGGTGGGGCCGGCCTGGTCGCGGCGTCGATGCTCCTCGAGCCGGGCGTTCTGCCGGGCGCGCCGCACGCGCTCGATGGTCAGCGGCAGCGCCAGCGGTTCGAGGGGTTTCACCAGGTAATCGGCCGCCCCGAGTTTCATGGCCTCGACGGCGCCGCCCACCGCCCCCTCGGCTGTCATCACCACGACGCTGGTCCCTGGGGAAAACGCCCGGTGCGCAAGCAGCTCCGTGCCTTTGCCATCGGGCAAGTTCACGTCCAGCAAGGCCACGTCGAAATCCAGGTCGCGCAGCCGTGCCCGCGCCGCCTCGATCGAGCCCGCCTCGGTCACGTCGGCGCCCAACCGTCCGAGCTCGGCGGCAATCTGCCGCCGCAGCCACGCTTCATCGTCGATGACCAGCACACTGAGACCGGCGAGCCGTTCTTTCTGCACGGCCCTTGGTATGAACCGACGCCCGCCTGCTGGCAACAAGAGTCCGCCGCGCGTCACCCGAATCAACGCAACGTGTCGTAGCGGTGCTTCGGCAAATCGCAGCCCAGCGAAACAGTGTACCGTACTCATGAGTCACCGAGATGGACTACAACTCGGCGGTAGGGCGCGCAGTCCTCTGCGCGCCGCGGCTTCCTGTGTCCACAGCGGTTTACGGCGCGCAGAGGACTGCGCGCCCTACCTGCAATCTGTCGTCTATCCCGACCTCTCATCCGTAACCGCGCTCCGCCGCGCTACGGATTCGGGACGCAATGATGGGCGCCAAGTATCCCGTTGACGGTGGCGGGCGGGAGTATCCAGTATCCCGCCTCCGGTCGAGTCGGGCAGGGGAGTGAGGCGCGGGCGGTCGGGTGGTGCGCCAAGACAACCAACTGCGCGGCCTGGCCTATGACCTGAACTTGAAATGAAGTGGTGACGGACTATGAACCTGGACACTCTGTATTCGGAACTGACATTGACACTGGACACGCGGGCGAAGCTCGCGTTGGTGGTGCTGGACGGCTTGGGGGACATCGCGACCAAAGGACAAGGGGAGGTGACCCCGTTGGAAGCGGCGCGCACGCCGAACCTGGACGCGTTGGTGGCGGACGGGTGCGCGCAAGGGCGAATGATTCCCGTCGCGCCCGGGATCACACCGGGCAGTGGCCCGGGGCATCTGAGCCTGTTCGGCTATGACCCGATCGAGTTTCAAGTGGGCCGCGGCGTCATCGAGGCCCTCGGACTCGGGGTCGAGCTGCGGGCGGGGGATGTGGCGGCGCGCGCCAATTTTTGCACGCTCGACTCGGCAGGCGTGGTGACAGATCGGCGCGCGGGGCGCATCCCGACGGAGACGTGCGAGGAGTTGTGCGCGCTGCTCGCGCGGAAGATCAAGAAGGTGGGGGCGAAGGGAAGCGAGGTCGAGGTTCGCATTCAAGCGGGCAAGGAACACCGCTTCGTGGTGGTCTTTCGGGGCGCCGGCCTCGAGGGACCGGTGAGCTCGACCGATCCGAACCGGGAAGGACTGCCGCTGGCCACGGCCGAGCCCGCGGACGCGCGGTCGGCCGGCCAGAAGAAGACCGCGAAGGCGGTGGCGGATTTCTACAAAAAAGCGCTGCCGCTGCTGGGCGGGCAACCGAAGGCGAACGGTTTCCTGATGCGCGGGATAGCGCATCAGCCGCAGATCCCGTGGTTCGCGGATCGGTACCGGCTCAAGGCCGCCTGTTTGGCGGTCTATCCGATGTACAAGGGTTTGGCGCAACTGGTGGGCATGACGAAGCTCGAAGGACCCCAGACCATCGCCGAGCAGTTCGAGCGTTACCTGGCGGAGCGCGAGCGCTACGATTTCTTCTTCATCCACTACAAGTACACGGACAAGTACGGCGAGGACGGCAACTTCGAGGCGAAGAAGCGGGCCATTGAAGATTTCGATGCCGCACTACCGATCCTGCTGCGCAAACGGCCGGAGGTGTTGGCCATCACGGGCGACCACTCGACGCCCTGCGCGTTGAAGTCGCACTCGTGGCATCCGCAGCCGGTCTTGCTGCACTCCGCGGTGTCGGGTTCGGACAAGCTGGACCGTTTCACAGAGACGGGCGCGAACCTCGGTTCCCTGGGTCTGTTCGAGGCGAAGTACCTCATCCGGCTCATGCAGGCTCATGCCCGCATGTTCGACAAGTTCGGCGCCTGAGCTCGAGCAGCCGGTTCATGAAAGCCGTTATCCTGGCGGCGGGTAAAGGCACGCGGATGAAGGAGCTCACCCACGAGCTCCCGAAGCCCATGCTCAAGGTCCGGGGCAAGCCGATCCTCGAACACATTCTCGAGGGCCTGGCCGCGGCGGGGATTCGGCAGTGCTGCATGGTGACCGGCTGGCGCGCCGAGGCGATCGAGTCTCACTTCGGCGACGGCTCACGCTGGGGCGTGCAGCTCGGTTATGCGCGGCAAACGGTTCAAGACGGCACCGGCAAAGCCGCCGACCCGGCACGGGGCTTTGTCGGTGCCGATCCGTTCTTGCTCACCTATGGCGACATCTTGGTGCGGCCCGAGACGTACCAGCAGATGGTGCGGCGCTTCGATCAAGGGGAGTTTGCCGGGCTGCTCACGGTGACGCCGGGCGAAGACGTCACCCAAGGGGCCATCAACTTTTTCGACCGCGATTTTTGCCTCACGCGGTTAATCGAGAAGCCGAGCTCGGCGCAGCTCGAGGAGTTGCGCGCGCAAGGCTGGCTCAAGGCCGGCGACCCGGTGTGGTACAACGCCGGGATCTACGTCTTTCGGCCGATGCTCTTCGAGTATACGGCCCGGCTGCAGCGCTCGCCCCGCGGCGAATTCGAGTTGACCGACGCGATCGTTGCCATGGTCGACGCTCGCCACCGGATTGCCGGGCTCGAGATTGCGGGTCGATGGGTCGACGTACGAGACCCGGCCGTGCTGTCGGCACTCGAGCGGGGCGAGGGCGAGGGCGAGTGAGGGCTGGACTGGGTGCACGACCGCGGAACACGGGAAGAAATGGTTCGCTTTTTTGCGACGATTGAGTTTGCTTGACGCTCAAACGAGACTGTCAACATGAAACCGAACCCGTCTTTTTCCTTTTCCATCTTTGGCACCCTGAGCGTCAGCCTCTTCCTCCTCGCCTCCGCCGCGTACGGCGCCGACAGCCCGGCTCTGCCATCGGCAGTGGAGGTTTTCGGCCGTCACGTGCAAGCCCTGGGCGGCAAGGCGGCCATCGCGAAGCTCACCCATTCGCGGCAGAAAGGGAAATTCGAGTTGCCCGGTCAGGGGGTGAGTGCGGAACTGGAGGTCCTGCGGGCGAAGCCGGACCGGATGGTGTTCAAGGTCAGCGTGCAGAACTTCGGGGTGGTGTCGGGCGGGTGCGATGGCCGGGTGGCCTGGCTGATCGATCCGATGGGCGGGGCGCGTCTGTTGCAGGGGAAGATGCTCGACCAGAGCCGCGACGATGCCCGGTTCTTGGCCCAATTCCAGGTGTACGATGCGGAGGATTTCAAGCGGCCGCCCACAGTGGCGCGGGTCGAGTTCGACGGGAAGGACTGCTACGAGGTCAAGTTGACGCTCAAGTCCGGGCGCGAGGAGACGCGCTACTTCGAGGTGGCAAGCGGCCTGCTCGCCGGGACGAGGCGAATGCAGGAAAGCGAGCAGGGCGCCGCCGAAGCGGTCAGCCGGTTCTTGGAGTACAAGGCGTTTGGCGGGGTCCAGCAGGCCACCAAAGCGGTCCAGCAGACGGGAGAGACGGAGATCACGATGTCGTTGCCGGAGGTGAGCTGGGACCCGATTCCCAGCGCGGAGTTCGATTTGCCCGAGGCAGTCCGCGCCCTCATCAAACCCTAGCGCAGAGTCCTGCGGCGCTGCGTTGGCCCGGTGGGGGCGGCGACGGAGGCCGCACTGGCGGTCAGCGGTGAACGGGTTTCGGGGGTTGGCCCGGGCGTTGCAGTGGCTCGGAGCGTCCGCGTGCTGCCCCACTTTGGCACACGCCTGGCCAGAAACAGGACACCACCCGGACGCGGGTTTGGAGGCAACTGCGGCGAGAGACCCGGTAGCGGAGGCTGCCGGCGCCCCTGTCTCGGCGCATAAGGGGGCTGTGAACCGGTAGGGCGCGACCGCTGGGCGCGCCGAGCGAGGCAGAAACATGGGGAGGGCTGAAACATGGGGAGGGCTGAAACATGGGGAGGGCTGAAACATGGGGG
>Ga0194113_10004792_pt1 | contig 17673 bp, 15 predicted proteins | sample TA2MahC200mmetaG_FD_146193 | JGI IMG/M metagenome (GOLD analysis project Ga0194113, IMG submission 146193) | Freshwater microbial communities from Lake Tanganyika, Tanzania - TA2015017 Mahale Deep Cast 200m | ecosystem: Environmental > Aquatic > Freshwater > Lake | place: Tanzania: Lake... | reverse complement strand
CGCAGCGCCTGATGCCACCAGCGCGTCGATTCGTGCGGCGTCAAAACCCCAGTCGGCGAGCACCGCGCGCGTGTGTTCGCCGGCGCGCGCTGGTGGTGTGGGTGTCTGCGGCTCGGTGCGCGAATAACGCGGCGCTGGCGCAGGTTGCGTGATACCGGCAACGTCGATGAACGTTTGGCGCGCTACGTTGTGCGGATGTTGCGCAGCCTCGCTCATGCGCAACACAGGTGCATAACACACGTCGGTGCCCTCCATGATTTCGTTCCACTGCGCGCGCGTCTTGGTGCGAAACACCGCGGCTAGTCTCTCCTTGAGTTGCGGCCACTTCGTGCGATCCATCTGCACGCCAAACTCACCCGCAGCACCTGCCGCACCAGCGAGCCCGGTTTTCTCCAACAGCAGCGCATAGAACTGCGGCTCGATCGACCCGATCGACACGTATTCACCGTCGGCACACTCGAACACGTCGTAGAAATGTGCGCCGGTGTCGAGCAGGTTGGTGCCGCGCGCGTTTTCGTCGAACATTCCGATGTTCTTGAACGCCCAGAACATGCTCATCAGCACCGCCGAGCCATCCACCATCGCCGCATCGACCACCTGGCCTTTGCCGCTGCGTTGTGCCTCGAGCAGCGCGCACACCACGCCATAGGCGAGCAACATTCCCCCGCCACCAAAGTCACCCACCATGTTGAGCGGCGGCGTCGGCGGCTCGCCCGCGCGACCGAAGTGCGCGAGTGCGCCAGCCAGTGCGATGTAGTTGATGTCGTGACCCGCCGAATTGGCGTACGGACCACTCTGACCCCAGCCGGTCATGCGACCAAACACCAACTTCGGATTGCGCGCGAGACACGCGTCGGGCCCCACGCCGAGACGCTCCATCACGCCGGGGCGGAAACCTTCGATCAACGCGTCGGCGCGCTCCACAAGCGCAAGCAGTGTCTCGGCACCCTCCGGCTGCTTCAAGTCGAGCGCGATGTTGCGTCGGCCGCGCAGCATCACATCCCAATGCGCGCCGCTCGTGCCTTCGCGTACGGCTTGCGTGCGGTCGACACGAACTACTTCGGCCCCCATGTCGGCGAGCATCATCGCAGCGAACGGTCCCGGCCCGATACCCGCAATCTCGAGGATGCGCACGCCGCGCAGCGGGCCCGCCACGCCGACTACTTCTTCAACGTGAAGCGCGAGATGGTGTCGACGATCGTCGGCCAGAGCGGCTCGGGAATGTCGTGGCCCATGTCGTCGAAGAACACGAGTTCGGCACCAGGGATGACTTCGGCCGTACGAGTGGCAGCGAGTGGCGGGATCAACGTGTCGTCCTTGCCGTGCACCACGAGTGTGCGGGTCTTCAGCGCCGCAAGCGCCTCGGTGCGACGTCCGCTGGCGTAGATTGCCGCCAACTGACGTGGCGAGCCCTCCGGGTAGAACGAGCGATCGAAGTCGCGTGCTGCGTTAGCGCGCGACAATGCGTCACTCCGGTACTTCTTCGACTGGAACGCCTGGTACACGAGCGAGTGCTCGATGAAACCCGCGCGGTCAGACGGCGGAATCGACATGAGTGCAGTCATCGCCTCGGGCGTTGACTGCATCGTCTCTGGTTCGCCGGGCATCGACATCACCGACACGAGCGACGCGGTGCGCTGCGGGTGCTCGATGGCAAACACTTGGGCGATCATGCCACCCATCGACGCACCCATGATGTGCGCCCTTGTGATGTTGAGATGATCCATCAACCCGACCACGTCTTGGGCCATGTCGCTCAAGGAGTACGGCACCGGCGGTAGCGGTTGCTCGAGCGTCGCGGCTGCGACGACTGCATTCGCGTCGACCTTCACGCCGTCCAACTTGGTCGACAAGCCGACGTCGCGATTGTCGAAGCGCACCACGAAGTGACCGCGATCGGCGAGCATCTGGGCGAATTTCGGATCCCACGCCACCATCTGCGCACCGAACCCCATGATGAGGATGAGTGCCGGATCGTTCTTGTCGCCGAACGTGTCGTACTCGATCTCAATCGGCAGTGTTTCCCACTTGTTGGCGACGGCTCGTGGCATGACTTCACGGTAGCGTTTCGCCGTGTCATCAGTCGCACGCGCACCCGGCCGCGTGAATCTGATCGGCGACCACACCGACTACACGGGTGGTCTCGTATTCCCGATGGCAATCGATCGCGACACCACGATCGCGTTCAGTCGCAGCGCCGACGTGGCGCTTACGACCGATGATTTCGATGGCGAAGTGCGCTTCACCCTTCCCGCCACAGACCCCGCCGCGGTGCGCCCCCCATGGGGTCGCTATGTCGCGGGTGTGGCCGCCGCAATGCTTGAGCGTTCCTTGCCCGTGCACGGGTTCAGTGGTCGCATTGCAACCGACGTGCCGATTGGTGGCGGGTTGTCTTCGAGTGCCGCGCTTGAAGTCGCCGCCGCACTCGCCTTCGGCATCGATGCCGATGTCGCAACGCTCGCCGCAGTGTGCCGCCGTGCCGAACATCTCGCCACCAACGTGCCGTGCGGAATCATGGACCAACTCACCTCCGCCGCCGGCGTCAAAGACCACGCACTGCTGATCGACTGCCACACGCTCGACGTGACGCCGATTCGCATCCCGGAGTCGCTGTCGGTGTGGGTGGTCGAGATTTCTTCGCGCGCGCTCGACGGCAGCGAGTATCCGGCCCGTGTCGCGCAGTGCGCGGCGGCCGAGCGCGAAGTCGGCCCGCTTCGACTCGCCGACGAGCAGACCGTCGAGCGCATCGCCGACCCGATCCTGCGGGCGCGCGCCCGCCATGTGGTGACCGAGAACGAGCGCGTGCGCAATTTCGCCGCGGCCCTCGCCACGGGGGACGTGCGCGAGGCCGGACGCCTCATGCAAGCGAGCCATCACAGTCTGGGTCGCGACTTTGCGACGTCAACCAAACAGATGGACGACGCCGTCGACGCATACTCGCACATCCCCGGCGTGCACGGCGTACGAATGACAGGCGGAGGATTCGGCGGCTGCATCGTGGTGCTTGCCGACGACGATGTGCTACTCGATGCTGCGGTCAGCACTGCGCTTGCCCGGGCGGGTCGTGCCCCGGCGATGCGCGTGCGGGCCGCCGACGGCGCTTCGCTCACAACACCGTTGTCGTAGCCTGCCAGCCGTGAACGAAGAGGCGCTGCTCGTCGATCTTGACGACGACCAGAAGCGAGCCGTCACGTGCGCGCCAACCGCCACCATCGTGCACGCTGGTGCGGGGTCCGGGAAGACTCGTGTGCTCACGCACCGCATCGCGTGGCGCATCGCGCACGGCGACGTCGACCCTGCACGAGTTCTCGCCATCACGTTCACTCGCGAGGCCGCGGCGGAAATGCGGCGACGCCTGCGATCCCTCGGCGTGATGCGCCACGATCGCCCAGGCGACACCAATCAACCCACCATCGGCACGTTTCACGCCGTCGCACTCGCGTTGTTGCGCAGACGCGCAAGCGACACGTCCAGCTTGGTGCCCACCGTGGTGGGCAACCGTGCGTCGATGCTCAATCAGGCGATCGGCGAACAATCACTCGGGCGCAACGCGCAGGTATTGCTCGGCGAAATCGACTGGGCACACGCGCGAATGGTGTCGCCCGACCGATACGTGCGCGAGGTGCAGCGCGTCGGTCGTTCGGTGTCGGTCGATGCGCAGCGCATCGCCCTCGCCTACGGCGCCTACGAACAACTCAAGGCCAAGCGCGGGCTAGCCGACCTCGACGACCTCGTCAGTTTGGCGACGCGTGCGCTGCATGATCGCCCCGACTTCGCCGCCGCCACACGGTTTCGCTTCCGCCATCTCTTCGTCGACGAGGCGCAAGACATGAACCCGCTGCAGTACTCGTTCTTTGAGGCACTGCGCGGCGACAGCGAAGACGTATTCATCGTCGGCGACCCGTTGCAGTCGATCTACGGATGGAACGGCGCCGACCCCGCGCTGTTTGGCAGCTTGCCCGACGCGCTGCCGCGACCGACGGTGCTCGCCCTGCCGAGCAACTATCGCTGCACGCCCCAAGTGTTGGAGGTCGCCACGCACGTCGTGAGTGATGCACGCGAAGCCGCGCCACCTGCGCGCGACACGACCGCGCGCGGCGAGCGCCTCGACACCGCGCTCTACTCGCGGCGCACGAGTGGCCTGCCCGTGCAATACATCGAGGTCGACGACGACATCGACGAAGCCATCCTCGCCCGCCACGCCGTCGAACAGCATCTTCGCTCGGGTGCAGAGCCGTCGATTGCCGTGCTCGCGCGCACACACACATTGCTGGAAGGCGTGAAGTCGACTCTCACCAACGCCGGCATCCCCGTGGCGTCACGTCGCGCCAGCACGATGCGCAGCAATGCGATCGACGAAGTCGCCGAATGTCGCACGCGCCACGACCTCACCGTGTGGGCTGCCGACGTGATCGTCGAATCCACCGACGAAGACGAACGCATCGTCGCCGAGCAGGTGCAGGCGTATTTGCGCAGCAGCACGCAGGGTGTCGCCGATGGTCGCAGTGCGGCGGCGTATCTGCGGGCCAGCCAGAGCACCCCCGAGCGATACGGAGTCGAACTGCTCACGTTCCATGCCGCAAAGGGTCGCGAGTTCTCGGTGGTGATCATCATCGGTGCCGAGCACGGGTTCATGCCGCACGCTTCGGCAAAGAGCGACGAGCAACTACGCGAAGAAGCCCGGCTCGCTTACGTTGCGTGTACGCGCGCAGCCGACCGACTGATCATCACGCGCGCCCGTAAGCGCAACCGTCGCAACACCACCGTCAGCCCGTACTTTGCCTCGCTGCCGGCCAGCGTACGCCAACAGAGTCAAGGTCTCGCCGATGCGGCGCCGGCGACGCTGCCACGACTCTCCACACCGAGCGATCCCGGTGTTGCCGCGGACATCGATCTGCGACGACGACTACGTGTAGTGCGCGACGTGATCGCCCGCACCAACTTCACGTTGCCCGAGGCTGTGCTGAGTGATGCAGAACTCTCGCGCATCGTCGCCGACAAGCCCCGCAACATGGAAGATCTCTCGCGAATACTCGGCCCGCTCACTGCGAGCCGCTTGGGTGCAGCGATTCTGCGTGAGGTGGGTGCATCGGCATGAACATGCCCGACGTAGCGAGATCGTCGGCGGTTGCCGGCACTGTCCACGCGGCGGCGCCGTTTGCTGTTGGCGGTGCGCCCGACGCGGCCACGCCCATCGCGCAGGTGCGCTTCGCCGTGGTCGACACCGAGACCACCGGTCTCTCGACCGACAACGACCGCGTGCTGCAGATCGGCGTCGTGGTCACGCGCGGCGATGGCGCCGTCGAGCACCAATTCGTCACCTATCTGAAACGTCTCTCGTGGGGTTTCGGGCATGTTGGTGCATTCCATGTACATGGCATCACCCGCCGCCAGCTGCGACACGGTATGAAACCCGCCGAGGCACTCGAGATGCTGAACGTGCTGATTGACGGTTGTGTGTTCACCGCGCACAACGTCAAGTTCGATCTCGGGTTTCTGCGGTCAGATTCCACCCGACTCGAAGTACCACTCAAACTCACGGGGCCACTCTGCACCCTGAATCTGTCGCGGCGCCTCGACCCCAACCGCACGGTGTCGCACAAGTTGCGCGATGTGGCTGCACGGCTCGGCAAGTCGACGGATCGTCCGCACGACGCACTCGCCGACGCGCAACTCGCTGCCGCCGTGCTGCCGTCGCTGCTGGCGGCACATCGCATCACCACCTACGGTGAACTCGCCGCCCACTTCGGCTGAAGTAGCGGGTCGTGCCGCACGATGTGGCCGCGTCACGCGGTTGCTGCGCCTGCTGCACCGCGGGGCGTTACGCCGCGCGGCACAACGCGGTCACGCGTACTTCGCGCGCACCCGAGCCGCCGTCGCCGCCTGCAAACCCTTGAATTTCGCCGGTTCAATCATCTCGACATTGCGACCGCCGCGCAACAACAGGCGTGCCAGCCAGTGCTCGCTGCCGATGCGCAGCTTCACATCCACCGAACCGTCGCGGTTCTTCACGCGCGACACCATTGGGTACGCCTCGGCGATCCAACTCGCGTCGTCACGCACCCGCAGTGTGACACTCTCCAGGTTCGCACCGAACCATTCGCGGTCGGCTTCGCTTTCGGCGCGACGCGCGACATCCACCTGGTCGTACGTCTTGCCGGTCCGCACGATCGACTGGATGCGATCCACGCGGAAGTTGCGCAGCGCGCCCGACTTGTCGTCGTCGGCGAGCACATACCAATGACCGTGTTCGCTGAAGATTCGACCGACCCGAATCGTGCGCATCGACACCTCGCTGCGCGCCGGGTTGAAATACGCGATGCGCAACTCGATCGACTCCTGCTGCGAGCGCTGCAATTCTGCGAGTAGCGGGTCGTCGGGCAGATCGATCTTGACCGGCGTGTCGTCGGGGTTGGGCGCCAGCCTCTTCAACTTGGTGACCGCACTCGCCAACGCAGTGCGCGACGGCGCACCCGGCAGACCCTGTGCGGCATCGACCATCGCGATGACTGCGTACATCTCGGCACTCGTCAGTCGCAGTGGGCGCGAGAACAGTGTCGGAATCTCCGCAACCACCCAGCCGTCGTCGACGAACACGTCCACGAGCGCATCGGGCGTGTACGGCGGTACTCCGCACACCGCTGCCATCTGCAAGTCGGCGACCAACTCTTCTTCACTCATGCGGAACTGACGGGCGACTTCACTCAGACGCACACGCTTGCGCTTCATCAACCACGGAAGGATGAGCAGCAAGCCGGCGACGCGCTCCGACGCACGACGCGGCCCACGACGTTTTGCAGCACGGGGGCGGGTGCTGCTCGCGGCGGGCTTGGCTGCGCGCGTCTTGGCCGCTGCGCGCTTCGTCGTGGGCGAACTCTTTGCGGGTGCCTTCTTCCCGGAACGCTTCTTGGCCATTACGCACTCCCCGCGAGTTCATCAAGCCAACGCACCACGTTGTCGCGCACTTCTTGCGGCTCGAGCACTTCGGCTTTGTCGACCATCGCGAACAACCACAAACGAAACGCATACGTGTTGCTGCACGGCACCTCGAACACTGCCGAGCCATCGGCATCTTCGCTCACGATTGCCTCGCGTCCGAACTCGCGCGTCACGCCACGCACCAGCGACGAGTCCACCCGCACCTTCGCGGTCGAATGCTCGTAGTCGCCGGCGGCCATCATTTGTCGATCACTCGGCACCATGTTGGCGACATTGAGCCCCTTGGGGATCTTGTAGGAATTGGGCTTCCCCACCGTCACATCACCCTCGATGCGATCGACACGAAACACCCGCTGTGCCCGACGCAGGTGATCGTGGCCGACGAGATACCAGAAGCCCTTGCGCGCGAGCATGCCGTAAGCATCAACGACGCGGTCATCCCCCTTGTATGTAAACGACAACTGCGCACGCTTGCTGATCGCGGCGAGAATCACGGAGAGGTGCGGGTCGGTGAAACCGATGGTGACGCGCGCACCGAGGCTCGGCTTCACGCGTTCGGCGCCCAACTTCCACAACGCGACCTCGCTCTCGCTCGCGGCGAGTCGCACGGTAGCGGCCGCGATCTGCAGTGCTTCGATTTCTTTGGCGGTGAAGTTGGCGTCGCCGAGTTCGTAGTTGTTGCGGGTCACCTTGTAGGCGGTCTCGCCGGCTTGGTCGCCGCCGAGCACCACCGTCTCAATCGGAATGCCGAGCTCACGCAGGTCGCTCTTGTCGCGCTCGAACTGCGCACGCGCGGCGTCGTGGTCGTCGCTGTACTGGCCGGCGAGTTCCTGGCGGATGCGCTTCAGCGTGATCGGCTGATTGCGCACCGACAACAACGCCAAGAGATTGAGCATCCGCTCGGCGGCGTTGATTTTGACTTTCTTAGTCACGGGGTTTCTGAGTGTAGTCAGCGACCGTTTCGCCACTCGCGATGTCGGGCAACCAAGTTGGTGGTGGAGGCGTCAGTGGCACGAGTCGCACCCGCGGCATCACGAGTCGCACCCATGGCGGCACCAGCCGCGTCGCCGGGTGTGCCGTTGATGTCCGCCGCCACGCGCGCGGCGAGATGCTTGCCGAGCTCGACTCCCCATTGGTCGAAACTGTTCACCCCGAACATGACTCCTTCTACGAACGTTGCGTGCTCGTATGTGGCAAGCAGCGCGCCGAGTGCCCGCGGGGTGAGGCGCGAAAACAGCAGCGTGCTACTCGGACGATTACCCGGCGTCATCCGGTGCGCGCGCAGGGTGGCGGCTCCCCCGACTTCGTCGGCCGTCACCCCGAGGGCGAGGGCCTGCGACTGCGCGATCATGTTCGCCACGAGCGTGTCGTGGTCGTTCTGCGACGCACCCAACGCCGCACTGTGCCCGACGAAGTCGCACGGCACCACCTGGGTTCCCTGGTGCAACATCTGGAAGAACGCGTGCTGGGCGTTCGTGCCCACGCCGCCCCACACCACCGGCGTGCTCACCGCAACGGGGCGGCCGTCGCGATCCACCGACTTGCCGTTGCTCTCCATGATCAATTGCTGCAGGTATGCAGGCAGCAGCGCGAGCGCCCGTGAATACGGCACCACCGCCACGCTCGCGTGGCCGAGCACGGCGCTGTTCCACCACCACAGCAATCCGAGGATGAGCGGCACGTTGTCGCCATCGCGCGCGCCGACGAAGTGCTCGTCGACGAGTCGCATGCCGTCGTGCACGTCGTGCAGCGCTTCGAGCCCGAAACCGAGGGCGACCGAGAGCGACACGGCCGATGAAACGGAGTACCGACCGCCCACGCTCGCGGGCATGCCGAGCACGCGCCCGACCGGCAACCCGCTCGCCGCGACGCGGTCGGGTTGCGAAGTCACGGCGATGACGTGCGCGCTCGGGGCGCTCACGCCGCCGGCTTTCAACCACGCCACGGCGCGCGCGGCGTTGGCGAGGGTCTCGGTGGTGCCGAACGACTTCGAACACACCACCACCACCGTGTGGCGCGGATCGAGTTCTTCGATCGCGCGGTCGAGGTCGAGCGGGTCGATGTTCGACGCAAAGCGCACCGTGCGCTGCGGCGGTCGCATCGCCGCCAACGCATCGCACAACAGCGCCGGGCCGAGGTCGCTGCCGCCGATGCCGAGATTCACCACGTGCGTGATGTGTGCCGGCGTGTGCTGCACCGCATCGCGAACCTCGCGGCGAGAAACATCGGCTTGCGCCCGCAACCCTGCCGGTGCGGTGATGTCGCTCGCGGCGCGCATCGCCACGTGGGCCACCGCGCGGCCTTCGGTGTGGTTGATCGGATCGCCGGCGATCATCCGCTGACGCAAATCGAAGACCCCGCGTTCGCGAGCGCTGTTGATGAGGGCGTCGATCACTTGCGGGGTGACGTGTTGTTTGGAGAAGTCGAAGAACGCTTCGCCATCACCCAGCGGCAGCGTGCGCGAAAGTGCTTCGGCGCGTCGCGCGTCGGTGGCGAACATCTCGCGCAACGTGGTAGCGCGCAATGATTGTGCGAGTGCTGCGAGTTGGGGTGGCACGCTGCCAGCGCCGCTCATTTCTACTTGCAGTCTACCGAGCACGCACACCACGAATCGGTACATTGCTCGCTCATTAGTGTCGAAGTTCGGCATGAACCACGCTTCGCAGCACAACTCACGCAGTGGTGTGCCGAATGGTCGTGGCGACGGCACGATCACTGCAGGTGGCGGTGTGGCGAGCGGCCTCGGTGCCTACCTCTTGTGGGGTGTGCTGACGATCTATTGGAAGTTGCTCGACGACTTCGACGCCTTTGATCTCATCGGCTGGCGGATCCTCACGGCGGCGTCGCTGTTGTTGGTGCTCGTGGCAACCCAACGTCGCCTGCGATTCGTAATCGCAGCATTACGCGACGGCAAACTGCTGGTGCGCATCGCCGCTGCGGCGGTGTTGCTCGTCGCGAACTGGACGCTCTATGTGTGGGCGGTCGTCAACGAGCACGTGATCGAGACGGCGCTCGGCTACTTCATCGCCCCGCTGTTCACCTCGCTCATCGGCGTGGTGGTGCTGGGCGAACCCCTGCGATGGTTGCAGAAGGTTGCACTTGGCTTCGCGTTCGCTTCTGTGGCCGTACTGACGCTGGTGTATGGTCGCCCGCCCCTCATCGCGTTGGCCATCGCCGCCTCGTGGGCGGTGTACGGGTTGCTGAAGAAACAAATCTCGCTGCGGCCCGTCGACAGCCTCACCGCCGAGACCATCGTGCTCACACCGCCCGCGGTGGCAGTCGTGGCGTGGAGTCTCGCCCGCACCAACCCGGTGTTCGGCGGTGCGTCATCCGGCGAGGTGATACTGATCCTCTTGACGGGCCTCATCACCGCGGTGCCGTTGTTGCTGTTCGCGCACTCGGCATTGCGATTGCCGCTCACCGTGATTGGCCCGATGCAGTTTCTCGTGCCGGTGATCAACTTCTTGCTCGGTTGGTTGGCATACGACGAGTCGATGTCGACCGTGCGATTCGTCGGGTTCTTGCTCGTGTGGGTGGGGCTCGTCTGTTCGCTGGCGGACACGTGGCGCGGCAAGCCGCGCGCGACTGCCGTCGTCGGTTAAACGCCGATTGCAGCGCGCGACAACGCGTTGCGCGCCATCGTCTTGTATACCTTGGCGACGGCTTGCAGTCGTGCCCGGTCGCGCACCGTGACGGCGAGGCGGGCAAACCCGGCGAGCACACCCGACATTGCATCAACGGCGGTCTGCACTCGCAACGCCTCGGGCAACTCGCCGCGCGTCTTGGCGGCCGTGCAGAGACCTGCAAGGAACACTTCTTGACGAGGCGGCAAACTTGCCAACGCCTCGCGCAGGTCGGGGTGGTGGCTGGCTTCGGTGATGACACCGACGACGAAACTCGCCAGCAACGGGTCGTCGTTGCTCAATTCGAACATCGCGTCAAAGATTGCGTCGAACTGCTTGGGGAAGGTGTCGTGCTCGGCGACTACCGACTCGAACGCATCGAACACCTTCGCCTGCACGTCCGCGAAGACCGCCACATAGAGGTCGACCTTCGACGGGAAGTAGTGATAGATCGCCGCTGCAGTGATCCCCGCACCCTGAGCAATCTCGCGGTTCGTGGTGTTGTCGTAGCCGCGCGTGGTGAACGCGTTGCGCGCCTCGCGCAGGATGCGCAGGCGAGTTTCGCCGGCATCACCTTGGCAGGGCCGACCGAGACGGCGATTCATGCGCGACTCGCATCCACGTTGTCGCTGGGGCTCGCGGTGAGGCTCAACTTCACGGAGCGAACCCTAGAAGAACTGCGCACGAATTGCCGAGTCGTGGCACCGCACGAGTCGTGGCGCGGGGAGTGCGCGCCGTCGCGCGACATGCGCGACTTGCGCTTCTTACAGTTCGCGGCGCACCAGATCGGCGAGTTCGCGTGGGCGGTCGCCCTGCACGCTGTGGCCGGCGCCGTCCACCACGTGCACCACGGCATCGGGCTTGCGCCGCTGCAATTCGGCGACGTCGGCATCGTCGACCACCGGCGACACGCCACCGCGCACGAGCGTGAGCGGGCACGGTAACCGTTCGATCATCTCCCACATGCCGGCAGCCACGCTGGTGCCTGGTTCACGGCGCGGATGACTGCGTCGGTCATAGCGCCACACCCAACTGAGATCATCGAGCTGTCGGGCGTTGTGCAGGATGCCGCGCCGCAGCGACGATTCGCTCCGCGTCGGATTGTGCTCGATCGTGCGCGCGAGCAGGTCACCAAAACTCTGGAAACTCTGCGGGCCGTTGACGAAGTCGGTGATTGCCTTCGCCTTCTCCGGCGTGACACCTGGCGTGATGTCGACCATCATCAAACGGTTGACGAGGTCGGGGCGCGCATATGCGAGCGCAAGCGTGGTGAGCCCGCCAAGCGACATTCCGCAGACGAGTTTGGCGTCGGGGGCGTGACGTTCGATCATGAGTGCGATGTCGAGTGCCAGCGAACGGGGCGTGTAGTCGCCGTCGTCGCGCCACGACGAGTGCCCGTGCCCCGGCAGGTCGACGGCGAGAATCGGTTCGCCGAGCGCCAGACACACGGTGTCCCAGGTGTGCGCGTTCTGCGCGCTACCGTGCACGAACACGATCCTGGCGGGTGCGCTGCCCCACTTCAACGCGCTCACATGGCGGCCATCCTCCAACGTGTGTTTGATGCGTGACACCTGCGGATGCGGCGACACACCGAGCGAATACTCGGCGATGTTTTCACCAAAGAACGAGAATTCGTCGTAGGGCACACGTCGCGCGGCGTCGCCAGGCCTCGCAGCGGTGTCGCCAGAGTTGCCCGATGCAGCAGCGGTCATGGCTTCATCGTGCCAGATGTTGTCGTCGGTGCAGGCACGGTGGTCCTGGACGGCATGGTGGTCGAAGCGGGCACGGTCGTTGAGGCAACCGTCGTCGGCGGCACCGTCGTCGGCGGCACCGTGGTGGAGGTCGGCACCGTGGTGTAGTTCGGGTCGGGCTTGTCGGCCGGCGGCAGCGGTGAGCCGTAGGCCTCGGGCTCCTTCAATCCGTCAAATACGTAGATGCGATCACGGAACTGCACGAGTGCGGGGAAGATCTGCGCCACCGACATCGGGATGCGAATGCACCCGTGCGACGCCGGTTTGAGGGGCACGAGAATCGCGCCGTGCACCGCGATGCCTTGGTTGAAATAGACGGGGTTGTACAGCGTTCCGAGTTTGGTTTCGCGCGTGCCCGATGAGCGCTTATAGAACGTGTAGATGCCGGGTGGTGTGATTGACTCACCGCAGATGCCGACTTTCAGCGGCAGGCCTGCCGCGATCTGTTCGGGACTGTCGTTGCCGTCTTCGCCTGCATCGATAACTACTTCTTCGCACCACGGCTTGTTGTCGCCGCTCGAGATGTGCGAAATCAGCGTCGGCTGACCCGCGAGAAACGTGACGATCACCTGCTCGGGGAGGTACACCTCGGCGTGGCGCGGCGTGTCGGCCTGGCGACGTGGTTCGATGCGCACCTCGTTGCGCAGCACCTCCCACATTTGCGGGGTTACCACGCCGGTCGCTTTGCTGCGCGGCGTCTTCATCACGAGTTTTTCGAACGCCCACACCGCCTGCACGGTGGATCTACCGAAGACGCCGTCAATCGGGCCGGGCGCAAACATCAGTTCGGCGAGTCGCGTCTGCAACATGCGCACGTCATCCCCGTCGCTGCCTTCCTTCAGGTCGCGACTGATCGCCGGCAGCGCCGGCGTTGCCGCGACGGTGCTCGTGGTGACGACCGGGGCCACCACCCCAGCCGACTCGCCGTCGCCCCGTCGCTCGACGACGATGGCGACGACGAGCATCGCCACCATCACCAACGCCGCAGATATGGCAAGCGTGCGAGTTTGGGTCTGCGGTGCACGCACCGGCTGGCGCGGTGTTCGCGTAGGGCGCTGCGGCGTGCGACCTTCAGGCATCATGGGCGTCGACTACTTCGCGTTAATGGGCTTGATCGCGTTCAGTTCGCGTCGCAAGGCGAACGCCTCGCGGAGAATCTTCACGATCACCGACGGCTTCGACAACGTCGACACGCCGCGCGTACGTGGGAAGTAGTCGACACCGAACTGCACGATCGGGTGACCGAGTTTCTTTGCGCGCACGATCAACTCGGCGTCGATGAACGAGCCTTCACTCTTCAGCGCGATGTGGCGGAAGATCGACGCGCGACACACCTTGAACGCAAAGTTCACGTCGCGCACCCGCACGCCGAACAACACACGCACCAGCGCGTTGTAGAGCGCCGAGTACACGACACGCACGAAACCCTCGTCGGTGCGATCGAAGCGATACGCGCTCACGACATCAGCCTCGTAGGTGCGCAGCAAACGCAGGGCCTTGTGCAACTCGAGCATGTCGAAGGGCAGGTCGGCGTCGGTGTAAACGATCACGTCGCCAGTCGCGGCGGCAAAACCCGACTTCATCGAACCACCGAGTTTGCGGTTCGCAGGGTGGTGCACCACGCGCACGTGCGGGTTTACGGCGGCGGCCTCATCGGCGAGCCGCGCAGTGGCATCGGTGGATGCGTCGTTCACCACGATCAATTCGTAATCGGCTACCTCACCCGCAGCGATCAGTTCGCGCGCCACATCGTGCCCGGCGTTCAGCGCACGGTTGATGTACTGCTCCTCGTTCCACATCGGGAAGAAGATCGACAACTTTGCGAAGTGCGCCACCATCGCTCAAGGCTACGAGCGCGGAAATCCCGCCATTTCCGCGCGATTCGCTCACTACCCTTGATGCGGTGAACGTCGCCGCCGGCAACCGCACCTGGCGCACGCTCGCCTCCATCAGTTGGGTGGGCACCTTGCTGTGTCAGGTTGCAGTGGCGGTCACGAGTCGCAACATCGGCAAGTCGGCGTGGTGGCTGGGGCCCGAGTCGAACCCGCAGTTTCCGCTCGTGTGGGCCGTGCCGTTTCTCATCACGCTGGCGGCATTGATCGCCACGCAGCGACCGCGCAAGTACACCATCGTGATTCATCTCGTGTGTGTGGCGATGCTCGCCGCGGTGGCGACGGGTGACGTTGCCAACTCGCCGGGTGTGGCGATGCTGCAATACGGCGTTGCTGGCATTGCGTTGCTGATTTCGTTCGTGTCATTGGCGGCGCGCCCGTGATGCTTGCATCCGTGGTGCATCCATGACCCGCGTGCTCACATCGCTGCCGGTCGGCGAGCGCGTCGGCCTTGCATTCTCCGGCGGCCTCGATACCTCTGCCGCCGTCGCCTGGATGAAGGCAAAGGGTGCCGTTCCATGCGCCTATACCGCCGATCTCGGCCAGCCCGACGAGCCCGATCTCGCTGATGTCGCCAAACGCGCGAAGGAATACGGCGCCGCCGTCACTCGCGTCGTCGATTGCGTCGAGCAACTCGTGCACGAGGGTTTGGTGGCGTTGCAGTGCGGGGCATTCCACATCTCGACCGCCGGCAAGACGTATTTCAACACCACACCTCTAGGGCGTGCTGTCACGGGCACCTTGCTCGTGCGCGCGATGCGCGAAGACGGGGTCGACATCTGGGGCGACGGCAGCACCTACAAGGGCAACGACATCGAACGCTTCTATAGATATGGTCTGCTGGCCAACCCGGCGCTGCGCATCTACAAACCGTGGCTCGATGCGGCATTCGTCGCCGAACTCGGCGGGCGTGCCGAGATGAGCGCGTTTCTCGCCAAGCGCAAGCTGCCGTACCGCGACAGAGCGGAGAAGGCGTATTCCACCGACGCCAACATCTGGGGTGCCACGCACGAGGCGAAGTCGCTCGAAGAGTTGTCTACTTCCATGCACATCGTCGCACCGATCATGGGTGTGGCGCACTACGACCCGAGCGTGCGTATCGACGCCGAAGAGGTGCGCGTGCGCTTCCACGAAGGCTGGCCGGTGGCCATCAACGGTCGCGAATTTTCGTCGCGGGTCGACTTGGTGCGCGAGGCCAACAGGATCGGTGGTCGCCACGGCCTCGGCATGAGCGACCAAATTGAGAACCGCATCATCGAAGCCAAGAGCCGTGGCATCTACGAGGCACCTGGTCTCGCGTTGCTGCACATCGCGTACGAGCGGCTCGTCACGGCGATTCACAACGAGAACACGCTGGAGAACTACCACCAGATGGGTCGCCGTCTCGGCCGCTTGCTGTACGAGGGCCGTTGGTTCGACCCGCAGTCGTTGATGTTGCGCGAGTCGCTGTCACGCTGGGTGGGCACGCTCATTTCAGGCGATGTCACGCTGCAACTGCGCCGAGGCGACGACTACACGATTCTCAACACGGTCGGCGACAACCTCACGTATGCACCCGAGCGCCTGAGCATGGAGCGTGTCGACGACGCCGCCTTCGGCCCGCTCGATCGCATCGGTCAGTTGACGATGCGCAACCTCGACATCGACGACACACGCACCAAGCTCGACGCCTACCGCAACTCCGGCACACTTCCCCCAGGCGGCCTCACCGAACTGGAGTAACCCCCTCCAATTACTCCAGTGCAGTCGTTTGCAGTACTCTCACCTCGTGGTTCGCGTACGACGGTTACTTGTCGCCGTAACGCTCACAAGTTCCCTTCTCTTGCCCACTGCCGTTTCTGCTCGATACGTGCAGATTGCGGGAACCAAGTGCCCCAAGGTTGGTCAGAAACGCACCTTCAAAAAGTCGACCTTTGTCTGCAAGAAAACATCGAAGGGGTCGTTCTGGATTTCCGTAGGTAAGTCACCCGGGGATAGTTCGAGCGGTAAGTCACCCGGGGATAGTTCGAGCGGCTCAGGAAGCGGATCGTCTGCGAACTTGGGTGACTCATGCAAGAGTCAAGGCGAAGTCGCGTGGAGTCAGCAGGCGAGTGCGGTGTTGGTGTGCCGCTCTGGCAAGCATCTTTACGCACTGCCCGATGATTTCCCGGCAACTCCCGCTGGTGGATACACGAGCAGACCGACGTGGTACCCAACCCTGGCACAAGTTATGAGTGGCGGTAAGGGCGAGCCGACGTGTGCTGCGTCGAGCGTGAAATTCACCCACCCGGTGGTGCCGTTGGACAAACTGACAAGAACGATCCCGTACGGCATGATGATCGGCGACCACGTCACGCCTATCGATCACGCGTATCTCGGGATCGCGAGCCTGGAAACTCCCGAGGCTCAACGCACCGAAGCTGACTATGTCGATGTCACGGCTCCAGCCGGCGGCACGATCATCGAGTTAAGTTCGCTCGGCGCACCATCGACGAACAGGGTCGTCATCGATCATGGTTGTGGCGTCTACACCGTGTACATGGTGTTGAACCGCCCTTCTGGAGTGCTCGCCAACGCATACAAAGACTTGACCGCCAAAGGTGGCTATCTGAAGCTCTCCCTGCCGATCAAGGTGGGCGAGGTGTTCGGCCAGCAGCGGGACAATCCTCTCGACTTTAACGTGTTCGACGGCAGTCAATGGCTCAGGGGCTTTGCCTCACCCGCGTCGTACCTGACCGGCGATACCTCGAAGCCGTACACCGCCGACTACCTACCGTTCTTCTCCGGGGCGATTCGCACGGCAATGGAGAACTCGCTCCAACGCACCACAGCCCCGCGCATCGGGAAGATCGACCATGACGTCATCGGGGCAGCCGCCGGTAATTGGTTCCTCGAGGGAACCTTCGGATACGGCGGCAACCCGATCGCTACCTACCAAAATGCGACCACCCGGGTATCGGGTGGTCCCGTGCAAGGGAAGAACTCCTACGCATGGAGCCACCTGTCCATCTCACCGCATCATGTCGACACAACGCAATGGGTTTTCTCCATCGGCTGGTTCAGCGACCCGAAAGGCGACCACCAACAGATGCTGCTCAGCGTTCCGGCAGGCAAACCCGACCCATCCAAGCTGACCTCGGCTGACGGTGCTGTCGTCTACGAGCTCTACGTGATATCTGCTCAATTCCCGGGATCAACCGGCGGGATGCCACCGGGTTCGATGCCCGTGGGCTACACCATCGTTTCCGGTCAATCGAGAGGCTCTGTTGTTCTCCAAGTGAACTCCGACAACTCCCTGTCGCTCGAATTCGGCACCGCGTTCACCGGAGCGAAAAGAACTTACCGCCGATAGAACACTCGCGTCCCCGGCAAGAATCGAACTTGCGACCTGCGGTTTAGGAAATCGTCGGCGACCTATCCCTTCAACAATGCGCTGACGAACTGCTCAGGATCGAATAGCGCCCGAGCCGAGGCCTCGCTCAACCTGGC
>Ga0194113_10004788_pt1 | contig 17679 bp, 19 predicted proteins | sample TA2MahC200mmetaG_FD_146193 | JGI IMG/M metagenome (GOLD analysis project Ga0194113, IMG submission 146193) | Freshwater microbial communities from Lake Tanganyika, Tanzania - TA2015017 Mahale Deep Cast 200m | ecosystem: Environmental > Aquatic > Freshwater > Lake | place: Tanzania: Lake... | reverse complement strand
ACAGGCGCCGGTTCCTCGTGAGTGTGGCGCTGCCCGACGGCATGACCGCGGAGGCCGATGGCACCAGCCGGCGCAGGGCTGAAGCCGCGGCGGCGGTTGTCATGCTGAAACAGATGGAGGCCGGCGGCGGGCTCTGAACAGGCAGGGACGCGCGCAGGTTGACACTCTGCGCGCGCATCGCCTAAACTCGCAACTTCTTCGCAGGCCGTTAGCTCAGTCGGCAGAGCAGTACACTTTTAATGTACGGGTCCCGGGTTCGAGTCCCGGACGGCCTACCACTCAATATCCAATTCAGAAACGCTCGGTGACGATGCCGTTCTCGACAGTGATGACCGCGACTGCGCATGCGCTGTCCCCCCGCCGTAGTCGGCGGTTTCGACGTCCAGCGCGACGAAGCGTGGAAGGACATGAATAATGTGCGCCGGGCGATTGCTCTGTTGCGGGGCAAGGTGCAAGGCTTGCCTGCGCGCGGCATGTTTGCCGGGGAGAAAGCCTTTGCCTTTCGCGGGGCGGATGGGGCATCGTCGTGCACGACCGGAATGGAACGGGTGCATGAGATGAAGTTGCAGACGGCGAAAGCAAAGCTCAGAGGTGCGGCGGAGGTGTTCGGGCTTGGACTCGGATACGTGGCCGTGCCGTTCCTGCCGAGGCGCGCCGTGGTGCTGCTGGCGCGCCTGATGGGCGACGCCGGGTTTGTTTTTTCGCGTCGCGAACGCGCGATCGGGATGGCGAATCTGGCGGCGGTATTCGGTGAGTCGGTTCCGCGGGGTGAGAGGGCGCGGATTCTGCGGGGGTGTTACCGCGCGTTTTCGCTCGTGCTGCTGGACTTGTTCTGGTTCTCGGTCTTCACGCGCAGTCGGGTCCGGCGGTATGTCCGGATGGATGACTCGCTGCTTGACGCTCTGAAAAGTCCGCCGGTGATCCTTGTGACCGGGCACTTCGGCAATTGGGAGGCGCTGGGCCTCGCATGCGGCATGGCCGGCGGCGACCTGGCCAGCGTGGCGAATCCGCTGGCTAACCCGCTGGCCGACCGTGTGCTGAACAGGACCAGGCGGCTTACCGGCCAGAAGATCGTGCAGCGGCGGGGCGCGGTGCGGGCGCTGATGGGTGTTTTGAAGACCGGAGGGAATGCCGCGTTTCTTGTGGACCAGAACACCACGCCGCGCGACGGTGGCGTGTTCGTTGATTTCTTCGGATTGCCTGTTCCCGTATCGAGGATGCCTGCCGCCCTGGCTGTGAGAACCGGCGCCAGGATCATTCCGACGTTCTGTGTTGCCGGCGCGGGCGGGGTTTACAGGGCGTGGGCGCTTGAAGAGGTGAAGGCGGAAGGTGACGATCAGGACGGCGCCCGCGCCACAGCGGCCGTAATGGCTGTGATGGAAAAGGAGATCAGGGAGCGCCCGGATTCGTGGCTGTGGATGTACCGGCGCTGGAAGTACGTGCCGGAAGGGGCCGACGCGGCGCGGTATCCGTTCTACTCGCGGGGATTGCGTTTGCATGAGATTGCGCCGGCTGGCGGCGCTTTGGAGGCGGAGGAGAAACGATGACCGTAGGGATAATCGGCGGAAGCGGACTATATGCGATTGATGGCATTGAGGGTGTTGAACGAAGGCGGATCTGCACGGCATTCGGCGAGACGTCCGACGAGATAGTCACCGGGCGGCTGGAAGGTGTTGACGTGTGCTTTCTTCCGCGGCACGGCGCCGGGCACAGGATACTTCCTTCCGAGATAAACCACCGAGCGAACATCATGGCGTTGAAGATGCTCGGGGCCGACAGCGTTATCTCTGTCAGCGCCGTGGGCAGCCTTCGCGAAAACATGCGTCCGCGCGACATCGTGTTGCCCGACCAGTATTTCGACAGGACCAAGCGGCACGAAGATCACACCTTCTTCGGGCGCGGCGTGGTTGCTCATGTCAGCTTCGGCCAGCCGGCCTGCCCGGCGTTGCGGGGGTGGCTCGCCGAGGCTGCGGCAGAAGTGATTGAGGCACAGGGCGGCGGGAGCCCGGTTGTCTTCGCGAAGGGAACCTACGTCAACATGGAAGGCCCCGCGTTCTCAACACGCGCCGAGTCCGAGTTTCATCGCCGGATGGGTTTCGACATTGTGGGCATGACGAGCCTTGCTGAGGCGAAACTATGCCGCGAAGCCGAGATGTGCTACCAGGCAATGGCGTTGGTCACCGACTATGACTGCTGGCATGAGACAGAGGGGGAAGTCAGCGTGGAGATGCTCATCGACCATCTCAGGGCAAACTCCGATCTGGCCATGCGGATACTGCCGGGGTTGCTGCGCCGGGTGAGCGACGGCAGGGATTGCCGGTGCCGCAACGCGCTCTCGACGGCGGTTGTCACCGACCTTTCGACTGCGCCGAAGGCTACACTCGAAGCGCTCAAGCCAATTCTCGGCAGGCTGACGGGGGCGTGATCGTTGCGATCGCCCGGTAATGAAGGGCGCTGCCGCTGAACGACCGGGCAGAGGAAGGCGGTCGGGCGCAGGCGGGCGTTTGGGGGGCGGGGAGCCCGTAGTGTTCTTCCGCCCGGGATATCCGGCGGGAGGCGTGCGAATGCCGCCAGGCATGGAGCAGTCACAGATTGTCATGCGGGAACTGCGCAGGCTGGCTTCGGGCGCGCTGGACATTATCTATCCGCGCGTCTGCGCCGCTTGCGGCGCCGGCATGGACGATCAGCCGGGCCATGTGTGCTGGGATTGCATTGCCGGCCTTGAGCCGGTGACCGAGCCGTTCTGTTCCATCTGCGGCGATCCCTTCGACGGCATCATCGAGGATGATTTCGTCTGCTCCTTCTGCAGACGCGACGGGCCCGGGTTCGACCTTGCCCGTTCCGCGTTTCGTTTCCGAGGCGCTGCCATGCCGCTTGTTCACGGGTTGAAGTACTCGGTCATGCCGCACCTTGCCCGGGATATCGGCATGATGGTCGCGAGGTGCGTTGAAACGCATTTCCCGCTGCGCGACGTGGACGCGGTCGGATGTGTGCCGCTGTACCCGCGACGCGAGCGCGGGCGCACTTACAACCAATCAGGACTGATCGCAGCGCACGTCGCCGCGGAGATACGGCGTCCCCTGCTCAGAGCAGGACTGAGGAGAATTCGCGACACCGCGACCCAGACCCGCTTGACGGCGCGCGAGCGCAGGCGCAACGTGAGAAACGCGTTTGCGGCGACCGACTGCGACTGGCTGCGCGGGCGGCGTGTGCTGCTTGTTGACGACGTTATGACCACCGGTGCAACGGTCTCCGAGTGTGGCCGTGCCTTGAAGGATTCCGGCGTCGCCGCCGTGTACGTCGCGACATTCGCGAGGGGTTGAGGGCGGCGCGGCTGGCGCGTTGTCCGGTTGAGAGCGTGGAGTCCAGGAAATGAAAGACGAAGATGCCGGAGCGCAGAGCAAGCTGGCTGCGAGTCTGGAGAGACTGTTTGCCCGGCATACGTTCGGGATGAAACTCGGGCTTGAAGTTGAGCACGCACTGCTGGATGAGTTGGGAAACCCGCACAAGTTCTACCCGTGCGTGCACGTCGCCGGCAGCAACGGCAAGGGGTCGGTCTGCGCGATGGTTGAGTCGGTCCTGCGCGCGTCCGGCGCGAATACGGCACTTTACACCTCTCCTCACCTTGTGCGCTTCAATGAACGTTTCCTTGTGGATGGCGTTGAGGCGGGTGACGGGGTTCTGCTGCCGGTTGTTGCCGAAGTGGAGAAGGCGTCCGGCGCGGTGGCGGCGAAGCTTGGCCGGGAGCCGACCTTCTTTGAGTGTGCGACCGCGATAGCGTTCGAGCTTTTCCGGCGCGGGGGAGTGCAGATTGCGGTGATGGAGACCGGGATGGGCGGGCGGCTCGACGCGACGAATGTTCTGGAGCCGCTGGTTGCCGTGATCACCCGGATTGATATTGAGCACGTGCAGCACCTCGGCGGAACGTTGCAGAAGATAGCGTTCGAGAAAGGCGGCATCGTGAAAGCCGGGCGGCCCGTCGTTATCGGGGCCATGCCGGACGAAGCCCGAGCGGAGATCATAAGGATCGCGCGCGGCCTGCGATCTCCGGTTGTTGATGCCGGCGAAGTGACCGTGACGCTCAAGAGGAGGGGCATTGACGGGCAGGTGATCACCGTGAGCACGCCGGGCACCGACTACGGAACCGTGCGGCTGCCGCTGCTCGGGCCGCACCAGCTGGAGAACGTAGCCACCGCTGTTGCCGCTATCGAGACTGCCGGCGCGTGTCTCGGGCGCGAGTTCGAGGCTGGAGAGGTTAAGCGTGGGCTTGAAACAGTCCGGTGGCCGGGCAGGTGCCATGTGCTGGCGAAGGACCCTGTGACCCTGGTGGATGGAGCCCACAATCCGGGTGGCGCGGAGGTATTGGCGTCGGCCCTGCCGACGATACACAAGGGACCGTGGGGGCTTGTGACGGGGATGTGTTCGGACAAAGACGAGCTTGGATTTGCCAAGGCGCTGGCGTCCGAGGTGAACAGGGCATGGGTTGTGCCGATTAGCAACGAGCGGGACATGCCGCGGGAGCGGTTGCTGGCGGCCGTGCGCGGCGCGGGGGTGCAGGCGCAGGAGTCCGAGTTGCGCCGGGCGCTGGCGGAAGCGCGAGCGTGGGCCCGCAGTTGCGGCGGCGCCGTTTGCATAGCCGGGTCGCTCTTTCTTGCCGGCGAGGTTCTGGCGCTTGCCGAAAGCGGTGAGTTCGAACCGCATGTCGGATGAGTTTCAACGGGGGTATCTGCCGAATGAAGAAGCAGCAAGTCGAGACGATAGTACGCGGGGTTGTCTGTGCCTGCGGGTATGTGCTCCTGTGCAGAACCGAAGGCGCGGCGAACACATATTTGCCGGGAGGCCATATTGATTTCGGGGAGTCGGCGCGCGCGGCGCTGGCGAGGGAGATGATGGAGGAAGCGGGCCTGGACTCGGAGCCAGGCCGTTTCCTCGGGTGCGTGGAACACACGTTTGTCCAGAAGGGCGAGCGAAAGAGCGAGATAAACATCCTGTTTACGCTGGACATGCCCGGGGCGGAGCCGCCCGAGCCGCCTCGCCCGCTTGAGGATCGGCTGGGCTTCCTCTGGGCGCGGCCGGACGAACTTGACGAACTTGCGCTGGAACCTGCGCCCCTGCGCGGGCTCCTGCGCGCGTTGCTTCGAGGAGAGTCACCTGCGGTTGTCTGGGCATCCACGTATGGCGGCGCGGCGTGACGGATCGGGCGGATGCATGGCGGGGCGAAACTGTTTGAAGGGCTTCTCTGGCGCGTGGTATAGACACCTGCGCCGCCGGAGTGGTAATCAACAACCGGTAGCAGACTCAAAATCTGCCGCCCGCAAGGGCGTGAGGGTTCGAGTCCCTCCTCCGGCACCAGTTCCCATTTGTGCGTGTGAGGCAGAGTCATGAGCGAGAGAAGCTGATCGTGGAGAACACCATGAGCGAGATGATCAAGGTCACGCTGAGAGAAGACGAGATACCTGACAGCTGGTACAACATAGCGGCCGATCTGAAGCATCCGGTTCCGCCCCCGATCGGGCGCGACGGCAAACCGATCGGGCCCGACGCGCTTGCGCCGGTCTTCCCGATGAACATCATCGAGCAAGAGGTTAGCACGCAGCGCTGGATCAGAGTTCCGGACGAGGTGATGGGGATCTACAAGCTATGGCGCCCGACGCCGCTATACCGCGCGAAGCGGCTGGAGCAGGCGCTTGGGACGCCCGCGAAGATCTACTACAAGAACGAGGGCGTATCGCCCGCGGGGAGTCACAAGCCCAACACGGCTGTTGCGCAGGCCTACTACAACCGCGAATTTGGAATCAAGCGCCTGACGACCGAGACCGGGGCCGGACAGTGGGGCAGCGCGCTTTCATTTGCGTGTCAGCTCATGGGGCTCGAGTGCAAGGTGTTCATGGTGCGGATAAGCTTTGAGCAGAAGCCGTTCCGGAAGATCATGATGAGGACGTGGGGCGCCGAGTGCGTGGCAAGTCCGAGCACCGAGACCGAAGCCGGACGGGCCGTACTCGCGCAGTTTCCTGACACGCCGGGCAGTCTCGGGATCGCGATAAGCGAGGCGATCGAATCGGCGGTGAAGGGCAAGGATACGAGGTACTCGCTTGGCAGCGTGTTGAACCACGTAATGCTGCACCAGACCGTGATAGGCCTTGAGACAAAAGCGCAGTTCAAGAAGCTCGGGATTTACCCGGACGTGGTGATCGGGTGTGTCGGCGGCGGCTCTAACTTCGCGGGCATGGCATTCCCGTTCCTGGCGGACAAGATTGCCGGCTCCGGGAATGCGCGTGTCATAGGCGTCGAGCCGGAGTCGTGTCCGACGCTTACCCGCGCGCCGTTCGTGTATGACTCCGGCGACGTGGCCATGATGACGCCGCTGCTTGCGATGCACAGTCTCGGCCACACGTTCATACCGCCGCCCATTCACGCGGGCGGGCTGCGGTATCACGGGGTTGCGCCGCTTGTGAGCCACGTGCTGAGAGAAGGTTTGATCGAGGCCACGGCGATACACCAGCTTGAATGCTACAAGGCGGCGGTGCTGTTTGCCCGGAGCGAGGGTTTCATTCCGGCGCCCGAAACGTCGCATGCCATAGCGATGGCGGTTCGCGAAGCCAACCGCGCCAGGGAAGAGGGCAAGGAGCGCGTGATAGTTCTCAACTGGTCGGGGCACGGGTTGATGGACCTGAACGGCTACGCGTCGTATTTCGACGGGAAGCTGTCGGACCACTCGCTTTCCAGCGATGAACTTTCGAAGTCCCTCAAGGCGCTGGAAGGTCTCCCGAAGCCGCCTGCCAAGCTGTAAGGCGGCGGAGCGCCGGTCAGCGCGTGTTTGCGTTGGCCGGCGGGATGTAGCCGGGGCGGCGGACGGAGCAGTGCACGTGCGGGCCGCCCTTTGCGCTGTTCTCGAAATACACCCAGTCGAAACCCGCGGACCAGGCCAGTTTGGCGAGTTTCTCGAGAGTCATCTGGTCGCAGGTGACGTCAATGGCTCTTCCTTCCTTGTGAAGCGACTTCGGCGAGTGGATCAGGTTTGGGCGGTAGGTATCGTGTACCTCAAGCGTGCCGCCATGGCGGTGTACAAGTTCTATGAGGCGGCGCAGAGGCGGTTCGGCGGCCCGGTGCACTGAGTGGTCATCCTCCTCGTCCCCGGTATCGTGGTCGCTTTCCCACCAGGCCCTGTTGTCGTCAACGTAGACAAGGTCTCTTGCCGGCGAGAACGAGCCCGGTTCATAGGGGCCGCAGACGACGCCTTCGCCTCCCGTCGGCATATGGGTATCAGGCGGGAAGCGTTCCGGTTCGGCGCGGACCGCTATGATCCTTCCGTCGGGAAAGCAGCTGTGTCCTTCCTGTCTGCCGGCGGATGCGTCCGTCGCCTGCTCGCAGCCCCGCCGGGCAAAGAAGAGCGTGGCGGCCGCGGTGGCGGCGGACACGATCAGGATCCGGATGAGTTCTCTTGCAGGCTGCGACATGGCGGGGAAGGCTACCGTTGTCGGCGGTTTGTGTCAAAACACCTTTGGTTGGCGCAGCAGAATCGGGGTCGGGGTCGCTATCGGAATCGGGATCGAGAGGACGTGGGATGGGATTCGGACACGAGAAACTGGGTGTGTCGTCGCGCGGCGATCGAGGAGGACCAAGTGCAGCACGCAGTGGGGATCGATCCCGATCCCGATTCCGACACCGATACCGATGAAGACCAGAAGAACGGGTTGCCAACACGGCGTCGCACCCTATCGCCGCTGGCGCGGCTTAGGGTGAACGCCAACGATCTGTGTTGCGTCGGTGGCGCGTCAGGTCGGGCCGAGTGAAAGGCATGCTGCCTGCGTTGCCGGGCAACCCCCATGCTGGTCGGGGGAGCGTGCCTCTTCTTGACACCCGCGAATGCGGTGTGGTATTTGCGCCGCCCATGTCTTGCCCAGACGACACCGTGGTTGTATCCGCTCCGGCGAAGATAAACCTTTACCTGAACGTTGTTGGGGTGCGCCCGAGCGGGTATCACGACATCGAAAGTGTGCTCACGCCGATAAGTCTCTCCGACGAGCTCATATTGGAACGGACTGAAGGGCTTGTGGAGACGCGTGTTGAAGTAGACCAGGGGCTTGGCGACGTACAGGACCTTCTTGCCGACACGCGCAGTAATCTTGCCGCCCGGGCTGTCTGGCTGCTGAAGGAAAAGACGGGTTCTCCGTTCGGTGTCCGTATCCTGTTGCGGAAGCGGATTCCGGTGGGTGGCGGACTTGGCGGCGGCAGTTCTGACGCCGCCTCAGTTCTCCTGGGGTTGAACAGGTTATGGGATCTTGGCCTCTCCCGGACCGAGCTGGGCGGGATTGGCGCGACGCTTGGCTGTGACGTGCCGGCGTTTGTGCATGGCGGCGCGGTGCTGGTTGAGGGGCTGGGGGAGAAGGTGAGCAACATCTTCAACGGCAGCGGCGTTCACGCGAAGGGGCGGGCAGGCTGGTGGCTGGTGCTGGTGAATCCGGGTTTCGGGGTCTCGACCAAGGATATATACACGAGGTACGGCGCAACCTTGACTTCCGCTCCGGTGCCAGCTAAAAGGATGGTTTCAGCGCTTCTCGAGGGGGACCTTGAGTGCGCCACCGGGGCGTTATTCAACGCTTTGGAAGGCACGGTGCTTGAGAAGTACCCGCTGATACGGGTTCTGCGTGACCGTCTTATTGAAGACGGGGCTGTGGGCGCGCTTGTTTCCGGGAGCGGCGGTTCGGTGTACGGGCTGGCTCGCGACGAAGCGCATGCCCGTGAAATAGGGGCTCGTTTGAGTTCAAGGCTGGAGTGTCCGGCGTATGTCGCCGTGCACAGAACGTTGCCCGATGGTGTAATGGCAGCACACGGCCCTTTGGAGGCCTGAGTCTAGGTTCGAGTCCTAGTCGGGCAACCAACAGGTTGAGAGGAATATCCGTGGCTGACGGATGCGGAGACGAAATGAAGATCTTTACCGGGAGCGCCAACCCGGCTCTTGCCGAGCGGATTGCCAGCTATGTTGGAGTCGAGCTGGGGCAGGTGGACATACGCCGCTTTCCCGAGGGCGAGACGCATGTGAAGTATCTCGAGAATGTGCGGGGCAAGGACGTCTTCATTGTTCAGCCGATCTGCAGTCCTCCGAACGAGAACCTGATGGAGCTGCTGATCATGATAGACACGGCCAGCCGCGCATCGTCTGCGCGTATAACCGCTGTTCTTCCCTTTTTCGGATACGCAAGGCAAGACAGGAAAGACCAGCCGAGGGTTCCGATCACGGCCAAGCTGGTGGCGAACCTGCTTGTGGCGGCGGGCGCCGACCGCGTGCTCGGGATGGACTTCCATTCGCAGCAGATACAGGGCTTTTTTGACATACCGGTTGATCACCTGTATGCGATGCCGGTGATGGTCAGGCACTTGAAGACTCTCGGCCTGCGGGATCCGGTTGTCGTTTCTCCCGACTCCGGCGGCGTGAAGATGGCGATAGAGTATGCCCGCACGCTGGACGCGGGGTTTGCCCTCGGCGCCAAGTGCCGCAGGGGCGCCACCGAAGTGGAGGCGATGAACATTGTCGGAGAGGTGGATGGGCGCACCGCTATCATGGTGGACGACATGATTTCGACGGCTGGGACCATGAGCCAGGCGGCAAAGATGCTCAAGGACCGGGGCGCGGGCGACATATACGCAGTCGCCTCGCACTGCATGATCGGCGAGCAGGGTGTTGCGAGGCTGAAGGATTCGCCGATCAAAGCCCTTATAACCACGGACACGATTCCGCTCAAGACAGAGTGGGACTACCCGATAACAGTGCTCACGGTGGCAGAGCTTCTCGGCGAAGCCGTGATGCGGATACACGAAAACCGTTCAGTTTCTTCCCTGTTCAAACCGTGATCAATCAGGAGCAGACATGGCCCAGAGCATAAAGATAGAAGCGAAGTCACGAGAAGGCACCGGCAGCGCGGTTGCAAGGAAGCTGCGCAGAGGCGGGATTCTGCCGGGGATCATCTACGGAGAATCCGGCAAGTGCGTGCCGATACAGATGGAGCGGCACGGGTTCCAGCAGATGCTGAAGCATCATCGCAGCGAGAGCCTGATTCTTGACCTGCTGCTTGACGGCGGGAATGTGCGCAAGGTTCTGTTGAAGGACGTTCAGCACGATCCTCTCACTGACTACGTGGTCCACGTTGATTTCCTTGAGGTCTCGATGACGAAGAGGATGGTCGTCTCGATACCGCTCGACATGATAGGCGAGCCCGAGGGCGTTACCAAGGGCGGCGGCGTGATGGAAGTCTTCCTGCGCGCGATCGAAGTCGAGTGTTTGCCGGGAGATATCGTCGAATCGTTCCATGTGGACGTTTCCGGTCTGCTGGTTGGCGACTCCCTGCATGCCAAGGACATCCAGATGGGGCCGCAGTTCACGCTGGCGAGCGATCCTGACCAGGCCGTGGTAGGCGTTGTCGCTCCTCGGATGGAGGAGGAGGCGCCGGCTGAAGGCGAGGCGGCTGCGGCGGAGCCGGAGGTTATCGGCAAGAAGGAAGCCGGCGAGGAAGAGGAAGCTGCCGCCGGGGAAGGCAAGAAGGAATCCGGGAAGGGCAAGGAGTCCAAGCCGGCCAAGGAGTAGACCGGCGTGGGCATCAAGCTCGTTGTCGGGCTGGGGAATCCGGGCGCCGAGTATGCCCGCACCCCTCACAACGTCGGGTTCATGGCGGTTGCGAAAATTGCGGAGCGGATCGGCTGCAGGCTGAAGCGGAGCCTGCGGTTCAGGAGTTTGATCGGGACTGGCGAGTGGCAGGGGGTGAGCCTGTTGCTCCTGCAGCCGGAAACGTTCATGAACCTGAGCGGCGAGGCGGTCGGGAAGGTGGTTTCGTACCGCCGCGTGGCGCTGGAAGACATCGTTCTGGTGCTGGACGACGCCGACTTGGACTTTGGCCGGTTGCGCGTGCGTTCGCGCGGAGGGAGCGGCGGGCATCGCGGGCTTGCTTCGGTGATAGGTCGCCTGGGGACGGATGAGTTTGCGAGGGTGAGGATCGGGATCGGGCGCCGGGCCGATGCGCAGGATCTTGTGGAGCATGTGTTGCGGCCGTTCGAACCGGAGCAGGCGGTGCAGCTTGACGGGGTGATTGACCGGGCGGCAGACGCTGTTCTGGGCGTTGCGGCTTCGGGGGTTGTGCAGGCGATGAACCGCTTCAATGCGGCGGAATGAGCCGTTGCGGCGTGTGTTGAGCCAGGGAGAAGAAGATCATGGGCAGAATGTATGATGCTACGCTGATAGTACCCAACAACCTCAAGGAAGAGGATGCCAACAAGGTCATCGAGGATGTTGGCGACGAAGTCGTCCGGCACGGCGGGCGTGTAGAGTCCGTGAAGCCGATCGGGCTTCACTCGTTTGTCCGCCGGATGAATAAGCAGGATTCCGGCTACTACGCCCGCATGCTTTTCGAGATGGATCCGGACAAGGTCTCCAAGTTCCTGGCGAGACTGAAGCTGAAGGGCGAAGTGTTCAGGATACAGGTCACGGTTTACGAGCCGCCGGCCCCCGAGGATGAGTCGGCCGCAGCCGAGGAGGTTTCGACCGATGCCTAGTCTCAACCACGTTTTCCTGATGGGTAACCTGACGCGGGATCCTGAGGTACGGTACGCTCCTTCCGGGGATGCAGTCGCTGACATGCACCTTGCCGTGAGCCGAAAGTACAAGACGCGTGACGGGCAGGACCACGAGGAAACGTGTTTCATAGGCGTGGCTGCATGGGGCAGGACTGCCGAGAATTGCGGCAAGTACCTGCACAAGGGGTCGCCGGTGTTTGTTGAGGGGCGGCTCAAGTATGACCAGTGGGAGAAGGACGGCAAGAAGAACAGCCGCATTACCGTAACCGCGCAGCGCGTCCAGTTCCTGGGCGGGCGCAGCGAGGAGGGCGGCTCCCAGCCAGCGGCGGCCCGCGGCGGTCAGCAGCAGAGCGAAGAACGGTTCGGGACCGCGCCGGTTGCCGGTCCGCAGGACGAACAGGGCGGAGATGACGACAACCTGCCGTTTTGATCGCAGGCAGGTCAGAGAGGTGGAGTGAAAGATGGCACGCAACATTGACAGCGGGGCGAGGCGTTCCCGCAGGGTTGGGAAGGTCAAGGATCTGGACAGCCACAACTACGAGCTTCTTCGCCGTTTCATGACGGATCACGGCAAGTTGTTGCCGGCGCGTATCACGGGCATATCGGCGAAGCAGCAGCGGACGGTGAAGCAGTACATTCGCCGCGCGCGGGTGATGGGTCTCCTTCCGTAATTTTCTTTCCGGTGCCGTAAGGGCCGGGGGTCGGCTGCCGCGCGTTCGCGGCGGTGGTCCAAGGATGCCAGGCGCGCAACAGAGGAGTGTTACTATGCCGGTTGAAGTTCTTCTCATGGCGGACGTCAAGGATCTCGGATCCGAGGGCGACGTGGTCAAGGTTTCGGACGGGTACGCCCGCAACTACCTCCTGCCGCGCGGGGTCGCCGCGCCGGTTACGGAGGCCACGAGGCGCAAGCTGGCGAAGCAGCGGGCGGAGCGGGCTGCTGAACTTGAGTCGCAGCTTGGGGGCGCGCGCGAGATGGCGGGCCGTCTGGCGAAGGCGTCGGTAACCGTTACGGTAAAAACCGGAGACGGCGAAAAGCTCTACGGTTCGGTCACGGCGTCTGACATTGCCGATGCGCTCAAGGCACAGGGCATTGAGCTGGACCGCGGCCAGATCGAGCTCGATAGCGCGATCAAGGACCTCGGTGTGTTTGATGTTTCCGTCAGGCTGCATCCGCAGGTCGATGCCAAGGTCAAGGTCTGGGTGGTCGAGGAATAAATGGGATGGCGCAGGAGAAAGCCGCACCTGACTCAGCCCGCGCGGCACGGTTGCCTCCTTACAGCGAGGAAGCGGAGCGTGGCGTGCTGGGGTGCGTCCTTCTCGACGCCGACCGGCTCATAGATCTTTGCATAGAGGCCCAGCTTTCGGCCGACAGCTTCTACGTTCCTGCGCACAGAATCGTTTTCGAGACCATACTCGATCTTCACGGCCGGGCCGGGGCGATCGACATACTCACCGTATCCGAGCGGCTCAAGAGTATCGGGCAGCTCGAGAAGATCGGCGGGGCGGTATTCCTCGACAGGATAGTGGATGCCACTCCCACCTCCGCGCACGCGGAGTACTACATAGACATTGTCCGGCAGAAGTCGCTGCTGAGGAGCATCATTGCCGGCGCGCGCACGGCGGAGATGCGCTGCTACGATTCGGACCAGCCGGCTGACGAGATACTCAGCGACATCGAGCAGTCTTTTCTCGACATTACCGAGAACCAGCACGGATCCATGAAGCCGTGGCCGGACGCCGTGAAGGAAACGGTCGAGCATATCGAGCAGATCTTCAAGACGCAGCGTGGCGTTACGGGGCTGCCGACCGGGTTCCAGAACCTTGACAGGGTGCTGCTCGGGCTCAGGCCTTCCGAGATGGTGGTCATCGCGGCTCGTCCCTCGATGGGCAAGACATCGCTGGCGATGAACATCGCCGAGAACATTGCGATAGGTCTTGGAAGCGACCGAACGCCGCACCCTGTGGGGGTGTTCAGTCTTGAAATGTCCGCCGACGCGCTGGTCTTCCGCATGCTCTGCTGCAGGGCCGAGGTAAACTCGTTTCAGCTATCAAGCGGCTATGTCACCACGGCCGCGGCGCATAACAGGCTGATCAGCGCGGCATCGGAGCTTCAGAAGGCGCGCATCTACCTTGATGACACGGGCGGTCTGGACATCATGGAGGTGCGGGCGCGGGCGCGCCGCATGAGGAAGAAGCACGGGATAGAGCTGCTGGTTGTTGACTACCTGCAACTTCTCCAGTCGCGCGAGTACGCCCGGCAGGGGCGCCAGGTTGAAACCGCAAACATATCCAACAACCTGAAGGCCATGGCAAAGGAACTGCGCATTCCGGTCGTTGTTCTGAGCCAGTTGAGCCGCGCGCCGGACCAGCGCGAGAAGACCGGCAAGCCCAAGCTGTCGGACCTGCGCGATTCGGGGGCGATCGAGCAGGATGCGGACGTTGTGTGCCTGTTGCGCCGGCCGTGCAAGTACCCGGAGGATGAGCATTCCTCCGACAAAATGCTGGCGATAGTTGATGTGGCGAAGCAGAGAAACGGTCCCACGGGTGAAGTGAAACTGAACTTTGAAGAGGAATTCACCAGGTTCCGCGACAGGACTGAAAAGGGAGTGGACGGCATAGGCCCGAGCTTCGGCGCGGAGGAGGATGTTGTTGAGGAGGATATGCAGTGAGGAATCTGCTCGGGTGCCTTGTCATGTCATTGCTGCCCCTGTGCGTTGCGGCGCAGGCTGAGGCGCCTGTAGTTCGCGAGATTGCGGTGCGCAACGACGGTGCGGGCCCGGTTCAGGACGGGTTCGTCCTGTCCTCGGTCGGCTCTGCCGTCGGTGAAAAGCTTGACGGAATGCGTGTGGCCGCCGACGTGCGCGCGCTTGCCAAGACAGGCCGGTTTACCCATGTCGCGGCGGAGGTGGAGGAACTCGCCGACGGGGTGAGGCTGGTATTCGCCGTGCGTTCGAAGCTGCGGCTTGCGGAGCCTCTTGAGATATCCGGGGCGAAGCGGTTCAGCAATGACCGGGTCAGGGACATGATCGGGCTCAGGCCTGGCGACCTGATCGACGAGCAGACCCTTGGCGTGAAGTGCCTGAAGGTCCTCGATGCATACCTCGAGGACAACTACCCGGACGCGTCCATCGAGGTGGAAGTTGTGGTTGTGGACAAGGATGCCGGGACGGGCAGGGGGCGCGCAATCATAGACGAGGGCGCCAGGGCCAGGACGAAACGTTTTGTGTTCAGGGGCAACAGCGCCAGGACGGACTCTGAGCTGATGGACATAGTCGAGCCGCGAGGCTGGTGGGCGCCCACGCGATGGTTTGACAGGTGGCGCCATGATCCGGACAGGATCGAGGGGATAAGGTCCGCGCTGGAGGAGAGCTATCGGGATTCCGGTTTCCTCGACGCAACTGTGACGCTGGCCGAGACGCGCCGCACCGATCACGGGATAGAGCCGGTTTTCGAGATTTCAGAGGGAAAGGTGTACCGTGTCGGGTCGGTAACCGTCGAAGGAGCGACTCTCTTCCCGCAGGCCGAAGTGACGGGAGTGCTTGGGCTGGTGGGGGGAAGGCCGGCATCCGCGGCCTCGATTCGTGCGGCAAGACAGGCGTTGGCCGATTTCTACGGAAGCCGCGGCTACATCGACTCGCGGGTCTCCGTGTCGGTTGAGCCGGCGGACGGGGATGTGGTTGACCTCCGGTTCACCATTGCGGAAGGCAGCCTTACCCGCATTCGCAACATCAGGATCCGCGGCAACACGAGGACGAAGGACAAGGTGATTCGCCGCGAACTGCTGGTATACCCCGGCGACGTGTATGACAAAGCCAGGGTGAAACGGAGCGAGCGGCGCGTGCAGAACCTGGGCTACTTCTCCATGGTCCGAAGCCACCCCGAAGACGGCGGGATGGAAGCCGAGCGCGACCTGGTGTTCGACGTGGATGAGAAGAGAACGGGGATGTTCATGATAGGCGCCGGTTTTTCCAGCGTCGACCAGGTGATGGGGTTCATCGAACTTTCGCAGGGCAACTTCGACATAAGCGGATGGCCTTTTATCGGTGCGGGCCAGAAGCTGAAGCTGCGCGCGCAGCTTGGCGAGAAGCGCAGGAGCTACGACATCTCCTTCGTCGAGCCGTGGTTCATGGACGAGCAGCTTGCTCTCGGGATTGACCTGTACCGGATTGAGAAGAACTACAGCGACTACGACATCACGAAAGACGGGGCGGCCGTGAGCCTTTCCACGCCGCTTCCGGGGCCGAACCGCGTCCAGATCAAGTACGGTATTTCCTCGTCGTCCATCACCGATGTCAGCGACACGAATGAGTACTACTACGTGGACGATCCGTCATCGTCCTACCGGTTCCTGAAGGACGATAGCACGATCAAGAGCGAAGTGGGACTGACCCTCCGGCATGACACGCGCAACAACGCGTTTGTTCCGACGGCGGGCAACCGCGTGACCTTTGACTTCGGTGTGGCCGGAGGCTGGCTGGGCGGCGATACGGATACATACGAGATGGCCCTTAGAACGTGGCACTACTTACCCCTGTGGCTTGGGCACGTGATAAGTCTGCGCACCCGTTACCAGGTTGTGGACAGTTACGTGGACGACCAGGAAGTTCCGATAGACGACCGCCTTTTCCTTGGCGGCGGGCAGACGCTTCGAGGGTTCGATTACCGCGACGTGGGGCCGAAGGTGCTTCCGGCGGGAACGACACCTGAGACCGGCCGTTACCGGCCCGTCGGCGGCCGCAGTCTGGCCATGGCCAGCCTCGAATACACGATTCCCGTGGTGAATGGCATCCGTTTTGCCGCCTACTACGATACCGGCAACGTGTGGGCCGATCCGTACGATCTGGACCTTTCCGATCTCGCGTCCAGCGCCGGCATCGGTATAAGGTTCGACGTGCCCGGTTTCCCGATCCGGATCGACTATGCGTGGGTGCTGGAGCCGGACGACGAGCTCACGGAAGAGGACCCGTGGGTGATATGGATCGGGTACGACTACTGACGCCCGGGCGGCGAAGAAAGGCGATATTATGATGAAAACTGTCCCAGTTGCGGCAATTGCAGTCCTTTCCGTTCTGGCTTTTTCGGCAAGCCTTGCCGTTGAAGGATCGGCGGTGGGCATCGTCGATGTTTCCCGTGTGGTCAGGGCGCATCCGGAGGCAAAGGAAGCCGACGCGCTGCTGGAGAAGCAGCTTTCGGAGCTTGAGGCCCACAAGGACGCGATGACGGCAGAGCACGACAAACTCAAGAAGGAGTTTGAGCGCGCGAGGGACGCGGCGTTGAGCAAGGCGATCAGCGAGACGGAAAAGGAATCGCGGATGGAAGAGGCCCAGAAGAAGATCGTCGAGCTTTCCGAGTATGCCCAGAAGATGCGGCAGACGCTCACGGACGAGAAGCGGGACCTCGCGGACAGGAAGGTGCGGATGCAGCGCCGGCTCGTGGAAGGTATCCGCGAGGTGGTGGCCGGACTTGCCCGGGAGAAGGGCATAGACATCGTGCTGGACTCATCCGGGGTGGCCTTGAGCGGGGTTGAATCGGTTCTCTACAGTTCGGATCGTGTGGACTTGACGGACGCCGTTATCGCCGCGATTGCCGGCGGAAAGGCCGGGCAGGCCGGAGACACGGAGACGGTTCAGCCTTGAAAGTGACTGCCGGAGAGTTGGCCGCCAGACTTGGCGGCAGGGTGGACGGCGACTCGTGCACGGTCCTTACCGGGCTTGCCGGGCTTGGGGAGGCGGGGCCGGGCGACCTGAGTTTCCTGGCCAATCCGCGGTACGGCAACCTCGTTTCCGGCACGCGCGCGTCGGCTGTGATAGTCCATGACAAGTGGGACGGCAAGGCGCCGTGCGCGCTGATCCGCGTTGAGAACCCTGACGCGGCGTTTGCTTCGGTTGCGGCGATGGCAGCTCCTGTTCCGCCCGCCGTGGCCGCGGGCATTGACCCGTCTGCGGTTGTCGCGCCCGATGCGCGGCTTGGAGACGGCGTGTGCATCGGCCCGCTCTGTATCATCAGGTCCGGCGTCGAGATCGGATCCGGGACCGTGCTGATGGGGTTGTGTTACGTTGGTGACAACAGCCGGATCGGAGAGGACTGCAGGTTGCACCCGAACGTCAGCCTTCA
>Ga0194113_10004781_pt1 | contig 17685 bp, 21 predicted proteins | sample TA2MahC200mmetaG_FD_146193 | JGI IMG/M metagenome (GOLD analysis project Ga0194113, IMG submission 146193) | Freshwater microbial communities from Lake Tanganyika, Tanzania - TA2015017 Mahale Deep Cast 200m | ecosystem: Environmental > Aquatic > Freshwater > Lake | place: Tanzania: Lake... | reverse complement strand
CCTTGTATGAGCTACTTGCGGTATAATGTTCATCGGAAAGCGCCTTTTTATCATGATAGATTGGATGATAACAGACATGATAACAAAGTGCTTTCCTCTTTACAACCCTTAACTTAATGCGTATGGGTGTAGGAAAGAACCATCCCGTAGAGAAATGGTCATTAAGGTCAAGGTAATGGTAACAATCGAAGTGGAACTACCCTCAAGAGAATGAACATAGAACCACAACGTGGGAATGACCGATGTCCCGTGATTTCTGATTGAGACCAAAAGGCGCATCAATCGTCAGGGAAAAATACTTCATTAACTTAAATTATACAAAGATCCTTACTTTTTGTCAAGTGAAATCAACAAAATTTTGCAAAATATTTTTCGAGACCTTTCCGATTTTCCACTGTATCAGGCAACCAATCTAATGTGTAATACGTAATATTTTCTTTTTACGCATTACGTTTTACGCATTACGCATCACGCAATACGAAATTGCAAGCCTAAATCGGTATGATACAGGTACCAGTTCTCAATTGTCAAGTAAAAATTGCGATTTCTGGACAGCAGTAGGATGGGCATCGCCCATCAAAATCGGTTCTCGATCTGGTGGGCAATGCACCCTACAATTGATTTTCAGACAACTTTTATCACGTTTCACGTTTCACGAATCCCATCCGTCGAAATGACAAACCCCTAACCCCCCTTTGGTAAGGGGGACTATTTTCTAAAACATGCTCTTCTATTTTCCAAATGTTTCCCGTAGGGCGGAAAGCCCGGGGCCAAAAGCGTCAGGGTTTTCTATCACCGCGACCTTCTTAGCTGCCATCTCCTCAAGGAGCACCGCGACGGGCAGTCCTGCGTGTTCCGCGGCTTGGCGCAAGGAAATTTGCCCCTCCTGATAGGCTTTTAGGGCTTCACTCACCTTGAACTGCTGCAGACCATTGATAACCCACTGCCGCAGGAGAGCGGCTTCCGTATAAGCCGTCCCCTCCAGCATTTTAGCCAATTCTTCTGCTTCCGAAGGGAGAAGGCGGATTGATTTTGTTATTTTTTTTATCGTAGGCGTTTTCGCCTTTCTACTCATTTTGCCTCACCTCTCTCTACATCCCCACGACTTTGCGCCAGAGCCAGAAACTCTTGCCGCGCTACCTGCATAACTCTATGTCCGGTATTTGAGGCAATTCCATCCAACTTAGCTAAAGTGCTACGATAAGACAGAATTTGCGCCTGATATAGGTAGACGATGAACTCGGGCACCGTCACCGCCTTGATGCCACGCTGCCGCGCGAACATAAGGGGACGCTCTTCATTGATGAGCAACCACCATCCCTCTTCCGTAGCGAGCGCTATGGCAGCTGCCTCGCCGTCATGGAACTTTTCCAGCGTGCTAGTAGGGTTGCGCAGGGTAACCAAACTTTTCTTTAAGAAAGAAAAGTTTGATCAAAAGAAATAAGAGGAAGAATGTAAGCAAGCCCTGATTTTGCAAAAGTCTAAACATCTCCTGGTAGCCGTAGACCCGTTGCGGGTAACGAGGGTCGGACGCCAATACCTCTATGCAAACCGCATCTGGGACGAAGATCGTGAAAAAGCGAAACAGATATGATAAGACATCCACCCGATGCCCCAAAACCCAAAAAGATGTTTCCATCACTCCAGATTGTTTCTCCATGCTTTTATTTTACAACAATTGCTTCTCAATTGTCAAGTAGAAAAATTGCGATTTCTGGACAGTAACCAATACCTTCCGATTTTCTACTGTATCGGGCAACCAATCTAATGCGTAATACGTAATATTTTCTTTTTACGCATTACGTTTTACGCATTACGCACCACGCAATACGAAATTGCAAGCCTAAATCGGTATGATACAAGTACCAGCAAAATTTCTGTTACCGTTGCGCTTTCCAACCCACCAGATATAGCCCACACCCTAATACAAGCAATCCGCCCAAGATGAATGTCCCGGTCAAGGCATTATGAAAAAATAAGCGCCCAATCGAACTGGTGTACAAAACTTCCGTCATCATAATCGCGCTTCCCTGTCCAGCTTTGCAATACTTAAAAGCATAAGTCATCAAAAGCTGACCAATCAGCGCCATTACCGCTATTGTACTGATGAGAATCGTTTGCTGAATATTTGGCATGATGAAAGTGTGCAAAGTTTCTGGCAACGCCATTGGAATCCCAATCAGGCAAAAGTAGAAATAAATCATTCCCGAGTCATGTTTCGCACGTAACCTGCGAACGACCACCATTGCCAAACCACCCAATAGACCTGAAATCAAAGCGTAAGCCTCACCAGGCGATACGCTTTGATAGTTGGGATTAACAATCAAATATATTCCGACAAAACCAAGAAGAATCGCTATTTTTTCATCGTTTCGCAGTTTTTCTCTCAACAAAATGGCAGCGAAAATGCTGGCAAAAATTGGATAGGTATATAGAAGAACAGAAGCATTCGGCAGCGGAATAGCGCTGATAGCTTTGAAATAAGTGATTGCACTGATACTGCCGGTGATACCGCGCGCCAATAATAGAGGCAAGCTACACCCGCGTAGCTTGAACACGCTAAACCGACTGCCCGCTGCCAGCACTACAACTCCAACGAGAAATCGCGCCATGATGATTTGCTCTGGCGAAATGGAAGCGGATAGAAATTTCAGCAGCGCGCTCATGGCCGCAAAGATAACTGCGCACAATAACATGATGGCAGGGCCATTCTGGATTAAATTTGCAATCAAAAACAACTCCTTATTAAGAAACCCGTTTTCTTGGAGAAAACGGGTTTCTGGCGTGGCGGTACTAATGCGTCAGTGAATAGATAACCGCGTTAATCCCCAACTTATACGCCAAATCAGAATACTGGCGCGGATATCTTGGGTCGGCGGAGTGTTCCCAGGCATCGCCCCAATCGGTATTATGATTAATCATCATCATCAAACGTCCATTGTCATCAAAAACGCCATAGCAATGCGCCGGGTAGCCATCGACCCTTTCATACGTCACACCGCGGAAAATAGAACCGATGCCGGGAATTTGTGGCAGTTCTTTGAAATCAAACAGGCAATGAAAGATGGGATGTTCTATCGTCAGTTCTTTGGGTTCGCGGTCGGGAAAGATTTTTTTAAACTCAAGATAGAAATTGTTCCACTCATATCCACCGTGAAAATCATCAATCAAGATGAACCCGCCTCGCAGAAGGTAATGTCGGAGAGCCTGGGCTTCTTCGTCGGAAAGAATCAACGAGCCGACTTCAAGCATGTAAGCAAAAGGATATTGTAACAGCTCAGGGTCATCGACTTCGATAATTTTCTCTTCCGGAGCAACGCTGATATTAGTGGCATGCCCCAACTGCCTGATAAAATTGCGGTCTGAATACGGCCAATCGACGGCCCAACTGCCGCCATACCAGCCTCTGCCGGAGTATTTCAAACGCACGAAAGTGAAGATCTCATCCTCTTCCCCGATTACTATGCGCGGCGAGAGCATCCAGCCAATCAGGCCGAGAATGAATATGTATGTAATTGTGAATTTTGTAGAGCACGTGGGCATTTAACAGATTTTTGGGTTTTCGCATACTGATACGCTGACAGAATGGACGGGCGCGGACTAACAATAGTGTTCTGGCAACCCTGGATTGACAAATTCGTAGTAGCGACTTCAGTCGCTTCCCCCTTAATAAAGGGGGAAGGGGGTTGTGCAGATTGAAAAACGACTGAAGTCGTTACTACAACTACTCAGGTATCATTTTAAGACAATAGTTTCACCCGTATTCGAGCTTTCTACGGCGGCGTAAGCAATCTTGATGGAATTAAGATTATCACGGCCACTGGTCATCGGCTCGCGGTTTTCATGCAACGCACGCATCATTTCGCCCATGCTACCACCGAAGGCGTCTGGAAACCAACTGCCTTCAATCTTTGTTACACTTCGTTCACTGGAATCTGTTCGGCAGAGAAGCAATTCGCCCTGGGAGGCGATAATCGAACCCTCCGTGCCGTCGAGATACCAGGTATAGCTATGAGCTTGCCGGGCGCGGATGATGTTGTTGAAATGCAAGGTACTCATGACATCCGCATCATATTCACAATTGATGGTGTAAATCATTGGACTAACCGCTGCCTGCCCTGGCACATTTGTCGTCGTTGCTTTAACGCGAATCGGAGTGCGGCCGGTGAAGTAACGGCTCAAGTCGATGTAATGGATGCCGTGGTCTACAATGTTGAAATTTTCCAGCTTGACGTACCAACTACCAGGGACATCCTGGAAACTGCGATTGACGTGCATCACACTATACAACTCTCCAATTGCCCCGCGTTCCAATAACAATTTAATGGCGCGGTGCGCAGGCGCCCAGCGTGCTTGTTGATTAATCATCAAGGTGACGCCGGCTTTCTCGCAGACTTTAACCATCCGTTCCGCATCTGCAAAATTCATTGCAAACGGTTTCTGGCTCAAGATATTCTTCCCCGCAGCCGCAATCTTTTCGACTAATGGCAACCGTTGCGTGGCATGTACTGCAAGGTCAACGATTTGTACATACGGATTGTCCAGAACTATTGCAATATCTGTCCCGCCAAGAGGAATATTGAATTTTTGTTTAGCCTGCTCGACAGCCTCCGGGCGAATATCACAGCATACGCATACCGGATAACCAAATTGCTGATAAGCAGGCAAATGCGCCCCCAGCGCAATCCCACCGCAGCCGACAAGGCCAATGCCATAGTCATACTCTTTAGGCGCTTGAGGACGGTAATCAGAAGGTTCTAAATGAAAACGTTCTGTCATGAATTTTTTCCTTTCGTTTTATAATATTCTCTACATATTTCAACGAGTTGATTTTTTTGTCCGTTTTGACACCCATTCCGAAAGTTATGTCAAAACGGACAAGACATTGTATAATTCCTTTTCATCTGAAACGCACCATTCTTTGCTCTTTTCTTTATCCCAAAAGTAGATTTTTTCATCATCCCATCCATGTAGTTCTCTTGTTTTGTGTTCGATTTTCATTCAAAACGACCTCCCTACGCCAGAAACCGTTGCGAGCCGAAGGCGATTGCTTCGTTTTGCTTCGTTCCTCGCAACGGTGCCTGCAACTCTCCCAAAAACTCGGTTTCTATGTTTGTATTTCACCTAATCGCTTCCCTTATCCACTCTCTGAACGTACTAACCTCATCATCCTTTGCCCTGTTGAGCTCAATTAAAAATCTCCGAAAGTTTTTATCTCTTTTAAGAGGTAAACCATGCAATTCTTCTGGATTATTAGGAAGATTGAATTTCTCCGGGGAAATATGGTTTCGCCTGGCTACTTCATAAAGCCAGTCTTCAAAGCGTGGTGAGATTTGTCTTGCCCTTCGTATTATTCTTTCTCCGTCGTCATCCTTTCTTATCAATAATTTAATATTACCTATGGAATCTCTTTCATAGTATTCCTTCATGTATTTGGAACGGCCAGCGAAAGGGTCTTCGTCAATAATACCAACCGCCTTCTGTTCTTGCTCTAATCTCCACAAAACTGATGGTTTGTTGTATGCATGCCTTACCTGATATCCCGGAAATCCTATTCTATGCACTAAAGCTTTATCCTTATAGCACTCAACGATAATCATTCTTCTTCCTCCTCATCATCACCACCATCAATAAAATAGTCCAGATTGACGAATGGGTCATAAACCATTAACTCTGACACCTCTTCATCGTTAAGGCATTTGACTTTTGTCTGATAATCTCTGACATAAGTGATGCACACATTGACATCATCTTTCCGCGTCTTCTCAAGAATTGAAAGGAGGAGATATGGATTGTGTGTTGCTATGAAATACTGGTTTTTTTCATCATAAGCAATTCTTTCACCGAGAAATCCCGTGTAGTAAGGAAATGCGTGAGATTCTGGTTCTTCAAAAATCAGAGTGGAGTTCTCGTTCGATTCCATCGCAATAATATGAAATATTATCCTCTGCAGTGTGTCCGAAGTCAATATGTAGGGATAGACAACCGGCATATCTTCCATTTTCTGTTTCATGATTTCAAAAGTTTTCTCTTGCGGCTTTAGCACAATCTGAAAACCGTAATCCCTGAAAAAGTTGGACATTGTTTTTCTGAGCTTTTCATTTGCCATCACAACCGCAAACATATTTCCGCCGTGCGGAGGCATAAGGAAAGAAGGGTTAATATCGGAAAATGCTTCTTGCTGAACAAATCGGTAAAATTTTATGAACGCAAGTTTAGCGAACTGTTGCTTCTGGGAATCAGAAGGACGTTCCGCAGAATAAGTTAACCTAAATGTAATTTTATCAGATGGTTCCTTCCTCAAAATGCCATTCGCAAGGAATAAAATGCTACTCACCAGGAATTCATCATTTTCAAATTTTATATTCACCACTAATGATTCAGTAACTTTTGCACCCAATAATTCGGCATCTTTTTCAATCTTTACTTCAACCATTTGGTTAAGCAAGCCATCATAAAAAAGATCCTGAGTGCCTTTAATTCTCACATATTCCTTGAGGTTTGTATTCAGATATCCGCACCAGCTCAGCAGCCCGAGTGCTTCAAGGATGTTCGATTTACCCGTGTTTGGCTCGCCTATGAACAGATTTACTCTTCGGCAGCCAATTTCCAAATCTTTTATCGATTTGAAATTTTTAATCGACAATTTTTGGATCATTCAAAACACCTCCCCTGTCTTCATCAGAAACCGAGTTTTTGCGAAAAACTCGGTTTCTATGTCTGCATATATAGATAAATTGCCTCCTTTAAGATGTCATCTCTAATCTCTTTTCTGATAGAGTCATGGGGAACAACATCGACAGAACGATGAAGCCTCTCTTCCAGAAAAAGAGAAAGTCCAACCAGGTCCAATAGATTTGCGCTTTTTTCAAACGCCACCAGCACGTCCACATCGCTTCCCGCTTTTTCTTCTCCTCGGACAAAAGAGCCGAATATTCCCTCTACGCGTGCGTTATATTTCTGTTGGACTTCACCATTTACTTCTTTTAAGATTTTTATAATCTCTTCTTTTCTCATTTAAACTACCTCCCTGTTTTCACAAGAAACCGAGTTTTTCCCAAAAGCTCGGTTTCTATATCCGCATCTGCAACTGTTCTTCTCTCATTTCTTCTCTCAAACGTTCCCTGTCCGCTAAAAATCCGTCTAACAGTTTTTTCTCTTTGTCTTCGCTGGACAGGGTTTCTGATATCGCCTGAACAACGCGATAGAACGCCTCACTTTTACCATAACCCGATTCCTGAAGGTAACCCACCATCTCATCGCGCTTGCCCTTCTCCCAAAGCGGGAGAATACGGTGAAGAACATCTATTAGCTCAACAGGAGTTTCGCTCTCCCACTCTGATGAATCTTCGAGGTCTTTGGGCTTTCTATCTTGAGGTCCCAGAACCTTGATAAACTCCTTCTCCTTCTTAATGAACCCTGACTTTCCCCATTCTTCCATCAGGTTGATGCCACAGCTTAAAGCAATTCTCCGCGCTTCGTCGAAATGCACTTTGGCTATTCCGTAATTCCAGCGATACAGGACATAGAAACGGGTTAAATCAGAGTGGAGATGTGAGCGTGGCGGATGTTTTTCTCTTTTACGGAATGAATTTAGTTACGCTTCAGTAATTCTTAAGCACTTGATTATCATCCAGCTCCCAAACGCTTGAAACCGTATCAGACCTGGACCAAGCACCCTTTTCATCTGAGCTACCTGAAAAGTGCGAAAAAAATCATCCAATTCTACACTCAGGATAGATTCGTTAAACACGATGTGAAAGTAGTGCTCTGACGCGAGATTAATCGGCGTCTCCCCTCGAAGCTTATTAGCTTCATAGAATTTGGGTGGATCTTCATTAGGCTCGTCAATTACAATTTCACCATTGCGGTTTAGGTAAAGAATATGCCCAAATGGTGAGGACCAATGTTGACTGCGAAGACGTACTCCGATGAATGCTGGGCCATCATGCAGTGGCGGGACTGGACTAAAACGCGCTGAAAACTCTAAGTCAAAGTTGTGAAATTTTGTTTTACCAACAGTTGCCCAAGAGTGAGAAAATACCGACATAGAGCCAAATTCCAATCCGCCGTCGATAACTCGTCGATGCGCAAAAGGAGGGGTATAGATTCTATTGTCATCGCGATTACCCTCAAAGTTTATCTCGAGCGGTAGTTTTATTTCAGGTGCACTTCCTTGGAAATCCGGGTATCTTATAAGAGTATTTTGGGAATGTGTTCTTACTTTTTCCCTGAATAGTTCTATACCATCCCTAGTACTACAATACTCGGTGTATCTTATTGGTGCAATATTAAATGCAGGTTTTTGTTCAACAGTAGCATCCTTGATAAATACGACTGAATCTTTATCTTTCCAAGCTGCACATATTCCGCACTCGAACATAACATTGGGATTATACCCAGTGATGTCACAGAATATTAAATCTGCTTCGTAAATTTCAGTCCAAATTTCTTCATGTATGACTTTACTTGAAGTTACCCAATCGAGTCTCTTAATCTCAGGCAATTGACCAAGGTATTTAATAACTTCCTCCTGAACCATACTTCGGATAGTTTCTGCCACCCAGTTGAAACGCTGTTCAAATGGCATCAGCAGAAGGCATTTGAACGGACGAATACTATCCTGTGCAGCATAATACATCTTACTTTTTACGTCAAACGGCCAAACTTCTGACATTGTAAGCTCCTTTCTAACAGAATCAAAAAAGCTGATACTGAACTACTCGTTCCACCTTTTCGTCGGGTTCATGGCGGGTTGTTTGGATAAGATACATCAGTCCTCACTCACAGGCTTGGCAGATAGCTCTTCCATGATTTGAGAAATCAGAGTTCCTAACTCTGGAAGTTTGTCTTTGATAGTATCCCATACCAGAACGTAATCCACACCAAAATACCCATGAATTAGTCGGTCTCTCATACCCGCCATTCCTTTCCACGGAACATGGGGATATTTTTCTCTCAGAGATTCGGGAATGTTTTTAGCGGCTTCACCAATAATCTCAAATTTTCGGATAACTGCGCTTGATGTTTTCTCATCCTGAACAAACTCATCAAAGTCCATACCCTCAACGAATTGTTGGATAAACTTGCAGCTTTGGAGAATATCCTGCAAGGATAGTTTGTAGTCTCTTTTCATAGGTACACTAAATCTCTGTAAATGTAAGGTCTAATTTCTTCTCGTACAGCCCTTTGGGAAACAATATCTATTTTGCAGTTCAATTTTTCCTCGAGAAAATCACCAAGCCCGACGAGTTCAAAAAGGGTCGCATTGTCCAGAAAGTCAACCAGAACATCAACGTCGCTATCTTCGTTTTCCTCTCCTCTGGCGTAGGAACCGAAAACTCCTTTGAGTTCGGCTTTATATCTCTGACGGGCTTCGTCTTTTAGTGATTTTAGGAGTTCAAGAATTTCTTCATTTTTCACGGTATTCATATTCATTTCCTCTTTGTTTCTTGGTTACACACAATCTAACAGATTGTGTTACCCAGCTTTCTTGACTGGCTTAATAATCAAGTTTATCTTTGTCCCTTCGGGAGGTATCAGGGCAGAATTCACGCGATATACAGTATCATCGGCGCCGCCAGGAAGTGGATTGTTAAAGATGGCATCTGCGTCGCGATATGTTGCTATCATGCTTTGGGTGGCTTGGGCTGTAAAAATGCCGTTGACGATTCTGGCTCCGGTAAAAATCCAATTGGTATGTTCCATCGGTGCGCCTTTTGCAATGTCGTACACCAAATCTTCCGCTCGATGGAGTACGCGTTTATCTGTTTGGTCAGGTTTATTGACTTCCCATTCAACCCAAATCTCTGCTGGGTCGCCTTTAGGTGTGAGTGGGTCACCCTGGTAGCGCAGGTTGCTGCCGTATTCCATACCTAACCTGAGCAGCGCGACTTGAAGGTGTATAGGTTCAACATCAAGGATTAACACACTCTCATGTGTTTTCCCTAACTCTCCTGTTGCTAAATATTCGACGATGCCTTCGGTTTTTCTAATTTTACCAGGCACAGTGATTTCATTTTTGTTGACATCCAAAATGAGGTATTTGGGATGTTTTCCAATTTGATATACGCCCTCTTTGATTTTCGTGATTTGGTTAGGTTCTTCGCTGACTGGCGCTGCGGATTCAGGTCGGATGGTGATTTCCTTCATGGCGATATTGTTCTTTTCGCTTAATTCAGAGATTTTATTGGCAGGGTCGATGTGTATGTAGATGCTATGACGCTTTGCGCCTGAGGCCTTCCAGGTAATGGAAGTGGTAGCATCAGGGCGAGAGGGGGAAAATATAATCCTCTGAGAATCGATTTGTTTGCCGCCTCTTTGCGGGTCGCCATCGTAGAAAGCCACATCGACCGTGCCATCCAGTTCTGCCCCGGTGTTTATAACAGTGGTAGTAATGGTAATTGGCTCGCCTTCGCGTGGCGATGGCGGAGAAAATCGGATTCCCGCTTCGATGATACCTAAATCCGGTGCGTTTGGTTGTGGGACCGCTCTGGTGAGAAATAGAATCGCAAAACAGGTCGTGGGAAAATAGTCTTCAATGTCAACCCATCTGCCATCGGGTTGCTGTTCCGCGACCAGCAAGTTTGTAATCTCTTCATACCAATTATGACCCGCGAACTGCTCCTGTTTAGGCGGCATATCAAAAGCGCGTTCAAGGGCAAGGAGGAAGTAATATTGCCATGAAAACGCTCCTGGATTACTGGTGATGGTGTAGTATTTCTCCAACCACTCAAATCCTTTCTGCATCTGTTTATCGCTAAGTGGGACACCAGCGGCTTTCAGCGCCATGATGCCAGTAGCGGTCATGCTACCGTAGACACCTTCTGCCCATAGACTTTCTACTAAATTGTAATACCAACCGCCGCTTTTTTCATCCTGGTTACGCCGCACCCAGCCAACGGCTCTATCCCATACACTTTGAGGTATTTCAATTCCCCACTGCTTTGCGGCGTATAGCGCATAAATCGCGTATTGCATATGAGCGCCATCTGCAACGGTACCATATCCCCAGCCACCGTCATCTATATCGCTATTCGCATTTTTTTCTTTTAAGAGTTGTTTGCCGATTAATCGCTCGACGGCGAATTGCACCCGGTCAACATATTTCTCTTTATCCCCTGTCGCCACAAGTGTTGGAATAACGACCGAGAAGTCATAAGTATCGAAATTATTCCAATCGGCATTAAGCACATATGTCAACCCTTCCTGCACTGCTTTGTCAGATAAAAGCGTTCCGCCTGAAAGCAATGTCAATACAGCAAGGCAGGTGGCCTGGATGGGCCCTTCTCCATAATCCCAGTATTTCTGAGGTATTTTAATTACTGGCAATCCAGTTAAAGACGCCTGGCAAATCATACAATTCGCAAGAAGCGGCGGGTTTTCGACTTCGTCTTGAGGACATTTGCGGATTTGTTTGCCTTGCTGTCTTTTAACCCAATCGAGCCCTTTCCTCACTGCTGCATCAATTTGTTCTTTGGTCGCTTTTGGAAAAGTAATTTCTTTGACAGTAATAGATCTGGAAGCTATGTTGTTTGCAAGTGATTTTTCTGCGATGAACAATTCAGAATTTTTGGGATTGACGACAGCATAAACATGGTGTGTGCCAGTTCGAAATCGCCAATTCGTACTAACTGGTTTCGATTTCCCCGGCTCCAAGCTAAGTATGACATCGTTGACTTTCATCCGCAATGCGCCTTCATCGGGATTTCCTTCGTATATCCATACTTCCAGCGTTTCATTCATGGTCGGTACCACATCGCCGATATTTTTCACCATTACCTTGATAACAACCTCTTCGCCCTCCATAGGAGAGTCATTGGAGAATGTTATGTTATCGGCATCAATGGCGAAATCAGGTAGGGGTTTATTTTGAGGATAAACACTGTTAGGAAATAAAGAAAGAAAGATACCAAAGACTACATAGACTAAAGTGGATAAATGATTTTCTTTTATACATCGAAATTGCATTTTGGCTAATCTCCTTTTTAGTATTCACCATCTAATACTTTGTTTATAGAATGGCTCAATGGCAAAGGAGCAAGAGGGCTAATAATTACTTGCCCTCTTGCCATCTAGCCTTCTAGCCTCTTTGTCCCTTATCGAAAAAGTTCCGGTGAAGCAATGGAAACTTCAAGATAAACAGATATAGGGGTTTTGTCCAGATTGAGGTATTCTGGCATGAGCTTTTGTAAAATGACTCTCGGAGTGGACATCTCACAGAGGATTGCATCAGAATGGAGCGCGTAGACAACAATATCGCGATTATATGAAGAATTAATCACCTTCACCAAATCCCCTTCCCGAATCCCCAACTCCCGAAATTTTTGAGTGCTGAAAGCAGCTATCAGGTCTTTTTTATCCTGATGTTGATTTCTCTCTTCTTCTGAGATTTGACAAAGCGTTTTGATGTTCACCTTTTCATATAATAGGATGGTGATTTTGGATGTGAGTTGGTCATTGGTCAATGTTACTTCTTGAGTTATTCCTTCCATCTTCTCCTTTCTCGCATATACCTGATAAGTTCCAAATTCTACCTGGATAGCAAATTTTCCATTACTATCGGTCCTTCCGATTGCGGTTTGCTTACGTTTGGCGACATTTACTACCAAAATCGTGGCGCTACTTACACGCTTCCCGTCGTAATCCACGGCGATTCCGCTAATCATCGGTTCTTCTATTAGTAGTTCATCCTCACCACATCCGAAAGTGAGTATAAGGAAAATAAAAAATAGATAGCAAACAATTTTTCGGTTCATGGTTATCCTTTCTAAATGGTTAAAAAATTAAAAATTGCCTGAAACCGATAAGGCAACTTGATTAGAGAACATTCGATAGCGCAGTTTTAAACCTATACTTTGTTCATCATCTTGATGAGAGCAGATTCTCCAGGCGAGGAATCCAATCGCTACATCGAGAGCCGCATTCGCTGCCAACCATTCTGCACGCTCACGGTATTTTCCTTTCTTTCCCTGTTGAGCCGTCGCTTCGTAATATCGTAGCGATTGTTCTAATGCGTCAGCTTGATTTTGGGCATCTGCTGTTCGAATCCAATCAATGATAGACCAACTACCAAACACGACGACTTTGGGGCCATAGTAAATCAGCGCCAATTTCCACCCGATGGGTTGCCCCTTGACCCAGTGCCAATAAAAGGGAATGGAGTCCAACATCAGATTTCCTGAAGTAACGGAGAGCCAATTAGCGCGGGTTACTTTTCGCTGATACTGCTCCCAAGATTGCATCCTGAGTCGATAATCATCAGTCGAGATGGGGATAATATCGAGAAATTCCTTTTTGGCATCATGAGCAGAAGAACGGAATTTCTTTTCCGCAAAACCGAGAGTTATTCCTGCTCCGACAGGGAAAAGGGTGAAGGAACTGAGTATCGCCGGCCATTTCTTTTGCAATTTGCTTTGGAACGTTTCACTACCCCTAACCTTAATCTCAGGAATCACGTTCCCAGTCGCAGTAGCCATATAAATCTTTGTCGTTCCTGCTCTGTTATTTAGTGTTTTTGCAATAATCTGATAAGCTCCCGCCGCAATGGAAGGAAGCCTATAACTTCCGTCTGCCTGGGTGACAGCTTCAGAAGTTGGCGGTTTTGTTGTCACCATAGCGTCTTTGATTGAATTTCCCTTTGAATCTACAACAGTTCCTCGAACTGTTGCAACTTCTTCTTGTGCTTCTGTTTTCAATCCAAAGCCAAACAGGATGATAGTCAATAGAATAAAGTAACATAGAAACTCTTTTTTCATTTTTTGTTCCCTTTTAGTTTATTCATTTGCTTGCATGGGAAAAATGAAACTATTGGTTAAGTTATATTATCCAATCGTAAACTTGTCTCATACAAGCAAACAACTGAACATCCTTACCATATTGTTTTCACAAATGCGGATGCTTGAATAATTGGGTCATTGGTAATCAAATCCAGATTCAACAACTGCGCTGTACCAGCAATTAAGCGGTCGTGTAATTCCCCAATATCAGTAATCTGGGCTGTTGATTGAATAACAGCAAAACTCATCGGATATTCTTTGTAATTCGGATATTGCTTCAAATAATCTGCCACGTCATAGAGTGAAATGCTAATTTTTTGCTTTTCGGAAAGATAAAGTATTTCTGCGAAAACCATTGCTGGTATATAAACAGTTGCATTTCCTGCCTCAACCGAATCAAAGATAGATTTTGCCATCGGCTCTAATTTGCGCCGTTCAATACGCAAAATCAGAGCCATTGTATCTGTGACAAATTCACTCGTAGGGGTAACGTTTGTCATACTCTTCAAATTCCTCTTCTAAATGTGCTTCTTCATTGCGGCTTAATTGCTGCAACTCAACATTAAGTAAAGTATTTTGTAGCTCCTCTTCGTCTATGTCATATTCTTCAGGCAACAGGATGATGATGCGGACTCGAGTTGGGCCAACAATAGGCAGTGGTTCATCCAAAACAAGCTGACGCTGGGCGTCAACTGTTCCCGTTGTTTCAATGGTTTTTGTTGCAACCTCCATTTCGGCTTCCTCCTCTAAAATAGATTGGTTAAGTCAGCGGATATACTTATAGGCGTGATAGTGTTCAGTGTTAAGTTTACGGTAGTGGATTCTCAGTGATGAACCATTCGTGATAAACGATTGCAATAAAGAACTCTTCACCCGGAACTTTGCCACAAACGGCTACAAACCCGGCGAAAAACATTTCATCATCAGGATTATCAACATAGGTTGTATCTTTTAGAAACAGGGTTAAAGTCTTGCCATTATCTCCAACAATGCAACGAAGGATTGTGATATTAGGATGCTGTTCTTGAGGGACAGGCAGGAGAACATGATAACCATTGATTACCATAAACTCTGGGTCGTAATATTTGAGGACAGACTTCCAATCTTCCGGTCCTTCGTGTTTTTCAATGATACGATCCCACCGATATGATTTGATTTTTTCAATTGTTTGTGGGGGTAAGTTTGATAATTTCATTTCGTTTCCTCCTTGACGCTTTAATTAAATAAATTGGAGTATTGAAGTATCAGGATACAATCCTTATTACTCCAATACTCCTTTGACCTCACCTACGCGAGCTTTTCAGGCAACCTCTTAGAAAACAGCCCTTCCGTTGTTGATTGTCGATTGTTGATTGATGATTGAGGTAGCTTATCAATCAACAATCATCAATCATCAATCATAATTCCGGTTACTTTCCTTCCCAATTACCAACGGATACAGAGATGGGCAAGGTAAATCCGGGGATACTGAAAACCGGCTGTCCATTTCCTGAAAGCTTAGTAACGCTATTGGCGAATTGGTCAGCCACCCAAACTTCACTAGTTTTTGAATTAACTCCAACTGACGCAGGGAAAGTAAAACCGGGTATTGCCGCTGCTACTTTGCCGTTAGCGGATAATTTCACCACCTGAAAGTTTTTAGCGTCTGCAACCCATAACTCGCCGGTTTTGTAATTAACGGATGGTGACACAGGCATTCCTACGTCCTTTGTTCTCAGCAATTCTTTGCCATTGGCGTCTAACTTCACTAAAGTGCCATCCTGGCTATCTGCAACCCATACTTCTCCCGTTGTCGAATTCACGGCGACATATTTCGGTTCTGTCAGGGCTACTGAAAAAGAAGCAGCCAACAATTGTTGTCCCGTTTTGCTATACTTTAGCACTTTGCCCGATGAATCGGCGACCCAACAACTGCCATCCGTGGTATTCACAGACACAAAAGCTTCCTTGAGACCAGTGGCTATCTGTTGCTTTTTCCCATCTGGCGTAATCTTTACAACGGTGCCCGCCTGTGCGCCAGTATCTTCGTCTACGGTGGCATCGGTGCCAACCCAGGCAGAACCATCAGTCGGGTCGATAGCTATCGAACGCGGGCGTTGACCGCCTGTAAACTTAACCTGAACCGGCTCATTGCCACCGAAACTAAATTTAAAAACGGACGCGGCAGCCGAATCCGACACCCAGAGTGTTCCATCTTTAGGATTCACAACCGCGTACTGCGGTTGCTCAAAGCCGGAAATGATGTTGGGGTCGATTTCGCCTTTAGACGAAACCTTTACAATTTCACCATTGCCGCTCCCATTCACAACCCAGCATTCGCCGTTATATGCGGCAACAGCAATGCTTCCGACGCTGATGATAAGCAAGCAAGTAATGCTTGCTAAGGTGATAATCTTTTTGTTGTCGGTGTTTCTTGATAACATTTTTTTCTCCTCTCAAATGTTTAAGTTTTGTAAAAAACTAAAGATACAAATGTGTGTCTTTTGGACACTACACGTTACAAAATCTCCACATATCACGATTTTTAAAATACGTAAAACGTAATACGTAAAGTTTTTACTCTAAGTATCTAAGTAACCGATTCTTTAACTTTTCTTATGCATTACGAATTACGTATTACGCATTACGCTTCTCTTCACCCATCCGTGACAACCGATAAGTAGGATAAGCAAAATCGATGCCATCTTCGTGAGCAAAAGCCTCCAGAATTTTTCGAGAAATTTCCACTTCTGTCGTTTTACGCTGCCTCGTATCCGTAAGATATCTCAAAGTGAGCAAAACACCGCTATCTTTTATTGTTGTATAGACAATTGGAGTCAGGTGACTTGAGCGAATCATATATCTACGCGACATTTTCTCCATTGAAGATTCCACCCTTGATGGGATGTCAGAAGTCATTTCCTCTCCAATCCGCTGGATGATTTGTTCCGCTTTTTTAAAATCGCTTTCAAATGTAATCAAAAGGGGAATCTTATTCCAGATAAACTCAAAGCCTTGGGTATAATTAAAAACCGGAGTTGCTAAAACCGAACTGTTTGGACAAGTTACTACTCGCCCTGTGCTCTGCCTCAACCCAATTGCCAATTTCGAACAACGTTGTCCAGAACATGCTAATATCGATAACATCGCCTTTTGTCTCTCCAATCTGAATCCTATCGCCTATAGTGTAGGGGCGTCTGAAAGCAATTAATACCCAGCCAGCAATATTCAAAACAGCTTGATGCTAAGCAAGCACAGCGCCAGCGGCAACTGCGCTGAGTACAGTGGTAACAGAAGCCATTTGCTCTACCCAAATTCTGGCAACAACCAATAAAGCGATACCAATGACAATATACAATGTAATCTTGCAAATAATATGCCGCCGCTTGAGTTCTGTAACTTTTTGGTTTACAACTCGGATAATCAAGAAAGTCAATAAAAAGATAACAGGTAAACTCACTAAAGTTCTGCGACATTGATTATTAACGCGGGGCGAAAATTGGGTATTTTAGATAAAAGTTCACGCATATCTGTTTTTGTTGGATGAATTTTCATCACCGATATTCATTATAATAGAATAGCATATCTAAATCTTAAGGTCAAGAGAATTTCTTTTGAAACAGAAATTCCTCAGTGTTTCTTTTGATCAAACTTCCTCTTTGTTTCTTTTGATACAACCCCCCATACGCATTAAGTTAAGGACAATTTCGTGCGCATTACGCTCGTTCCTCCCCCTTGACGGGGGAGGCTAGGTGGGGGTGACTAAGGCTGTTGCAGAAAATAAAACCTTCCACTTTTTAGCCGCTCATTCACGCGAATATTCACGAAGAAAAAATATTCGCGTAAAGTCGCGCCGATTAGCGGATAGATTTCGACAGGCTCAAGAAGGCGGATTTTGAAATTGGAATGGTTATTAAGTTGGAAACGC
>Ga0194113_10004778_pt1 | contig 17692 bp, 19 predicted proteins | sample TA2MahC200mmetaG_FD_146193 | JGI IMG/M metagenome (GOLD analysis project Ga0194113, IMG submission 146193) | Freshwater microbial communities from Lake Tanganyika, Tanzania - TA2015017 Mahale Deep Cast 200m | ecosystem: Environmental > Aquatic > Freshwater > Lake | place: Tanzania: Lake... | reverse complement strand
GGTGAGCTTTGGTGTTGAACTCACATTCCAATCAGTAATCATCAACTTCCAGGACTATATCAATGTGAATTGTAGTCGGTGGACTCGTTAGCCAGGACTTTGGTTGATAGTATCTGCGAGCTTGAGTATCGTTCGGGACGGATCCATTTACTCTCTTGAAAACATGATCGCCTTGGGGAGGATGTAGCCCTTCTCTCATAAAATAATTGACATGACAAACAACATTTTGTACAATGATGTACAGAATGATATTTGCTTGGAGGTTACCCGGTTATGAAGATGGTTACATTCACGGAGTTCCGTCAGAACGCAGCAAGTTATTTCGACGCTGTTGAGGAAGGAGAAACAATAAAGGTTCTCCGCCATGGTAAACCCATTGCAGAGGTCGTTCCTGCCACAGCTGAAGAAAGAGCCCTTTCCTGGAAACAATCCGGCTTAAGGTTATCTGTAAAAGGAGCCTCTTTAAGCAAGGAGATTCTTAGGGAAAGGAAACAATCTAAAAGATGAGGATTTTTTTCGACTCTTCAGCCTTTGCAAAAAGATACATTGAGGAACCTGGCAGTGACAAAGTCGAAGATCTTTGTATTCAGGCTACTCTGTTAGGGGTTAGCTCAATTTGTTTGACTGATGTTATTTCTGGCTTATGCAGATTGAACCGGGATTCTATTCTAACAAGAAGTCAATATGAGGTTACTAAGAGAACCTTGTTGAAAGATTTTGAAGATATAACGGTTTGTAACATCACACCTGCAGTGATAGGGCAAACGATTCACATTCTTGAAACAAATACGCTCCGGACCCTGGGCGCATTGCATATAGGCTGCGCCTTGGAGTGGAAAGCAGAAGTTTTCGTATCTTCCGACCTTAGACAGATTTCAGCTGCGAAAAAGATGAGTTTGAAAGTGGTGAAAGTGTAGTAAACTCTTCAACCGCCCCTTGCCTTTCTCTTCTCCAGAATCTTCTGTTCAATCTCGGCGGGGTCGCCGAAGTAGATGCAGTGGGCGAGGCAGACATTATCCGCACAGGCCGGATAGAGGCCTTGGTCCACACGGTGATAGCAGAGATTGCACTTGGCTGCGGTCTTTTTCTCACCATCAAAGCGAATGGCATCATAAGGGCACTGGTTAATGCATAATTGGCACCCGGTGCATTTCTCGTCATCGAGGACGACGATCCCATCTTCCCTTTTTCTGATGGCTTGCTCCGGGCAGGCTGGCACGCAGGGAGGGTCCTCGCAGTGCTTACAGACATTGACACGCCAAATGAAATCGAGCTTTCCGTTCATCAACCTCGGACCATCCGGCCACACGGATAAATACTTGATCCCGTTGGCTGCCTCAACCGGATTAAATTCCTGTTGACAGGCGACTTCGCAAGTCTTGCATCCCCAGCAGGCGAATTCTTCAATGGTCAGAGTGTATTTATTCATTGCCGTTTCCCTCTTTCCGTTCAGGGTAGATCCTGCACAGAAGCGTCCTGATATTCGATGCACCCATTGCGGGGTCACAGCTTTCTAAGGCATTGTCAGTGAGGATATTAATGTTGGATTCCTGCCAGCCGTGACCTGGACCTTTCTTCTCCGGAAACCACCATCCATGCTGGGCTGCAACGATCCTGGGATCGCGGCCGAGGGCAAGTCTGGCCCGCTGCCTTACTCTTCCCCGACGGGATTCAATGATGACCCAATCGCCTTCATGGATACCTTCCTTTGCTGCTGCATCGGGATGGATTTCAACGATTGGATCTCTATCAAGTTCTCTGAGTCGCCCTATTTGTCTGTTTTCCGTGTGAAAGAACCCGGGCTGTCGCGCACCCGTGATCAGGATGTAGGGATATTCCTTATAGAGTTCCGGCGTGCTGACCGGGCTTTCAGGGGGCTCCCTGTGTTGAGGGAGGGGATCATATCCCATCTTCTCAAGCACGGTAGAGTAGAGTTCGAACTTCCTCGTGGGAGTGGAGAACCCTCCCTCTTTATACTTGTAATACTTCATCTCCCCCCTGATGTAATTCATCTTCTTAAAATCCTTCCAGGTGATGTTCATCGGATGAAGAATATAATCGAGGGCCTGCTCAAAGTTGTTCCACCAGTATTGTCCCTGGCCGATCCGGTGGGCGAGATCGTTCAGCATCTCATGGTCTGAACGGCATTCGCCGACCTGGATGACCTTTCGCCGCGGCAGAATATAGCCATGGCGTTTCCAGTAGTCGCCCACATAGTCCATTTCAAGCCAGGTAGCAGCAGGAAGAACGATGTCTGCAAGTTCTGCGGTGGGGGTGAGGAAGAAGTCGGCTACGGCCATGAATTCAACTTTCTCAAGGGCACGGTAGACTTCTTTCGCATTGGCACGGGTGATCACGGGGTTTGAGCTAATCAGAAATAGCATTTTGACAGGGTAGGGCTTTTCCTCGAGGATCGCATCCCAGACACATTTCGGTTGAAGGATGGCGAATCGAGAAGCAAGACGGAAACGCTCCCCTCCCAGACGCTTTGCAAACTGGTCCTTCGTGAGCATGCCGTGGGCTCCAAACTGCCCGACATTAACCACATTGGGCGCCCGGTTGAGGACCTGACCGCCAGGGGCGTCAATGTTGCCGGTTATTCCCATGAGGAACATGAGCAACCGGTCATTGTCAGCGCAGTTCGTCTGCTGCTCGATGGCCACACCCCACTGAATGGCCGCAGGTTTTGTTGTTGCAAAGAGCCGTGCTGCCTCCCTGATCTTTTCCTTCGGAACCCAGGTGATCTCCTGAACTCTCTCGAGGGGGTATTCATTCACCCTCTGGACAAATGGCTCCCAGCCATGGGTATATTTTTCGACAAATTCTTTATCGTAAAGCTTCTCGTTGACGATCACATTGAGCATGCCGAGGGCGAGGGCAGCATCTGTGCCAGGTCTGAGCTGGAGCAAGACATTGGCCCGCGCTGCCGGACGGGTGAGCCTTGGATCAACGACAATGAGCTTGGCGCCTTTGTCGAGAGCCACAGAGAAGGGTTCCCCTTTGTATTCGTCCGGATTACTGATCGTCACGTTGTTTCCCCAAATGATGATGCACTTGGGGAAATTCTCGTAGTCGACGATCGGATTCGTGCCGCAGGTGATGATGCTTGTACAGATACGGGGGCCGTAACAGAAGTGGCCTGCCGTGACCACATTGGGTGAACCGAGGACGTTGGCGATGCGATAGATCACAGCCTCATTTTCCCTGCCGGTCCCATAACCGAATACCACCGATTCAGGTCCATGCGTCTCCTTATAGTGAAGGATTCGCTCTGCTATCGTGTCCAGGGCCTCATCCCATGAGATCCGTTCCCATTTGCCGCTTGCTTTGGGGCCAATCCTTTTGACAGGGTAGGTGAGCCTGTCTTTATGATAAGCAATCTGTGCCGAGGCCAGACCTTTGGTGCAGAGCGTTCCATGGGCGATGGGGCAATCAGGGTCGCCGGCAATCTTTGCGACCTTGCCGTCTTTCACATAGACAATCACACCGCAGCCGCCATGGCACATACGGCAGTGGCTCTTGACGAATGAATCGTATCCGTAGACTTCCATCTCCCGTTCGATATTCGAATATCGAAACTCCGGCATCATGGCCTCCTGACGGTTCAATTAGAACCTAAATTGAGCGATTCACCCTATTTCACAAGGGAGGAAGGGATGCTTCAAACCCTTTTAGAATGCGATACGTTGAACGTTTGGGCAATGGACCTAAGAGTTCACCAAGCCGGTGATCCTTGAACGATCCCCTTGGTTGATTCAACCCATCAAAGGTAATCGCTCTAAAAGGCTTTTCAGCCTCCCCACCCCCCTTGTGAAGGGTGAAAAAAATCGCTCGATTTAGGTAGAAAAAATATTAACCCATAAACCTAATTTAGTGAAGGGCTTGACATGAAGGGCTTGAGGGATTGACAGTTTGTTTAGGCTCTGATAACTTCCTGTCATAGTTGACAAACCCTCAACATGATCTTGCTGCACTTCGATCTGACGACCCATGGCTAACTTCCTACCTGTGGCTGCGGCTGCTGCAACCGGCATCCTCGTTGGCTCTGCCATCGTGGCGACGCGCTTTGTCATCGATCAAACCGGCCCCGCATCGCTGGCGCTGTTGCGTTACACCATCGGTTTTTGCTGCCTGTTGCCACCTGCTCTGTTTTCTGGACGCGTGCGGTTCGAACGGCGTGATCTGTTGCCCATCGGTCTGCTGGGCATTACCCAATTCGGTATTTTGGTCGCCCTGCTCAATTATGCGCTTCAATTCATCCCGTCGGCTCGCGCCGCGCTGATCTTTGCCACCATGCCTTTGTTAACGATGGTATTCGCAGCGATCCGCGGCTATGAGCAAATCACATTGACCAAGCTCCTGGGGGTTTCGCTGACCATTGTGGGGGTCGGTTTTGCGCTCGGGGAGAAGGTGGTTGAGTCAGGCGGCGTGACACATGGATGGATTGGCGAACTGGCTGTTTTTGCGAGCGCCCTTAGCGGCGCCATCTGCAGCGTTCTTTACCGGCCCTATCTCCGAAAATACCCGACAGTTCCGGTAAGCGCGTTCGCCATGCTCGCTTCGGTCTTTTTTCTGGCAGCACTCGCCGCAGGAGAGGGATTTTTCAGCTCGCTGCCCAGGTTTACGATCGGGGGTTGGTTGGCCGTCATCTTTATCGGCGTCAATAGCGGCATCGGGTACTATCTCTGGCTGTGGGCGCTCAACCATACGACACCGACCAAGGTGACCGTGTTTCTGGCGCTGAGCCCGATCACAGCAACTGCCTTAGGCGCACTGTGGCTTGACGAAAGGATCTCAACGACCTTCTTAGTCGGCCTTGGCTGTGTTGCTCTTGGTTTGTTGTTTGCGCACAGGCAAGCCCGTCATGTCAGGGATGAAGATTAAGATTCCCTTCTCAGATTTTTACCAAGGCGAATAGGAATCGTTTACAGGGAAGGATGGGGTGCCAAGAGAATAGAACCCCCACCAGTGACAAGAACTTCTCCACAAGGTTAAGATTTTCTTGACCCCTGTATAAAATTACAGTATAAGGAGTTTAACTCCGAGTTTGTATTGGCTGGGTGTGGTTATGAAACAAAATGCATTGACAAAGCGCCAGGCGGAAATCTTAAATTTTATTAAAACCAACATTCAATATTCAGGTTTTCCTCCAACCATTTCTGAAATTCAAGGACAATTTTCCTTTAAATCCCCTAATGCTGTCCAGGAGCATTTAAAGGCCCTCGTGAGAAAAGGACAGATCAGGCGGAATCCAAATCAGTGGAGGGGATTGGAGCTTGCAGCCTCCGACAAGAGCAAGGATGAAGTTGCTAAATATTCTACCGTTTCTGTCCCATTGATTGGACGGGTTACCGCAGGGCTGCCTGTTTTGGCTGAAGAAAATTTTGAAGGGACAATCTCCGTTGATCGCTCCATCGTTGGCCGGGCAACAGGACTCTTCGCACTTCACGTCCGCGGCGACAGCATGATCAAAGCCGGTATTTATGATGGAGATATTGCCATTGCCCAGCAACAATCCGTAGCGGATCACGGAGATGTTGTTATCGCTTTACTGGGCGATGAAGCCACGGTTAAAAGGTTCCATCGCAAAAACAAGGCTATCATTTTGCAGCCTGAAAATGATACAATGCAGCCCATCAAGGTGGATGAACGAGACGATTTCAAGATCCTGGGCAAAGTCATTGCTACATTGCACCGGATTGGAAATAGGAAAGCTGCATGATATGCAAAAGTTAGATCTTCGGCAACCATCTTTTTACCAGTCTCAGATAAGCGGTGAGAAGAGCTACGCTTCTCGTCAGGCGGTTGAGAAAGGGGCATCCTCTTCTCTGGTTGGGCAGAGACAAATGCTGGAGATAAAATATGCACACCTTTTTCAAGAGAAACCTGACTGCCGGCAGTTAGTGACTTACGTTCCTAACAAGAAACTGCCGGTATACAATTGGTTCAAGTATAAAGAAGGTTTTTCCCGCCAGCTTGTCTTTAAACTTCTTCTCGACTGGAGAGTGTCTTCTAAAGTTTCAGACCTATATATCTCAAGCAGCAGTTGAGAAATATGCTATAGAAAACCGTCAGAAGTTTTTACAAGAATATTTTATTTATTACTTGAAACACGCAAAGATTAAAGGTGATTAACTCAAAAAGTAGAAATAATGGCTATATCAATAAAAATGGGGTCATTCCTGCAGTGGTTGCCTGGTGCTTGTCTGTGGCTTTGGAAAAAGTGCAAGTAACTCAGTTAGTTGTAATATATCATTATATGGGTTTACCAATCTCAAGCCATTCCAGGCAACCCACCCCCAAAGGTCAGGGGGTAGCTATTTTTGTCATTTTCTGGGAAAGAAAAGGCCAGTTTTAACTGCTCTCATCATAATTTTCCCTCCTGTTTGAAAGGAAAATACTGAATCAGCAGCATCAATCTTATTGAAATTATAAGGTGTTAGACTCGATGCCCCTGTTTTGGCTTGGCTTTTGCAGATTCTCTGCAAATATTTGTGCTATCTGAGGAGGCTACCATGGGAACGAACAATATTATTTTCCTTGAGATCATCGAATGGTTTGATGAAACGGGCAAAGGAATCGTCCACCGGATTCCGGAAAGGGGATCGGGAGACATCAAGTACGGAGCACAACTTATCGTGCGTGAGAGTCAATCGGCTGTTTTCTTCTACAACGGCAAAGCCTACGACGCCTTTGCCGCAGGCCGCCACACACTCAAAACAGCGAATCTGCCGATTCTTACCCGGGTCCTGAGCGCTCCCTGGGGCATGACAAGTCCCCTGCGAGCGGAAGTCTACTTCGTGAATATGAAGGTCTTTCCGAATCTTAAATGGGGGACGAAAGATCCGGTGGCCTTTCGTGACTCGGAACTTGGACTGATCCGTCTCCGCGCCTTCGGGGTTTTCAATATCCAGGTCTTCCAACCCGTGCTGCTCATTAACACACTCGTCGGAACTCAGGGAATCTATACGACAGAGACCCTTGAGGACTACATGAGCCAGGTGATCGTCTCTCGAATCAACGATCTCTTGGGAGGAAAACTCGACACCATTTTTAATCTCCCGGGGCGATATGATGAGCTGGCCGGAGAGTTAACCAAGACGCTCGAAGACGATTTCCGACGGTTCGGACTTGGGCTTTCGAGTCTTTATATCAATTCGATCACGCCCCCCCTTGATGTGCAAAAAGCGATCGATGACAAGAGCCGCCTCAATGCTTTTGACGATCTGAACCGTCTCCTCAAGATGAAAGCCGCCATGGCTCTTGAGAAAGCATCCGAATCCCAGGGGGAAGCCGGAGCAGCGTTGGGAATGGGCGTGGGTTTGATGATGCCGGCCATGTTGGCCAACCTTTACAGCGGGGCGGAGCCATCCCCCTCGTTAAAAGGAAACCGCTGTCCCCAGTGCCAGCACGTTGTGCCCAAACAGGCGGTCTTTTGTCCCTACTGCGGTTCCCATTTGCTCGTCTTTGACAAATGCTCGAAGTGCAGCAAAAACCTTCCGCCCACAGCCCAATTTTGCCCCAGATGCGGAGAGCCGGTTGAAACCAAAGCCCCGCCGAAGAAATGTTCTCGCTGCGGGGCCGAGAACTTGCCCCGCTCTGTCTATTGCAACGGCTGTGGTGAAAAATTAGGCTGATGCCATCGATTCGGCAGACACCGGATAGATCCGTATGAAAAGACGATCCTGGGAGATCGAGCTTCAGTGTTCACAGTGCGGAGCCCCGGTTTCACTCGAAGAGACCGACCGGCTTCTCACCTGCTCTTATTGCCGGGTCAGACTCTATCTCTGGACATCCAGTCAGTTCTGTTACTGCCTCCCGGCGCTCAAAGCCCCATCGGAGAACCTGATCTTTATCCCCTACTGGCGCTTTAAAGGGGTTGCTTATTCAATCGTTCCTTTTGAGGTTCGACACCGCATACTCGATGCAACCCTTCTTGCCAATTCTCACCGAACACTCCCCGCAACATTGGGAATCAAACCCCAGGCATTGAAACTTCGATTCGCCTCCGGAGAAATCCAGGGAACATTTGTCAGGCCCCAAACATCCTTACAGGAGGCGGTCATGCGCATCCAGAACCAGTTCCAGACCCTTGAAGAGAGTCTTTCGGGTCCCCCTCCTTTTCATCGTGAATTCATCGGCGAACTCGGAAGCCTGATTTTCTTCCCGGTTTTCGTAAGTAAAGGAAAAATTATTGACGGAATTCTTAGAAGAGCAATCGGCCCTGAAAAAGATCTCGTGCTTGATGAAGCCCTGTCGGGAATGCCTGATCGCTGGCATATCAAGCCCATGTCGACACTATGCCCGAACTGCGGCAATGGACTGAAGGGGGGCCCGGAAAGCGTCATCCTCTTCTGTGCGATATGCCACACTGCGTGGAGTCCATCTTCGGGCGGGTGGGCGGCTGGTCGATTTGAGACTATCCCTGGAAAACGGGATGGTTCTGTCTTTCTGCCATTCTGGAGACTGCAGGTGGCTTTTAGAGGCATCACACTCAAATCTTATGCCGATCTGGCGCGGGCAGCCAACCTTCCTAAAATGATTCTTTCCGCGTGGGAAGAGCAGAAGGTTTACTTCTGGATTCCTGCCTTCAAAGTTCCTCCTGCGCTTTTTCTCCGTCTCTCAAAACAGATAACCCTTTTCCAGCCTGCAGAAAAGACGGAGGCTATATTGCCGAGTGCCCTGCTTTATCCGGTCACCTTTTCCGAGACAAACGCTGTGGGGAGCATGAAAATCCATTTAGCCAACCTTCTCACCAGGAAAAAGGTTACCTTCCCAAAATTGCAAGAGATCACGATCAAGCCCGTTGAAAGCACATTGATCTATATGCCCTTCGATTCCGCCGGTTCAGAGCTTGTCCATCCAAAACTCCAGATCGGCCTTCAAAGGCAAACCCTTCCCCTGTGAGTCGGTCTCTGACTGATTCCCCAGGCTTAATCGAAAACTTTTTATAAACCTCAAATCTAAACCCTCAAATCTTTGTTGACAGATTCCTCTGGAAAATGTAAATTTCATCCATAATCCTAAAGAAATAAGAAACGTACCCGTATCTCATTTTATGCAACAGAATCGAACACTTGATGAAATTGGGCCACGCACCGGGCAAGCAGTGAGTGTATATTGGTCTACCCGGACTGCCCAGCAGCAGAAGCAACAGCAGAGCGGACGTGCGGACCAGGGGCTGCGTTCCGCAGTCACCGGAGGGGCCCAGATGGACGGATTCATTCAATTGTTTACTGACCTGATCACAGATTCTGGCCTTCCCTCTGAATTCATCCACCGGAAAAAGGCCGTTGAACTTCCCGGTTTCTTTCGCCCAACCAAGGAATGGGACATCCTCGTTGTCAAAGATAGCACTTTAATCGCAGCGATCGAAGCCAAATCGCAAGTAGGTCCCTCCTTCGGGAACAATTTCAATAATCGGACCGAAGAAGCTCTGGGAAGCGCTCTCGATCTTTGGACCGCCTATCGTGAGGGAGCCTTTCTGTCGAGCCCTCAACCCTTTCTCGGCTACTTTTTTATGCTGGAAGATTCTCCTGCCTCTAAAAGTCCAGTAAGAGTTGCCGAGCCGCATTTCAAAGTATTTCGGGAGTTTGCCAACGCTTCGTATATGATGCGTTACGAGCTATTTTGCAGGAAGCTGGTGTTGGAACGGCATTATACATCCGCCGCATTCATCACATCCGACCGAATCAACGGACAGGCGGGCGCCTATCGAATACCAGCAGCCGACCTTTCGGTCGAGGTATTCTCGAAGACTCTTGTAGCTCATGTATCGAGATTTGTTTAAAACAAATGGTAAAAACAACTCATAAACTTATTAATGCAGATGCCAGAAACCTCTCTTTCATTCCTGATGAATCAGTGCATCTCGTTGTCACCTCACCACCCTATTGGAACCTCAAAAGGTACAACGAGAATCCCGACCAGATGGGGCATATCCAGGATTATGAAGCCTTTCTTACCGAACTCCGGAAGGTGTGGACGCATATATTCCGGGTCCTCGTTCCAGGAGGACGGTTGGTTTGCGTTGTTGGCGATGTCTGCGTTGCAAGGCGCCGTTTTGGGAGACATCTCGTATTCCCCCTGCACGCAGACATTTGTGTCATGTGCCGGCAGATAGGCTTTGATAACCTGAATCCGATCATCTGGCACAAAATAGCAAATGCATCTTACGAGGTATCGAATGGGTCTAAATTCTTAGGAAAACCTTACGAACCAAATTCGATTATCAAGAATGATATGGAATTCATCCTCATGCAGCGAAAGCCTGGAGGATATCGTCAGCCCACCGATCGGCAAAGGCGTGAAAGCATGATCGATAAAAAGGATTTCGACCGGTGGTTTCAACAGATCTGGAATATTCCGGGCGCCTCCCTTAAAAACCATCCCGCGCCATTTCCTCTTGAGCTTGCGACCCGGCTGGTGCGCATGTTTTCTTTTGTCGGGGATACGGTTCTTGATCCATTCTGTGGGACGGGAACGACAATGGTTGCGGCCATTAAATATCAACGAAACAGTATCGGAGTTGAAATTGACCCTGAATACTGCCGCATGGTTGCGGCCTATTTAAAAGCCGAGAGTAACGACTTCTTCAGCGATGTCCAGTTGATTTTTGAGAAAGCGGAAGAGCGAAGAACCGCCTGGGTGGTAAGAGAAAATCAAGAGCTTTACGAGGTAAAACCAGCCCGAAAGAAGTTGCAGTAACTTGGTGGAAGGCCTCATGAAACTTTTCATTGAAAATACATTTAAAATACACTTGACAAGGAATTTGGGGTATGTTAAGTATACACACAATTAGAAGGACAGAAATGGATCAGCTTCGTCATTTTAGCAGTGGGTTTTATTTTTATTGGTTCTTTTATGCCGGAATCTGCCCACTGCCTCGCGCTGATCATTAACAAATAAAAAACAGTTAAGGCCGTGGGTAGATTGAAATTCTACCCACGGCCTTTTTATTTAAGCCGTGGGAAAATCCTTCTCACGGCTTTTTTATTTTTAGCAGAGGAGGGTGAACGATGATGATAGGGAAGGAAATTCGTCTGGGGCGCATCATGAACCCAAATTCCGGCAAGACCGTGATCATTCCCATGGATCACGGAGTCACCGTAGGACCAATGGCCGGATTGATCAACCTGGAGGAGACCATCCATGCCGTGGCAAGAGGCGGGGCAAATGCCATTGTGATTCACAAGGGATTGGCAGGAATGACCTATAGAAAGAATGGAAGGGAGATGGGCTTGATCATCCATCTTTCGGGAAGCACCCGGATTTCGCCGGATCCAAATTCAAAAGTAATGGTGTGCGCTGTGGAAGAGGCGATCAGGTTGGGAGCGGATGGGGTGTCCATTCACGTCAATCTCGGAGCAGGGGATGAGAAGTCGATGTTAAAGGATCTGGGGGAGGTGGCCAGGTTAGCCATGGAGTGGGGAATACCCCTGCTGGCCATGATGTATACGAGGGGGCCTAAGGTGGAGAATGAGTATGATGTGAATGTGGTGAAGCATGCCGCCCGTGTGGGTGCGGAATTGGGAGCGGATATTGTCAAGGTCCCTTACACGGGTTCACCGGAGAGCTTCCGGGAAGTGGTCGAAGGATGCATTGTTCCCGTCGTCATCGCAGGCGGAGAGAGGATGGGAAATGACCACGATCTTCTTGAAATGATTTCGGGAGCAATGGCTGCAGGGGGAGCCGGAGTCTCCATCGGACGAAATGTCTTTCAGCATCAGAACCCCTCGAAGATCGTTCAAGCCATCTCCAGACTGGTCCATCATGGATCAACCGTCGAAGAGGTGATAGGGGAGCTGGAGGAGAAGAGATGAAAAAGGTCTGGGTAAAATCGATTCCCTGGAACCAAGAGGTTGCCCTTGCCGCCATGGAGAGCGGAGCCGATGCCCTCTGGGTTCCGGCCGGGATGAAAGCCGAAGTGAGAAAGATAGGGGTAATTCCTGTTATTGCCGAGGATGGGGATTTGAGATTAGGCCTGGACGTGGTTGAAAGGGAAATCCGTGAAAAGAAGGACGAGGAGGAGATCCTCGCCTTGACCCTTTCGAAGAAGGTCGTGGTGAAGAATGGAGACTGGCGGATCATCCCCCTCGAAAACTTATTGAGCAGGACGAATAACCTCTTCGTGGAGATCGATCACCTGAGGGAAGGAGAAACCGCCCTTGCCATTCTCGAGAAAGGGGTGGACGGAGTTGTCATCAACAGCCCTGATCCGAAGACGGTTCAGGAGATCACACGCTCCCTCAAGAGAAAAACTCCCCGATTCGATCTCCTCCCGGCCAGGGTTGAGCGGGTGGAACCTCTTGGATTGGGAGACCGGGTCTGCGTGGATACCTGTTCTTCGATGATTAAGGGTGAAGGAATGCTTGTGGGAAACAGCAGCCAGGCCCTCTTCCTCATCCATTCCGAGTGCATCGAAAATCCTTTCCTGAATACCAGGCCCTTCCGGGTGAATGCCGGTCCCCTTCATTCCTATATCCTCCTGGCTGATGGCCAAACCAAATATCTCTCGGAGATCCGTTCCGGCGATCAGGTCCTGATCGTCAATTATGAAGGGAGAAGTTGTCCTGTCGTGGTGGGAAGGGCCAAGATCGAGAGGCGGCCTCTGGTTCTGGTGGAGGCTGAGGAAGCCGGCCAGACCGTCTCGGTCATCCTCCAAAATGCGGAAACGATCAGGCTCACACAGCCCGATGGTAAACCGGTCTCGCTCGTCGATCTCCAAAGAGGAAGCAACATCCTAATCCACCGGGAGAAGTCAGGCAGGCATGTCGGAGTAAAAATTGATGAGTCCATTATTGAGAGGTAGAGCCCGGAGAAGGATCTGCCTTCCCATTGTCGAGACCACAACGGAAAGAGCGATTCAGGCCATCCATGAGGCTCATCCCTTGGCTGACCTCCTTGAACTGCGGTTGGACTATTTGAGGAATCCGGCCTTGGAAAGATTATCCTCCGGACGAAAGAAACCCTTCATCATCACAAACCGAAGAAAGGAAGAAGGGGGGAGGTACAGAGGTAGCGAAAGTAGAAGGCTCGAAGTGTTTGAAGAGGCCATCGATCTGGGAATGGACTTTATCGATGTGGAGTTAGAAACTCAAAGGTCATTGCTTTATCGATTGATTAACAATAAGGGAGAGACAAAGGTCATCCTCTCCTTCCATGACTTTACGGGAACGCCTTCCCAACAGGAGCTTAAAACGATATGCGATCGGATGTTCGAGCGCGGGGGGGACATAGCCAAGATCGTTACCTTTGCAAAGTCTTATGAAGATAACCTTAACATCTTATCCCTCCTCCCTTATGCGAGGAGAAGGAATCTAAAGATAGTGACCTTCTGCATGGGGGAGAAAGGCAGGATGAGTCGGATCTTCGCCCCTATGATGGGGGCAGCCTGGACCTATGGCTGCTTGAGCAGGACCCGGGCTTCAGCACCCGGACAATTGACCCCTGCAGAGATGAAAGAGTTCTGGAGAAGACTGAGATGATCAGCGCTCGAACCCCCCTTTATGGGATTGTCGGAAATCCCGTACGCCAAAGCTTGAGTCCGGTCATTCATAACCTGACTTTCAGGCGGATGGGATGGGATGCCGTCTATCTCGCCTTTGAAGTGGACGATCTTTATGCTGCCATCAGCGGGATCAGGGGCCTGGGAATCAAAGGGTTAAGCGTGACGATTCCGTTTAAGACCGAAGTCATTCCTTTCCTCGATGAGGTCGAAGGCATGGCAAAAAAGATTAAGGCGGTCAACACCATCGTCAATGAAGGGGGAAAGCTGATCGGATATAACACCGATTCGTACGGGGCGATAAAGGCGCTTGAGGAAAGAGTTGATTTGAAAGGGAGAAAGGTTCTTCTTCTCGGAGCAGGAGGTGCGGCCCGTGCCATCGGTTATGGGCTGAAGGAGAGAGGTTCTGAGATTGTGATTTCAAACCGCTCCTCCGATAGAGGTAAAAAGCTGGCAGAGGAGTTGGGCTGTCCTTTTAAGCCCCTCGCATCCCTTGAGGGGGTCGATGCAGACATCCTAATCAATGCCACTTCTGCAGGGATGCATCCAAACGCGGGAGAAAGCCCGCTTCGAAAAGAATTTTTAAAAGCCGGGATGATCGTGATGGACATCGTCTACAGACCTCGTCGGACCCAACTCTTAAGGGAGGCAGAGAAGTGCGGATGTCAGGTCATTGATGGCCTGGAGATGCTTGCCTATCAGGGAGCAAAGCAACTGGAGATCTGGACAGGGAGAAAGCCGGATGTCGTCAAGATCAAGGAGGATCTTCATCGAATGGAAGAAAGGGTCAATCGTGATTGAGATCAGACCGCTTCCTCATCTTAATGCAACCGTGGTGCTACCGGGATCGAAGAGCTTTACCCACCGGGCCCTTATCGCCTCTGCCCTGGCAGAGGGTGAGTCTGTGCTCCTCCATGGACTGCGAAGTGAAGATACGGACTATACCATTAAGGCATTGAAAAAATTCGGGGTTCCGATCTCCCCGGAGGGGGATATGCTCCGGGTCATCGGAAAAGCAGGTAGATTGGAGCCGAAGGCCGAAGAACTCTATGTTGGAAATTCGGGAACCTCGATGAGGTTTCTAACGGCTCTGGCCGCTCTCAAGAATGGTCGAACCCTTCTCGATGGAAGTGATCGAATGAGGAGACGGCCGATCGCAGACCTACTGAATGGTCTGAGGCCATTAGGCATGAAAGCCTCTTTCAGAGATGGAAATGGCTGTCCTCCGGTGATCATCGAATCCGGGGGGCTCCGTGGAGGAAAGACAAGAATCAGGGCAGAGGAGAGCAGTCAATTCCTATCCGCTCTTCTCATGGTGGCTCCCTATGCCATGGAAGATGTCCATGTGGAGATCACCGGCCGCCTCACTTCGAGACCCTATGTGGACATCACCTGCGAAGTGATGTCCGCCTTTGGTGTGGAGGTTCAGAGTGAAGGGTATCGTTCCTTTTTTGTGCGGGCAGGACAGCGTTATCAACCCCGGCAATACCGTATCGGGGGAGACGCCTCACAGGCCTCGTATTTCTTTTCAGCAGCCGCCATCACTAAAGGGAGGGTAAGGGTTGAAAGATTTCCATCCGGTTCGTCGCAGGGTGATACGGGTTTTTTGAACCTCCTTGAAAAGATGGGATGCAGGGTTTTTCTTGGAGAGGGCTGGGCAGAAGTTCTGGGAGGAAAGCTTCACGGGATAGAAGTCGATATGAATGAGATGCCTGACGTAGTCCCGGCCCTAACTGTCACAGCGGCCTTTGCCAGAGGCCAGACCCTGATTCAACATATCGGCCATCTCCGTTTTAAGGAGTCAGACCGGATAGCGGCATTGACTGCAGAGCTTCGCCGCATGGGCATTGGAGTGGAGGAAGGAGAAGACTGGCTGAAGATCGAAGGCGGAAAGGGCCATGGGGCAGAGATTGATCCTCATGGCGACCACCGTATTGCCATGAGCTTTGCCATTGCCGGTCTGGTCATCCCTGGGATAAAGATTAAAGAACCCCATTGTGTGAAGAAATCTTTCCCCGATTTTTGGAAGGTTTTTGAGGGGCTTTACCGATGAATCTCGTCTTGATTGGATACAGGGCCGCAGGTAAAACCACGGTGGGCAGAAGACTCTCGGCCTTCCTGCGAAGAACGTTTGTGGACTCGGATGAGACGATCGAGAAACAACAAGAGATGACGATTAAAGATATTGTTAGGTATCACGGATGGGACTATTTCAGGACGGTCGAGAGGGATGTCATTTCTGAAATTTCAAAGGATGACCATCTGATCATTTCAGCAGGCGGGGGTGTGGTGATCGATCCCGAAAATGTAAAGGCTCTGAAAAGGAATGGTTTCATCGTCTGGCTCAAAGCAGATGTTGAGGTTCTTCTCGAACGAATGGCCAGGGAAATTCAATCGATCATCAAGAGGCCCAGTCTGACCGGGAAAGGGAGCCTGAACGAGTTCAGGGAGGTGCTCATTCAACGAGAACCGCTCTATGCAGCGGCTTCAGAGGTTCAGGTGGACACTTCGCAATTGGATGTGGAGGGGGTGGTCCACCATATTTTAAGAATCTTTAATGAAAGGCGGGTGAGGATTTAATTTGGGAGGGAATTCATTCGGAAATCTTTTCAGGATCACGACCTGGGGAGAGTCCCACGGCAAGGCTGGAGGCGTGGTGATCGATGGCTGTCCGCCTGGAATGGAGCTTTCTGAAGAAGAGATTCAGAAAGAAATGGACAGGAGACGCCCGGGCCAGGGTCTGGGAACGAGTTCCAGACAGGAGAAAGATCGGGTGGAGATCCTCTCAGGTCTTTTCGAAGGAAAGACGACGGGAACCCCTATTTCCCTTATGGTGAGAAATGAGGATGTCGATTCCAGTCCTTATGAGGAGCTTAAAGAAGTCTTCAGGCCCGGTCATGCTGATTTTACCTATCAGGCCAAATACGGAATCAGGGATTATCGGGGCGGAGGTAGAGCTTCATCGAGGGAGACCGTGGGAAGGGTGGCGGCTGGAGCGATCGCCAGGAAAATCTTAGCACAAGAGAAGATCAGCATCCTTGCTTACACATTAGAACTCGGGGAAATCCGGGCAGACCAAATGGATCTTGATGAGGTGGAAAGGAATTTTTTGCGTTGTCCTGCCCCCCAGGCCGCCCTCGAGATGGAAAGAAAGGTCGAAGATGTGAAACTCAAAGGCGATACACTCGGTGGTATTGTGGAAATTCTTGTCCAAGGATGTCCTCCTGGTTTAGGAGAACCTGTCTTCGATAAATTGGAGGCCGATCTGGCAAAAGGATTAATGAGTATCGGAGCCATACGGGGTGTGGAAATAGGAGCCGGGTTTAGAGTGGCCCGGATGCTTGGATCGGAGTGCAATGATCCCCTGGGACCAAACGGATTTGAAAAAAACGATTCAGGTGGAATTTTAGGGGGAATATCGAACGGAGAAGATATCCTGATCAGAGTGGCTGTAAAGCCCATTCCCTCTATTTCGATGGAGCAGAAGACAGTGGATCATTCCGGAAAGCCAGTGACAGTCCAGATCAGGGGACGGCACGATATTTCAGCCATCCCACGGATTCATTCGGTTTGTGAGGCCATGGTGGCCATTGTTCTGGTCGATCATTTACTCCGGCAGAAAGCGATCGAGAGGCGATGAAGATGGGAAAGACAGATAAGATTAAAGATCTTCGACAGAGGATTGATGCGTTAGACAGGCAAATCCTCAATCTTTTGAATGAGCGGGCAGAGATTGTCGTGAACGTGGGGAAAGTGAAATCAGAAAGAAAACTCAGCTCCTATGATCCTGATCGGGAAGAGAAGATTCTGCGATACCTGGTTAAACAAAATTCTGGGCCCTTCCCGAAGCAGGCCATTGCTCCTGTCTTTCGGGAGATCATCTCAGCCTGTCGTTCCCTGGAAAACGGCTTGAGTGTAGTCTATCTGGGGCCTCCTGCCAGCCATACGCATCAGGCCTGTGTCAAACATTTCGGAAGCTCTCTTGAGGCGATCTCCGGGGAGAGCATTTGGGATATCTTTGAGAGCGTGGAAAAGGAGAAAGTGGATTTTGGCGTGGCGCCCATAGAAAATTCTACCGAAGGAGTTGTGAACCAGACCTTAGATATGTTCATTGAATCTGAAGTCAAGATCTATGGTGAGATCTTGGCCCAGATTTCCCATGACCTGCTCTCAAAAAGCGGGAAA
>Ga0194113_10004776_pt1 | contig 17694 bp, 12 predicted proteins | sample TA2MahC200mmetaG_FD_146193 | JGI IMG/M metagenome (GOLD analysis project Ga0194113, IMG submission 146193) | Freshwater microbial communities from Lake Tanganyika, Tanzania - TA2015017 Mahale Deep Cast 200m | ecosystem: Environmental > Aquatic > Freshwater > Lake | place: Tanzania: Lake... | reverse complement strand
ATCGAGGAATGCTGGAAGAAGCTAAAGGGCGTTAGAGACTTCAAGTACCTGGGCAATGCGTGCAAGATGGCCGCCCTGGCCCACGCCACCCTCGCTCGGAGGCTGCGCCAGGCGCGCGAAGGCCCCCAGGCCGCCCCCGTGCACGACCGGGGCGTTGACCTCTACGTGGAGCTGCTGGACATCGCCCCGAAACAGAACTTCGCCGCCTACCGCTACGCCCTCCATGAACTCGGCAAACGCTTCCGCGAGCGCCCGAACAGTGCCAACCGCCGCGCCCTCCTCGACGTCGCCCGCAGGGCCGCTGCCCTCTTCGGCAAGGAGGCCAAGGAGGCGGACGAGATTCTCAAGAAGCTGGCCCCGGAGCCCTGAGGCACAACACTGGTGTTCGCAACCGCATCTCCTCGCCCCCACGCTCCCGCGTGGGGACGCGCTGTCTTGGACGCTCCGCGCCCCTGGGCGCTGCGCGTCTGCCAACGACGGCAAAGAGGACGCCGGAGCGTCCGGGACATGGCGTCCCGACGCAGAGCATCGGGACGAGAGAAAAGCGTCAGGCTTCGGGCAATTCGCGCGCCAGGCGGGCAATCTCGTCCTCGGCGGGGATGTCCTTCAGCGGCAGGTCAACCCGGCGGTGGTCGAGGGCGCTGAGGATGAGGGCAGCCATGATCTCGAAGCCGTGGTAGCTGATGTCGCCGTTGCAGGGGTGAACCTTAGTCTCGTCGTCAAGCCAGTCGGCCAGTTGGCGAAGGTAGGGGGCCTGAAGGAGCTTGCTCTCCTGCTCGGGCCAGCGGGGCAGTGCCTCGCCGATGACTTTGCCACGCGACTTCTTGGTGAACGCCGCCCAGTCGCCGTCGGTGTTCGCCCAGGCGTAGCCGTGGGTGCCGTAGAGGGTGACGCGGTTGTCAGTCCAGAAGTTCTCCTTGGCGAGCCACTGGGGCGAGAGGTAGCCGAAGCCGACGAAGGCGCGGACGCCATTCTCGAAGGCGATCTCGCCCTCGGTGTAGTTGGGCGAGGGATGGCTGTCCTTGAGCCCCTCGCGGCCGTGGACGTGGCCGACGACCCACTTGGCCCTCACGCCGCCGTTGAACCAGAGAATGTAGTCCACCAGGTGGGTGCCCAGTTGCGAGAGCCAGGCGCGCGACGAGGCGTGGATGCGGACGAGTTCGCCGATCTCTCCCCGCTCGTAGACGGCTTTGGCCTTGCCCCACTGCTCGCCGTACTTCTGCTGGTGGGAGACGATGAACTTGACGCCCGCCTGGGCGCACAGGTCGCGGATGCGGCGGGCCTCGGCCAGCGAGGTGGCCATCGGCTTCTCGAACGCGATGGCCTTCACGCGGTGGCGGATGCCCAGCTCGACCAGCTCGGTGCGAATCCTCGGCGGCGTGACGAAGCAGAAGATGTCGGGCTTCTCCACCGTGAGCATCAGCCCGGCGTCGGGATACGTCGTCTTGACGCCATACTCCGTCGAGACAGCGGCGAGGCGTTCCTCATTGATGTCGCAGAGGGCCACGAGGTCGAAGTGGTCGGGGTTCCGCTGGAACCCCTCGATATGCCGCTTCCCCCTCGGCCCGCAGCCGACCTGAGCGACGCGATACTTCGCCATTGCTTTCTCCTGACGCGTTCTGTGGTCGCAACAAGAGGGGATGGTTGGATGAATGGATGATTGGATGGGTGACGGACACCCATCCACCCATCCATCCATTCATCCCCGCCAACGCGCGCGTCACGCTCTCCTGTTAGCCCGCGAAGTGGGCGAGCCAGCCGTAGCCCAGGGCGACCGCAGGGAGCCCTGGGAATCGTGCGGCCCCGCATGAGCCCCTGAAAGGGGCGATTCATGGCGGTCTGAATCGCCCCCATTCGGGGGCTCCGGCGTAGGGCGGCGCCGCACCCAGGGCTCCCTGCGGTCGCCCTGGGCTACGGCTGGGTCGCCCGCATTCGCGGGCTACGCGGCGGACACACCCGACGCAGAGCCCCCCACGTGCCCCTATCGCTTCACCAGCCCGCTCACCCCCGCCACCCACAATGTCGTGAGGTTGTCAAGGATGCGCGTGGCCGGGGGTGTTCGCCTATCGTCCTCGTCCGTCGTCCTCGTCCCTCGTCCTCGATCCTCCTGGCGTCGTGGGCCGCGAGCCGAGGACGAGGAGGAGGGACGAGGACGAGGACGAGGACGATTGAGACGAAAGCCGCATTCCCGGTCAACGGACTCAGAACTCTCCCGCCTGGGGGACCTGCTGCGGCGCGGGGGCCAGGCGGCCTTCGCCGACGAGGCGCGCGCCCTCGATCCGCAGGCGCAGGGCAGAGACTCCAAAGGCCGCCAGGGTCATCTCCTCGGGGCGAAGGCGACGCGGGACGTCCGGCGGCGTCGGCTTGAACTCCGCCGCCGTGCCGTGGCGCGGGCAGGCGAACTTGCCGGTCGCCGGGTCGTAGGCGAACTTGGCTGCCGCGCGATGGCCCACGCACTGCTCTGGGAAGTAGCGCCGCCGCTTCGGGTCGCGCGCGAACCCCCGTAGCTCCTCGATGCTCGGGGGGAGCTGTCCCTTCTCCTTGCGGTATTCCTCGACGACTTGCTCGTTGCGCTGGAGATTGGCGAGGCACGCCTGGTTCTCCATCTCGATTCGGCGACGGCTCTCCTCGCGCGTGGCCTGGAGGATGAGGGCGGGCATGTCGAGGACGGCGACGAGGTTGGCCGGGCCTTCGGGCAGCTCGAGGCGGCGGAAGCGCTCGCCGGCCAGGAGTGCGTCCTTGCCTCGGCCCGCCTGAAGCTCGATGGCGGCCTTCAGGTCGTCGAGCTTCGTCGCGGCGGCGACGAAGGGGCCGAGGAAGGCGTAGTAGACCACCCCCTCCTCCTTCTGGCCGAGCTGCCACACCTCCGCGCCGCCTGCCTCGACCCGCTCGTGCACCGCCTTCTCCCGGCGGCCCGCGCGCGTGACCAGGTTGGCCAGCACCTCGATCGTCGCCCGCATCGTCTCGGCATCGCGCACCCGCAGGATGAAGAGGAGGTTGAAGGGCATCTCGCGCCCAAACGAGTCCCTGGTCAGGGCGAAGGCGCCGTCGCCCGCGCTGGCCGCGGCGAGCAGGCGCGTGACCGCGTGAAGCTGCATCGGCTCCCGGTCGTCGCCCAACGCTGCGAGGTCGGCGATTGTCCTGAACACGAGGTGCGCGATGTTTCCGCCGACGGCGAGGAGCGCGGAGTCGGGCACGAGCCCCAGGGCCTCGAGCTTCGCGGGCGGGGTGTCGAGCAGCGGTTGGGTCGCCTCGTTCCGCTCGATGGCCCAGGAGAGTGCGGCGGCGACCGCGGCGTCGAGCCGCACGTCGGCGGTGATGCCGCCTGCGGAATCGAGGAGCTTGAGGAGGCGCGGCGCAGCGACCGAGCCCTCGCGCTGCTGCCAGCGCTGGACCTCGTGGCGCAGTTCGGCGAAGAGGACGCGGAGTTGGAGGTAGGCCCGGCCGTCAGCCGCGCCGGCGGGTTGGGGCGCCAGGCGGGCGCGCGGGCCGCCGCCCGCGGCCGCGGCCACCGCGGCCTCCAGGACGTTCATGTTGTTCGAGAGCACGATGTGGCCCGCCGCGAGCGCGTAGCCGGTGCCCTTGTTGCGGCCGCCGACGAGTGTGACATCGCCCACCTTCCTCTCCCCCAGTTGCTCGCGGGTGAGCGGGCCTTCCGGGCGTGGGGCCGCGCCGCCCTTGTGGAGCGAGCAGGCGGGCTGCTCCTTGAGCGTGCCGATGGTGTACTCGCCGCCCGCGGGGCAGAGGAGCGGCTTGAGGCCGGGGTTGGCCGAAGCCAGGTCGTCCCACGTCGGCGTGGCGTCCGCCCTGTCCGGGTGCCGCTCCTTCCAGGCGTACTTGGCCGCCTCGATGCGGCTGATGGCGCTCCGGCAGAGGCCCCTCGACCCGTGCAGGAACTCGGGCAGAAGGCGCTCGGCGGCCAGGCGTTCGGCCCGTGCCGCATCCCTCACGGGCAGGACGAGAACGAAGTTGTCCTCGTTCAGCCCATCGAAGGGGCGATAGGACGGGTCCCAGAGGGCCCACGCGATTCCCGCGCTTCCGTCGGGGTCGAGGCCCGTGGCGGCGAGGAGGTCGTCGCGGGTTCGCACCCCGTCGAGGCGCCACTCCTCGGCCAGCTCGCGGATGGCCCGCCCCTCGTCCAGCTCCTTCACGGCGAACGGCAGGGCGCGGCGGAGCGCGCCGAGCACCTTGTCGAACCCCGGCCCCAGCTTCGCCACGCCGCCGAAGAACATCGTGTCGGCGGGCAGGAAGCGCTCGACCCGCTCGTCCGCGCGGGCCGGCCACACCGCGAGCAGCCCCACGACCGCTGCCGCCAAGACCAGGAGCCGCTTCATCCCAAGCCTCCTTTCCGCTCCACGCGCGCTGAAACCCCCGCCCATAGCATACTCTCCGCCGCTCGGGAGTCAACGCCTCGCTGCACTTACTACTCTGGCCACAAATCACGTAGCGCGCGTTCGGAGTGCGGGCTTCAGCCCGTACGCCCAGATACGGCCTGAAGGCCGCACTCCAAACAGGACTCTCCCTTCGGGCACCGTGCCTGAGATGCTACATGATTTGTGGCCAGAGTAGTAACAGGGCCACCGCCGCACCTATGATGCCCTCATGGGCGTGTTGCCCGTGCCTTTGTCAGGAGACCAGCCCCGTTCGGAGTCCCGCCTTTAGGCGGATTGTGGCCGAAGAAGGCCGCCTGAAGGCGGGACTCCCAACGACTTCAGCATTGGGGCAACATGCCCTCGTGACCCGTCCCAAAGGAGAATCCGGAATGATGGCGAACGAAGAATGGCTCGCGCGACGGCTCATCCACCTGCTCGTGGACATCGTGTCGAAGGGGGGGAACTTCCTGATGAACGTCGGCCCGCAGCCCGATGGCGAGTTGCCCGCCGAGGCCGTCGCGCGAATGCGCGAGATGGGCGAATGGCTGGCCGTCAACGGCGAGGCCATCTACGGCACCCGCGCCATCGCGCCTTACAAGGAGGGCAGCGTCTGCTACACCCGCAAGGGCGACGCCGTCTACGCCGTCTATCTCTGCGCCGAGGGCGAGGAAGCGCCCCCGAAGCAGATCGTCCTCGCCACCCTCCGCCCCGACTCCGGCTCGAAGGTCCACATGCTCGGCGTAGGCAACCCCCTTCCCTGGCGCCCGCAGGGAGCCGGCGCCGTCATTGACCTCCCCGCCCCCCTCCTCGCCAGTCCCCCCTGCCGCTACGCCTTCGCCCTCAGGTTCCTCCCTGCCTGGTAGCCTGGACTTGAGAAACCTTACGAGCGTGGTATGATATGGGTATGAAGAAACTGATCGCTCGCTCGCCGATTGAGTGGAAGCTGCCGGCAAAGCGACCCAGGAGAGCGCGCATGGGAATGACACAGGTCACGGTGACGGTCCGCAACCCGGCCAACCTGAGGAAGGCGTGGGATGGCCTCTTCCTGGTTGACACGGGGGCGTACGACTCCATGGCTCCGGCGAAGTACCTCAAGAAGATTGGCCTCACGCCGATGGGGGAGAGGACCTACGAGCTGGCAGACGGGAGAGAACTGAAGCTGAAGATAGCCGTGGCGCAGTTGGAGTTCATGGGCGACATTGTGGGCACCACGATCGCCTTCGGCCCCGACGACGCCGAGCCCATCCTCGGCGTCACCGCCCTGGAGTCCGTCGGCATCGAGGTGGACCCCCGCACCCAGCGCCTCAAACGCCTCCCCGCAGTTCGACTGAAGTGAAGTCTTGAGGGACTGAGGCGACATGGCAAGACACGAGCGCCGCGTCCGCTTGGCATTTCTCATCGTCGCGGAAGCCGCATCGCTGGCCTGGAGCGGAGCGGCCGATGAAGGGCCGACGCTGCGGGCGTGGGCGCTGCCGCCAGGGGCGCAGAAGGCGGAGGGCCGCGAGGGGTGGAAGGCGCTGTCGGCTGAGGCGGCTCGGGCGGCGTCGCTTGCCGGCGGCGTGGCGGTGGAAACCCCCGACCTAGTAGCAGTCCTGGCCGCCGGCTCGGCGGGCGTCTCGCTCGCCCCGAAGGCCGCCGGCAAGGCGGGCGCCGCTCGGCTGGAGCTGGTACTCGTAGATGACCAAGGGCGCGAGGCCACGGGCCTGAAGGACCTTCGGTGCGCCGAGTGCGACGGGACGGGGGTGACCATCGCCTTCGCCGCGGGGGCCGCGGAGGCCCGCCTCAAGATCGGCCTCGGCAAGCCGTTCGTCGAGCTCGTCCCAGGCACGGGTGTGGACGCCGTCCGGATGCGGGGCCGCGCCCGCCTGGCCTTCATCCCCGACTTCTTCGGGAGCGATGTCCTCTACGACGCGACCGAGACCCGCGTTGATAAGGTGTATGCCCCGGCGGAGAACTTCTTCGTCCAGCTCCTCGACGGCCACGCGGCCCTGGCAATGCTCGTGTGGCCCAAGGAGGGCGCGGACGAGGTGGTGCTGACGCCCGAGGGCGAGGGGCCGGCCCGCCGCTTCGCCGTGACCCAGGTGGGGCTGAAGGGCAAAAGCCTCTACGTGGCCCTCCTTGCTCGCGAGGGCATCTGGTTCGGCAAGGACCTCGCCTCGGCGGCGAAGGACGAGACGTTCGTCGTCGAGGGCTGGCGGCCCCCCTTCGCGGCGAAGTGGATGACCATCCTGGCCAAGCGGCCGGCCCTCGGGGCGGCATCGGGCGTCGCCTCCGAGACGATGGAGGCCAAGGCCCTCCCGCCCAAGGGCGACACGCCGTACAGCGACGTCTACGTCCACCCCTGGGTGCCGAGCTGGCTCAGCGGCACCGAGTGGCGGCTCCACCTCCAGACCGAGCTGACCCACATGATGACCCGCGAGAAGGTCAGGAGCCCTGACTTCCTCCTCGCCGTCAACTACCCACGAGACCGCGTGAAGGGCACACCGCTCGACGCCTTCACGCTGGTGGACGTGATGCGCGGGGCGCTGGGCGCGGGGCCGTGCGAGTACATCCTCGACCTCGAGGGCCTCAACAAGACCCGCAGCACGGGGGCCGCGGGCACGGGCAAGCCCACCGCCGCGGCCACCTGCTCCGAGCGCGGCGGCCTCATGTACTACTATCTCAGTGAGAGGGCCGAGACCCCACGCCGCGAAGACCCGCTCGCCGCCACCGACCAGGCCCTCGAATCCGTCGAGAAGATCAAGGACTTCCTCGACGCCGCCCACGCGCGCATCCAGGAGTACCTCGCGTGGTCGGATAAGATCATCGAGCTGGCCGACTCCGCTGCCGCGAAGGAGCCCGCGGCGAAGGGCCTGGCCGACCGCGTCATCCCCATCGCCCGCGGGATGCGCCAGCTCTGGAACACGATGGCCGAGCACGGCAAGCCGTGCGCGTTCCCGGAGGAGTGGCGCCTCGCCCTCGACCACTGCAAGGACCTCATCCGCCAGGCTGCGCCCAACCTGGCCGCGCGAGTCCGCGACTTCGACCCCCAGATGCGCGGGGCAGGCGAGGAGGTGGACGGCGGGATGCAGGCCCTCCGCATGGCCGTCAAGCGCATCCGCCAGGAGGCGGCTCTCGCCGGAGCCGGCGACCCCAAGGCCCTCGGCCTCGCCGCCGCGGTCCGCGAGCGCTGCCGCGACGTCCTGCGCAACAAGCACTACAAGGAGGGCGACTCCGTGCGCCTCAGCGGCATCGGGGAGGGCACGCGATGAGCCGCAGCGCACTCCTCGCCCTCGCGCTCCCCGCCGCCCTGTCCGCTGCGACCCGCGAGGAGGCACTCAACCAGGCCGTCGGGCGCGCCGCGAAGGTCGAGGAACGCTTCGCACGCACCTGGACCTTCTATGCCATCGCCGAGGAGTGGGCGCACACCGATCCCGCCCGCGCCGCCGACCTGGCCGACCGCCTGAAGGCCTGGACCGCCAGGCGCGACCTTCTGAGCGTCGTGATGTTCGCCTGGGGCCGCCGCGACCCGCGCGCCGCCGCCGACTGGGGGCTGAAGTTCCAGGAGCGCACGCAGGGCGACCTGGCGACCCGCAATACGGCCCTCCACCACGCCGTCGTGGGCATGGTGCAGAAGGACCCGAAGCTCGCCGACGAGCTGATCTGGAAGCACCTGGCCGAGGAGGGCTGGGGCAACCTGCCCCGCACCGCCCCAATGGAGGCCGCCCGCGAGCTCGCCAAGTCGGACCCCCAGGCCGCCCTCACGATGGCCGAGGCGATCAAGAACCACGAGGGCTGTCGCGTGGACGCCCTCCGAGCCGTCCTTCGGGAGTGGGCAGCGAAGGACCCGAAGGCCGCCCAGGCCGCACTCGCCGGCCGCTCCGAGAAGGAGTTCGTGAAGGCATTCCCCCGTGACCTCGCGGAGGGCTGGGCCGCGAAGGACCCGAAGGCCGCCGCCGACTACGCGGCGAAGATCCAGGACGCCTACACGCGGATCATGGCCCTCGCCGCCGTGGCCCGCGAGACGGCCAAGGCGGACCCGAAGGGCGCGGCCGACCTTTGCGCGGCATTCGCCGCCCTCAACGTCGGCCACCGGCACGAGCAGAACGCCCGGCTCGGAAAACTCGTCCGCGAGATCGGCGAGGCATTCGGCCGCAAGGACCTCCAGGCCGCCGTGCAGTGGGCCGCCGCGCTCCCCGACAAGCCCGGCGGCCTCCAGGCCAACGCGATTGACGGCGTCGCCGCCGCCTGGGCCGCCACGGACCCGAAGGCGGCGCTCGACTACTACGCGAAGGCCGGCGGCGGCACGGGCGACGCCCTGCCCGCCCTGGCCCGCGCCCTGGCGAAGCGGGCCGCCCCGGCCGCCCTGGAACTCGTCGGCCAGGCGAAGCGCCTCGTCCTCAAGAGCCACATCATCCACGAGGTTGCCATCGAGCTCGCGGGCCGCGACCCCGAGGCCGCCGCACGCCTCGCCGAGACCTGGGCCGGCGTGACCGACTACTACTCCTACCGCGCCGCCGCGGCATCCGCCGCAGCCGCGGCCTGGGCAGGCAAGGACCCCAAGCAGGCCGCGGCGTGGGCCGCCAAGCTCGAGCCGACCCGCGACCGCCTGGACGCCCTCCGAGCCGTCGCCGCCGCGTGGGCCAAGCGCTCGCCTGACGTGGCCTTCGCCTGGGCGAACGCCCTCCCCTGCCCCCAGGAAGCCGCCCATGCCCTCGTGGGCACTGCCCAGGGCCTTCGCCCAGAAGCCCCATAGGAGGTGAGGCCATGGCGAGTCCGCTGAGCCGAGCTCTCCTGACCTGTCTCTTGGCCATGTGCGCCGCCTTGAGCGGGGAGGAGAAGCCGCTGGTGCGCCTGCGGGGGAGCGACTTTGCGGGCGGCGCCGCCGGACGCTTCGGGGGGACCTTCTATGGCGTGTCGGGCGTGAACTATGTCTACGCCGAATCGAATGGCCCCCTGGCGTCAATGCGGGCGACTTTTCAGCTTGACGCGGCGCCCGGCAAGCCGGCGTTCCTGCACCTGCGCGCCCGGGACGACGATGCGGCAGCCGCCTGCCCCATCGAGATCGCGCTGAACGGGAAGCCCCTCGCCCGCGGCCCCAGCGAGTTCCCCTCCGACGCCTGGCAATGGGCGGCATACCCGATACCCGCAGGCGCGCTCAAGGCCGGCCCCAATGAGCTGGCGGTCTTCAACCACGCGCCCAAGGGCGCGGCGGGGATGCCGCCGTGGTTCATGGTCGCCGAGTGCTGCATCGCGGGCGAGGACTACGTGCCGGCCGCCGCTGCGAGCGAGGACCTCCTCACGGTCACGCTGCCTATCGAGAAGAGGCCATTGCCCGAGGACCTCCCGCCAGGCCACACCGAGCCGGCTTTCAAGGTTCGCGGCATGAAGGGCTGGAACTGGATCCCCGAGCAATACCTCGCCGAAATCCCCGTCCTCGCCGCCTGCAAGATGAACTTCCTGATGAACTGCTATCTCTCGATGTTCACGCCCGGCGGCAACCGCTGGTGGGAGCCGCTCCCCGACGCCAAGAAGAAGGCTTACGAGGAGGTCGTGCGCGCCTGCCAGAAGCACGGCATCGAGTTCTGCTTCGCCACCAACCCAAACCTCAGCTCCAGCCGCCCCCTCGACTACCAGAGCGCGAAGGACCTCGACGCCCTCTGGGCTCATTACGAGTGGATGGCCGGCCTCGGCGTCAACTGGTTCAGCATCTGCCTCGACGACATCAGCAAGGGGATTGACGCGGCCGGCCAGGCCAAGGCCGTCAACGAAATCCTCCGACGCCTTCGCGCCAGGAACCCAAAGGCCCAAATGGTCTTCTGCCCAACATACTACTGGGGCACAGGCGACGACCGCGCCGCCAGGGCCTACCTCGAGACCCTGGCGAGCGACCTGCACGAGGACGTCTACGTCTTCTGGACCGGGCCAGGCGTCGTCACGCCGGCGATCACCCGCGCCGCGGCGCAAGCCTACAGGGACCGCGTGAAGCATCGCCTCATCGTGTGGGACAACTATCCCGTCAACGACGCCCAGCCGACCCTTCACCTCGGCCCGGTGAGCGGCCGCGACCCCGACCTCTTCGAGGCCGCCGACGGCTACATGGCAAACCCCCTCTGCCCACAGAACGAGGCCAACCGCATCCCGCTCCTCACCATCGCCGACTACGCCTACAACCCCTGGGGCTACGACCCCGCGCGCTCCATCGGCCAGGCCATCGCACACCTGGCCGAGACGTCCGAGCAGCGGGCCGTCCTCAAAGACCTCGTCGAACTCTACCCCGGCATGCTCCTGGCGAAGCAGGGCACGGGCTGGAACCCCGTCCTGAGCCGCTTCCGCGAGGTTGCTCACTCGCAGCAGGCCGCCGACGCCTGCCTCCAGCGGGTCCAGGGCGTCGCCGACCGGATGGGGAAGGCATTCCCCGACCGCTTCAAGGCCGCCCAGCGCACCCTTGCTGCCAACCTCGCCACGATGAGGGCCGAACTCGCGCGGAAGCACCCTCCGCCCTCCCCAGCCCCTTGACACACGACAGCGGCGGGCCATTGGCCTCCGCAGGACTAATGTGCCGTCGTGGAGTCGCCGGGACGGGTGCCCGGTAGCCCACGAAGTGGGCGAGCCAGCCGTAGCCCAGGGCGACCGAAGGGAGCCCTGGGAACCAGGTCGCACCCACGCATGAGCCCCTGAAAGGGGCGATTCATGGGCTTCTGAATCACCCCCATTCGGGGGCTGCGCGTCGCACATTGCTTCCGCAGAGGTCAATAGGACCCGCCCAGGCGCCTCGCGTCGTGGGCCATCCAGGGGTCCGTAAGGCCCCGGAGCAGTCCCTCGTAGAATGCCTTGCGCTCCTCCCCGAGCATCTGGCTCAACACGGGGATGAGGCGCGAGCGGGACATGAAGTGCTCCTCCGCGGATGAGAAGCAGTGGGTAAGCCACTCCTTCGCCAGTGTCCGGCGCTCGGCTTCGGGGCGGTTCTGGACCTCGATGAGCTTGAGCGCGGCGGCGGCATACCAGCGGAGGAAGACGCATTGCTCTTTGCCGAGATAGCTGCGGGGGACGCCTGCCTTCGTCGCCTGCCGCAGGAGGCCCATCGCTCGCCTGTCGCCGATCTGGCCGAGGAAGAAGGCGGTGCGGAAGGCGCCCCAGAGCGACTCGCCGCCGCGCATGACGTGGCGGTCGCGAGCCGAGATGAGCCGCCCGGCCAGCTCGCGGCACAGGTCGGGGACGAACGCCTTGTCGTCGGGGCCGAGGCGGCCATCGAGGGCCTCCAGCGCTTCGCGACTCGTGTGCCAGTTCCAGCCCTCGCTCCCGATCTCCGCCGTGGCGACGCCGACGAGACGCTCCTTCGCGCGGCGATCCGGGATCGCCCCCAGGAGGCCCATTCGCTGCCCAAGAAGCGGGTTGTCCGCGAGGAACGCCCGGTCGAGCGCGTCCCGGGCTCGGGGATCGTCCACCCCGGCCAGGTAGTAGAGCTGCCAGTCGTTGGCCGTCTTCGGGTCATAGTGCTTCAGCACAACGGGGAGGGCGCGCGACCCCTCGCGGCGGGCGAGCTGTCCGACGGCCCACGGCCCGTCGAGGGTGATCGTGCGAGGCTGAGGCTTCGCCTCCGGTCCGCCCGCGGAGCCGACCACGGTCAGCGTCTGCATGCTCCACTTGGGCTGGGCGAGGAGCCGCGCCAGTTGGTCCAGGCCCTCCTCCGTCAACTGCTCGCGGGCCCCCTTGGTGGCGGGGAGCGTGAGGCGGACGCGGTTCGACTTGAGGGTGAATGCCTCGGCCGCCGTGCGGTGCGGCCCGCTGGCGAACACGTTCTCCACGAAATCCTTCGATGCCTGCGTGGTGCACAGGAAGCGCGCCTCGACCTGGAGCTCGTAGTCCCCGGCCGCCGCTCTCGGCGAGAAGGCGACGGATGTGGCCCTCATCCCGCCGACGGACGCGATGTTGCCGAAGGGGATCGACGAGTAGCGATGTAAGCCCAGGGCAGCAGGGTTCTCGGGGAGATTCCCTCGCTCGACCTCGCGGCCGTCGCGATGGAGCACGTACTGGAGGTAGCCGTCCACTCCGCCATCATCCACCGGGACGACGAGCGGAGCGACGGGGGTCCCGCCATGTAGCTGGAAATAGACGCTGAGTGCGTCGCTCCAGGGCCGTTGCGTGGGAGGCTCGATCATCAGGCGGCACCCGCAGTAGGTGGCCTCGGGCTCGCGGCGCGGCGGCTCGAGTGTTGCCGCGGCCTTCCCCCACCACTCGCGCCAGGCGATGACGAGGCGCTTGCGGTCGGCTGGATCCTCGTAATTCCCCTTGATCCAATGGCCGGATAGCTCCTTGAGCGCGAGCTGGACCGAGGGGGTCGCGGAGAAGCCCTTGGGCGGGTCGAGGAGCTCGATCAGGACGGGGATGGCGGCGCGGTCGCGGCGGGCGACGAGGGCGTCGAGCGCCCTGTGCTGGATGCTCCAGGTCATCCCCTTGCCGTCGGTCTGGACGAACTCGATGAGCCCCTGGGTGGCCTCGGCCCCTGGGATCTTGCCCAGGGCCGTGGGAATGCGGTCCCGAACGTCGGGGTCCGTGTCCTGGCGCAGGCGCAGCAGGTGCGGCAGGCCCTCGATGCGGCCGTAGTCCCCGAGGGCCTCGGCCGCGAGGCGGCGGACCACCGTGTCGCGGTCCTGGGCCAGGGAGACGACCTTCTCGAAGCTCGGCCCGTCCTTGACCCGGCCGAGGTACTTGCAGGCGACGGCACGCAGCTTGGGATTGTTCGATTCCAGCAGGGGGCGGAACAGCTCGACGTCCCTCGGGTCGTCGGCCAGGAAGAGCCAGCCGAGGGTCTCGGGCGGCGGCTCGTAGGTGCGGGTCGCTTCGGCGATCAGCTCCCTGGCCGCGCGGGGCGGCGCCTTGGGCGGCAGGACCTCGGCCATCAGCTTTCGGACGTCGGGCAATGGTGTCGGCGCGGTCAAGGCGGCGAGGATCGTCTCCGCTCGTTGGCGCTCCTCGCCGGCGCGGGCGGCGATGAAGCGGCGAAGGAGTTCGAGCGCCGCATCGTCGCCGCCGCGCTCGACCACGTCGAGTCCGGCCGCCCTCACGTCCGCGTCGTCGCTCTCCAGCGCCCTCTTGAGGAGATCATGGGGTTGGCGAGTCCGCCCGGCCAGTCGCACGATCTGTGCACGGGTTCGCGGGGTCCCTGCCTCGAAGAGCTTCGCCAGGGTGGGCAGATCGGCGTCCGACACGACGCGCGCCGCGCTCTCGAGCAGCTCCAGGGTCTCTTCCTCGCCTGCCGAGGCGCAGCACTCGAAGAGCAGTTCCCGGTGGTCCTTCGTGCGAGGCCATTTCAGCGCGTGGGCCTCGGTGATCGCCCGGCGGACGCCTCGGTCGGAGTCCCGCAGCGCCCGCTTCACGTAGGGCCAGGTCTCCCTGTGGTCCGTGAAGCACGTGAGGTAGTAGGCGGTGAAGAGGCGCACCTGGCGGTCAGGGTCGGCGAGGAGCGCCTCGAAGTGCTCCAGGTGGGGCTGCGTGCGGTCGGCCGTGCAGAGGCCCTGGACGGCGTGGCGGCGCATGAGCGGGGAGGGGTCCGAGACGAGCTTCTGGAGAAGGGGGAGGGCGAGCGCGCGGAGGCGCGGCTGCGCCTCCTTCGTCGCGTGGTAGACCGCATATCCCAGCCGTTCCGCGGCTCTGGCCCTCACCGCCTCCTGAACGGTGGCGTCCACGGCCACGCCGGCCAGGGGCGCGGCGAGCGACGTGCCGTGCGTCCGCTCCACTCGCTCGAGGAGAAGCCGCGTGTCGCCGCGCTCAAGCTGGTCGAGCATGTTCACCAGCTCCGCGCGGACCGCCTTCGGATCGGGCTTCTCCGCCTCCAGGGCGCGCAGCAGCGGATTCTCCCCCACCACCTCCCCGCACGCGACCCACGCGGGCAGAGCCAGCAGCACACCGAGGACCCACCTGCGATGCACCATGGCACACTCTCCTCGGCTCGATCGGGTTCCCTCTCCCCCCTTACCCTAGCACCCCAGGACGAGAGATTCAAGACCCTGCTTGCCCCTTGACACACGGGGCCGGCCGGTTATACTCATGCCGGAGGGCGCCGCGCAGTCAGCGCCCCGCCGTCCACAGGGAATAGGAGGCTGCCATGGGATACGCGCATGCTGAGATCGAATTGGCGAATCCGCGCCGGCCGAAGCTCAAGCCGATCAGGGTCTCGGCCATCGCCGACACGGCCGCGATGACGCTCTGCATCCCCGAGCACGTCGCAATCCAGCTCCAGTTGCCGATGGCCAGAACGCGGGAGGTGACTGTGGCCGACGGACGGCGGCGAGAGGTGCCCTATGTCGGCCCGATTGAGGTGATCTTTGAAAACAGGAACTGCTACGTCGGGGCGCTGGTCCTGGGCGACAAGGTGCTGCTCGGCGCCGTCCCGATGGAAGACATGGACCTCGTGATCTCGCCATCGCAACGGAAGGTCGTCGTGAACCCCGAGAGTCCCAATATCCCTCACGCACTCGTGCTATGAGGTCGGCTCGATGGCGTACGACTTCGAGTGGGATCTGGCAAAGGCGGCGGCGAATCGCCGCAAGCACGGCGTCAGCTTCGAGGAGGCCGCCACGGTCTTCCTCGACCCGCGGATGAGGACGCTCTTCGACACGGAACACAGCGAGGCTGAAGATCGCTGGGTAACACTGGGCATGTCAGCCACGGGGCGAGTGCTCGTCGTGTGCCACACATTCAGGGAGGTGGCAGGGGAGGAGCCGACCATCCGGATCTTCTCAAGCCGCAAGGCGGACAAAGAGGAAACCGACCTTTACCTGGAGTAAACCATGAAGAACCATTACGACTTCTCCAAGGCAGAACGAGGCAAGTTCTACCGGCCCGGAACCAAGCTGAACCTCCCTGTCTACCTGGACGAAGAGGTCCTGGCGTTCGTCACCCAGATCGCGCGCAAGCGGAAGACGGACCTCTCCACAGTTGTGAACCAGATCCTGCGCACCGACATGCAACTGGCGGAGACTTTCAGATAGGTTCCAACGGGGTGAGCCAGTACCCGGCGCCCAACCCTTGAACAATCTGGCTGCACTGGAGTAAGGCATGATGGCTGGAACCGAGTTCTGCGGCTCGATCGTGATCGCTGTCGCTCTGGTCACTCTTTCGCTCGCCGTGGCTGAGGCGGGCGGGCCGCCAGTGAACTATGATGAGGAGAAGGTGCCGCCCTACACGCTGCCCGACCCGCTGGTGATGCAGGACGGCACGAAGGTGACGAGCGCCGAGATGTGGCGGACGAAGCGGCGGCCCGAGATTCTGGAGTTGTTCCGCACACACGTCTACGGCCGCTCGCCCGCAAAGCCCGAAGCCCTGGCCTTCAAGGTCGGCGATAACGAGCCGAAGGCCCTCGGCGGCAAGGCCACGCGCCGACAAGTCACTATCCTCTTCACCGGCAAGGACGATGGGCCGAAGGCCGACCTGCTTCTCTATCTGCCCAACGAGGCGAAGAAGCCGGGCCCCGCCTTCCTCATCCTCAACTTCCAGGGAAACCACGCCGTCCACTCCGACCCCGCCATTAGGCTCTCGCAGAACTGGCACCGCGACGGCAAGGGGGTGGTGAAGAACAAGGCGACGGAGGAGGCCCGCGGCGCCGAAGCCTCTCGCTTCCCCCTCGACCGCATCCTCGCACGCGGCTATGCACTCGCCACCATCTACTACGGCGACATTGACCCCGACTTCCACGACGGCTTCAAGAACGGCGTCCACCCCGCCTTCGATATGGGCAAGCGCCAGCCACACTCCTGGGGCGCCATCGCCGCCTGGGCCTGGGGCCTCAGCCGCGCCCTCGACTACCTCGAGACCGACAAGGACGTTGATGCCAAGCGGGTCGCCGTCCTCGGCCACTCGCGCCTCGGCAAGACCGCGCTCTGGGCGGGCGCAGAGGACCAGCGTTTCGCAATCGTCATCTCCAACAACTCGGGCGCCGGCGGCGCCGCACTCAGCAAGCGCTTCTACGGCGAGACCGTCGAGGTCCTCAACCGCAACTTCCCCCACTGGTTCTGCGAGAACTTCAGGAAGTACAGCGCCAAGGAGGCCGACCTGCCGGTGGACCAGCACGAGCTTGTCGCCCTTTCGGCACCGCGCCCTGTCTACGTCGCCAGCGCCGTGGGAGACCGCTGGGCCGACCCCAAGGGCGAGTTCCTCTCCTGCCTCCACGCCGACCCCGTCTGCCGCCTCCTCGGCACCGAGGGCCTCCCCGCGAAGGAGATGCCTGGCCTCGACCAGCCCGCCATGGGCGCCATCGGCTACCATATCCGCTCCGGGGGCCACGACCTGATGGCCTACGATTGGGACCGCTACATGGACTTCGCCGACCGCCACTATGGCCAGCGGTAGAGGCGCCCGCTGGGGCCGCATGCCGCGGCTGACACATCAGCCACAGGTGTATGGTTTTTCCGACTCAGGCGGCCAGCGGCATCCGGGGCCAGCGTGCCCATTGTCGCGCCCCGTCCGGCTGTGCGAAACAACCGAACGGCGGCCGAATTCCGCGGCGAATCGCCATTTCACCATTCTCGCGCCCCAGCGCGCGCTACGGGGCGCAACAATGGAGCCGGCGCACCGACGCCCGACACGCCAAATGGCGTTGACGGATGGCAACATGCCGGCTTGACTCCGCAAGTCCTTATCTAATGTAAGGTTGCAGCACATACCCGTCCAGGGGCGGGATACCGACGTTGCCTCCGGGCAACGGGCCAGCGAACGACGCTAACTATAGATATTCCAATTGCTTGTGGACTCCAGTCTCGTCCGGTGAGCGGCGCGACGTTGCGTAGCGTCAACATCCCGCGCGCGAGCAGCGCTCGGGGTGGACCCGGCCAGGTGCCAAGCGCAGCCGGAATCTCGCTGTAAGTCTCGTATTTCTAAGGTGTAACAGCGTCGGAGAGAAAAGCAGGTAAATCGTCGTCGCGGTCACCGTCGCCGGCACACAGTTTGCTAGTGTAACAACTGCTCACTGGGAGGGGGTCTGGGATGTTCGCGTAACCGAAGGAGAAGCCGATGTCCCCTGCCAGCCGAACCCGCGTGGGAGCCGCCCTCGTAGCCCTGGGTCTCACCTTCATCCTCGCCGCCACCCCGGCACACGCGGCACCTATCCTGGAGGCCGTAGTCGGCACGCCGGGCCCGCTGGGCGGGGGCTCGATGACCCAGCCGGCCCCCGGTCTGTACGACATCACGGGCGACGGGCGCGACATCTGGGACGCCGACGACGGCTTCTACTTCGTCTACCAGACCTTCAGCGCCACCCAGCCGCTCGACATCTGGGCCAATGTCGGCCTGACCGGATTCATCGGCGGGACCAACGCTTGGCGGAAAGGCGGCGTGATGGTCC
>Ga0194113_10004770_pt1 | contig 17702 bp, 13 predicted proteins | sample TA2MahC200mmetaG_FD_146193 | JGI IMG/M metagenome (GOLD analysis project Ga0194113, IMG submission 146193) | Freshwater microbial communities from Lake Tanganyika, Tanzania - TA2015017 Mahale Deep Cast 200m | ecosystem: Environmental > Aquatic > Freshwater > Lake | place: Tanzania: Lake... | reverse complement strand
CTACGACTCAGCTTCATCGCACGTGCTCCGCCTGCGCCTCCGCAGTCTATCCGCCGTCGGCAGGACGGCTGCCCCGCGGCGGGTGTCGGTCGCCGGGAGGCGAGGCCCCAGATCCTGACTACCCGCCGGGCCCCGGTGCGAGGTGGCCGAGTATACACGAGGGCGGCCGCGGGGCGAACGGCCGCTCGCCGGCGGCGGCCGGTCGGTGGCGCCGCTCGCAGCGGGCACCCGAACGGCCGCCGCCGGCGCGCTGCCGTCCACCAGAAGGCACTTCACGGCATCTGCCGGGTCTCGCTAGCATCCCGGCCCGACAAGGGGAGGCCCGGCAGGCCGGGGGCCGCCGGCGGCCGTTGCTCGCCGGACTCCGACTCGCCGGGCGCTCCCAGAGGATCATGGAGGGGGTCTGAGGTGAGTGAAGACGGGGTTGAGTCGGCCGTCGAACAGCCGCGCGGCGCGATTGCCAGGATCATCGCGGCATCGTCGGCGGGCACGATGATCGAGTGGTACGACTTCTACATCTTCGGCAGCCTGTCGGTGGTGTCGCCGACAAGTTCTACAACACGGATACATCTCTGGGGAATCTCATCGCCTGGCTGCTGACCTTCGCCGTCGGCTTCATGGTGCGGCCCTTTGGGGCCATCGTCTTCGGCCGGCTGGGTGACAAGATCGGCCGCAAGCACACCTTCATCGTCACGATGACCCTGATGGGGGTCTGTACGTTCGCCGTCGGGTTGCTGCCGACGCAGGCATCGATCGGCGCCTTTGCCGGCATCATCCTGGTCGCTCTGCGCATCGTCCACGGCCTTGCTCTGGGCGGCGAGTACGGCGGAGCCGCCACGTACGTGGCCGAGCACGCGCCCCACGGCAAGCGCGGCTTCTACACCAGCTTCATCCAGACGACCGCCACTCTGGGGCTGTTCATGTCGCTGGCCATCATCCTGGCCACCCGTCAAGGGGTCGGCGAGTCTGCCTTCACGACGTGGGGCTGGCGGATCTCGTTCCTGGTCTCGATTCTGCTGGTCGGCGTCTCGCTCTACATCCGCTGGTCGCTGCGCGAGTCGCCGCTCTACAGTGAGCTCAAGCAGAAGGGTCAGGTCTCCAGGAACCCCATCAAGGAGAGCTTCGGCAACCGGCACGATCTCAAGTGGGTCGTCCTGGCTCTGTTCGGCTCGACCATGGGACAGGGGGTGGTCTGGTACACGGGTCAGTTCTTCGCCCTCTTCTACCTGCAGAAGATCTTCGGCGTACCGTTGGTCGACTCGAGCATCATCGTGGCTGCGGCGCTGCTGGCCGGCACGCCGTTCTTCGTTGTGACCGGCCGGCTCTCCGACCGCATCGGTCGCAAGTGGATCATGCTCTCCGGCATGGCCCTGGGGGTGGTCTGCTACGTGCCGCTCTACGGCCTCATGGCGGCCCACGCCCCGGCCTCGGCCGACTTCCAGCAGTTCCTCTTCCCGTACGTCGGCTACAGTCCCGTCATACTCGGGATCTGCGTCTGGATCCAGGTCATGTTCGTGACCATGCTCTACGGACCGATCGCCGCCTTCCTGGTGGAGCTGTTCCCGACCAGGATCCGCTACACCTCGATGTCGCTGCCCTATCACATCGGCAACGGCGTCTTCGGCGGTCTGGTGCCGATCGTGGGGCTGGCGCTCATCGGTGCCACCGGCAACAACTACATGGGGCTGCTCTACCCGATCGTGATCGCGGCGATCTGCTTCGTGGTGGGCTCGGTCTTCCTGCGGGAGACGGCTCAGATCGACCTGCATGCCGACCAGTCGCACGCGCAGCTGGTGCGGCCCTTGCCGCTGCTGGAGCCGGAGGAGGTGTGATGGAGGAGGGGGCGGCCGCGCCGCGGCGGCCGCCCCCTCCCGCTCATCAGCAGGTCGGTTCGCCCTTGGGCGTCTTGTCCCGCAGGTACTCGTCGATGGAGTGGGCGGCCGTCTTGCCGTCGCCCATCGCCAGGATCACGGTGGCGCCGCCGCGGACGATGTCGCCGCCGGCGAAGACGCCCTCCATGGTCGTCGCCTGGCGCTCGTCGACGACGATGTTCTTCCACTTGTTGAGCTGCAGCTCCGGGGTCGCCTCGGTGAGCAGCGGGTTGGCGACCGTCCCCAGGGCCACGACGACGATGTCGCACTCCTGGACGTACTCGCTGCCCTCGACCGGCAGGGGACAACGACGCCCGCTTGCGTCGGGCTCGCCGAGCGCCATCTTCTGCAGCTTGACGCCGCGCACCCAGTGGCGCTCATCGCCGAGGATCTCCAGCGGAGCGACGAGGAAGTGGAACTCGATGCCCTCCTCTTCGGCGTGGTGGATCTCTTCGACGCGGGCCGGCATCTCGGCGCGGGTGCGGCGGTAGGCACAGATGGCGTGCCCGGCGCCCAGCCGCCTGGCGGTGCGCACCGAGTCCATGGCGACATTGCCGCCGCCGAAGACCACCACGGTTTCGCCGCGGGCGATCGGCGTGCCGTCTGTCTCGCCCTTCCAGGCGCCCATGAGGTTGACGCGGGTCAGGTACTCGTTGGCCGAGTAGACACCCTTGAGGTTCTCGCCCGGCACGCCGAGGAACATCGGCAGGCCGGCGCCGTTGGCGACGAAGACGGCATCATACTCCGCGGCGATCTGGTCGACGGTGAGCGTGCGGCCGACGACTACGTCGCACTCGACCTCGACGCCCAGGTTGCGCAGGTTCTCGACCTCGCGGTCGACGATCGCCTTCGGCAGACGGAACTCCGGGATGCCGTAGCGCAGCACGCCGCCGGTGTCGTGCAGAGCCTCGTAGATACGGACCTGATGCCCCATCCGCGCCAGCTCGCCGGCGGCGGTGAGCCCGCCGGGCCCGGAGCCGACGACGGCCACATGGAAGCCGGTGCATGTCTGTGGCGGACTCTCGGGCGGCATGTGCTCGGCGGCCCAGTCGGCGATGAAGCGCTCCAGCCAGCCGATGGCCACCGGGTCGCCCTTCTTGCCGCGCAGGCAGGATCCCTCGCACTGGACCTCCTGCGGGCAGACGCGGCCGGTGGTGGCCGGCAGGGCGTTGTCGACGCGCATGACCTCGGCGGCACGCTGGAAGTCGCCGTCGGCGATGGCGGAGACGAACTCCGGGATGCGTACCGAGACGGGGCAGGCGTTCACGCAGGGCTGATTCTTGCAGCGCAGGCAGCGCTGTGCTTCCAGACGAGCGCGTTCTTCGTCGAGTCCCTGGTTGACCTCGGCGAAGTTGCCGCTGCGGACCGCGGGATCCTGCTCGGGCATCCGCACGCGATCGATCTTCATGCGCTCCTTGGCGCTCAGCCCGTCTTCTGTCGCGACCGCGGCTTTCTGCTCGGCCATCGTCTCAGTCCTTCTTCCCGGCGGCGGCGAGGTCGGCCACTTACCTGTCCAGGCGGCAACCGTGTGCGTCGAGCTCCTGGTACATCTTCTGACGTTCGGAGAGCTCGTCGAAGTCGACCTCGTGGCCGTCGAACTCGGGACCGTCGACGCAGGCGAACCTGACCTCGCCGCCGACGGTCACGCGGCAGCCGCCACACATCCCCGTGCCGTCGACCATGATGGGGTTGAGCGAGACGATGGTCTTGACGCCATACGGCCGCGTGAGCTCGGCGATGGCCTTCATCATGGGCACCGGTCCGACCGCGTAGACGGCGGCCGGCTTCTGAGCCGGGTCGTCGAGGATGCGCTTGAGCGGGAGCGTCACGAAGCCGCGCTCGCCCAGCGACCCGTCCTCGGTGGTGATCAGCACCCGCGACGATATGGCGGAGAGCTCGTCCTTGAGGATCACATACTCGTCGGACCGGCCGCCGATGATGGTGGTCAAGTCGTTGCCGGCCTCGGCGAGAGCCTTGGCAAGGGGGAAGAGGACGGCGGTGCCGGCGCCGCCGCCGACGCAGACCACCCTGCCCCAGTCCTCGATCTCGGTGGGCTGACCGAGCGGGCCGGCGAGGTCGCGCAGCTCGCCGCCGGCCGGTACGGCGCAGATGCGCTGCGTGGCGACGCCGACGCACTGGATGATGAGGGTGATGGTGCCGGCGTCACGGTCGTAGTCTGCGATCGTGAGCGGGATCCGCTCCGCGCCGGCGGTGGCGCGGACGATGACGAACTGGCCCGGCTTGCGCGCTCTGGCGATGCGCGGCGCCTCGACGACCATGCGGTGCAGCTGCGGGGCGATCTCCTCGTTGACGATCACTGGGAACATGCATCTCTCCTCACGGATACGGCCGGCGCGGTCCCGGCGCCGCATCGTGCACCGCCGTGAGGGTACACGGACTCCCGGCGCGCCGGTCAACGCTCTGTGGCGGGCAACGCACAGTCTACCGAGGCGGCCGTACCTTCGCTATCAACCCGTCCGTGGGTCGCCGTGGTGACGGCCATCGGGCCCGGAGAAGCTGACGGCCCGGGCCGGGTCACGTGCGCGTCTGCCGGTAGGGTCCATGCGCCGGACGCCGGCAGCACGCACGGCCCGGGCCGGCGCTCGGAACAGGCGCCGGCCCGGGCGGGATCGTGGTGAGGCGGCGACGCCGGATCCGGCGGTCAGCCCTTGTCGTCGGGGCTCGCGTCGCCGCCGGCGCCTGCCGACTCGGCGTCTGCGGGCGGGGTGTCCGCGGGCGCGGCTTCCCCGACCTGCCCCGGCGCGGGCGGCACCGGCGGTGCTGCCGGAGGCTGAGTGCCGACCGCGGGCGGGGGGGTGGACGGGCCGGCCTCGAGCGGCGGCGGCGCCGCCGCAGGCGGCGTCGCACTCTCGTCGCCCGTGGTCGAGTCGGCCTCGTCGGCGGGCGCCGGCGGTACCGGCTGCGGGCCGGCCGCCTCTTCGACGTCCGCGAACAGATCGGTGGTGTCCTCGTGGGGGCCGGTGGTCGCGGCCGGCATGCCGTAGGGGTCGGGCGGCGGGACGGCCGGGACGGTGGTGTCGGGCTGCTGCGACGCCGGTGGCGGTGCGTACGGTGCGTCTGCCGGTGGCGGCGCAGCCTGCGGCCCGCCCGGCGGGACGGCGTACGGGACGCCGCCGGCCGGCGGCGCGCCCGGGGCCGGCGGCTGCGGAGTCGCCGCCACGGCCAGCCGCCGTGCTTCGCGCCGCCGTCGCTGCCAGTCGGCCACGGCCAGCACGAGAGCGCCGAAGGTCACAAGGCCGGCCACGAACATGATGATGCCGCCGGCGATGGGGATGAGCCGGACGACGTTGACGATGATCACGCCGATCACCGCCGCCAGCATCAGATTGCCGCGATTGGCGTCTGACCCGCGCAGCACCTGCGTGCCGACGAAGGCCGCCAGGCTCACCGTCGTGAACACGTAGAGCAGCGGCAGCCCGATGATCACGCCCGGCACCACGATCAGCAGCCCGATGATCGTGATGGCGATCAGGACGATGCTCACCGGCAGGATGATGAAGCCGGTCAAGGCGCCCCAGCCGAGCGAGGCCAGCGGGCGGGCGAGCAGGGTGTCGCCGACCGCCCGCACCTGCCGGGGAGCGATGGCGACCACGATGATGGCCAGCACCACCCAGACGATCGTCCACACGAGGTTCCAGAGCAGCGAGCCGATCCCGAACGGATTGACCAGCGGGTCCCAGACGCCCGACCGGAGCGCGTCGGCCACCCAGGCGCCCTTCACGGTGGTCGTGTCGCCGAGCAGCTGAGCGCCTTCATCGCGGTAGAGCCTGCCGCCGACGAGCACCACCGTGGCGTCGCCGTCCCCGGCTTCCGAGCCCACCACGGCGGTCGGCTTGAGCTTCACGTCGCCGCCTACGGCGACGACCGTCTCTTCCACCGTGCCGACGACGGTGACGTCACCGCCTACGGCGACCGCGACGTTCGCGGTGCCGTCGACCATCACGTCGCCGCCCACGGCGACCACGGCATTGGCCCGCTCGCCGGGGTCTATCACGGCGTCCTCACCGAACTGGAAGACGACGCCGTCGCCCTTGCCCGCCAGTGCGGCGACCGCGAGATGGTGACCGCCGTCACTGCCGGCGTCGCGGGAGTCGGCGGCCGCCAGCGGCGTCAGGCAGAGCAGCAGCGCCAGCACGAGGACCGGCGCGGCGCCGAGAGCCAGACCGCACGGCCGCGCGCCAGATGCTCGGACGATGCTCCTCATGAGGGGACCTCCTTGTTCGAAGAAGCCGGTACCGGTGGCAGCGGCTGGGTCGTCGGCGGGCCGACCGGCGGCGGGGGGGCGGGGGGTGCGGCCGGCCCGCCCGGTGAGGGCTGAGCGGCCGGCGCGCCTGCCGGCGGTGGTCCTGACGAACCCGGTGCGTCCCACGGAGCACCGGCCTGGGTGGCGTAGATCACGGGGGTCGCGGGCGTGTCGCGGTGCGGCTCGCTCAGCAGCGCGTCGGCGAGCAGTCGCCAGACTGCGGCGAGCAGATCGACGAGGTGCAGGCCGATCAGCAGCACCAGCACGGCCAGCGGCAGCAGCGGCAGAGCTTCGAACCAGCTGTCGATGCGCCAGCCCCAGAGGTCGAAGGCACCGTCTGTCTGGTTCGAGATGTCGATGAGAGGGGCGAACAGCAGGGCGTTGGCCAGGCCGGCGCTCCCCACAAGCACGGCGAGGGAGATGATGCCGAGCGGGAACTTGAGCAGTACGAAGGCGAGGTCGCGCCACGTGGAGGAATCGGTGAAGTGGGCCCGCAGCTTGCCCAGCAGGCCGGGCTCGTTCTCCCATGGGCGCGGCGCGAAGCCGCAGTCGAGGCCCAGCAGGCCGCGGGCCAGCAGGCGCTCGAGGGCGGCGAAGGACCACCACGCGCCGGCCACGACCAGCAGGATCGGGATGCCGACCCAGAGGATCGCCAGCCCGAGACCCAGGCTGAGGCCGGTGATCAGGATGACGAAGTACATGGTGCCGAGCGGGAACGCCAGCAGCATGTACAGGACGTTCAGCCAGGTCTGCCGGCGGGCGATCACGCCGAAGAAGGCGCGCGCCGACCGGCCGGCGCCGGAGCCGACCGGCCCGGCCGGAGCCGGCGGGTCGCCTGCGGCGGCGGGCGTCGCCGACCCGGCTCCGCCGCTTCCGGGCGAACCCGGTCCGGGATCGGGCCGCGTGCCTGTGGTCTGGTCGGTCATGCCGGGCTCGTGTGCTCCACGCTCACTCGTAGTGGATGGCGGCCAGGATGTCTGTCTTGGCGGCGCGCCGGGCCGGCAGCACCGCCGCCAGCACGCCGACCACGATGGCCACGATGAGGCAGACGACGAGCTGCACCGGCGGCACCGTGAAGCTGATGCCCTGGGCGCCGAGCTGGGTGGTGACGATGTAGGCGAAGACGGTGCCCAGCACGATGCCGAGCACGCCGCCCATGATCGCGGTGATGACGCTCTCGTAGCGGATCATGCGCCGGATCTGACTGCGGCTGGCGCCGATGGCGCGCAGCATGCCGATCTCGCGCGTGCGTTCGTAGACGGTGAGGATCAAGGTGTTGACGATGCCGAGCAGGGAGATGATGACGCTCACCGCGAGCAGCGCGTACAGCATGTAGAGGAACTGGTTGAGCTGCTTGACGATCGAGTCGATGTACTCCTCCTTGGTCTCCACGACCGCCTGCGGGTAGTCGGCCATGGCGGCGTCGACGCCCTTCTGCACCTGTGTCACCGACGCGCCGGCATCGGCGCTCACCAGATAGAAGACCGCGTCGCGCTGATCGAAGAGGCGGTCCCAACCGGCGTAGCTGACCGTGAGCCCGGCGAACAGATTGGGGTCACGGTACTCCCCGATGATCTCGAGCTCGGCGGTCTCGCCGGAGCGTGCCGTCACCGCGACGGTGTCACCGACGCGCAGGCCGTGCGTGATCGCGAGCTGCTCTTCCATGAGCGCCTGATCGGGTCCCAGTGCGTCGAGCAGGGCGTTCGAGCCGCCGTCGAGCCAGCGGTACTCCCACTGCTGCTTCATGTCCGAGGGCTCGATGCCCTGGATGGTGCCGACTTCGTCGCCGTCGATCTGGACCTGCTCGATGCCGATGCCGGAGACGGAGGCGACGTCGGGCACACGCCGGATGGCCTCGCCGGCGGCCGCCGGCAGGGTGGTCATCATGCCACCGGCCTGCGTCCGCACGATGAGGTCGCCCTTGGCCATCTCGTCGATGGCGTCCACGAACGAGCTCTTGAAGCCGGCCGTGAACACGGCGACGAAGACGACGACCGCGAGGCCGATCATCAGCGCCGCCGCGGTGGCCGCCGTGCGCGCCGGGTTGCGCATCGAGTTCTCGCGCGCCAGCCGTCCGGCCGAGCCGTCCACGCGGTCGACCGGCCAGCCCAGCACGCGGGCGACCGGGCGCACCACGTACTTCGCCGCGGTGGCGACGGCGAAGAAGATCAGCACACCGCCGATCGCCATCTGCAGAAGGCGATCGGTCACCGATCCCGCGCTCAGAAGGCCCAGGACCAGCAGGCCGATGCCCGAGGCGGCCAGCAGGCCGCCGAAGTATGGCACGTAGCGCGACAGGGCAGACGGCGGCAGGGCGGCGCCCTCCTGCAGGGTCGCCACCGGCGGCACGCGGGTGGCGCGGATGGCCGGCACCAGCGCCGAGACCAGCGTGATGCCGATACCGACGGCGAGACCGATGACGATGGTCCGCGGCGCCATCTCGAGGCCGCCGACAGGGATGTCGGCGCCGACGGCCTTGAACAGCGAGTTCATGGCCATGGCCACGCCCAGCCCGGCGAAGAGGCCGGCGACGGAGGCGCCGACGCCGATGACCAGCGCCTCGGCGACGACGGTGCCGAGGACCTGGCGGCGGGTGGCGCCGAGCGTGCGCAGCATGGCGAACTCGCGCCGGCGCTGGGCGACCGTGATGGAGAACGTGTTGAAGATGATGAAGGCGCCGACCAGCACGGCGACACCGCCGAAGGCCAGCAGCGCCGGCGTGAGCACCGAGTCGAGCGCGTCACCGACGGCCTGCGTCTGCTCCTGGGCGCTCACCCGACCGGTCTTGACGGTCGCACCCGGATAATCGATGGCCGCGCGGATGCGGGCCGCCAGGGCTGCCGGGTCTTCGCCCTCGCCCTTGACCTCGATCGCATTGACGACGCCCTCGAGGTTGAACCAGTCACGCATGTCGTCGCTTGTGGCGGCCACGAGGATGGAGCCTCCCAGCGAGGAGCCCTCGCTGCCGAAGTCGAAGAGGCCGCCGATGCGCACCGGCACGGCCCCGTTCCGGGTGCCGACCGCCACTTCGTCACCGACGCCGAGGTCGTTGGCCTCGGCGGCGTCGCGGTTGACGGCGATCTCACCGGATCGGTCAGGCTGCGAGCCGGCGTAGTAGGTGACACTGTCGAGCACTTCGGGGGCGGCGTTGAAGAACAGGGTCGGCGAGCCCATGGTCTGGAGGGCTTCGCCGTCGACCACCAGCACGCCGAGGGCGGAGAGCGACGGGTTGACTGCCGTGACGCCGTCGACTGCTCGGACCTTCTCGACGAGCGAGTCGGGGAGCGTCTCCAGGCCCGCCTCGAACGACTCGCCGAAGGCCGGCCGGGGCGCCACGACGACGTCGATGTTCTTGTACGCGCTCTGGTAGATGTCCTCGAAGCCGGAGCGCAGCTGATCGGTGAGCACGTACGTGCCGCTGATCATGGCCACGCCGAGCAGCACCGCCAGGATGGTCAGCGACGTGCGCAGCTTGTGCTGCCAGAGGTTGCGCAGGGCGACGCGCATCATCGCTCGGCCCTCAGGCCGGCGCCGTCACCGTCGCGTCCGCCGGTCGCGGTGGCGACGACTTCGGGAGCGGCGTTCGCCGGTGCACAGAGTTCGGCCGCGAGCGTGCGGCCCTGGCCGTCGCCGTCGGCGTCGGCGGGGCAGATGCCCTCCAGAGAGCGGATGACGTCGTAGATGTCGTCGCTGCTCATGGAGCCGTGGTCGTGGACGATCACGCCGTCCTTGAGGAACAGGACGCGGTCCGAGATGGACGCGGCGTGCGCGTCGTGCGTGACCATGATGATCGTCTGTCCGAACTCGTCGACCGACTGGCGCAGGAGCTGCAGCACCTCCTCGCCGCGGCGCGAGTCCAGGTTCCCGGTGGGCTCGTCGGCGAACAGCACGGCCGGCTGGGCGACCAGCGAGCGGGCCACGGCGACGCGCTGCTGCTGGCCGCCGGAGAGCTCGCTCGGCTTGTGGGTCAGACGGTCCTCGAGGCGCACGATGCCGATGAGGCGCTCGAACCAGCCCTTGTCGACCGGCGTGCGGGAGATGGTGAGCGGCAGCACGATGTTCTCCTGCGCGTTGAGCATCGGCAGCAGGTTGAACGACTGGAAGATGAAGCCGATCTTGTCGCGCCGGAGCTGCGTGAGGTCGCGCTCCTTGAGCCCGGTGATCTCGACGCCGTCCACGGACACGGTGCCTTCGCTGGGCCGGTCGAGGCCGGCCATGATGTGCATCAGCGTCGACTTGCCCGAGCCGCTGGGCCCCATGATGGCCGTCAGCTGGCCACGACCGATCTCGACGTCCACCCCGCGCAGCGCCTTGACGGCGGCATCACCGGTCCCGTAGACCTTGGTCAGGGACCGGGTCGCGACGACGGCATCGGTCGTCGCGGACGCTTCGGCCGTCGTCTGCGCGGCGGCCGGCTGCTGCGGTCTGTCCATGGTGTCGCTCATCCGTGTGCTCCCTCCGCTCCTCGACGTCTCGCGACCCGCCGGCCGGCTGAGGCGTCGCAGGGTCCTTTGGTCATGGCTGAAGGGTACCCGGGAATCGCGCCGCCGACGTCGTCCCGCGGCGGGAATCACCATGGTCCGCCAGGGGGATTCTGCGCCCGTCCCGACTACCCCTGGAGGGGTAGGCGGGCACGCGTGGTCACGGGTGCTTGCTGGCCTTCCAGACCTCTTCGCAGGGCCAGCGGCGGGCCAGCCAGGCGGATACACAGGCGGTGCCGCAGCCCAGCTCGACGGTGTCCTTGCCGGCCAGGCCGTCAGGCAGCAGGTGTGCCTCGTTCTCGGGGATCGACCAGATGCCCCACGTGGGCTCCCCGGCCGCCCAGGCGGTCTCGCCGGGCTTCACGTAGTCGGTCGCCCAGGAATCCCAGGCGGCCCGGTTGCGCGGCAGATGGTCGCCTGCGCCGAGCGCCCGCTCTTCGTGTGGCGGCATGCCCTCTACCCGCGCTGCGGCTCGACCAGGCCGACCTCGTAGGCGAAGACCACGGCCTGCGCCCGGTCGCGGACGCCGAGCTTGGCGAAGATGCGCTTCACGTGCGTCTTGACGGTGCCTTCGGAGAGGAAGAGCAGCTCGGCGATCTCCGTGTTGGAGAGGCCGCGCGCGATGAGGCCCAGCACCTCGCGCTCGCGATCGGTGAGCTCGGCGAGCGTGCGGGTCGCGGCGGCCCCGGCCGAGCCGCGCCTGGCGAAGGTCTCGAGCAGGCGGCGCGTGATCGACGGCGCAAGCAGCGCCTCTCCGGCGGCGACCACGCGGATGCCGTGGACGAGCTCGTCGGCCGGCGTGCGCTTGAGCAGGAAGCCGGAGGCGCCGGCGCGCAGCGACTCATAGACGTACTCGTCGAGGTCGAACGTGGTCAGGATGAGCACCCGGGAGCTCTCCTCGCGGCCCAGCGCGCCGATGGCCCGGGTAGCCTCGATGCCGTTCATGCCCGGCATCTGGATGTCCATGAGCACCACCTGGGGGTCGAGACGCTCCACGAGGCTCACAGCCTCGGCGCCGTCGCCGGCCTCGCCGACGACCTCGATGTCGGGCTCGGCCTCGAGGATCATGCGCAGACCGGCCCGGACCAGCTGCTCATCGTCGACGATCACCACCGGGATGGGCATGATACGTACCTCCTCATCGCCGTCATGGCGTCTGAGCCTCCGTGGGCAACCACGCCGACACGCGGAAGCCGCCGCCGGGGAGCGGGCCGACGTCGAGGCGACCGCCGAACACGGCCACCCGTTCCCGCATGCCGGGGATGCCGCGGCCGCCCTCCGTGGTCGGCGCCGACGCGGCGGCCCCGCGGCCGGTGTCCACGACCTCCAGCTCGATGCCGGTGCCAGCGTATCTCACGGTGACTGTGGCGCGAGCCTGGCCGGCGTGCTTGAGGGAGTTGGTGAGGGCCTCCTGTACGATGCGGTAGGCGGTCAGATCGATGCTGGACGGCAGCGCCGTCGCAGCCCCCTCGGTGGTGACCGTGACCGGCAGGCCGGCCTCGGCGACCCGCTCCGCCAGGGCCGGCAACTGCCCGATCCCGGGCTGGGCGGCCAGCACGTCGTCGTGTTCGGCCCGCAGGACGCCGAGCATGCGCTCCACATCCTGAAGCGCCTGGCGGCCGGCCGTCTCGATCGAGGCGAGAGCCTCGCGGGCCAGGTCGGGCTTGGAGTCCATGATGCGCTGTGCGCCCTGCGCGTGCAGGACGACCACGTTGAGCGCGTGGCCGACGCCGTCGTGCAGCTCGCGGGCCAGCCGGGCGCGCTCCTGCGCGACCGCTTCGATGGCCCGCAGCTCCCGGTCCTGCGCGAAGAGCGCCGCTCGTCGCGTCGCCCGGGCGGCGCTCTCGCGGTACAGCTTGATGATGAGCCCGAGCAGCCACACGCCGGAGAACGCCAGCCAGTACAGGATCAGCCGCGGGATGTTGAGCGCGCCGGTGGGGAAGGCGAAGATCGCGACCAGGCTCAGGACGCCGGAGCTGACGCCGGCGACGATGGCCTGCCAGTAGGGGGCGGTGAGGGCGATGATGAACAGCCCGGTGAGGAGGGCCGCGGTCACCGGGGGGACCGTCTCGTAGCCCAGGGCGGCGAGCGTCAGCTGGGCCGCCAGCATGAGCGCGTAGCCGCCGAGGGCGTGGAAGTGCATGCCGGCCAGCGGCAGCGTCACGAGCAGCACCAGCACGATACCGAGCGTGTCCGGCGGACGCAGGTCGCCCGGGGTCTCGCCGGTGAGGAACATCACCAGGGCCGCCGAGGTGAACCCCAGCGCCAGGATCAGGTCGATGACGTGGGGATCGACCGGCGGTCGACGTCGCCGGGCCGGCGAGGGCTGGGAGTCGATGGTCTGCAGCGGTCGGTCTCCTCTGGATCGTCGCTGGTCCCCGTCCGGGTGTGACGGCCGCCCGGCCGCCCCGCGGCGCCGGAACGGCGGCCGTGTCGTCAGCTGTGACAGCGCCAATGATAGTCGCAGACGCCATCCGGCGATGACTCTAGACGGATGGCCTATTCCCCGTCGGGCGGATCAGGGCGACCATGACGGCACAGGGTCAGCCGGCCCTCTCCGCTCCGACTCGCCAGGCCTTGGAAGTACCGGCTGGCCCTTTCTCCATGCCCGCGAAGGAATGCCCGGCAGGACGCCGAATCTGGTGCGGGGCTGCCGACCTCACCAGTGCTCCTCTTGGCTCGCTCAACTGGTCTGTCTCATCTGCCGGCAGCCCCTTTCCTCTGTCCCTGTCATCCTTCCCCCCGCGCCGTCGTTGCGCGCCGGGCAGGCATCTGCGCCGGCGTTGTGGCGGGCGCCGGGCCTGCCCGCGGCGGGCCGGAGTACCCGCCTGTACTCGGCAGCCGGCTCGTCGCGACCCTCGGGCGCGGCTTTACATGCGGCGGTGCCCATGCCATCATGACCGCTGGCGTGTCCCCGGCATGCCGCCCGGCTGGTGGGCGCAGGCCATGGTGGGGTCGACCGCCGCTCGACAGGGGCTGCAAGGGGGCGGCAGGCCGTAAGGCGAAACCGACCGCCGACAGGGAACGTCGCATCGAGTGTGGAACTCTAACGGGTACCTCCCGACACATCCACGATCCACGGCCGCGCGCGCGGAGCGTGTGGTCGTCCGGGGAGCCGGCGCCGCCGGGCCTCCCTCACAAGACAGCGGAGTACGCAACGCATGATCGTCTTTGAGAACGTGACCAAGCTCTACGACGGCAAGGTCGTGGGCATGCAGGACGTCTCCTTCCACATCCCCAAGGGGGAGTTCGTCTTCCTCGTCGGCCCGTCGGGGTCCGGCAAGTCGACGCTCATCAGGCTCGTCCTGCGCGAGCTGCGTCCCGATGAGGGTCGGGTCATCGTCTCCGGACGCAACCTGTCGACGCTGCGGCGCAGCAAGGTGCCGCTCCTGCGCCGCAACATCGGCTGCGTGTTCCAGGACTTCAAGCTGCTCCCCAACAAGAGCGTCTACGACAACGTCGCGTATGCGCTCGAGGTCGTCGGCGAGCCGCGCAAGCTCATCCGACGCAAGGTCCCCGAGATCCTCAAGCTCGTCGGCCTGTTCGAGAAGATGAACAACCTGCCGAGCGAGATCTCCGGCGGCGAGGAGCAGCGGGTCAGCATCGCGCGGGCGTTCGTGAATCATCCGCCGCTGCTGCTGGCCGACGAGCCGACCGGTAACCTCGATCCCGAGACGTCGATCGGGATCATGCAGCTGCTGGAACGCATCAATCGCACCGGTACCACCGTGGTCGTCGCCACGCACGACCGCGACATGGTCAATCGCATGCGCAAGCGCGTCTTCGCCCTCGAGGGCGGTCGCCTCATCCGCGACGAGCGTCGCGGTGGCTATGAAGAGACCGGCGAGATCCCGGTCGTCGTGCCCGCCGGTGCCACGGGATCCATCCCGGTGCCGGGACCGGCGGCCACCGGCGCCATCCCGATCGTCGCTGCGGCGCCCGCTCACACCGGCATCCCGCCGGCCGCTGCGCCGGTCGCGCCCGGCCAGACCGGGGCGCAGCCGGCCGTCGGCTACCCGGTGCCGCCTGCGGTGCCGGACCCGGCCGGCGCACGCCCGGCCGTCGCCTGCCCGCCGCAGCCCGGCCAGACCGTGCCGCCCGGCCAGACCGGCCCGCACCCGCCCGGCCAGACCGGCCCGCAGCCGGCCGTCGCCTGCCCGCCGCAGCCCGGCCAGGCCGTGCCGCCCGGCCAGACCGGCCCGCAGCCGGCCGTCGGCTACCCGGTGCCGCCTGCGGTGCCGGACCCGGCCGGCGCACGCCCGGCCGTCGAGACGCCGGCGCCGGACGGTGACGGCGATCCGCAGCGGGTCGTGCCGGCCGACGAACAGGTCCTGCCCGACGCGGGAGGACGGCGATGAGGCTCGGCTTCTTCTTCCGCGAGGCCCTCGGCTCGCTGCGCCGCAACTGGATCATGAGCCTGGCCGCCGTCCTCACGGTGTTCATCAGCATGGCCATCCTGGGGCTCGTCCTCGTCATGCAGGACAACCTCAACAGCGGCGCCACGAGCCTCAAGAACCGGGTCATGATCGAGGTCTTCATCAAGAAAGACACGGGACCCAACGAGATCAAGGCCATGGAGGCGAAGATCGCCGACATGTCGGAGGTCAAGAACTACCGCTTCGTCACCGAGGAACAGGCGCTGGAGGAGTTCAAGGAGCGTCTCGGCGAGAACGCCGATCAGCTCCTGGCCAACCTCACGACCAACCCGCTGCCGGCCTCGTTCCGCATCTTCGTCAACGATGCCAATCAGGTCGACGCGGTGGCGGCACGGTTCTTCGACGACCCCATCGTCGACAACTCGGCGCCGGGCAAGACCGACGGCGTCAGCTACGCCAAGGAGACCGTCCGCAAGATGCTCGGCACCATCAGCCTGGTCACCAAGGCGATGTGGGGCGGTACGGCGCTGTTCGCCGTCGCCGGCGTGCTGCTCATCATGACCACCGTGCGCCTGTCGATCTTCGCGCGCCGCAACGAGATCGAGATCATGCGCCTGGTGGGCGCCACCAACTGGTTCATCCGCTGGCCGTTCGTGCTCGAGGGCTTCATCACCGGCTTCATCGGCTCGCTGGTGGCGGCGCTGGCCATCTGGGGTGTCAACTTCGCCGTCTTCGACTGGATCGAGGGATCGTCGTTGCGTTTCCTCTCGGTGCAGATGTATCCGCTGTGGCTGCAGAACGGCGTCTGGCCGCTCGGCATGCTGCCGACGCTGGTGTTGTTCGGGGCGCTGCTCGGCGCCGTCGGCAGTGCCATCGCCATGCGCCGCTACCTGAAGGTGTGAGGGTCGGGACCGGGACGGTCGCAGAGTGGAAGCACGGGGGCGCACACTGATCCGTCGTCTCATGCCGCTGCTGCTGGCGGTGGGACTGATGGCGGTCGCGTTCGGTGCGCTCGCCTTCCTCGAGGCGCAACCGGCCGGCGGCGCCAAGTCCCTGGAGGAGCTGCAGCGGCTCATCGAGCAGGCCGAGCAGAAGAAGAGCGGCCTGAGCAAGAAGATCGCCGACCTCGACCAGCGCCTCAGCGCCATCGAGTCCAAGCTGGCGACGCTGGGTGAGAAGATCGAGGTCGTCTCCGCCAGGCTTGAGAAGCAGCAGGCCAAGTACGAGCAGCTGCACGCCGAGCTGCAGGAGAAGCAGCGCGAGCTCAAGCGGGCCGAGATCGAGCTCGCCTGGCAGCAGAAGGTCTTCGACGCCCGCGTCGTCGAGGCGTACAAGATGGGCGAGCTCGACTACCTCGACGTGCTGGTCGACGCCAACGGCTTCGACGACCTCGTCACCCGCCTGGAGTTCCTGCGCCGCCTCGTAGAGAGCGACGACGATCTGGTGGGCGACCTCACCGCCGCCCGCAACACCGTCAAGACGCAGAAGCACGAGGTGCTGGTCGACACCCGCGAGGCGCGGGCCATCCGCGACGAGCTCAAGGATCGCACCGACGAGCTGCAGACGCTCGAGGCCGAGCAGCTGGCGGCGGAGAGTGCGGTCAAGGCCGACCGCCGGGCCAAGAACGAGGCGCTCGGCGACGTCGAGAGCGACATCCGGGCCTGGGAGGCCCAGGAGGCACAGCTCGCCTCAGAGAGCCAGGGCCTCGCCGGCGTCATCGTCGGCATGCAGGGCGACGGCGACGGCCGCGCCACCGGCAGCATGACGTGGCCCTGCTCCGGCACCCTCAGCTCGCCGTTCGGCTGGCGCATCCATCCCATCTTCGGCGTCCGCAAGATGCACATGGGCATCGACATCGGCGCCGGCTACGGCACGCCGATCAAGGCTGCCGACGGCGGCAGGGTGATCTACGCGAGCTGGATGAGCGGCTACGGCAACACCTCGATCGTGGATCACGGCGGCGGCATCTCGACGCTCTACGCCCATCAGTCGCAGATCGCCATCTCCGGCGGCCCGGTGAGCCGCGGACAGGTCATCGGATACGTGGGCAGCACCGGGTATTCCACCGGCCCGCACCTCCATTTCGAGGTGCGTGTCAACGGTAACCCGGTCGATCCGATGGGGTACCTCAACTGAAGTCCGAGGGCGCCCGGACCGCTCTCAAAGCGCTCCTCATCGCCGCCGTGCTGGTGGTCGGCTTCGGGATCGGCCTCGTCGTCGGCTGGGTCGTGCCGGCCCTCAACGTCGAACTGAGCAGCGATCAGAAGGAGCAGGCGGCGGCGGCCGGCGAGCTGCAGACCCGGATCATCAAGGAGCTGCAGACGCACTACTACCGGCCGGTCGATGCCGGGAAGCTCGGCACCGCCGGCATCGACGGCATGCTCGAGTCGCTCAAGGACCCGTACACCGTCTACCTCACGCCGAAAGAGGCGCAGCTGCTGCGCGAGCAGACCGAGGGCCGCTATACGGGCATCGGGGCATCGCTGCAGAAGAACGACGACGGCACGGTGCTCATCACCGGTGTCTTCGACGGTTCACCGGCCAAGAAGGCCGGCCTGCGTGCCGGCGACACGATCCTGGCCGTCGACGGCGCGCCCACCAAGGAGCGCTCCCTCGAGGGCAACATCGCGCACATCAAGGGCGATGAGGGTACCGACGTCACGCTGCGCGTGCGCAAGGAGGACGGCAGCACGCGCACCATCACCGTGAC
>Ga0194113_10004769_pt1 | contig 17703 bp, 13 predicted proteins | sample TA2MahC200mmetaG_FD_146193 | JGI IMG/M metagenome (GOLD analysis project Ga0194113, IMG submission 146193) | Freshwater microbial communities from Lake Tanganyika, Tanzania - TA2015017 Mahale Deep Cast 200m | ecosystem: Environmental > Aquatic > Freshwater > Lake | place: Tanzania: Lake... | reverse complement strand
TTTCAACGCTTCGAAACAAACAGCCATCAAGGGCTTTCGCTGAAAAATTGCTTTTCTATTCGCTACGCCAATGAGTCGAAATCCCCCGTCAAGTCTCCGTTCAGAACGATAGGGAAACTGAAGGTTACTAAAATGGCAAGGGGCTAATAGTTCCTTGCCATCTTGCCATCTTGCCCCTTTGCCATTCTTCAATCAAAAGGATGATGAATTATGTCACGTTTTATAAGTCCGATTACCGATTTTGGGTTTAAAAAACTCTTCGGTGAAGAAGAGAGCAAGGAAGTTTTGAAAAGTTTTTTGTTTCATATTCTCAAGTTAGAATCAGAAATTACTGACATTTCCTTCCTGCCCCAAGAACAAATCCCCGCCGCCGAAGATGAACGCCTTGGAATTTATGATTTGTATTGTGTTGACGAGAAAGGAAATCGGTTTATCGTTGAAATGCAGAGAGCAAGTCAGATATATTTCAAAGATAGGTCGATTTATTATAGTACCTTTCCGATTGCCCAGCAAGCTCAAAGAGGAGACTGGGATTATCAACTCAATGCGGTTTACTGCATCGGACTCTTAAACTTCAACCTTGTAGAAGACAAACGCTACATCCGCACTGCTAAAATCTGCGACATAGAAACCCGTGAAGTCTTCTATGACAAACTTACCTTTGTCTATATCGAATTACCGAAATTCAGTAAAGAGCTAAACGAACTTTCTAATTTTGCTGAAAAATGGATTTACTTTTTGAAACACCTTTCGTCGCTTGATAAAATTCCAAAGGAGTTATCGGAAGAACCAATGAATGCCGCCTTTAGAATGGCAGAGATAGCAGCTTACAACGAAGCGGAACGCTTCGCTTATCATAGAAGCCTAAAACGTTATAGAGATACTCGTGGGCAGATGGAGTATGCTATAATAAAAGGGAGAGAAGAAGGAAGGGAACAAGGAATAAAGGAAGGAATAAAGGAAGGAAGAGAGGAAGGGAGAGAGGAAGGGAGAGAGGAAGGCGCTTTGATTGCTTTGCGCGGGGCGCTTCTTTTGTTGCTTAAGGAAAAATTTGGTGAAATTCCGCAAGCCATCGAAAGGCAAATAGAGTCTATTGAATCAAGCGAAAAACTTAATCTGTTACTGACTCAGGTAGTTCGTGCAACTTCTCTTACTGAAGTAGAATTTTAGTGTTTAAAAGGTTAAATGAGTTCTGTCAAGATATAGAGGGAGAAACTATGAACGAGTTTGTCCAGAATCGCCATATAGAGTTTGAGACGCCGGCAGAGGTTATTTTCGATCTAGTCAAACGGGCTACCAGCCAGGAACCTGTCAGGAGAGCAAAGATTGTACGAGGGTATGAGAATGAGGTGTATTATGTAGAGACTCGCCAGACAGCATTTATCGTGAAGGTCAGGCGGTTCGGAGAGGTCGGGTTCCAGCAAGAGGCATGGGCAATGGAGAGGTGTCGGGAGGCCGGGGCGCCTGTTTCGGAAGTTTTGCTGGTGGATACGATCCAGTCCGATGGAAAGTTGTTCGATGCGATGGTGCAGCGCAGGGCCCTCGGACAGCCGCTCAACGATGTCCTATGGAGGTTAGAGAAGCCGGCTCTGGACAAAGTCCTTCGCCAGGTGGGAGAAGTTCTGGGTTGCATCCACAGCGTTCAGGTTGAGGGCTTTGGCCGCAGGCACGCGGACGGAACGTGGGATTTCTTGACCTGGGAGCGGATTATGGCTTCTTCGGCGCCGAACAGGGGTTCAGAGAAGGCGCACATTCTCCATGCAGGGTTCTCTGAACAAGAATTCGAGTTTATGATGGAGATGCTCCAGAAATGCCGGGACGAGTTTCCCTGCCATTGGCCCGTGTTGTGCCACGGGGACTTCGAGCCAGACCACATCTTTGTAGATGAGCATCTAAAGGTTTCGGGAGTAATAGATTTCGGCCAGTTCCAGGGGGGACCTCCGATTCTGGATTTCATCCATTTGAGCTTCGTACAGCCGGAGTTGGATTTAGAGCCTTTTAAAAGCGGGTATCCGGACAGGGGGCTGATTGAGGACCGATTTGACCAACGGCTCCACCTGTATAGACTCGGATTTTTGATGGGATGCGTAGCCCATACCACTAAGGTAGGAGATGGAGATGCGGATAAAACGCCGGACGCCTCCGGACAGTTGAAGAATACGCTGGAAGTTTTGAGGCAATGGATTTGACCGGATAAGATTGTTTTGGTATTTGCCACAAAACCAAACAAATTAACAAAACCTTTTTTCGGAAATTTGGGAATTTATTTACAGAAACCCATTGAAATTTGTAACAACAATGGTTTTTGCTTTGATGAAGGAGGGATTATTGATGGGAGCAAATTCGTCCAATACTACCGCAGCACAAGCACAAAAGGACCTCGGACTTGCGGTTTTGCAGGATACTTATGCGGCGCTCGACCACGGCGAACTGCAAGGGCATGAGGAGCGCCTCCGCGAAGCGGCCAATCATCTGTGGGAGGCTTATTGCATGGGGGCTAAGGAGCCAGCCGTCGTCTGGTCACTCAAGCAGCTATGGACCGATACAGGGCACTTGAATCAAGTTATCAATCTTCTCAAGGATTATATTAAGGTGAGCGATGATGCAGAGGAACGATTTCTCGCTGGACATTACGTTGTAGACACATACGCACTGATGGAAGCCGACGAATTGGCTGTGGAGCATCACCGTCGCTATATGGCTGAACTCGGGCCGGCGGTTCCTGCCTGGCGTCGACTTTGGACTTTTGCTGACTCCACAATGATGAATTGCTGGCAACGGAGCGGTCAGATCGACGATTGGCTGTCGCTCAGTCTGCCACTCTACAAGTCTGTTCAGGTAAACGATGAAAGCCGACTCGCAGTGGCATACTATCTGCGCACGTTGACTGGCATTCGAAAAAACCAGGGACGTCTGCATGAAGCAATTTCCTGTGCTGAGCGTATCCTCGACCTGTATCGTGGCGATGATTCACCCGATGCCCTTCTTCTAAAGGGAGAGTCGCTGTGCGCGTTAAACAGCCTCTACAAGAAGATGGGAGATGTTGAGCAGCAGGAACGCACTATGAACGAAGTATTGGAACTGCTGGAACAAATGGAGGCCGCTCGGAAGCGAGTTATTGCATGCGGAAATGCCGAAGGGCACAAGCTGGCTGAACTCTATCAGCGGAATGCTGCTAATTTCTGTCATAGCATAGCGTTTAAATTAATATGGAGCGGTCGTCCGGAGGAGTCGATTGCTTTCTTTGAGCGCGCTCTTTCTTACCGGGAAAACCCGATAACCCGTTTTTTCTATGCAGGGATACTTATGGAGGTACATGGTGATCGGGAAGCTGCTCTTGCCAACTTGCGAAAGGCAGCCAGTGACCCACGTTCATCCCTGGTGCATCGGTTCGAAGAAGCATTTCTTGAGAACTCTAGTTTCGCATCAGTGCACAAAGACCCCGAGTTTCTTGCAGTTGTTCGCAAAGGCGCGGTCAGATACAAGACAGTGGGCAATCTATAGAGTTTCAGACTCAGAAGGAGAGTGCATGCACGTTTAATCATGCTTGTGATGGGAAAATGGCGACTTCGTCGCCAGCAAAAACAAAGTTTTGCCAGAAACATTGGTCAACCTGAATACAGGTAAACTATGTGGTTGGTTGAACGGTTACTTTTTTCTCATTGTTTCTTATGATGGAACTTTTCTTTCTAACACGAGTTTTTCAGTTATCAGAAGATAGTGCGTCTTTAAGAGCAGATTCAACCGCCGAGAACACAGAGAGGGCGGCGGTTTAGCTTCTAAACGGCTGAACTCAGAGCACGCGGCGAAAAAGAGTAAGAGAAAAGCCTCTGCGTTCTCCGCGCCTCCTCCGCGAACTCTGCGGTTAACAAAGGATTAGACGCTAACTGAAAAAGTCGTATTTCTAAAAGAAAAGTTTGGTTACAAGAAATAAGGTAGGAACTCGCAAACAAGGAGTATAAAAGTGATATCATTGCATAACCAGGAACTTACTTATCAGCAGCGTATAGACGCGCTGAGGCAAACAAAGCTTGAGCATACTGAGCTCAAGTTGAAGCAACGAGGTTATTTTGACATTGACGACCATGGTTCTATACCCTGGCCAGAGCCGATACCTTTCAAGGCAAAACCCAACCACCCATCCGGCGGTTGCTATGGGGCAAAGTGCATTGGCGAGAATTTCCGCGCATGGTTAGAAGTACATCCGGTTTACATTCACCCAATGAGCGCGCTTGCAGGCGCATGGGTGGGTAGCCCTCCTGGCCTGGGCGGTTGGAAACCGGAAGACCGGCCAACGCACCTGTACCCCCTGCATCAAAAGTATAATATTATCTCCACCGGAATCGGTGCCATGAACCATTTGGGCCCAGATATGAAAATCGGGCTGGACTTAGGCTGGGGTGGGATTTTGAAGAAGATTCGCGACTATCGCGAGCGGAACAGACCGACAGACACTTCCTTCTATGATGGAGAGGAAGCGTTCGTTCTGGGTGTTCAGACCTGGATTAAAAAACACGTAATCAAAGCCAGAGAGATGGCTGCCGCCCCCCCTTTATCCCCCCCGTATACGGGTGGGAAAGAGGGGGGGTGGGTCGGAGACAACCTGCTTGCCATTGCCGACATGAACGAGTGGTTGGTGGAAGGAGCGCCTCGAACGTTGCGGGAAGCGTGTCAGTTTCTTGCCTGGTTCCAATCAGTTGACCGCATGTGGGGCTGCGGTGGAGCCTTAGACCAATTAGATAAACTACTGTTGCCGTACTATGAGGCGGACAAGGAGGCGGGAATTATTGTTGACGATGAAGAAGTCGTTTGGTATATAGCCAGCCTGCTCTTCAATGACACTCATTATTCGCAGATAGGCGGTCCTGCCCCGGATGGACATGATATGACCAGTCGCATGTCGTACCTGATTCTCGAAGCCGTCCATCGTTTGAAAATTCCAGCTAACATCGCAGTGCGCGTCCATGACGGCCTTGAATCTGAGTTGTTACGCAAATCCGTGCAGTACCTATTCGAGGACGGTACTGGCCCGTGTTATTCATGTTCCAAAGGGTTAGATGAGGGATATGCGAAGAATGGCGTGCCTATCCAATTGGCTCGCATGAGAGCGAAGGTGGGATGCAATTGGACTGCTCTCCCCGGCATCGAATACTGCCTTCAGGACGTGACCAGACTCTGTCTTGTTACTCCATTCCTGCATGCTTTCAATGACATGATTTCTGATTCGACAAAGCAGAATACAATAGAGTCGCTTTGGGATGGCTATGTCCACCACCTGGGCATCAGCGTAGATACCATCAAGCGGGGATTCGATTGGCATATAGCGCATCAAGCGGATAACAGCCCAGAGATAGTGCTGAATCTATTCTGCCACGGCCCCATAGAACGTGGGCTGGATGTTTCTGCCGGCGGCGTGGACATCTATAACTTAACTCTTGACGGCGTTGGCCTGGCGACTGTGGCTGATTCCTTCGCCGCGATTGAACAACGAGTGGTGAAAGAGAATCGCCTGACGTGGGAGGAGTTAGCTCAACATCTAACGAACGATTACGCCGGCGCTGAAAATGTGCGGCTGATGTTGAAAAATATACCGCGCTTCGGGACAGGCGGCTCGCGGGCGGACTGGTGGGCAAAGCGTGTATCTGACCTGTTTACCCATCTTGTGAAAGACACTCCAACTCCTAACGGGTTCAACGTTATCCCAGGTTTGTTCTCCCACGGCATCGTCGCGCAACTCGGCAGGAATGTAGGAACAACGCCCAACGGACGGCATGCTCACGCTCCCATCTCTCACAGTTCAAATCCAGACCCAGGTTTTATGCCAGGCGGAGGCGCAGCGCCTACAGCCAAAGCCAACGCAGTAGCCGCAGTCCAGCCTGGATGGGGCAATTCGGCACCGTTACAGATAGACTTTGACAGACATTTAGCGAAAGAATATGGTGGATTGAGAGCGATTGAGAGCTTGATTAAAACACACAACGCTCAAGGCGGAACGCTTATAAACATCAATGTGATTTCAAAAGAGCAAATCCTCGAAGCCCACGCGGACCCAGATAAGTATCCAGACCTCGTGGTGCGTGTTACAGGCTACAGTGCATTCTTCAAGACACTTTCGCCAGAATACAGGCAGCAGATAGTCGATAGGATTCTTGCTGAATAGTAACGAATTTGATAAATTCATCCTTCAATGTTCTAAAACATGAGTTATGCTTACGGACATTTTCAACGTAAATGTATGTCACGATTTGGAATCGGGAGAGAAAAGGGAGATAAGAGGAAAAATGACAGAATCCCTAAGAAACGAAAGACAATCTGAGGTTGGTAACTTTCAGTTTGAGATAGATGCCAGCCTTCTTTTTCAATTGGGTGAGCAACTTGTAGCGCGTCGCTCCGTTGCACTTGCTGAGTTAATCAAGAACGCCTATGATGCCGATGCCACTGAAGTGACAGTGTTGCTTGAAAATGTGACCCGGGCCCATGGTACGATTATTGTTGAAGACAATGGCACAGGCATGACCTTTGAGGCAATTAGAGAACGCTGGATGCGAATTGCGACCGACGACAAGGTACGCAACCCGATTTCTCCGGTTTATGGCCGTCCTCGCACTGGCGCTAAAGGCATTGGGCGTTTCGCAGCTCGCCGGTTGGCCAACAAGTTGACACTTGACTCGGTAGCGAAGCGTGAGGATGGTATTAAAGAAAGAATCACCGTAAAGTTTGATTGGAAGGAGAAATTTAATGCCGGTCAAGCACTGACTGATATTCCAGTAACTTACGAGAAAACAATCGTCGAGGATAGCAAACCTACAGGCGTTATGTTATATTTGGAGGATGCACGGGAGGTTTGGAATGAAGAAGATATTGCTGAACTCCAAAGAGACCTTCTTAGTCTAATAAGCCCATTTCCGGAGGAATATAAGGGGAAGGAGAAATCTGGATATAAGCCTGATGCGGGCTTTAAAATCGAGTGGGAGATTCCTGAGTTTCCTGATTATAAAGGAGAATTGGATGAGCAATTCCTGGCTGCATCATGGGGCGTATTGACCGGATATGTTGATAATCAGGGAACTCCTCGTTACCACTTAGAAATTCGAGAGCCACAAGAGCAGTTGGATTTCATACCCACTGATGAGGAGTTCAAAAATCTCGCTGAAGCGAGATTCAGAATACACTTCTTCATCTACAAGTCGGATTATTTCGACGACTTTGATTTTGGTGTGCGTGATGCTCAAAGAATAGGAAGGGAACAAGGCGGTGTTCGAATTTATTTAGACGGTTTCCGCGTATTTCCTTATGGCGACCCGGATGACGATTGGCTTCAGTTGAATGAGAGGCGTGCCAGACGCACCGAACGTCTAATTGTTACTGAACAATTACTTAAGATAGAAAAATCCATTAGCGGCAGACCATGGCTTCTTATTCCAGGCAACAACCAGGTTTTTGGCGCTGTCGAAATTTCCCGATTGAAGCAACCAAGAATAGAAATAAATGTGAGTCGGGAACGTCTCGTCGAGAATGAAGCCTTTGACCAACTTCGTCGTTTCGTTCAGCTTGGCATCTACTGGATGACACTCCAATATGCGCGAGCTACTGCAGAGGAGAGAGCAAAGCGGAGGCAAGAAAAGCCCCTTTCGGTTCTAGAGATTATCGGTCAGGCTGTGGACAAAGTGCGCTCTTCAGAAGAGCTTTCCCATGAGACTCGACACGAAATCATTCAAACGCTTGAGCATGCTAAAGAAAGGGCACAAATTGAGGAAGAAGAACATATTAGCGAACTATCAATGCTACGTGTATTGTCCTCAACGGGAACAACAATTTCTATAATCAATCATCAGTTACGTGCTGTATTAGATGGAATTCGTGCGATTCGTATAGAGCTTTCCAAACTTCGAGATTATATATCTCGCGAAAAACAATCCGAATTTAACGTAATACTCAACCAAATCGGCGATTGGCATAACACAGCAACGCAACAAGTTTCTCCATTGGGAATTCTTCTGGGAAAGGAAACAATAGTTCGACGGCGTCGTTTAGCCTTGCGAGAAATTGTTGACAGGGTGACAAGCCCTCTCTCGCAGTATATGCATGATTACGGAATAGAGTTTAGCAATGACGTTCCTGCTAATTTCAGAACCCCCCCAATTTTTGAAGCTGAACTTTATGCGGTACTTTTGCATATATTCACCAACGCGCTTAAAGCGGTTCGGAACACAACATATAGAGAGATTGCTGTGAAGGCAAACCGAAACGACGATGGGATACGCATCTTCATGCTTGATACTGGTAGAGGCATTGAGAAAGAAAGACGGGAAAAAGTCTTTAAGCCTTTCGAGACGGACAGCGCACCGGACCCCATCTTGGGAGTTGGTACTGGGCTTGGGCTAAAGATTGTACGCGACATACTCGAAACCTACGGTGGAACTGCACGTTTTATCGACGTTGAAGTTCCATGGCATACTTGCATTGAGGTAATCTTGCCAAATAGAAGGTGAGCATAATGATAAAAATAGGATATGTGGATGATGAAGTAGACGAGAGTGTGACCGGGGCGAAACACTATCAAGACCAATTATCGTCGGAAGAGATTGAATGCGAACTTATTTCACCTCCTAAATGGGAGCAGTTTGATAACCTAGTCAACGAGAAATATGATTTATTCCTAATTGACTATGAACTGGATAAAGTTCAATCTGATGATAAGAGAGTAGATTACCGAGGCACTACTCTAACAGCCGAGATACGTGCGAGACTGCCAGATTATCCAATCGTACTCATCACCCGAGAGTCAATACTTGACCATCTGAATCGTCAAACCAGGCGGCAACTTAGTGAGCGTAGACAAGTATGCGACGAGTTGATTCTTAAAAGTGATTTAGATAATAAACCCGATGATACTCAACAATTGTTAATCTCACTTGCGAATGGATTTAGCAATCTCAGAAACGCTGCAGACAATACCTGGAAGTCATTAGTTAAACTCTTAGGGGCAGATGAGGAAGAAACAGATTTCCTTAGAGAGGCAGCTCCTCCGTTACCAGAAGGTAAGTGGATTGTTACTGAGGCCGCGGACTGGGTCAGAAATGTCGTTTTGAAATTTCCAAGTATACTTTATGACCCAATCCACGCGGCGACCCGCCTGGGCATATCGTTAAATTCTTTCTGGAACAATAAAGTTCAGGGAACTATCGAACCTGCTAAGTATACGGGAATCTTCGCTCCGTCAGAAGGTCGATGGTGGAAGGGAAGGCTCTTTAGAGTCGCTAAAGAACTGGCTATGGAAAAGGATATCAATGGGCCGATAAATCAAGCTTTTGCAAAGGCATTTCATGAAGAATACAGTATTGAACTATCACCAGCGATTTGTGTTTGGGATAAGACGCCAATTGCCGATTGGGTTTGCTATATCTTGCGTAAGCCTGTAAAACTTAGGAACTCTCTTCGATATTATCCTGATAGTCGTCCAAGCATAATGGATCCTGCCCGTGTATCATTTCGGGCAATACGAGAAAGCAATGCGTTTGAAGAGGAACTTCTCGACGCAGAAGGAATTAAGCTACTTGAGAAAATAGAAACCTTATCTGAACCATCTAAATCATGAGAGTGAATCAAATTAAAACAGGCCTTCAAGAAGTCAAGAGAAACTTTCAAGTCATCTTGGATGACAGAGCATCTTTTGTCATTGATGAAGCCATAACAGAGCTTGAAATCTCAAAGAAGAAGTTCGATGAGTGGGAAAGAAAAACGCATGCGCCTGGTAGGGGGCCTCAATCTTGGGGGTACAGTATTTCGCCTAACAAACCATTGCGCTTCATACAGTCAAAAGTTATCAAAGGTCAGAATATCTGGGCTGACCTGTTTTGTAAAGTCTCATGGAAGAAAGAAGAAGAGATGCCTATAGAGCAAAATGTTTGCCTGCGTGTCTGGTCTGATTCGCTTGACGACTTCGCATATCGTGCTGATATGGACTCTGAAAAGGTTCTTGAGAAGCTTACAAATCCGAACCACCCATTTGATGGGAGAGTTATGTTCCGCTGTCATTTTGATTTGGCAGATGAAAAACAACTCAACCCAAAGTATCATCTTCAATTCGGGGGGAATCCACAAGTAGAAGAGTTATGTTGGTTTCCAGAAGCCTTAAAATTGCCGCGCTTCGCCTTTCCACCTATGGATTTAATCCTCGTCTGCCAACTAATCGCTGCTAATTTCTACTGGGAGGAATACAACCAGTTTCGAGAAACCCCGGAGTGGATGAATGCGCTTCGCAACAGTCAGGAACGACTACTCAAAAACTACTATAAAGATTGTTTTAACGCTATCAATCAAGAACGCTCATTGCTTGATTACCTTTGGAACCTTTAACTTTCGAATAACAAAGAAAATAAGTGATGTCAAGTTCAAACTCAAAAGTCGAAAACAAGAAAAAATTCGCATCGTTCTACACCCCCCAGCCGGTCGCACAAGCCCTCGCTGACTGGGCAATTACAGACGCAGACACAACTGTTCTTGACCCAAGTTTTGGTGGTTGTGCCTTCCTTTACGCAGCTTTGGAGACATTAGGTAGAAGAGGAAATCCTGCACCAGGGAAACAGATTTATGGTGTGGATATTGATGCAGATGCCGCATTCTATATAGAGCCTTTGTTTCGAGCAGGTGCGGTACCTGAACAGTTTATTACTGAGGATTTCTTTAACATAACCCCTGATTATTTTGGTAATAAGCTTTTCGGAGCTGTGATTGGGAACCCGCCGTATATTCGTTATCACGAAATCCCCGAAGATGCACAACAACGAGCGATTGATTGTCTTGAAACATTCAATATCAAAATATCAGGACGTGCAAGCTATTGGGCCTTTTTTCTATTGTACTCAATGCAGTTTCTTCGCCCAGGCGGTCGTTTGGCCATGGTGTTGCCGGGAGCATTACTTCACACAGATTACTCTGCCCAAGTCAGGGAACTTCTGACGAAACATTTTGAACAAGTCACAGTCTATCTTCTTCAAGAACGAATCTTTGAAGGCACAGATGAGGAAAGTGTACTGTTATGTGCTGCTGGAGCCCGAAAACCTCATAAAACACTGCGAATTGGAACTGTAAAAAAGGTCGAAGCCTTAGAGCAGGCTATTAAAGAAATGCAAGCCTCAACGCGAACATTTGATAATGTTTATGGTGATGGTGGATGGTTGCGTGCTTTGATTGAGAAAGAAACTATAGCTTTGTATGATGGACTTATGGAGAACCAGAATGTTATACGAATGGGTAAGTGGGTAACAACACGTATCGGGGTCGTTACTGGCAACAATGAGTTCTTTATCTTGTCAAAGGACGAACAAGAACAGAGAGGCATTTCTGATAATTACTTAAAACCTATCATCAGACGAGCGTCACACTTGACGGGACTCTGGATAAGAGATGAAAATCTGCAACACATAGCGACGAATGGAAATAAATATTTGCTATTAGTTCTTGATCAAGTTGAGTCTAAACTGCCAAAATCGCTACAAGAGTATATTCAATATGGACAAGAAATCGGTATATCAAAATCTCAGAAGTGTCGAGCGCGACGACATTGGTATGTTGTTCCCCACACCTTTATTCCACCAGCCTTTATGCCATGCATGGTGGCAGCCTGGCCCCGGTTGGTGATAAATCAATCACAATACACATGCACGAACAATATTTTAAGGTTACTTTGGAAAGAAGCACGACCGGGAGAAGATTGGATTCGACTGGCGCTGGGTACACTATCGACTTTGAGCCAACTAAGTGCTGAATTGGTTGGTCGTAGCTATGGGGGAGGAGTTCTGAAACTGGAACCTAAAGAATTAGCTCGGCTTGCAGTTCCTCTTGTGCCAGTTGAAGTAAGTGAAGAATTAGCGCGTAAAGTAGATTCCCTCTTACGGAAAAACAAGGCATCTGAAGCAACTGATGCCGTAGATTCCGCATTACTGAACTCTGACATTGGGTTGAACACGACCAAGGTAGAGCATCTACGGAAAGCACGCAATCAGCTATTTTTGCGAAGAAGGCAACATAGGCGAGATGCTCAAGGAATTCTATCAAATTGATTTTTCCGGTGGAGTAAATTATTCTTCCGATAAAGTTCTCGTTAATGTGTTGTTTTACTACTCTATGGAACTGAAATAATCACGAAGGTTATTACGATAAGGATTTGGCGGTTAATCGGGAACAGGTGATTCCAATTACTACAAATAGCGAAGGATAGAGGCTTGGTCATATTATTTGCAAGGAGGAAAATTATGTTGCATTCTATTTTGATACTGACTGCGCTTCAGGCATCTACCGCGCAGCCGATGAAACCCATTGCGCTACACCCGGAGAACCCACACTATTTTCTATTCCGGGGAAAGCCAACAATTCTCATTACTTCAGGCGAGCACTACGGCGCGGTTCTGAATCTTGACTTCGATTATATCCCCTACCTGGACGAACTCCGTGTGAGAAGTTTCAATCTCACACGCCTATTCACAGGCGCTTATGTTGAGCCATCCGGGGCGTTTAACATCCAGAAAAACACGCTCGCACCGGCGTCTGGCCGCTTCATTTGCCCATGGGCTAGAAGTTCCACACATGGATATGCTAATGGCGGCAACAAGTTCGACCTGAACAAATGGGACGACGACTACTTTCGACGCCTGAAGGATTTTTGCCACCAGACCAGCCAGCGCGGCATCGTGGTTGAAGTGGTTTTGTTTTGTCCCTTCTACGGAGAAGAACAGTGGGACCTCAGTCCTCTGAAAGTGAGCAATAATGTCAACGGCGTCGGCGATGTACCCAGAAATGAGTCACTTACCATGAAGCATCCTTCCCTGGTCGCGGTGCAGGAGGCAATGGCGCGTAAGGTCGTTCACGAACTAAGGGACTTCGACAATATTTACTATGAGGTCTGCAACGAGCCTTATTTCGGTGGTGTGACTCTCGACTGGCAGAATCATATCATCGCTACGATTGTGAATGCTGAAGCAGATTTCACCGTTAAGCATCTGATAGCGCAGAATATCGCCAATGGTTCTGCTAAGATTGATAACCCCAACCCCGCCGTCTCCATCTTTAATTTTCACTATGCCAGTCCGGATGCTGTGAAATTAAACTATAACCTGGACAAAGTAATTGGCGACGATGAGACAGGTTTTAAAGGCACGGACAATCTGCCATATCGGGCTGAAGGATGGCATTTCCTCCTTGCTGGCGGGGGTGTTTATGACAACCTGGACTATTCGTTTACCGTAGGTCAAGAAAATGGCACGTTCGAGTTCCCATCTTCACAACCAGGCGGTGGCGGCCCGGCACTGCGAAGCCAATTCGAGATTCTAAAGGATTTTCTCTACAGCTTCGATTTCATCAAAATGGCTCCGGATGATTCCGTAATCAAAGGAGGGATTCCTTCCGACGCGACAGCGCGAGCACTCGCAGAATCAGGCGCGGCGTATGCAATTTACATACAGGGTGGCAACCAGACAAACCTAACTCTGGATATACCTTTCGGCGATTACCGGGCGGAATGGCTTAATACTCGGACAGGAACGATTGATAGGGCGCAGGAGGTTGACCACGGAGGAGGCGGTCTCACGCTTGAGTCGCCACGCTACTCGGAGGATGTCGCGCTACGGCTTATGAGGAAGAAGTAGTTCGGAGTTGTAACCCAAATTGCTAATTTGGCAATTCGGAATAGCTTAACCATTTCGACAATGGTGAAGGTGTAAGGGTAGAATCCATTTTTAAAACGAAAGGAGGGTTTAAGATGATGAGCAAAAAAAGCAGGGCTTTTCTATCGTTATTAGCTTCCATTTGCATCCTAATAATCTCAGTAATAAGGTTAGTTGGCTGTACTTCAGATGCGCCGCCTGGTTTCACTCTCAAGGGTACTGTCAAGGATGCGATTACAGGGAAACCTATAGCGGGAGCAAGGGTTTCGGATGACAAATATGGTTCGGACCCGCAAAAAGAAGCAACCACGGACGCTGACGGCAAGTATAGCTATCTCACCTGGTATGAGGAACATAATATAATAGCACAGGCACCTGGTTACAAAACTCAACGTCAGACTCTAATGACGAAGTTTTTGGGAGAGGAGAAGGAGAAGGTTATGGATTTCGCGCTGGTGCCTGAGTAAATTGCTGCGGCGCTTCCGTGTGGTAGAACGTGTAGCTTGCTCGTTCATTCCTTTCGGAACAAGCTGGCAGCATGTTCTACTATAGTTTTCTGATAGGCGCTTATTGCAACCCAAAAGCAGATGATGTTATAATCTTAGCGTATTGAAAAATCAAATTGAGGTATAATATGCCGAAGGTAAAAAAAATAGGTATTTTGACAAGTGGAGGCGATTCGCCTGGAATGAACGCATGTATCAGAGCTGTCGTCCGGGCTGCTGTCTATCACGGGATTGGGGTCGTTGGAATAATGCGAGGATATGCTGGGCTAATAAAGGGAGAGATATTCGAGATGGACGTAAGTTCGGTTTCCAATATCATCCAGAGGGGTGGGACAATTCTGAAGACAGCTCGTTCGGAAGAATTTAAAACGAAAGAGGGAATGGCTAAAGCGGCGGAAAACCTAAGCGGATGGTCTGTTGATGGGCTGGTCGCAATCGGAGGCGATGGAACGTATCGAGGCGCAAGTGAGCTCAGCAGGGATTGGGAAATTGCTGTGGTTGGAGTACCAGGAACAATAGATAATGACATATACGGCACTGATTTCACCATTGGATATGACACTGCCACAAATATAGCGCTCGACGCGGTAGATAGAATTCGGGATACGGCGACATCCCACGAGAGGATATTTTTTATTGAGGTGATGGGCAGGGAATCAGGATTCATCGCCCTGGATGTAGGGGTCGCTGGAGGAGCAGAGGCGATAATGATACCTGAACAGCCGACAGATATTGACGGGATGTCCAAAATTCTCATAGAAGGTCGAAAACGCGGCAAAACCAGCTCCATCGTCATCGTCGCCGAAGGAGATGAAGCCGGCGGCGCTTATGCTATCGCTGAGAAGGTCAAAGAAAAAACAAAACTTGAATACAGGGTTACAGTTCTTGGACATATTCAGCGAGGAGGTTCTCCCACCGTGCGGGATAGAATCCTTGCAAGCAAGTTAGGAGCTGCTGCAGTCGAAGCGCTCAAGGATGGGATATCCAAAGTGATGGTTGGCGAGGTTCACGGCAAAGTGGAATTTACCCCGCTTGAAGCTATCTGGACACATAAGAAAGAGGTTGATATGAACCTCTATAAGTTGGCTGAGATGCTATCTATATAAGCACACTTTTCTTTTCTTTTGTTCAAACTTTTGTGAAATGCAAAAAAAGAAAAGTTTGGAAGAAAAGTTTGGAAGGAGATAAACCATGTTAATCAATTCAAAACGCCTTAGCCGCTTGCCGGCGTATATCTTCGGTAAGTTAAAACAAACAACACACGAACGAAGACAACAAGGAATAGACATCATCGACTTAGGGATGGGAAATCCCGATGGCCCTACACCTCAACACATTGTAGATAAACTATGCGAAGCGGCGCAGGAAATGCGGAATCATCGCTATTCGGCATCACGCGGCATTTTTAATCTCAGACGTGAAGTCGCCTGGTATTATGAACGGCGGTTCGGAGTATCGCATCTTGACCCAGAACATGAAGTAATTTCGGTCATCGGCACTAAAGAGGGTATCTCACATCTTGCATTAGCTATCATAGATGGAGGCGATATTGTGCTTGTGCCTGACCCAACGTTCCCAATTCACATATACAGCGTTATCATCGCCGGCGGCAGTGTAATGAGCATCCCATTGCGCGAAGAAAACGCTTTTGTCCCGAATTTAGTGGAAATGATGAAAGGGATTTGGCCAAAGCCGAAAGCTGTGATTCTGAGTTTTCCCCAAAATCCCACCGGCGCGGTCGTTGACATCTCATTTTTTGAAGAAATCGTGGACTTTGCGAAGCGCCATGATATCATCCTTATCCATGACTTAGCTTATGCGGACATCGTATTCGATGGATATGAAGCCCCCAGTCTCATGCAAGTTAATGGCGCCAAAGAGATTGGAATTGAATTTATTTCGCTCTCAAAATCTTACAACATGGCAGGTTGGCGTTGTGGTTTCGCTGTCGGCAATCGTGAACTTATCGATGCTCTGGCAAAAATCAAAGGTTATTATGACTACGGAATATTCGCGCCGATTCAGATTGCAGCCATTATGGCAATGAGAACCGATTACGAAATTGTACGGGAGAACGCTTTGACTTATCAAAAACGTCGGGATGTTTTAGTTGATGGATTAAACCGCATCGGATGGAACATGAAGAAACCTCAAGCCACGATGTTTGTCTGGGCACCGATTCCTCCGCAATACAGACATCTTGGCTCTATGGATTTCGCCATGAAGTTGTTAGATGAAGCTGAAGTCTGTGTTTCACCGGGCATCGGATTCGGCAACAATGGAGAGGGCTATGTTCGTATAGCGCTGGTTGAAAATGAAAACCGCATCCGCCAGGCAGTTCGGCAAATTCGTCGGACCTTGTTTCGATGATAAATATTGCGAAGAGAAAAAATGACACCAATTATTTGCAAAAGGAGATAAACAAATATGTCTAAGAAGTTTCATTTTGCCACTTGGGCTCATAGTGTCTCAAATTTTGGAGGTAATCCACAGGAAGTAAAACAGCATGTGGAAAGGCTATCTGGCGCAGGCTTTGAACTCGTCATTCCCTGCGTGAAGAATCCTCCTGGGTATGCGGATTTCAAAACAGATGTGGCGGAAGTCAATCCAGCTTATCCAGGTTGGGACCCATTGAAAGTGCTGGCAGAAGCAGCAACCGAACACAATATGAAAGTTCACCCCTGGTTCTGCATCTTTCCCGAAGGTGAGCATTCGGTATTGTTGAAAAAGTCGCCACATCTTGTCGCTGTGTTTGAATCTAATATGCGGTGGGCATGCGCCTGTCGGCCCGAAGTGCAGGAATACGAACTGGCACTTTACAAAAGCGTAGCGGATGGGTATCCAATCCATGGTCTCCATCTTGACTATATGCGCACAGGCGGCTTATGCCGTTGCGATTATTGCAAAGAACAGATGTCTGCAAGGGGAGTTGATGTGAACCAGGTCACCTCAAAGGACCCAGGCTTCGCACAGTGGGTTGATTGGCGGTGCGAGCGCATAACCTCATTTGTAGAGCAAATGCGTGAGGTGACCCGTAGTAAGAACATAGAACTCTCAGCCGCTGTCTTTGCTGACCTTCCGTCCTGTCGCAACAGCAATGGACAGGACTGGGCAAACTGGGCGGAAAAAGGGCTGGTGGATTTTATGTTTCCCATGAATTATGATAATTCCACGAGAAACGTAAAACTGAGGACCCGACAACACGTGGCGTTAATCGCAAATCGCTGTCCCGTTTGGGAAGGACTTGGCAAAGCCAGTTCCAATTCGCAACTCACGACCGAAGTGATGGTCGCGCAAATTCGCGCTGCTAAAGAGGAAGGCGCGAATGGAGTTGTCCTGTTCCACTATCCCGCCCTAAGTGATGAAGACCTTTCGGCGATAAAGGGGCTTGACGTTTGACAGAATGTACGAATATGGATATATTATCGAACCTTCAGGAGTTCTCAGCCAGATGCCCCAAATCCTCCTTACCACAAGGCGCACGGTGACTGCAACGTGAGGGGAAATTCGCATTCGTCATTTCTCCTTGAGGG
>Ga0194113_10004766_pt1 | contig 17711 bp, 19 predicted proteins | sample TA2MahC200mmetaG_FD_146193 | JGI IMG/M metagenome (GOLD analysis project Ga0194113, IMG submission 146193) | Freshwater microbial communities from Lake Tanganyika, Tanzania - TA2015017 Mahale Deep Cast 200m | ecosystem: Environmental > Aquatic > Freshwater > Lake | place: Tanzania: Lake... | reverse complement strand
CCTCTTCCGGAAGCTGGATTGCTGGATTCGGCGGCGCGTGCGCTGCATGAAATTCAAGCGCTTCGGCTACCACGACAATCGCCGGTGGCGGGTCAAGCAGGCCGAGCAACTTGGGCTGTTGAGGTTGGAGAGCTTCTGCTGGTCTTGAGGACGGCCTCACGCCACGCCATGTCAAAGAACAACAACCGACTCCCCACGGGGGGGTCACTCTGTCCCAACGGAGCGGATGCGAGCGGCGCTCTCGTCCGCAGGGCTCGCCCGGTGCCCGCAAGGGGCACGCCGGCCAAATATAGGGAATGAACCCTATGGCGACAACGGGGAGGGGGTGGCGGCAACGCCACTCCTTTACCCACCGCGGTTGGGTAGCCGAACACATCTGCGCCGGTCGCACCTGACTTGTCCTATGAAAGCCGTCGTTGCCAATCCACTCGCTAAGGCCTTGCTCCTGGCCGTTTTTGTCCTCTCGGTTCCACTCCTCGCGGACTCGCCGCTTGTGACCGCTCTGCCTGAAAGTTCCGCCACCTATCCGGCGGGCACGGTTTTCGACGGCTTCGGTTCCACCGAAGCGGATCCACGAGCGCCATTTGGCGCCCGGACGGTCCACTTTCTTGGGTGGGGATCGGGCGGCAGCTTGGAACAGCGAGGTGGGGCCTATCTGATCTACCGTGTGAGAATCGAGTTCAATGAAGAGGTGACCTTAAACGGCGTGACGGTCACGGGCGCGGGCCATCAGGATGGCGACGCTGTTCTGCGATTGTTGGACACGGATTTGAATGAGATTGCCGTTCAACCGACCACGGGGTTCAACACGATAGGCCGGCATACCCTTTCAGCCGGCGGCGCGGTTGGGTCGGTCTTCGTGCTTGATGAATTTGACCACAGCACGACTTGGCGATATCGCGGGGCTATCGAGTTGGACGTGTCCGGCGCTTCGGGGCCGCCGACCCTCACGGTCATGGAGGAGAGTTCGCCGACTTACCCGGACGGCTCCCGCTTTGATGGGCTGATCGCCACCAGTTCGGATCCGCTTGGACCGTTTGATGTGCGTTCGGTCCATTTCAAGGGCTGGGTGACCGGTGGCAGCAGCGAGCAGCGGGGCGGGGCGTATCTGGTATACCGCTACAAGCTCGAATTCGCCCAGGAGGTGATTCTGAGTTCCGTGACGGTTGGGGGCGCAGGCCATCAGGACGGCGACGCGGTGCTGCGGTTGCTCGATGCGAACAGGAACGAGATCGCTGTCCAACCGGCCTACGGCTTCAATACCTACGGGATCCATACGCTTCAAACGGGGGGCGCGATCGGGCGAATCTTTTTCCTGGACGAATTCGATCATAGCCATGTCTGGCGGTACCGGGACCTGATCGTTCCTCAATTCGTGGAGTTCGCTCCTCCGAAGTACAGTGCCGCCTCCGGCAACTGGTATCAGGCCATCCCCACGCCGGGTGGCATCGACTGGCTGACGGCCCGGGCGGCCGCAGAAGGTCTCCAACTAGAGGTCAATGGAATGGCGGTTCAAGGTCACTTGGCGACGATTACCTGCCCGAGCGAGCTCCTGTTCCTGCGCGACAATCTCCCCGGAAGCGGTGGCGGGCGGCTATTTCTTGGGGGGTACCAACCCGGCGACACGCCCGAGCTCGAGCTCAACCCCGCGGCCGGCTGGGCCTGGGTCACGGGCGAGCCGTTCGTTTACAGCAACTGGGATGGATTCGAGCCAAACGACTGCTGCGGCGACTACGCCAAAGAGGACGCCCTGCATTTCTTCACGAGCCAAGGGGCTTGGAACGACCTGCCGATGGAGGCTACCACCGCGGGTTACATCGTCGAATTCAGCCTTAACCTGGACCCGGAGTGCCCCAAGACCGCTTTCAATCCCGCTAACGGCCATCTCTACGAATCGATCTGGGTTCCGGAAAAACTGACCTGGGACGAAGCCAAGGCGCTGGCCGAAGCCCGCGGCGGCTATCTGGCTACGATCACGTCCGCGGAAGAGAACGAGTTCCTCTTTCAATCTTTTCCCGAAGCGTCGCGGTTGAGTTTTTGGGGCTACTGGCTGGGTGGCATTCAACCGGCCGACTCGCCCGTGCCGGACGACCCTCCAACGGCGGGCTGGGAGTGGGTCACGGGCGAACCCTTCGACTACACCAATTGGGCGGACGGCGAGCCGAACGATTGCGACTGCCAGAATTTCAAGGAGGATGCTCTCCAATTCTGGGGGAACAATGGCACTTGGAACGATATTCCCCGCGAGTTCAGATTCCAGGGGTTGTTGGTCGAGTACGACGACCGCGACGGTGATGGAATTCCGGACGCGCTCGATGGCTGTCCGTTTTCCGACCTTTCCCCCACAGTGGTGGTAGCCGGTTGCGACTCGGGTGTGGCCAATCTCCTGTTTGACGGAGGGTGCACTCTGGCGGACCTGATCCAGGAAGCGGCAGCCACGGCCAGGAACCACGGCGCCTTCGTGAGCGCCGTCTCTCAAATGGCCAATGAACTGAAGGCGGCCGGCCCCATTTCCAATCAGGACAAAGCGCGTCTGCAAAGCTGTGCCGCCCGAGCCCGATTGCCCTGAGCGTCAGGGACCGGTTGATTGGCAAAACGTCGGCGCGCCCACCGACCGACTCAGCGCGACCGTGCCCGCCGACAGCCCCAGCCGCTTCTTCCGCGTGCTGAGCCAGTGAACCCCGGCAAGGTCCGCGCATTGCCCGACGGAACGGAACGCGAACCGACGACCGACAAGCGCATGAGGACCGCACGCCCGCTTCCGGGCCAACGGCCGCGGAACTTGACCGCCACCAGAGGCCCCAGCGCAGCCCGGGGCCAACCAAACGCCGACGGCCGGACAGGATGATGGATGACAGGAACATCTGCTTGAGCTTCTTTCAAAACTCGAGGCACCGAGCGCGGACATTCCTGTCCGCCCGCGGGCCTCCTCCGGCTCGCTCTGGCGCGCAAGAACGTCCGCGCTTCGAGAGGCCGGTTCGTTTGCGGGAAAGTGCGCGGCGCGCGGGGCGGGTCGCCGGGCGGTTTTCAGGCTTTCCACGGGAGCCGGAAGCGTCATCATGCCGGCATGCCTCCCTCGGATGACAGCTTGCCGCGCGCGAGGGCTGACGGAGGGACGTTTCGCACGACGCACTGGAGCGTCGTGCTGGCGGCGCGCACTGGAGCGGACTCGCGGGCCACCGCCGCGCTCGAGACGCTGTGCCGCGCCTACTGGTATCCCCTCTACGCGTTCGTTCGCCGGCAAGGATACGCGCCCGAGGACGCTCAAGACCTCACGCAAGGTTTCTTCGCGCGCTTGTTGGAAAAGGAGTACCTCACGGCGGTGAATCCCGCCAAGGGCCGGTTTCGCTCGTTTCTGCTGGCGGCGCTCAAGCATTTCCTGGCCGACGCGCGGGACAGGTCGCGGGCGCAGAAACGGGGCGACGGGCGGTCGCCGGTGTCACTGGACGCCCAGGCCGCCGAGGCGCGTTTTCGCCTCGAACCGGCGCACGAGCTGACCCCGGAGAAACTCTTCGAGCGGCGCTGGGCGTTGTCGCTCCTGGGCGAGGTGTTCGACCAGTTGGCGCGGGACTACGCCGGGGCGGACAAGGGGGAATTGCTCCAAGTGCTTCAGGACTACCTCGCGCCCGGTGACGCGGACGCGGATTACGCGGAGGCCGCGCGCCAGTTGAACATGAACGGGGGCGCGGTGCGCATGGCGGTGCATCGGCTGCGCCAGCGGTACGGCGAGTTGTTCCGCGAAGAGGTGGCCCACACGGTCGCGGACCCCGCCGAGATCGAGGATGAGATGCGGCATTTGCTCGAGGTGTTGAGCGATTGAACCCCTGGCCGGTCGTGCTCGTCCTCGTCCATCGTCCTTGTCCTCGATGAACTTCAATCACGCGATTTTCGAGCACGAGGACGAGGACGAAGGACGAGCACGACGGGGTTTCGCCGGGGCAGGGCCAGGGTGTTTGGTGACGAACGCCTGTGACAATTTGGGAATTCTCCCTCTTTAACAGGTGGACGCAGTGTTCGTATGAGTGAAGTCTCAACTTGCCGGCAATGTGGCGCGGCGCTGAAGGCCGACGCCCGCGGCGGGCTTTGTCCGCGCTGCCTCGTCGAGCTGGCCATTGCGCTCAATGCGCCACGGCAACGGCCCGGTCCCTCCCCGCCTGAAGGGGCAGGGCCGGACCTCGCGCGGCTCGTGCGGGAGGGCTTGGTGGAGGCGCGGCGGGCGGCGCGGTACGTGGAGAAGATCGCCCAGGCGGTTCACTACGCCCACGAACACGGCGTCCTGCACCGCGACCTGAAACCTTCGAACGTGCTGATTGACGAGGAGGACGAACCGCGCGTGACGGACTTCGGCCTGGCCAAGAAATTCACGGTGGACTCGGGGCTGACGCTGAGTGGGCAACTCCTCGGCTCGCCGAACTTCATGCCGCCGGAACAAGCCTCGCGCAAGCGCGGCAAAATCGGGCGCTACAGCGACGTGTACGGCCTGGGCGGGCTGCTCTATCACCTGCTGACGGGCCGGCCTCCGTTCCAGGCCGCGACGCTGGAGGAGACGCTCCAGCAGGTCTTCGATCAGGAACCGGTCAGCCCGCGGGCGTTGAATCCCAGCGTCCCGCGCGACCTGGAAACGATTTGCCTCAAGTGCTTGGAAAAAGAGCCTGCCCGCCGCTATCCCACCGCTCAAGCCGTGGCGGACGAACTGGGCCACTTCCTCCGTGGCGAACCGGTGCTCGCCCGGCCCATCGGCGCGTTCGGCAAAACCTGGCGCTGGTGCCGGCGCAAACCCGCCTTGGCCGCGTTTGGTTCAATCGCCACGGTGCTCCTGCTCACCCTCGCGGTCGGCGGACCCATTGTTGCGGCGCGGCAGCGGGCGGCGGCGGAGAATTATCGGCGGCTGCTCTACTCCTCGGACCTCAAGGCCGCGCACCACGCCTGGGAACAGGCCAACCTGCGGCAATCGGTCACGCTGTTGGACCGCCACGTTCCGCAGCGCGGCCAGTCCGACTTGCGCGAGTTCGGGTGGCGCTATGTGAATCACCTTGCCCGGCCATATCGGGGCACGCCTTCGCTGGACCGGAAGATCAGCGTGTTCTTTCTGACCGCCACACGCGACGGTCAAAGGTTGGCCGCTTCGGGCGGCACCGGTTCCGTCACGATCTGGAATCTGGAAACGATGACCAAGCTCCACGAATTGAGCACCGGCGAGCCGTTCATCGTCGGGCCGATCACCTTCTCGCCCGATGGTCGTTATCTGGTGACAGCAGGTTTTAGAGAATGGACCCGCCGCGGGCTTCAGATATGGGACACGGCGACTTGGAACCGGCTCCATCAGGTGGATGCCTCGCATGGCCGCCCAGCGTTTTCACCCGACGGCACGCTCCTCGCCGTTCCGACCGGGACCAACGTGCTGTGGCTGCAAGTCGGCGGCCAGTGGAGCGAGCGAGAAACCCTGCCCAGCCTCACGGGTCCCATCCGCGCGGCGATCTTCTTGCCGGACGGCAAGCGCCTGGCCACAACCGGCAGAGAAATGGTGACCTTGTGGGATGTGGCGACCGGCGCGCCGCTCGAGACTTTTCCGGGCTCGGTGCGGGCCTTCTCCACGGACGGGAGACGACTCGCCACGGCGGATCGGGAGAATGTTGTGCGTCTGTGGCAGGTGGATCCCAAGGTTGAACTGCGAAGTCTGCACCATCCGGCACCAGTGTGGGCTTTGGACTTCAGCCCGGATGGCCGGACCCTGGCTCTGGCCGCCTCCGATGGCCTGGTGCTGCTTTGGAATCTGGACACCGGCGCGCTTCGCGAGTTGCGCGGCCATTCCCAAACCGTCATGGCGGTGAAGTTCGTGCTCGGTGGAACGAAGCTGGCCTCGGCCTCCTTTGACGGCACGATCAAGCTGTGGGACATGAACCAAACTCCGCCCGAAAATGAACTGGAAGGCGGCTCCGTTCGAGGGCCGTCGCCGATGGCGTTCGCGCGCGACGGGAAAACGATCGCGACCGTCAGTTCCAACGCCATGAGTATCCTGCTCTGGAACGTGGAGAGCGGCAGCCTCAACACGCGCTTGGAACCCGGCGCGAACTTCGCCAATGCCTCGTTGCCGTCAGGCACTTCCGCCGCGCCCACGATCACGCTCCCGAATTGGTCAGTTGACGACCTGGCATTTTCGCCGACGGACGACGCGCTGGCGCTGGCCTGCACTTACACGTTCCTCGCGTCTGGCGGGTCTCAGACGAATTCGCGGGTCGAACTCTGGGATGCCCAACGTCGCGCGATGACCGTCGCCTTCGAGGGAACGCAGCCGATTTGTTTCTCGCCGGATGGCCGCCTCCTCGCCAGTCAGGGCCTCCGACAAGGCACGATTCAATTTCGCGATCTGGCGGCTGGCCGAGCCTGGCCGAGCCAGGGCAGTTTCGAGGTAACGCCCGAACAAGTGGCCCTGGCGTTTTCGCCTGACGGGCAAATGCTGGCGTCCAGCGGCGTGGAACTGGTGCTCTGGGAAACCGCCACGGGCAAAAAGCTGAACACCGTGGTTTCGTCCAGCCGCGACAAGCATCCGCCGACCAACACGCTGTTGTTCACTCCGGACGGCAGATTCCTGATCATGGCGGGCGGATCTCGAACCGTGAGGGCCAACGTGAAACAACTATGAACCTCAGCCACACGCGACAGCGTCTTGGAGTGCGGCAGTCCTCTGCCGCTTTTCCAAGGCGCTTCGCCACGCACCGGACAATGATGGACACGGCGAGTTGCACGGCGTTCACGCTGATTGAACTGCTGGTGGTGATCGCCATCATCGCCATCCTGGCCAGCCTGCTTTTGCCGGCTCTGGCCCGGGCCAAGAGCAGGGCGCAACGAATCCAGTGCGTCGGGAATCTCAAACAGTTGACGCTCGCCTGGCTGATGTACCCCGACGACCACAACCAGTTTCTGCCGCAGAATCACTCCACCGGCTCGGGGCGCAATCGGGCCCACGATCCTGGCGCGTGGCTGGTCGGCAATGCCTTCAACGACACGACCAGCGCCGGCATCGAAAGCGGTTCGCTGTTCCCTTACAGCAAGTCCGGCGGCATCTACAAATGTCCGGCGGACCAATCCACGGTGCGCGACCAACGCCTCCTCCCCCGCCAGTGGAGCTACAGCTTGAGCGCCTCGATGAATGCTGAACCGGATCCGGTTCGAGACGACTTGCGTGCTTACGACGTGTGCTGGCATAAGGCCTCGGAGATCACGCTGCCGTCCCCGGTCCGAGCGTTCGTGTTTGCCGACGAACACGAGAACGCGATTCACGATGCCCTGTTCGATCTCGACGTGGTGGGATTCACCGCGGGCGGAGCGAAGGGGCCCGGCGTGCTGGAGTGGCGTTGGCTGGCGTTCCCGGCCACGCGCCACAACCGCGCGGGCAACGTCAGCTTCGCCGACGGCCACGTGCAGACTTGGCGCTGGCGCGAGCAAAACACACTCAAGCTCGCCAACAAGCCAACGTGGATCAAGAATGACCCGTCATTCCCGAATGACCGGGACCGGCTGCGTTTCTTCAAGGCGATGCGCCCGTATGACGCGGCGTTGTATCTGACCTTGCCCGATCCGGCGGACCCGTGACCTTCCTTTTCCCGTAGCGGCGTCTCGGCAGAGCGCCGCCATCTTCTCGAGAGAGAAGCTTGCGGCGCTCTGACGAGACGCCGCTACAGGGTTCAGGGTCCCCGTGCATGCTCGATGACGGGGAAGGAACCGTATCATGAGCCGCTCGGAACGCCGCGAGGTTTTGGAGTGCGGTGGCTGGCGGGGAACGGGGCTGACACCGCTTTGGATTATTATTCGATGTTGGGTGTTGGATGCCGGATGTAACCTCTTCTCCCAAAGCGGTGTGTGCCCTCACCCTCACCCACCGCACTCCAAAACGCTGGCGCGCCAACGCGGGTGCCGCATCCCTCCAACCCCTCCATTGCTCCACCACTCCGCCTCCCCGCCTCCCCGCCCCAAAAATTTCCTGTGACAAATTCCCGCTTCTTCCTCTGTAACCCGTGAACGGATGGAAGAGGCGTCCTCTTCCCCGACGTTGAATTCGACACGAACCGCAAAGAATTGACCGACCTTGAAAACAACGAAAATGATGAGGGCAAACCCGCCTTCGGGCCCCGAACCCACAAACGGAAACACCACCAGAAACCACTTGCCCCTGCCTCGAAGCCGCGCTGTCCCGCGCCGCTTCCTGCGGTCGGCGGCGGTTCTGGCCTTGGTGCTGGCCACGGCGCTTTGGGCAGTCACCCTGCTCCATCCGCCCACGGCCCTGGCCGCCGCCCCGGTTTCCCTCACCCTCAAAGGCCAGTGGCCGGGATATGCCCGAGGGCCGGCGCGGGACGTTGCGGTCCAAGGGCAGTTTGCCTACGTGGCGGCCGATTCCGGCGGCCTGCACGTGATCGACATCATCGACCCGGCCAGTCCCAAGCGCGTGGGCGGAATCGACAAACCGGAGCCAGCCGGAACGCCAGATATTCAACGTCAACATCTCGTGGTGTCGGGCAATTACGTGTACGTGGCGCAAGACCGGTGGGACTCCCAAGCCCTAATCCATCGAGGCAGGCTTGAGGTGATTGTGATCGCCGACCTGGCCAATCCCCGGTTAGTGGGCGGGGTTGAGACAGGCGGCTCAGCCTCGGGCGTAGCCGTGGCGGGCAACCATGCGTACGTAGCTGATCACGTTGGCTTACAAGTGCTGGACGTGAGCGATCCGGTTAACGCCGCGCGCATCGGCGGCACTGATACCAGTGGGGATGCGTGGGATGTGGCAGTGTCGGGCAATCATGCTTACTTGGCAGATTATCGGGATGGCCTGCAGGTGTTTGACATCACGGATCCAGGCAACTTGCGGCGCGTGGGCGTGTATGACACGGACGGGCACTCCTTCGGCGTGGCGGTAGCGGGTAATCTCATTTACGTGGCCGACGGCCCGTGGGGTTTGCCGATCCTCGAGCAGTCCCGCGCCCTGTGGCTGGAAGTCTCCGGCCGAAACCCCTTCACGTTCTCCCTCTCCGGTGAACCGGGCACCGCGGTGCGTCTCCAGCGCAGTTCCAATCTCCGGGATTGGGAGGACCGGCAATCGGCCACGCTGTCCGACGCCCCGCTTGAATTCTCCGATCCTGGGGCCGCCGGAGGCACCAGCCGTTTCTATCGCGCCATCAAGCAATGATCCCGGAAACGCCATTGAAACTACGGATGTCCCACTCACCTGTAGCGGAGTCTCGTCAGAGCGCCGCCGTTGCCCACGCGGAAGAATGCTGTTTCCCATGCGGAAGAATGCGGCACTCTGACGAGTCGCCGCTACAGGCTGCGTCCAAAACACTCTGTGACAAATCTCCCGTTTTTCCTCTGTAACCAATGAACGGATGGAAGAGCCGTCCTCTTCCCCGACGTTGAACTCGACACGAACCGCAAGAAGCAATCCTCAACTCATGAACTCAAGCCACCATCTCACCCAGGTCCCCAGACGGGACTGCATCCATGCACATTCACTGCTTTGCTTAGCCGTGCTGTGCTCCGTGGCCGGCATCGTCACCGCTTCGGGCCAGCCGATCATCACCCGACAACCCACCGGCCAATCTCTGAGCCTCGGCAGCACCGCGACGTTCACCGTGTTTGCGACCGGGACAGCGCCGCTCGCGTACCAGTGGCGATTGAACGGAGTCGAGCTGGCCGGCGAAACCAAGAGCCGTCTGGTCTTGACGAATCTGCAACTGACCGACGCCGGCGAATATAGCGTGGTGCTGACCAACAATGAGGGCGCCGTCACGAGCCGGCTGGCGATCCTGGACGTGGACCCGACCTTCACCAAGATCACTTCGGACCCGATCGTGACTGACACCGGCTACGACTGGCATGGGCAGGCCTGGGCCGATTATGACAGCGATGGCGACCAAGACGTGCTGCTCCTGACCGACCGCCGGGGTTACGACCCCATCTACCGCAACAACGGAGATGGCACGTTTACCCGCGTCTTGGAGCCGAGCTTGCTGGACGCGCTCGACCGAGGTGTCAACGAGCTGGATGTGTTCTACGGGTGGGCAGACTACGACAACGACGGAGATCTCGATCTGTTCGTGCCGGACTGGAGTGCTTTCTTCGGGCGATCGGGCAGAAACCTATTGCTGGAAAACAATGGCAACGGGGCGTTCGCAAACGTCACTGATAGCCCGCCTGCCCTGGAAGGCGCCATCTCGATCTACGGAGGCTGGAGCGATTTTGACCGCGACGGCGACCTGGATCTGGTCGTGGCCAACGGCGGTGGCGTCGAGAGCGTCGCGAAAAACTGGTTTTACCTGAATGAGGGCGGAGGGGCCTTCACGAAGCTGCAGGACGAGGCGCGCTTCCCGTTCATTGCCGAATCGGCTTACTACGTCGTTCCCGTCTGGGTGGACGTCAACGACGATGGTTGGCAGGACCTTTTCGTCGTGGCCTGGCCTTCAGGCGTCAACCATCTCTACCTCAACACGGGCACGGGCGGCTTCACCAAGGTCGCGGACGATCCCATCGTCAGCGAATCCAACGCCTGGGGCGGGCCGGCGTGGGCGGACTACGACAACGATGGCGACCTGGATTTGTTCATCACGACTGGCGGACGCTTCTTCGAGACCGGACCAGTGAGACTATACCGCAACGAAGGAGGAGGGCGGTTTGCCTCGATGAGCGCCGCGGACGTCGGTCCACTTCTCAGCGAGGGCTCGCAATCGTATTCCTGCGCCTGGGGCGACTATGACAATGACGGTTGGATTGACCTCTATGTGGCCAACGGCTGGCGCAGTGCGGACCAGCGCCCGGATTTGCTCTACCGGAATGACGGAGACGGCACCTTCACGAAGATCACCCGCGGCAGTCCGGCCACGGAGCTTGGTGCCGGCATGTCGGCCAACTGGGTGGATATCGACAACGACGGGTTCCTCGACCTGTTCATCGCCAAACATCCCGTCCCAGACAATTCCCTCAACCGTCTTTACCGCAACAATGGCAATTCGAACCATTGGCTCTGCGTGAAGTGCGTCGGGACGGTTTCGCCGCGCTGGGGCACGGGCGCCAAGGCGCGGGTCAATGCCACGATCCGCGGGACACCGATGTGGCAACTTCGCCTCATCGACGCCGGCGGTTGGTCTTGGGGTGGCCAAAGCTTCGTCGCTCACTTCGGCCTGGGCGACGCGACCGTGGTGGAAACGCTGCGCATCGAGTGGACTTCCGGCCTCGTGCAGGAACTCAAAAACGTCGCGGTGAACCAATACCTGACCGTGACCGAGCCGGCCCGACTCCAGATGGCCGAGCCCGGCCAACTGCAAATGCAGTGCTGGAAAGACCTGGTCTTCGACATTGAAACTTCGAGTGATCTGCTGAAGTGGACGCCCGTAGTCACCGTAACGAATCTCAACTTGTCCGGCCGTGTCGAGTGGGCCGATCCTGAAGCTCCCGGCTCCTCGACACGCTTTTACCGGGCGGTGAAACAGTGACTCCCAGAGACGACCCAACTGCACCGAGCACAAGAAGCCAGGACATGAAAACCGATCTCATGAACACGCGCCGCGCCTTCAGCCTCATCGAACTGCTGGTCGTCATCGTCATCATCACGCTCTTGGCCGCGTTGTTGTTGCCGGTCTTGAGCCGCGCGAAAACGGCCGCCAACAAGGCCCGCGCCAAGGCAACCTCCGCCAGATCGGTGTCGCCGCCCAACTCGACATGGACGATTACAGGTGGTATCCAGCAGTCAGCCTCTACCCCTATGTGGATAGTTCCGGGCGCACTCTCGGCTGGAGTTGGCCGTATCTCGGCGGAATGAACTTCGCCGTCTGGACCTGCCCGCAACGGGATGCGAAACAGGAGGAGATACCGGTGTCTGCGAATGCCAGGCAATACTTCCCGGAAGAATTGCTTCGCGCCGTGGCTCGCGTGAATTACAGCGGACATACCGATTGGATGGTCGGAATTTCGAGCCGGATCCGGTGCGCAACGACCTGGGTGCCTATGGCAAGTGCTGCCGAAGGGAGTCGGAGATCACCCTGCCTGCGCCGAGCGGCGCCTTCGTGTTTGCGGACACCCACGAGCATTCGATTTCGTGTTCCCCGTTCACGCTGAGAGTCCCCGGCTACCCGGCGTTCCCGAGCCCACCGCTGTGGACATGGATTGAATTCCCCGCCGCGCGCCACAACCAGGGGGCGACGGTCAGCTTCGCCGATGGCCACGCCGAGACTTGCCATTGGCGCGAACCGAACACGCTGAGGATCGCGCGGGAGCCGCCGTGGATCTTGTTTAGAGACGCGGCGGAACCCTACGGCCGGGACCTGGCCCGCTTCATCAAAGCGGCCCGCCCGGTCAACGAAGCGGAGTATCGCCGGCTATTCGGCGCTCAGTGAGGGGCGGTTCGTCAACCCGCCCTGTATGCGTGCCGCCGGAAGTCGTCGCACGCCGCGACGACTTCTCGGACCGCGACCGGTCCCCGGTCGCAGGAGCCTGGCGTGTGCGAGAACGGTCGAACAGCGCGGATCCCACCTGACCTGCAGGGGTTCCTGCCCGCCGGGACGGCGCGCGGTCCGCGTTGGTTGCGGCTTGGGCACGCTGCGAAGAATGCGGCGCTCTCACGAGACGCCGCGACAGGGGAGGTATTCCCCAGGACGACGTTCCCAATCAGTTGGCAGCCTCTGCAGCGGGTCGCTTCAGCTTGGCCAGCGCTTGTCGCCCTTGGCCGTCGAGCGGAGGAAACACATCCAACCCTTCTGCCGTTGCGAGCGCCTTGAGCGTTTGGTCGAAGGACAACAGCCGAGTCGCGCCGGATAGTCTCGCCGATGCCAGGATGGCCACGTCCAAAGTGCCCAGCGTTGCTCGGTGCGAGTATTTGGCGAAGAGTTCGAAGGCGTCGCGCCGAACGAAATCCCAGTTCATCGGATCCAGGTAAATCAATCCGTTGAAGTCCGCCAGGAAGCGGCGCCACTCCTCGGGTTCAGCTTCCTTTGCTGTGCGTGAGAAAACATTGCGCGCCTCCAGAAAGACGACGTGCGAAATGGCCAATTGTCCGCCGTGACGACGCATGAAGCGTTGGACAATGGTCTCACGCCTTTGTTGCTCGGGGTCCGGCGACTCGAAGTAGAGCGCCTCCAGCCAGTTCGTGTCTGCGAAATTCATCGCCCGGCGCTCCGGACTTCATCCGCCGTGTAGCGGAAGCGCCGCCGGGGCCGGCGAAAGTGCGCGTCCCAATCCGGGGCCGGCTGGTCCAGCGCCTGTTCGATCAACCCGTTGAGCCAGCGATTCAGGTTGCCGCCGGATTTCTTGAGCAACTCGGACTTCGGGCGTCGCAGTCGGATTGTAATCGTTTCGGTCATACCGATCCTGTACCACGGCACGCTCTTTCCTGTCAACCTGCTCGGAAGAAGGGACCGAAAAAGCCGTTTAACCGGTAGAGTAGAGAGGAAAGCACGGAATGAAAGGCCCACAGACCAATGACCGCCGCTCCCCTCTCCCTCGTCGAACCGGACATGGAGATTTCCCCCATCCGGCTCTCGCCAGAGTCGTCTCTTCCATAAAGCATTCACAAGGCAACCAGTCCCAGACGGTCCAGGTGAGCATACAGGCTGACGCCCGCTCGGGCGCGCCAGCCCCGTTGGCTGCGACGTTGCAGATGCCGCCCCAGCCGATACCGCACGAAGTGATTGAGCTGACGAAATGCCTTCCGCGGATAGCCCAACTTGAAGTAGTTGGACCAGCCCCGCAGGTGACGGTTCACCCGGCCAATCAACTCCGGCAGGGGCGTATGACTCTGGTGCGGGTTGATCAGCCCGCGCAATGCTTCCCGTTCCCGGTCCATCGTCTTGGACGACGGCTCCAGATTCCAGTAACGCTGGGGCCGACCGTATTGGTCGCGATCATACCGAAAGGTGTAGCCCAGGAAATCCAGGCTTTGGCCCGATTGCTTCAAATCCACGATCCGAGTTTTATCCCGGTTGATTTGCAGGTCCAGCCAGCCTTCCAGTTTGCCCTCGATCCAGTCCCGCAACTGCGGACTGATGTAGCGAGCCAGGACGACGAAGTCGTCCGCGTACCGGATCAGCTTCGCTTTGGCCCATTGCGCCGGTCCATCTCCTCGTTGGAAGAGGTGATCAAACCAGTGCAAATAGACATTGGCCAGCAACGGCGAAAGCACTCCACCTTGGGGGGTGCCCCGGTCGTTGCGTCGCACTGTGGGCGGTTGACCCCGTTGGGGCGGTTCCACCACCGGCGCCTTAAGCCACTGTCGGATCAGTCCCAGGACCGAACCGTCCACCACGCGCATCCGCACGCAAGCCATCAGCTTATCGTGGGGAATGCTGTCGAAGTAGCCGGCCAGGTCCGCGTCATACACCGCCGTTTGGCCTTCCTTCAGGTGCTGTTGGATGGCGCGCAAGGCATCGTGCGCCGATCGTCCGGGCCGAAACCCGTGGGAGCAGTCTTCAAAGTCGGCTTCAAAGATCGGCTCCAGGATCAGCAACACCGCCGCTTGCACCACCCGGTCCCGCACCTCCGAATGCCCAACGGCCGCAACTTGCCATTGGCCTTCGGGATATACACCCGCCGCACCGCTTGGGCACGATAGGTCTTCTCCTTCAGGCTCCGCTCGATCTCGGACAGAAACGCCGTTTCGCTTTCCGGCGTCGCGATGATCTGTTCGATGCTCACTCCGTCCACGCCCGGCGCACCGCCGTTGCGCCGCACCGCATCCCATGCGGCTTGCAGCACGTCGGTCCGATACACCAAGGCGTAGAGACTGTAGAAGCGAAACCGCTTCTGTTGTTTGGCTTTCTGGCCCAGCTTCTGTCTCAGTTCCCGAAGGCTCGGCGGCAGGATCGCTTCCCGAAAGGAAAGTTCTTCCACCGCTTCTTCTGTCTTAGGAATGGATGCCATCCCAATCAGCTCCGGGTTCCTCTGACTCGGCTTGACTCTGGCCAGGGCTCCTTCGCTCCCTGCCGACTTGATCGGCAGATCGACGCTACTATGAGCCCCTCCGACGCCGCGATTCGGCCCCGCCAACGGTTATGGCTTCCCGCCAGGGGTGGTTCTGCCTTACGGGCCAGAACTCCGAACCGGGCCTCCCAAGTTCCCAATGGTTCTTTCCGCGCGCGCTGTCTCCTTCCACCCCGGGGAGTCCGGTCGGTGCATGGGATCGATTCTTCCCGACCGATGCTGGCTTCACCATCTTTGGCAGGCTGGCCACTCCCAGTTTTGCGTAACGAGGCCGAACCGAGTTCGCGGGACGCTACGGCTCGCGCGTTGGCCTGTTTCATCACGTCGAGCAGCTTCTGGTCCGACCATTGGAGCAAGTCGCGCGAGCTGGCATAGCCGATGCCGTGCTTGTTCCACGCGGTCGTCCAGACCATGTGAAACGTGCCGTCCGGTCCCCGGATCAGATTCGGATCGCGCATCAAACCACCGCCGACTTTCGGGGCGAGAAACGATTTCTCGTTGCGCAGCGCCTTCCACTCGTAGCCGTCGCAGCTCCACGCGAGATGCAGCCCGTCCTCGCCATTTTTGCGGAACGACGTGAAGAGCAGGACGGAGTCGCTGGTATCGGAGGCAGGAGCCGCACCGGGGTTGGCGGTGGTCAACGCGAGGACGATTGGGACGAGTGGAGCACTTGATCTCATGGTCGGAGTGAGCGTTTGATTGGATGTGAAGGTGGCAAACCCCGTCGCGCTTGAGAAGCCCAATAATCCCGGAAGCCCATTCTGAGGCGTGTGAGTGTCTTTGGGGAGAACAACCGCACGAGTTCACCGAAAAGGGTGTGGCGCTTTACGCAAAGGCGTGAACGGTGATAGACTGCACGGCATGAAAGCAACGTTGTCCGAACCCGAGACCGTGACGCGCAAAGGCAAACCGGTTTCCGTCATCATCCCCATCAAAGACTACGAAGAACTCCTGGAGCGGGTTGAGGATTCTGACGACGTGGCGTGGCTCAAGCGCGCCCGCAAGAAGCCGCTTCAATACCATGACACCTGAAAATGCTCCTCTACCTCGACAACAGCGTTCTGAACCGCCCGTTCGACGACCAGCGCCAGCCGCGCATCTGGCTCCAAACGCTCTCGTTCAGTCTGGTGCTGACGCTGATTGAATCAGGCGAGGCGGCGCTGATTCACTCGCCCGTTCACGATTTGGAGAACAGCCGCAATCCCTTTCCGCTGCGCCAAATGTGGATTGAGAAGTGTCTGCGATTGGCCGCGCAGAACGTCGCGCTCTCGGACAGCATCAAAAAACGCGCGCTCGCGTTGGAGCAGAGCGGCTTCAAAGCCCTTGATGCGCTTCATCTCGCCTGCGCCGAAGCCGCCGGCGCGACCCATTTCCTGACTTGTGACGACCGCCTGATTCGACGATATTCAGGCCAGATGATTGTTCAGACACCGGTGACGTTCACCACCAGCCTGACGTAAGAATATGAGCGTGACAGTCCAAAACGAATCCGCGACCACTGCCGAAGCGGTCGAAGTGCTGATGGAGCGGCTGCCCGCGTCCAAAGTCGTGCGCCTGCTTTCCTCCTGGCAAATCGGCCAAGGCGATTACATCAAGCTGCGCGACGAACTTTTCGCCGGAGAAACCGTGGACAGTCTCTTCGACAAAGCGAAGACTGCGAGCGGCAGCAAGTAATCGCGGACAAGAAGCGCTGATTCACGCTGATGCTCCAACGGACCAAAAGGTAATAGCCCAGGGTTGGAGCAACGCGACTACCCTGGTTTCACGTCCCAAAAAACAATTCTCCCTCTCCTCATCGAACGAGGAGAGATCTGGGGTGAGGGGTCGAATTAAACCGTCTCGCAACCGGCGAACAGTTGATTCCAATGTGTTTGCACTTGTGCCCCACCCAGCCCTTGCGGGCTTTCAGCGGTCAGACCCTGGCGTCGAGAGTTGCTTCACGAAGGTGAGTGTGATACAGGTGTCTCACCATGAAGACAGCAACGGTGCGCGAACTGCGAAACGAGTTCGGAAAACTCTCCAAGTGGCTTGACCGGGGTGAGACCGTACAGATCTTCAAGAGCGGTCGTCCGTTCGCCCGGGTGGTGCCGGAGCCGAAGAACCCGAGGACATTTCTCGGCGCTTGCCCCAGCCCTGACCCTCTGCCACCGGACATCGACGACCCCGTGGCCGTGGATTGGGAGGCAGCCCAATGACCTATTTGTTGGACACGGGCGTATGGCTGCGAGGTGTCAACCAGATGGAGACCATTCCCGCTGAAGTGATCGCGCTTCTGCAAGGGCGCGAGGCAGTCTTTGGACTGAGTGCGATCAGTCTCTGGGAAGTCGGGAAGAAGGTCCAGATCGGGAAACTCACGCTTCCCAAAGACCTCGCGGGATGGTTCGCGGATGCGGTTGCCCCCAATGTGAGCGTGATGCCGTTGACTCCCGAGATTGTTGCCAACGCCATGCAACTGCCGGACTTCCCCGTTCGCGACCCGGCCGACGAACTGATTGTGGCCACGGCCCGCGTGCATCGGCTCACCTTGCTGACCACGGACACGAAGCTGAGGAACTACCGGCACGTCAGAATCCGTTACTTCACGCCGGCAACCGCCAAACCGAGTCTATGAGCATGCAATGGGGTCAGGACCATATTGTTGATTCCTGTGAGAGGGGGGTAGTTCTTCAGCAGCGTCCCGAGGCCGCGGGAATGATCCGGGGGGGCTCGTTGCCCTAACGGTTAGAGGAGATAATAGACGGACGGACCTCTGC
>Ga0194113_10004763_pt1 | contig 17718 bp, 6 predicted proteins | sample TA2MahC200mmetaG_FD_146193 | JGI IMG/M metagenome (GOLD analysis project Ga0194113, IMG submission 146193) | Freshwater microbial communities from Lake Tanganyika, Tanzania - TA2015017 Mahale Deep Cast 200m | ecosystem: Environmental > Aquatic > Freshwater > Lake | place: Tanzania: Lake... | reverse complement strand
GGAGGACGGGCTGTTCGGTGCCGCTTACGAAGGCGTCGTGTTTCGAGGCAGCACCGACGATGGCGCGGAAGGCGAACTGTTCGACACGGACGACGCCACCGAAGACGAATTGTCCCGCGAATCGCGGCGCCTCACCGATCGCTTGGCGTTCCTCAGCTCCCTCGCGCAACTCTGGCGACTGACGGTCGTGAGCCGGTGCCTGTGCCTGGGCCCGAACGGCGAACGGGAGGCCGGGCCCTTCGACACCATGGCCACGATGCGACACTGGGTCAATCACGCGGTGGCGAACCTCCGGCAGCTGTTGAAGCTGCTGGACAAGGTGCGGCGTTACCGCATCGCGCCGCTGGGAACCGACCCCGACGCGCAGCAGCAGTACGATCGGCAACGGATGATCAAGGACACGCTCCTCGACCGGATCGCGGTCAGTTGTGTCGACGTGTCGTGCGTCGGACAAACGATGCTGGCGGCCCTGGCCGCCCGCTCCGAGGGGGACGAACAGGACATCCTGGTTCTGGCGGCGGAGTTCGGCGACGAGGCGCCGATCATGGTCCAGGTGACGGCCGCCGTGCTCCGGGGCGACAACCAGCGCGTGACCAAGTTGTGGCCGAAACTGCGCAGGAAGTTGAGCGACAAGTCGCTGCTGTATGTGCCGTTGTCGAAAGAAGGCAATACCCACCAGATCGTGGCCGCACGGTGCCGGCAGTGCCAGCTGCAGGAATTGCTGACTTGGCTGCCGAGACGCGGACTGTGGCTGGAAACCTGCCAGGTGCTGGAAGCCGCGCGAAAAATGGAGGCCAACAATCCGGTCGGCCCCGGGGCGGTCACCGAGTTCGACGAACTCTTCAAGGTCGGATATCGTGCGTTGGTCGAAAGCCTCGTCACCTCGGCTTCCTCCTGGACGACCACCTCGCCCACCCTTTCGCCCCAGAACGCGCTGACCGAATCGTTGGAGAAACTGACGGAGCTGCTCTTGACCAGCTGGTTGAGCCACAGCCGCACGCTGCGGCTTTCCGTCTTGGAACGGCTGAGCGGCGAGCAGCCGTGGCGGGCACTCGTGGAGTTCGTCACGCGGTACGGCGGCGAGATCTTCACGCAGCGGTTCTTCAGCCTCGGCAACGTACGCGCCATCCTCCACCAAGGTGTCGGCAACTGGCTGCGCCGCCTCGAGGAAGAAGATGACCACGACGACCAGTTCCAACTCGTCCGAGACCTCGACACGCGCATTCCGCGCCGCGTCGCCGAGGACCAGCTGTCGCTGATTCTCGAGGCGATCTTGGAAAACTACGGCGAGTACCGGGACTACAACAGCACCACGACGCAGTCCGATCGCGGTGAGTTGCTCTACATGTTCCTCGACTTCCTGCGGTTGCGGACCGAGTACGACCGCGTCTGCTGGCATCTGAAACCGGTCATCCTCGCCCACGAGATCCTGGTCCGGCGCAAACACGACCAGGCCGCTCAGCTCTGGAGGCAAGTGCTGGTGGAACGCGTCGGTCAGCAGGCCGAGCATTTCCTGTCGCGGTTGAGTGTCCTGCAGGAACGTTACTCGATGCGGATGCCCACCGTGGCGGACCGCCTGGCCGAACGGTTCGTCCGCCCCATGGTCATCGACCGCATGCGCGCGCTGGTCGGGCCCGGCATCCAAGAGGCACGCCGTCAAGGCCCCACGCCCCAGTTCGAACTGCTGGAGCGAGAAGCACAGACGCTGGCCCGCGAGTCGACAGGGATCGGGTTCGACGTCCCCGTGTGGCTGCTCGCCCTGGAAGATGAAGTGGATCGCGAGCGCTATCCCACCCATCAACAGAATTTCGAACAGCTGATCGCCGCCGCCGTCGAATTCAAGCCCCTGACCCACGCTCAAGTACGAAACCAACTTGGTCGTTGCGCACGCATCTGGAACCGGATGACCTAGCCGAGCGTGCCGCGACCGGCGGCACCGCGGCGGCCCGGCGTGCCCAATCCTCGCGAAAGAAAGGCCGAAACTACCGATGTTGCAGTGGTTCTTCCCACGCGCCCCGCTGGAGCCCGTGGAAAAAGCCTGGGTCGAGACGCGGATGCAGTGGATCGCGGAGCAACTCGGCGCCTCCCGCCTGCTGAACGCAAAGGTCGTCGTGCCGACCCCCGAGTTCTTCGCGGACTGCACCGCCGGAACGCCCGAGGCGGCAGGCAGCCTGATGGCCCGCCTCGGCGGACTGATGGGGCTGGACCCGCGAAACCTGAACCTGGAGGTTTGCTGTGAGGAACACGTGCCGGAAGTGGTGGGCGTCCATGACGCCGAAGTGATTCGCGTCGCCCGTCAGCAACTGGCGGACCCGCCGGCACTGGCCGCCACCCTCGTCCACGCGCTCGGCTACCGCGTGCTGCCGCACGTGGGCAATACCGCCAGCAACGAACGCGATCGCGAGTGGATCGTGGACCTGTTGTCCGTGTTCCTCGGGCTGGGCGTCTTCATCGCCAACGCCTCTGTCCACGCATCGCTCTCCGAGGCCGTCAGTCATTGCTGGTGCTCGCTGCGCAAGCAACCCTACCTGCCGGCGCGCATGCTCGGCTACGCCATGGCACTGTTCACGTTCGCGCGCGGCGAAACCAGCCCGCACTGGACAGACTCTCTCCGGCTGGACGCGCTGGCCGCGTTCCGCCACGGCCAGACCTACCTGCGGCGGACAGCGGATTCCCTCTTCACCGCCGACAGCGCCCGGCAGCCGCCGCGCGCCAAAACGCTCGACGAACTGCTGGCTCTGCTCCGGACCGGCAGTCCCTCGGCACGCGTCGCCGCCCTGTGGGAGCTGCGCGACCCCGCGCACGCCCGGGACGCCGTGGAGATCGTCACCCAACGCCTGCACGACCGGCACGAAGCCATCCGCGCAGAGGCGGCCAGGACCCTCGCCGTCTACGGACCCGCCGCCGGCATCGCCGTCCCCACGCTCGTCGACCTGCTGGAAGACGCCAAATTCTCCGTCCGCTGCGCGGCGGCTGCCGCCCTGGGCACGCTGGGCATGGATGCTCGGAACGTCGTGCCGCAGCTCGCTATCCTCCTGGATGACGCCGACCGCGAAGTCGTCCGATACGCCGCGCTGGCCGTCAAACAATTCGCCGACCAGGCGATCCCCGCCGTCCCCCACGTGCTGGGCGCCGTCAGGTCCGCGATGATCCGCTGCGACCATGCGCTCCTGGATACCCTCCTCGCAACCCTCTATGCCCTCGACCCGGACCCCACCCAACGCATCCTGGAGTTCTTCGCCGAAGACCCCGAACTCCGCGAACAAGCCGTGCACCTCATCGTCGACTCGCTCGACGAAAACAACCTCGCCTGAATTGCCTTTCCGCCAATGACGGAGACGGTTTTCGATTTAGTGGAGCTCACATGCCACGCCAAGTTCGCCGCTCGTCCCGGACGCCGCGTGTCCCCGCCGCGTGTCCGTTGTGCATTCCTTGCTCGCCGCGGCGGCTGCCGCCGCGGATTCCACGGGTCGGGCGGAACCTCCGCCGCGGCGGTTTGCTCGTTCTGCTGACCGTGCTCTGCCGCCCGGCCGCGGCGGCCGACGCTCCGTACTATCCCGCGGAGATCCCCGCGCTTCGGAAAGCCGATTTCATCTTCTTCTCGAACGCCGTCTTCGCCGAACCCGCGAACGAAAAGGAGGCCCGCAAGCGCGCGGTGCAAATCGACTTCATTCGACGATTCCGCATCTGCCTGACCAACGGCTACGCCAACTTCGCGGGCGAGGAACTGGACGACCTGCACGCCGCCGGCTGCGAGTTCTTCATCTACCGCTGGTTCAACGGGTTCTATGTCCGGGAATTGCCCGCCGAAAGCGACCGCGGGCGGGAAACCGATTTCATCTCCAGTTACCCCGAGATCGCGCGCATGCACCGCGAGATCCACGCGCACCCCGACTGGCTGCTGAACCACTCGCGGCCGATCCAGGGCGGTGGAGCCTCGGAGCCCGCCTGGTTCTTCGACTACGGCAATCCCGAGTTCCGCCGGTACTACGTCGCCGCCATCCAGCGCGACCTGGCGGCCGCACGTTACGACGGCGTCTTCTTCGACTACATCGGCGGCTGGGCGCTGCCGGCCGAAATCAAACCACTCTTCAACGAGAAGCATCCCGGCCAGACCTATGACGATGCCGGTATCCTCTTCCTCAGAGAACTGCGTGCCGCCATCGGCACGCAAAAAATCTTCGGCAATCAGGCCTATCGGCTGCCCGAAGCGTATTACGACCTGATCGATTACGATGCCACGGAGAGCCATGCCACCAGCTTCGTCTGGGGCAAGGAGGCCAGTCTTTTTCTCGAAGGTCAGGGCGTGAAAAGCGTCCTCGACACGTTCGTCCGTGAGTGGGACGGGCCCAACGGCTGCCAGGAGATCGCCAGGCAAAGCCGGGCGATGAGTGCCGCGAAGCCCCGCGTGAAGGTCTGCGACATCAACTACCTCCAACCCCGGCGCGTGCCGACCGGAGCATCCGCCGAAGTCGGCGGCCGGCGGACGCCGGTTTTTTCGGAGCGCACCGACCGACCGTCCATCTTCTACAGCTACGTGGTCTCCAAGCTGCACAACGCAGCCGCCTTCGCCAGCGACTGGTATTGCCCGGGTCACGGCCAGGACGACGTGTACTTCCTGGACTTGGGCGAGCCGCTCGACGGAGATTACGTCGAACATCCCGACGCCGTCGTGCGCTACTTCAAGAACGGCTTCGTCGTGCTGACCCGCCGCAACGGCCGCGTGGTTTTCGCTCCCGACGCCAAGTACCTGCCCGAAGACCTCCAGGGAGTGTGGGACGTCTATGAGGGCATCGCGGTCCACGATTGGCCGGTCCGCCGTTCGGTGACGATCGACCCGGCCTGGTATCCCTCGACGCGGAGCCATTATCCCAGCGGCCGAGTCTACATGTTTCTGCGGAACTCGCCGGCGAAGTAGTGCACACCTCGCGCCGTGCTCCAACTCCGCCTTTGGTTCTGATATCCTGATGGCAAGTTCGACGTGGTGCCAGACGCGCCGGGACGAGCATCAGCCTTAACTGCAATGAGGGGACCTTCATGACGACGAGCAAAGCACAGCGATTCTCGCGAAGGACGTTTCTGGAACAGGCGGCCCGAGCCGGTGCCGCCTTGGCGATTCCCACGCTCGTTCCAGCCTCGGTGTTGGGCCGAGACGGAACGGTGTCTCCGAGCAATCGGACGGTGCTGGGGGCCATCGGCATCGGCGGACGGGGCTACGGCGTGCTGCAGTCGTTCATCGGCAATGGCGACGTGCAGTTCGTGGCGGTGTGCGACATTCGCGAGGAGCGGCGAGTGGCGGTCAAGAATATGGCCGACAGCCACTACGCCACCGCGGACTGCATGACCTATCGCGACATGCACGAGATCCTCGCGCGGCCGGACATCGACGCCGTGCTGATCGCGACGGGCGACCGCTGGCACACGATGGCCTCAATCACGGCGGCGAAGGCGGGCAAGGACGTCTATTGCGAGAAGCCCTGTTCGATGACGATCTCCGAGAGCCGCGCGCTGGCCGACACGTTTCGCCGGTACGATCGGATCTATCAGGCGGGCACGCAGCGGCGGAGCATCGGCAATTTCCAATTTGCCGCCGACCTGGTGAGCAGCGGGAAGCTGGGCAAACTCCACACCGTGCACGCGAATACGCTGGCGCCCGCCACGAAACACGACTGGCTGCCGGCGGAAGAGGAGCCGCCCAGGGACGTCGTCGACTGGAACCTCTGGCTGGGACCGTGCCCGTGGCGTCCGTACAACTCGCAATACGTGCGCGGCGGCTGGCGCGGGTTCTTCGACTTCCATGGCGGTGGAATCCTGGAATGGGGCGCACACACGGTGGACCTTTGCCAGTGGGCGGCACAGAAGGACCACACGGCGCCAACCACCTATGTCCCCAACGAGGATGGCGTCATCGCGACCTACGACGACGGCTTGAGACTCGTCATGCGCACTCAAGGTTGGATGGGCATGGGAACGTGCAGCGCGCGCTATGAGGGAGACGAAGGGTGGATTGAAACGGGTGACAGCGGGCGGTTCGAGATCTTCCCGGAGTCGCTGCGGACGGAGCGGTCGGTGTTCACCCGTCCCGGAACGGACCCCTCGACGCACGTCCGCAACTTCCTCGATTGCGTGAAGACGCGCACCCCCGCCCACGCCAACGCGGATGTTGCCGCCGAGTCGCACGTCGTGTGCCACGCGGCGTACATTGCCTGGCAGCTGGGGCGAACGCTCACCTTCGACCCGCTGAAGGAGGCGTTCATCAACGACGACGAGGCGAACCGTATGCGGAGCCGCGCCATGCGCGACCCGTGGCGGATTTGAGTGACGCGAGCACATGTTGGGCACCGGCCATCTTCTTGAAGGAAATACGCTCATGAGATACCACCACTCCGTTCTGGCGACTCTGGTCACCGTGCACTTATTGGCTGCCGCCACGCTCGGCTTTGCGCAACAGGCACCGCCCTTGCCGGGCGACGAGCAGGCGTTGATCGCCGTGCTGGAATCCGACGCGCCGCTGTTCGACAAGGCGAAGGCGTGCCAGCAGCTGGCGGTCCTCGGCACGAAGGCGGCCGTACCGGCGCTGGCGAAATACCTGGCCGACGAACAGCTGTCCCATTACGCGCGTTTCGGCCTGGAGCCGAACCCCGATCCGTCGGCGGGCGCGGCGTTGCGCGCCGGCCTGGACGAGCTTCAAGGAGGCCTGCTGGTCGGCGTGATCAATTCGCTCGGCATCCGCCGCGACGAGGCGGCCGTGCCGCCGCTGGCGGCCCTGTTGGGCAACTCCGATCCGGTCGTCGCGGCGGCGGCCGCCGCCGCGCTCGGGCGAATTGCCTCGCCGCAATCCGTCCAGACCCTCCGCGACGCGCTGGGTTCGGGCACGGGCCCGCGCGCCGCGTTGGCCGACGCCTGCATCACGGCGGCCGACATCCTCGTTGCCGCGGGAAAACAGACCGAGGCCGCGGCCGTCTACAACGCGCTCCGCGCGGCCAACGTGCCCCGACACGTCCAACTCGCCGCGCTCACCGGCGTTATCCGCACCGGCGGCGAAGAAGCTCTCACACTGCTCGTCGCACAACTGCAGGCGGAAGACGAGGCGCTGTTCGGCGTGGCGCTGAGCATGGCTCACGAACTGCCGGGCAAGGGCGTGACCGAGGCACTCGTCGCGGAACTCGCCAAACCGGCTCCGCCCCTCGCCCAAGGCACACCCGCACTCACGATTGAAAAGGCAGAATACGGCGCTCAGGAGAAGTGGCTGGACGTCACCGACGTGATCACCGCCGCGTGCGGAGACAACGGCCTGTCGATCGTGGCCAGCAACGACATCGCCGGGGACCCGATCGGCGGCGTCCCGAAGGTGCTCCGCGTCTCGTACCGCGTGGACGGAGAGTCCAAGGCAGTCGAGGTTCCCGAAGGCGAGCGGCTGCAGGTCCAGGGCGTCATCCCGCGGCAACCGCGTCGCGCGCGCATCGTCTCGGTGCTGGGCGCGCGCGGCGACCGATCCGCATTGCCCGTCGTGTTGGAGGCGGCTCGGAGTGAATCGTGGGACGTCCGGCTCGCGGCCCTTCGTGCCCTGGCGGAATTGGGCGACGCCTCGGCCGTGCCGGCGCTGCTGGAAAACGCAACCGAGCGGCAAGGTCCCGTGGCAACCGCCGCGTTGGACAGCCTGGCCAAACTGCCTGGTGACGAAGTCGATTCAATGCTCGCCGCCATGCTGCCGGCCGCCGACGGCGGGCGGAAATTGACCGTCATCCAGTTGCTCGGCCGACGCGAGATAGCGTCCGCCGTGCCCGCCCTGCTGAAACTCGTCCGCGACCCAGACCCGTCCATCCGCGCTTCATCCCTCGCGGCTTTGGGGCTCACCGTCGGACCGGACGACCTGCCTGCCCTGGTCGACGCCCTGGTCCGGCCGCCCACGCCCGACGTGCCGGCCGCGGCCAAGGAAGCACTCAAAACCGCATGCCAGCGCATGCCGGACCGAGCCGCGTGTGCCACCGTGCTCATCGATCGCATGGGCGAATCGCCGGCCGCCACCACCGATCTGCTGGAGCTGCTGGGCGTCGTCGGCGGTCCCCAAGCCCTGACCTACGTTGCCAAGTCCGCCCAACACGACCGCGAGGCCGTCCAGGACGCAGCCACGCGCGTGCTGGGCGAGTGGATGAGTCCGGATGTCGCGCCCGTGCTGCTCAACCTGGCGAAGTCCGGCAACGAGAAGTTCCGCGTCCGCGCCCTGCGCGGATATATCCGCGTCCCGCGCCAACTTGATGTCCCCGCCGACGAGCGGCTTGCCATGTGCCAGACCGCGTTGGCGATCGCAACTCGCGACGAGGAACGAAACCTCGCGCTCGATGCGCTCAGCCGCTGCCGCTCCGAAAAGGCGCTGGCGCTCGCCATGTCTCACCTGGCCAATCCGGCCTTGAAGGAACGCGCGGCGGCGAGCGCCGTGACGATCGCGGAACAGATCCTCGACGCCCAACCCGCCATCGTCGCCGACGCCATGCGGCAAGTCACCAAGGTCACCGAAGACCCGGAACTGGCCGCCCGCGCCAAACGTGCCATGGGCCGAGCCCGCCGCGCGGGGCAGTGAAGCCGCCACAGGGCCGCCTCGCCACGTGCGCCGGGCTCAGCGAACCGCGCGCATCCGCCATTCCCTACGAATCGAGCGGCGCGCGGAACCAGGCGCACGCGTGCGGGACAGCCGCTCCGCACCGGCTCCGCTCGCCGTGAGGCCTGTTGCCGGTGTTGAACATCCCACTCGGCTCGCTCCAGAAAATTGGCACCGGACTCACGTTTCACAAAGGCGAGCCGGCAGCGTCACCTGCCGAACGGCGCCGGCCGCCCGCCACCCCGCGGCTCACCTTTCCGCGGGCACGAGCATGCCGATGCGCCAGGAGAACTGGCCGTATTCCTTGCCGCTCTTGTGGTTCTCGAGCATGCCTTGGAAGACGAACTGCAAGCGGTCGGGGTCGATGGTCAGCGTCTGATCGTTGCTGGCGCGGACCAGTTCGCCGTGACTGATGTTGTCCGTCCAGGGTTCGACGCCGGGTGCCGGCCGGATGTTGGTCCAACCGGCAAATGGGTGCTCCGCGGTGTCCGCCAGCGGGCGCCAGGGACCGTCGAGCGAGTCGGCGAGGTAGGCCTTATAGAATCGCCGGCCATTCTCCTCGACGATCGTGAGATACTGATCGCGGCCCTTGATGCGGTACGTGTGACTCGCTTCGAAGATGCTGGCTCGCAGCGCCAGTTGGCAGTTGCCGAACCCGCGCGGGAAGTCCGCCAGAGCGGTGTGCAATCGCCACATTCTCCCATCGAGGCTGGTGAGAAAGAGGTAGGCGCGGTGTTCGTCGCAGATGATCCAGTAATCCAATCCGCCCACGGCGCGCGGATCGTTCGGTCCGCCGTCGAGCATCGGTTGGGCTCGCGTCCACGATGCGGGATCGTCGATTGACTCGGTCGTGGAATAGGCCACCCACATCATCTTCGCGCCGGGGACGCCCATCTGGTAGATCAGGTACCACTTCTTGTGCGGCGTGAAATAGAACACTTGCGGCGCGCAGTAATAGTCGCTGTCGCTGATCCGCGGGATTGTGCGTTTCGCCTTGTGAGCGTCGGCCCAATCATTGAACGAGCAGTATTCGATGGCGGACCGGCCAGGCAACTTGACGGTCATGAACACGTGCCACCGGCCTTCGTGAAAGACCAGTGTGGGGTCCTTCTGTGCGCGGCTCGGTTCCACCGTGCGATCCTCCGGACCAATCAACGGGGCACTGTACTCCCACCTGTCCGGCAGCCGGATGGCGGCGCGCTGGTTCTGAGCGTGCGATGGGTCCGGCGCGCAAACGAGGCAGGCCAAGTGGGCGGCGACGAACAACAACGATCGGGCCGGTGAATTGGCGAAACGTCGGAACGGCATGGCATGACCTCACGTCGGGCAGGGATGGGGCGTCGCCGCCGGTCTTGCCGGCGGCGTTCGCCATTGTAGCGGTATTCGCCAGAATTCCGCCAGCAGCGATACACGCCGGAATACGGCCCGTTTCGGGCCGCTCCCACAATCCGACGACCGCAACTAACGGCTCCATCGCCTAGGATTGCTCGGCAAGCAACGCACCACGGCGTTGCGTGCGCGGGTGTCTCGGCCGCTCGCTTCCGCCCGCCGCGCGGGTGTTAAGGCGTCGCGGAGGCGGGTTCGTGTTCACGTCGCGTTCCAGGGGCTCGTGAGCCGTTTCATCGTTTTGGCGGGTCGGCTTCGCGGACGACGGCGCCGTGTTCCTCGCTGGAAATCAGCAGGGCGAAGCGAGTCACGGCGTCGAGGTCATTCGTGCTTAGTGACGAGTAGTCGAACCGGCCTCGCAGATCTGTGTAACCGTCTTTATAGAACCGGATGCTCTCGTCGTTCATCCTGGCGTACACCTTGACGTAGACCTTGCCCAGCGGCTGGCGGGTCTGCTCATGAGTGACACGGACTTGTCCGTAGTTCTCGATCACTTCAACGGCGAGCGAATTGGCGTAGTAGGCCTGCGAACGCGTGATTCCCGCCCCGCTTATCTCGACGAGCACATTGCTGTTCTGGAGCGCCTCGGGGAGGTCCAGTTCCAGCGAGTTCTTTCCTGCCGGCAGGTCCACGTCCAAGGCGACGTTGGGGCGGATGGTCGAGAACTGGCCGGAATACTGTTGGACAAACGGGTTGCGGCTGAAGAGCAGTTCGATGTCCATCAGGTAGTAGTTGACGCGAACCTTCTCCAAGTTCGCATAATTGATCTTGATGACTCGCGCCTCGACCTTGAAGTCCAGGGCGGGTTCCGTGGCGGCCAGGCCAGTCTGCGATTGCTGGCGGTCTTCGGCGTTGACGATCACGTTGGTCTGGCCGCGGATCTCGTCCAGCTGCTGTTTGATTTCCGCGAACGCGTTGCGCCAATGATCCACGGGATAGTCGGCGTAACGGTCCGCGATCGGGCCCGCGAGGCCCGGGGCCGCGGTGAAGAAGTCGAGATATGCGGTGAAGTAGTCGTACTGCAGGCGTGTGGGCAGTTTATCGGGGTTCACGCGTTTGAAGAAGGAAGTCGCCTCTTCGACGCGGTCCTGCAACAGCATGTAGTACGTCACCTCCATGAGCTGTCCGTCGTCCAACTGGCGCTGGTAGCCGAGGTTTCTCAGCAGTTGCTGGTACTGCCGCAGGAGCCGGTCGTTGACGATCTGGCGTTGACGGCCGAGTCGGTGTGCGCGGGCGTTCACCAGCGGCCGGTACTCGAGATGTTCGTAGGTCTTGCGCGCGACGGGGTCGATGACCAGGAGCGGGCTTTGCAGTTGCGACCCGCATTTGGCGACGAAGCCGTTCGCGTGTTCCAAATAGACGCGGATGGCGTCGGGCACATTGTGCTTGATCGCATACGACCAGAGCGTGTGGTCGTACAGGTGCCGTTCGGCCAACAACTGAACCACCAACTGGAAGAACTCCTTATCCTGCATGCGGAAGGCGATCCTGGCCAACTCCACGCGCTGCAGGTTCTGCTCGCGAAGAAACGTCATTACCTCGTCATTCGTGCCGAACTGCGAGACGTACTCCCACGACTCGCGGTCGACCTGGCTGAGCTGTTCCACGGCGTTGAGCACGACGGGCGGGGCGAACGCCAGCAGCTGCTGGTTCTTCGCCACGTGCACAGGGTAATGAGGGAACTGGCCGGCGAACGGGAAGTAGAAGTGGTACTCGATCGTCGTCGTGTCGAACGGTTTGAGATCCGTGTGGATGCCGCGCGTGACGTGCCCATTGAGGGTGGGCACCGATCCGACGGGGATCTGCAGCAGCAGGTCCAGCTTTTGCGGGGAGGATGTCGGGTTGGTGACAACAACTTGACATCCGTAGACGGTCTGGACCAGGAACTCGTCAGTCACATACTTGTCCACTCGCTGGTTGTTGACGAACCGATGCCGATCGCCGTGCCGGAAGAAGTTCTGGCTGACCAGAATGGGCACGTCGGCGTTGACCAGTTCCGCCGGCTTGATCTGTTCGTGAAAGACGACCATCGGGTTGGCGGCGACGAGCGTCATTTCAGCGCCGTCGAACCGCGTCTTGGGCGGTTCGGCGCGGAGCGGCAGGTCCAGCACGCTCAGCACGAACATCATTTCGGTGAAGCTTCCCGACGCCTCCGGGAAACTGGTGGAGAGGAACGGCTGTTGCGGGTCGTGTGCCGCGAAGTCGCGCCAGAACGCGTTGACTTTCACCAAGTCGGCGTTTTGCTGGGCGATCGGCAGTTGGTAGTAGTTGTTCTCGGCCCACTCTTGGGTCTGATCCATGGTCAGGTAGAGCCGGCGGAGCGCGCGGCGGCGTTCCGTGCCGGCCACAGTAGCCCCTTTCCTGAGCGATTCCTTCTCGGCACGGTCCTCGCCCTCGGCGAGTTTCTCGGATTTGAGGTCCTTATCCCGCGGAGCGTCGTCCATCTTGGCCGGTGCGGGCGCCGCGTCGGCCACCGCGCCTGCCGGTCCATCGGGTGCCGCGGCCGCCGGCGGCCGCGGCGGTGCGGCGCCCGCGGTCCGCCCCGCCTCCGTCCGCGCGGCGGTGATTCCCAAGCGGTCGCCGGCATCCAGGGCGCTGCCCTTGACGGCCGTGTCGAACAGGAAATTGAAGCGATCGGTGTCCGGCGGCAAGAGATCGAAGCGATCGCCGACGAATCGCGCGGTCCGGACTTGCTCGCCCGCCACGCGCCGCGCCAGCAGGATCTGTTCCACCGCATTCAACTGCCCGTGGTTCCACGGCGCCAGGTACGGGGAAACGTCGTCGCCGACCAGCCAGTGGTCGAGAAACGTATTGTTTTTCTTGTTCTTCAGGTGCGGCAGCACGACCGACTCGAAGAACGCCGGGTCCTTCCGGAACAAGAAGAAGTTCAACTCGTGGCACGCGTACTTGGAGTACTTGGCGCGTTTCTCGGCTGCGTCCAGGCGATCCCAATTCAGGACGAAGCCGAACTCCACGAGCGTGGGATTGCTGCTGAGCGTGACAAGCAGGGCGTAGACGCGGGCGAGGGTGTCGTAGGTTTCGAACCGAGCTGTCGTGATGTCGGCCAGTTTGAATTCGGCGTTCTTAACCACCACGCTGATCTGTTTCTGTTGCGTGAAGTGGTTTTGGGGATCGAGGCCGCGTGCCAGCCGCAGGTCCACGAACTGGGTGTTGCCTTTCGGGAGGGCCAGCGCGCGGGACGTCGTGTCGTCGCGGTCGGCGGCCACGACCCACAAACGCTGGTAGGCGTCGAGATCGCCGCGGTCGATGGTGATGAGGCCGTTCTCGTCGGGTTTCAGGTTGACCATGACGGCTGAGCCGGCGGCCAGGAAGTCGAGATTGGCGAAGAACGTCCTTTCGGCCAGGGCCCGTCCGCCGCGTTCGGAGCTCGGTCGAGCACTGGGCGCAGCTTCCTCTTGGGCCTTGAATTCCGCGCCGCCTTCGGCCTCCTGCTGCCCCGTCTGCGTCTTGCGGACGGCCCACGGATTCAACAACAGGCTCGGGCGGGCCAGCATGTTGCCCGGGTACTTCGCGGCGTACCGGCGGTCGATAATGTACTGGTACTCGTCGCCCAGTTTCCTGCCGGTGGCATACAGCGATTCGTGCCGGCTCAGAACCGTCTCGAACGGTCCGCGATCGCGAACGGCGGAGAAATAGTCGTACGCGCGGTATTCCGGTTCGTAGCGCGTGCCGAACACGTGGACGCGCGCGAAGTCGTCGGCGTTTCTGAGCTGGATGTGGACCTTGTCGTCCTTCTCGAGAATGCTCGCGATCTGCAAGGCCGGGCCGCCGCGCAGTTCGAGCTGGCGGTGTTCGCCCAGGATGTGACCCTCGCGGGATTCCCCCGCGGCGATCTTCACGCGCACCTGCGTGGCCAGCCGTTTGAACGCCAGGCTGTAGTCCCCGCGCGGGAGGCCGGAGATCACGAGCATGCCGTCCGCGAGGCTCAGTGCCGCGAATCGGTCCGCGACGTACTGGTCGCGCGACAGCTCCAGCAATGAAAACTCGTCACGCGACGGGTTCACGCCCGTCCCCAGATACGGCAATTGAATCGACTCGCCCTCTCGGCCGTGCACGGTCGCGCAGTAGGAATGCGCGTCCCGGCTCAGCAACCAAGACCGGACCGTTTCCTGCGGCCCAATCGCCGACAGCTGCGCGACGCCATCGAGCGTGCCAAGCAGCAACTGGCCTTCGTCATTCGACTGCAGCACCACCTCCGCCGGATCGCGGAAGTCGCGGTGCTTGATCGTCAGACGAACGGCGCGATGAGCCCGCGGCTCGCCCGTCTTTCCCAACAACTCCAGCACGTACTGCCCGCCGACGTTCATTAAGTGCACGTCTTCGACCTTCTCGGTCTTGTCGATGCCGTTGAGCTGGAACGACTCGCCGGCGGACAGATCGAGCTTCTTGTTTTGGCTCAGGCTCTGGACCTTGGCGTGCAGCGAGAAGACAATCGTGCCGAGTCGCGGCGGGACCTGAAACGGGAAGACGGATTCGCGGTCTTCCAGCAGTTTGAAATCAGCGACGTCCTTCGTCGTCGCCACGCCGTCATGGTCGGTCGAGGTGATCACAAGCCGGACCTCTTCCAGCACGGAAAGCGTGATGGGCGTTCCGTTCAGATAGAGTCCCGGGCGCACGATCACGTTGGCCGTCTTGCCCGCCAACAGCGACTCGCGGTCCACGTAGATGCCGGCCACAAGTTGATAGTTCTCTGCTTCGTGGAAGAACTGCTCCAACGACGAGAACTCCCCGTGCGACAGGACAATCGGCACCAACCCGGGCCGCGTGCTGAACGGGACCGTAATCGTGGCCTCTTCGTCCGCCTCGTATTGGCGACCGGCCAGCCAGAGAGTCGCCTTACTGAGCTTCTCGTTACGATCGTCCAGAACCGTGAACTCGTGGCCGGCGGTGCCCGTGCGCGTCAGGCACCGCAACCGGCCCTTCCGAACGACGGCGCGACTGCTCTGGCCGTTGCCGATGAAATCGATCACGTAGACGCCGGGTTTGGCGAGTTCCGGGAACTCGAACTGCCGCGCAACTCGCCGCAACGGCGGCTCTTCGTAAGTGAACGTCTGCTCCCGGTTGGCCACCAGACCGTCGAGGTTGATGTCCGTGTTCACCTCGCGCAGGTTCTGGCGGTAGTAGTTCCCCGTGTTGACTTCGTAGACCTTGACGATCAACGTCGGGACGTTCTTGACGAACAGATCCAGCCGGACGAGTTCGTCGGCGGTGAAGGCGCGAGGGTTCGTGAACGCGAAGTCGAGGTCAACGCGCTGCTTCAGCGCTTGGTACAGTTCGGGGGGCAGTAGCGCCGACCACTGTTCGGCGTCACCCAGACCGTGGAGGATCTTGGTCTCCGCGAACGCGTGCTTCAAATACGTGTCGTCCAAATAGGGTTCGTACGGCTTGTACGTGGTCTCCGCCAAAAAGAAGTGCTGCAGGTAGCTGCGCACGAGCGGCTCGTCGTCACCGACCGGTGGCAACCGCGTGGCACTGCTGAAGTCGGCCCGCAGATCGACTGCGAAACGCTGCTGGTCGGCTTGTTCCAGGTACCTCGGGTTGACGTAGCCGGCCGACCGAGGCAGCTGGATGTAGGCCATGAAACGCGTCTTGTCGTACACGCCGGCGGCGCGGTCAAACACCAGCCGGTGATAGAGCACGTGGGCCTTCAACGAGTTGTAGGCGGGCGTCAGGCGTTCGGCGAATGCGCCCAGCCGCTCCAGGTACGCCTGCCGCGCGCGCTGATCACCCTGCACGTCGACGTCGTTGCTTGGGCCCAGCTTCGTCACGTAGGCCGTGAGGAACTGCGAGTGGTTCAGCAGGTCGGGCTTGAGACGCAGGCACTCCTCCAATTGATCGAGCAGCATCCGCTGGTGTATCGGCAGCGTCCCAAACCCGCCGCTCCCCTGCGTGTTCAGGTCGTCGACGACCAGCTGCGCCAACCCAGCGTGGTCCGGCCGGTCCAGTCGCGACAGGAGATGCCGACGAAGTTCCGGCGAAAGCTCCCGGGACACCAGCCAGTCCAGTGCCGAGTCCTCGAATCCGTCCAGATTCTGGTACCGCTTGAACGCCTCCCGCATGAGCGTCTCGCGACCGATGAGCGCCGCATCCATGGCGATCGGCAGGTCCGCCCGCGCACCTGGCTCCGCGCGTTGATGATCGAATCGCAGTTCCAGGACGCGTTGAAGATGCTCCAGCGACGGTTGCGAATCGACCGCGTACTTCAGCAGCGCCTGCCGGTTCTGGATCTCGTGAACCCGCTCGGTGTAGTTGTACCGCTTGATCCACGACTGCAGCATTTGATCCACACGGTCGAACTCGCCTTGGTTCTGATAGTGGAGGCAATGGTAGTAGTAGAAGTCCTCGGTGCCCGGAATCAGCTGCTTCAATACGGCGTCGCGGTCTCGCGCGAGCGAGAAATCCTCGACATAACCAATCTCGCCCGCATCGGTCGTCACAATCCCCACGGCCAACACACTCGCCACGATCAGTGCCATGCGTCTCATCGGATACTCCTTACGGCGGGCATCATCTGCCTGGTGCCATCGTGAACCTGAGGTATTCAAGATACAGTACGTCGCACCGCCCGACGCGGCGGTCGGGCCGCGTTGAGGCGTGGTCATTTGCCGTCGACTGTCGAGCAATCCGACGGCGCGCACCGCGACGCCCCGGGTCACCAGGGATGTCAGACGCGGCAGTCCAGAAAAAGTTCCCGCCCGCCGGCATCGACAGCCCTTCATCCTACCCCTGTCCCTCCCAGAAACTCTATCCGGGGGATGGATCAGCGGAAAGGCCACACGTCGACGAGACATTCGCGGCGGGTGCTGCCGATAACTCGCTCACAATACGGGTTCTGCCAAGGCGAGCGTGGTGCGGTTGGGACTTCTTCAATACCCATGCTTTCGACACGCTTGGTGAAGGAGTCCCCGTAGATGCCGTCGCGACCGCGAATGAGATAACGAGGTGCTCCCTTGCACGGGAAGGCGGCGACTGCCAATGAATACGAGATGATCACGACGGACAGGTGTCGCGGAGGCGTTCGGCCGCTTCTTTCCGACGAGTGTGTGACATAATATTGCCATCTTCGGGCGGTATTTGCACGGGGCGCGCGGACGAAGAGCGTCGCGGCGTCTCTGGTCGTTTAACCGCGACCCGGAGGAGTTCGCTGGCGAGGGTGTTGATTCCAGCGGACGGCCGTTCAGCGAACTCCGGCGGCGAGCGCGCGCGGCGGACGAGCCCGCCCGACGCTCCCGCGTCGATAGCCGCACGCGAGCGTTGCTCCTCGTCGCCATCGCGTGAGCCGTTATCGTGAGACCATGGTGCATGGCTTTCACGTCATCTTTGGGGCGTACGGGCCACGGCCACCAGACGCGGTCCCCTCTCCACCGACTTCACGTCGGTGGGAACACGACTGACCAGCTACCAGCGACAGCTACCGCTCCCCCCCCTCTCCACCGACTTCACGTCGGTGGGAACACGACTGACCAGCTACCAGCGACAGCTACCGCTCCCCCCCTCTCCACCGACTTCACGTCGGTGGGAACACGACTGACTGGTAGCCTATCAGTCGTGGAACCACCGACGTGAAGTCGGTGGCGCAAGGAGCGCGTCGGGTGGGCGTCGCTGGCAGCTGGTAGCCTATCAGTCGTGGAACCACCGACGTGAAGTCGGTGGAGCAAGGAGTGCGTCGGGTGGGCGTCGCTGGCAGCTGGTAGCCTATCAGTCGTGGAACC
>Ga0194113_10004762_pt1 | contig 17718 bp, 11 predicted proteins | sample TA2MahC200mmetaG_FD_146193 | JGI IMG/M metagenome (GOLD analysis project Ga0194113, IMG submission 146193) | Freshwater microbial communities from Lake Tanganyika, Tanzania - TA2015017 Mahale Deep Cast 200m | ecosystem: Environmental > Aquatic > Freshwater > Lake | place: Tanzania: Lake... | reverse complement strand
GGCGAGCTTCTGGCGCGAGCTGGCCGCGGTGGCAGAGGTGCAACAGGAAGCCATCAAGAAGTTCCTGCGCGGCTGATAACCGTGATACCATACCTTAACGATCCAGCAAGCCATCCAACTTACCGACGGAGCTAAGTAGTGATGAGACTTCTCTCCGGCAATGAAGCCGTGGCGCGCGGCGCGTGGGAAGCCGGCGTCGCCGTGGCTGCGGCCTATCCAGGCACCCCCAGCACCGAAATCCTCAAGAGTTCGCATGCTTCCCCAACGTCTACGCCGAATGGTCCGCCAATGAGAAGGTTGCGCTGGATGTCGCCATCGGCGCGGCCTGCCAAGTACAACATGGTTCCTGCCAACGCACGGCCGCGCCATGCGATCATCGAGGCGCGTCTGGCTGCGATTGCGGAGTTCGCCGAGACCTACTCCTACAACCGGGTCGAGGCGGGCGACAAGGCGTTAGGCATCATCACGGCCGGCGTGTCCTATCAATACGCCAGGGAGGTTTTCCCGACCGCCTCGATTCTGAAGTTGGGCATGACGTGGCCCTTGCCGCTCAGTCTGATCCGCCGATTCGCGGGGTCGGTGGACCGGCTGATCGTGGTCGAGGAGTTGGACCCGTTCATCGAGGAGGCCGTCAAGCTCATGGGGGTTCCCTGCGAGGGCAAGAGCATCTTCCCGATCACCGGCGAGCTGGATCCCCGCGTGGTGCGCGAGTGCGCGATCGGGGCTGGCCTGCTGCCCGCGACGGCGCGCATCCCGATCTACCAACACACCAATACAGAAGAACCAGAACTATGCAAAACACTCTCAACTTCCTCCTCGCCGGCGTGGGCGGGCAGGGGACGATTCTGGCCAGCGACGTGTTGGCGAATGCAGGGCAGGCCGCCGGCTACCAGGTCAAGCAGGCCGAGGTGCACGGCATGTCGCAGCGCGGCGGCAGTGTGACGAGCTTCGTGCGTTGGGGGCATGTGGTTCACTCACCGCTGATCGGCGCGGGCGAGGTAGATGTCTATCTGGCGTTCGAGAAGGCCGAAGCGTTGCGCCATCTGGACCAACTGCGCCGCGGCGCGTTGGCGCTGATCAACTTGCAGGCGATTCCGCCCCTTGCCGTCATCACCGGCGACCAAACCTACCCTGACGACGAACGGCTGCGCGCGGCGCTCAGCCAGGCGACCGACAGGGCCAGCTGCGTTGACGCGGCGGCCATCGCGTCGCGGCTGGGCAACGTGCGCGCGGCCAATGTCGTCTTGCTTGGCGTGCTCTCCATGCTCATGGAACACGCAGGCATCGCGCAGCCAGAACTCACGCTGCAGGTCTGGCTGCAGGCGATCGCGGGCCGTGTGCCGGCGAGCTATCTGGAGCTGAATCGCCATGCGTTCGTGGCCGGACGGGAGGCGGTGTAGATAAGGAGACCCTAAAGGTCTTCGAGACCTTTAGGGTCTGGGACGCTAGCTTGACACATCGAAGGACTGTGCTATACTCCCGATAAAGAGACCCTGAAAGTCTTGAAGACCTTTAGGGTCTGGGACTTCGAGATAACGCCATGACAGTCATTCCGTGCGCTCTTGGTTTGGAGATGATGGCGATGGCAATGCGCAGCGCGCTGCGCCTGCCTTCGCTTGTGCTGCCTGCCGCCTGAGAAGCGGATGAGATCATCGGTCGAGAGGGCCGCCCGTGCGAGGGGCGGCCCTTTTTTGTTTGACCGGACTGTCATGCCGCAAGGAGGAGAAGACCAATGGACGCCAAATGTAACCCCTACTTCATTTCGACCGCGATTCCCTATGTGAACGGCCGTCCCCACATCGGCCATGCGATGGAGCTGGCGCTGACCGATGCCCTCGCGCGCAGCCATCGCCTGTGGGGCGATGATGTCTGGTTCCAGACGGGCGCCGATGAGAACAGCTTGAAGAACGTGCTGGCCGCCGAGCGTGAGGGCATCGCGGTGCGCGATCTGGTGAATCGCAATTCCGGCGAGTTCCAGACCCTGGCCGACCGGCTGGACAGCTCGTACGATGGCTTCCTGCGCACCAGCGTCGAGCCGCGCCACGCCGCCGGGGTGACGCGGCTCTGGCGGGCGTGCGCCCAGAACGGCGACATCTACAAGAGCGGCTATCGCGGCCTCTACTGCGTGGGCTGCGAGCAGTTCTACACAGAAGGCGAACTGGCGGATGGGCTGTGCCCCGAGCACCTGTCCCCGCCAGAAGTGGTCGAGGAGGAGAACCACTTCTTCCGCCTCTCGCGTTACGCAGATCAGCTCCATGAACTGATCGTCAATGATCGGCTGTGCATCGAGCCGCTGAGCCGCAAGAACGAGACGCTCCGCTTCATCGCTGGCGGGCTGCACGATCTCAGCATCTCACGGTCGCAGGCGCGCGCTCACGGCTGGGGCATCCCCACGCCGGACGATCCCGGCCAGGTGATCTACGTGTGGTTCGATGCGCTCGCAAACTACATCACCGCGCTCGACTATGCGGAGGATGGGCCGCGTTATCGGCGTTTCTGGCAGGAGAACCCGCGACGGGTGCACGTGGTCGGCAAGGGCATCCTCCGCTTCCATGCGGTCTACTGGCCCGCGTTTCTGCTCTCGGCCGGCCTGCCGCTGCCCACGACGATCCTGGTGCACGGCTATCTGACGGTCGAGGGGCAGAAGATCAGCAAATCGTTGGGCAACACGGTGGATCCCAGCGAGCTGGTGCAGACCTACGGCGCAGACGCCGTGCGCTACTACCTGCTCCGGCACACCTCGGTGGCCGAGGACAGCGACTTTGGCCGCAACCGCCTGGTTCATGCCTACAACTCGGAGCTGGCCGACCAACTCGGCAACCTGCTCAACCGCACGGTCGCCATGGCGGATCGCTATTGCGATGGCGCCATACCTGCGCCGGCCGAGCCGACCGCCGCGGATCGCGGTCTGGCCAGCCTGGCCGATGGGCTGGGGGCGCGGGTGCGAGAGGCGATGGAACGCTTCGCGCCGGCCGAGGCGCTGGCCGCCATCTGGGAGGTGATCGCCGCGGCCAACAAGTACGTCGTAGAGGTTGCGCCGTGGACGCTCGCCAGGGCGCGCGATGCAGGGGATCAGGCGGCCGGCGAGCGGCTGGCGACGACCCTGTATCACCTGATCGAGACCTTGCGGCTGGTCGCGGTCTTCTGCCAGCCGTTCATGCCCCAGGCTGCGGCGCGGCTGGCCGCGCAATTGGGGCTGGACACAAACGCATCGGGACAGTCGCGGCGGTGGGGCGGCTGCCGGCCTGGCGCGCGCGTTGCGCCGGGACCGGCGCTCTTTCCCAAGGGGTGAGGGGCGAGCGCGTCTCGATTCAACTACCATCGCGTCCGGTTGTGTGCTATAGTAATGGCGTCGCCCCAAGCCGCGGTTGCTGACCGTCTCGCTGCGCCAGGATCAGCGCCGCCAACCCACGATTCCTTGCTCGGAGGAGTTCTGCGATGCTTACCCAGAAGACATTCCACTTGCGTTGGTTGACTGTGCTCATTGCGCTGAGCGTGGTCCTGGCGGCGCTGACGCCGCTCGCGGCAGCGGGGGCCGCCAGCCCAGTCTTGGATGGCCCGTGGCCGCCGGAGCGCCGCGGCGATGACCGCCTGGATGGCTTCGTACCTGCTGCGCCCGCGCTCGCCTTTGTCCACGCGGGGACGCACATCCCGGCCGACACGACAGCAGGCAATTGCGCCACCGGCACGCCCTATGGCGTCTATGTCACCGCCAGCGGTCTGACCCCAGCGTCTTCCTACATCGTCAAGGTCTATCACTACACGTCGGCCAACTCCAACAACCGCGGCTGCATGTGGAACTGGCAGACCAACGCCTGGGTGGTGATTGACAACACCTACACCGGTCTGCCGACCATCAGCGGCGTCGCCGATTGGGCGGGCTGGGTCTTCGTCAAGGCGGTCGGCGCGGACGCGGGCGCGGTCGTCAACCTGCGCTTTCGGCTGCGCGAGGGCAGCAGCAACTACACGGCCGCCAACCGCACGCCTACCGCGCTGAACATGGCGACCGGCGGCGGCTGGATCGCGGGCCATGCCTACGACACAGGGGGCAGTCTGCTGAGCGGCGGGCCGGTCATCGTGCGCGATGCCGGCAGCAACATCGTCGGCATCTACGCCAGCGAAGACAACGGCGTCTCGGATGGCTACAGCGCGGCCGACGCCGGCTACTACAAGGTCGCTGCGCCAGTCGGGTCCGGCTATTCGGCCGAAGTCTGGAACGCAAGCAACGTTCTCGTCGGCGTCCCCACCACCGGCATCGCAGTGACCGCGGCTGCGACGACCTCCGATATAGACATCAACAAACCACAGGCCGATCTGGCCCTCGCTAAGACCGGCCCGCCGGCGGCCGCCGCCGGCGAGACGATCACCTACACGATCAGCCTCTCCAACACCGGCAACATCGCGGCGACCGAGACGATAGTCACCGATACTTTGCCGGCGGGGACGACCTTCGCTGGCTATGCGACGACCCTGCCGCACGCCTTTGCTCAGCCAGCAGCCGACACGCTGGTCTGGGACTTCGGCGCACTGTCTGGGGGCGCCAGTGCGACCATCACCGTGGAGGTCGTGCTTTCGCCTACCCTGCCGCTCGGCGCCTTGCTGACCAACGAAGTCGAGGCCTCGACGACGGCCACCGAGACCGTCACGGCGAACAACACTGCGCAGGTCGTCACGCAGGTCGGCGCGCCCGACCTGGGCATCGTGAAGAAGGGGCCGGCGCTTGTGAACGCCGGCGACACGGTGACCTTCACGATCAGCTACAGCAACAGCGGTACGCTGGCCGCGACAGGCGTGGTCCTGACCGATCGGCTTCCATCGGGGATGAGCTACGTGGCCGATTCGAGCGGGGGCAACCACGTGGACGGACTGATCGCCTGGGACATCGGCGGGCTGGCTGTCGGCGCACAAGGCACGGTCGTCGTGACCGCCACTGCGGAGATCGCCGGCCAGTACACCAACACAGCCCAAATCCGCTGCAGCCAGACCGACACGAATGCCGCCAACGACCGTGCCGACCTGCCAGTGACGATCAGCGGCGCGGAACTGTACGTGACCAAGGCCGGCCCTGCTCTGCTGATGGCCGGCGAGGTGGCCACCTACACGATCGCTTTCGGCAACACCGGCGACCAACCGGCCGATCTCACCCTCAGCGATCTCTTCCCCCCTGGCTTCACCCCAGCCGACATCGCCACGGACACCAGCGGCCTGACGTTCACCGATACCGCGACCTCGCGCACCTGGACCGCGACCGGTGTGGCTGGCGGGAGCAGCCTCTCGTTCACGTTGGCGTTCACGACGCCATCGTCCCTCGCGGACGGACTGACCCTGACCAACACGGTCACCTTGACGACGACGGCGGCAGGCAACGATCCTGCCACCGATCAGGCGCACGCGCCTGCGCCGACTGGCATCCGCATCCACGCGATTCAGGGCGCAGCGCACATCTCGCCCAAGAATGGGCAGATGGTCTACAACGTGCCCGGCATCGTCACCGTGCGGCGATCGAACGGCTTCTACATGCAGGACACGGTCGTGGACGCGGACGATGCCACCTCGGAAGCTATCTTCGTCTATACGGTTGGAGCGCCGACGGTCAACACCGGCGACGCCGTGTTGGTCAACGCCGCGGTGAGCGAGTACCGCCCAGGCGGCGCCGGGTCGGGAAACCTGACCACAACTGAACTCGTGTCTCCTGCGGTGACGAAGCTGTCCAGCGGCAACCAACTGCCCGCGGCGACGATCATCGGCCTCGGCGGCCGCCAGCCGCCGACCATGGTGATCGAGGACGACGCAACAGGCGATGTGGAAACCAGCGGCGTCTTCGATCCGGCCAACGACGGCATAGACTTCTACGAAAGCCTGGAAGCCATGCTCATGCAGGTCAATGACGCGGTCGCTGTCGGCCCGACGAATAACTATGGCGAAATCCCCGTGCTGGCGGACAATGGCGCCAATGCAGGCATCCGCACCCCGCGCGGCGGCGTCGTGATTCGATCCAGCGACTACAACCCAGAGCGGATCATCCTCGACGATACGATCGTCGCTGGCGCGCCGCAGATGCGCGTCGCCGATCGCTTTGCGGCGCCTGTAGTCGGCGTGATGGATTACAGCTTCGGCAACTTCAAGCTGAACGTCGCCTCGTCGTGGCCTGCGGTGATCTCCGGCGGCCTGAGCCAGGAGACTGCGTCCACGAGCAGCGCGGCCGAGTTGAGCGCAGCGACCTTCAACGTGGAGAACCTGGCCGGCGCCTCGGTCGCCAGCAAGTTCGCCGCATTGGCGACCCAGATCGTCGCCAACCTCAAGTCGCCGGACATCCTCGGTGTGCAGGAGATTCAGGACAACAACGGCGCCACCGATAGCGGCGTGGTGGACGCCAGCCTGACCTGGAACGCACTGATCGCGGCGATCCAGGCGGCCGGCGGCCCGCTCTATAGCTATCGCCAGATTGACCCGGTGAATAACCAGGATGGCGGCGCGCCCGGCGCCAATATCCGCGTTGGCTTCCTGTTCCGGCCCGACCGCGTGAGCTTTGTGGACCGGCCTGGCGGCGCGGCGACCATCGGTACGGCCGTAGTGAACACGCCGGCCGGCCCCCAGCTTCTCTACAGCCCCGGCCGGCTCGATCCCACCAACGCCGCGTTCAGCGATAGCCGTAAGCCCCTGGCCGGCGAGTTCACCTTCGGCAACCAGAGATTGTTCGTCGTCGCCAACCACCTGAACTCCAAAGGCGGCGATACGCCGCTGTTCGGCAACGTTCAGCCGCCGGTGTTGTCTTCAGAGGCGCAGCGCCTGCAGCAGGCGCAGGTAATCCGCAGCTTTGTGCAGAGCCTCCTGGCGGCCGACTCGAATGCGAATGTGATCGTGCTCGGCGATCTGAACGACTTCGAGTTCTCGCCGCCAATCACGACGCTCAAGGCCGGCATTCTGACCAATCTGATCGAGCTGTTGCCGCAGGAAGAACGTTACACCTATCTGTACGACGGCAACTCGCAGACGCTCGATCACATCCTGGCAAGCGCCAATCTGCTGAACACCACCACCGTGTCGGCCGATGTCGTGCACCTCAACGCCGAGCTGCCTGGCGCCCCCCGCCCCACCGATCACGATCCGGTGTTGGCCCGCTTCGGCTTCCGCAGGCTCGCGCAGATCAGCGGGAACGGACAGAGCGGCTTTGTCGGCGGCAGCTTGCTACAGCCATTTGTGGCGCGCGTCGTGGACAAGGACGGCGTTCCCGCGGCAGGCGTGGCCACCATCTGGCGCGTGACCGGCGCGCCGGCCGGGGCCACGGGCCATGGACTGTTGTGGCGCGCTGAGAAGCCTACGGATGCCGCCGGCCTCACCGCGAATCTGTTGGCCCTGGGCAATCTGCCGGGGGTCTACACGGTGGAAGTGACCGCGCCAGGCGCGCTCGGCTCGCCAGTTGTCTTCACCGCCACAGCCCAGACAGCCGCATGTCAGCAGGCAATTATCACCGACGGCGGCGACGATGCGGCCGGCCGCGTGCTCCGCGGGGCAACGCTGCCGCTCGGCGGCGATATCGTCGGGCTGCGCTTCGTGCGCTGGAACATCCCGCAGGGCAGCCTGATCACATCCGCTCGCCTGACGGTTTGGGCGGCCGCCAGCGATAGCGTGGTTTCGGCTGTCAAGATCGCGGGCGAAGCCGCCGACAACGCGGCGGACTTCTACTGGCCGAACCCCGCGCCCGGCAGCCGGTCCACGACCTCTGCTATGGTAAGCTGGGCTTACGACGAACCGTGGATCGCTGGTCGTTTCTATACCTCGGCCGATCTCGCGGCAATCATCCAGGAGATCGTCCGACGACCCGGTTGGATGCCGCTGAACGCGCTGGCGCTGTTGCTAGATGGCGACAACGCGGGCCGGCAGATCGTCGCCTGGGATGCGAATCCCGGCGATCTGACGCGCGTCGCACGGCTGGAGGTTTGCTTCACTGCGCCGCTGGCTATCACGCCGTCGCCCACGCCCACCGAGACCCGCACGCCAACCGCGACGCCAACCGCGACTCCGACGCCGACAACGACCCCGACAGCGACCCCCACTGCGACCGCGACGCCCACCGCGACCCCCACCGCGACCGCAACCCAGACCGCGACTCCGACAGCGAGTGCGACAGCCTCCCCGACGCCAACGGGAACGCCAACGTCTACTGCGACGCCCACGCCGACGGCCACCTCTGACCTCGGCATCGTGCGGGGGCGGATATACGAAGACCAGAACCGCAACGGCGCAGCCGACGAAGGCGAGCCCGGCATCGGGAACACCGAGATGAGTCTGGAGCCGGCGGGCGCGCTGGCGGGCCGGCGGACGACCTGGACCGACGCGGCCGGCGTCTTCGTCTTCGACGCGGTCGCGGCCGGGCGCTATCTGCTGAGTATGACCCTGCCGGCCGGCTACCTGGCGCTCGGCCCGACGCAGCAGATAGTAGATGTGGCGGGCGATGTCACACTCCAGACCGATTTCGGGCTGCGTGTCGCGCCGCCGCGCCACTACCTGCCGCTGCTCTGGAGATGAATTTGCTTGACAAGCTATGCGAACAAATCCAAGTCAAACGAGGCTATTGGACTTCGCGTGGGATCACTTCGTCGCAACGCACCCGCGCGGCCACCTTCTGCAGACGAGCGGCTGGGCGCGGCTGAAGGCCGCGTTCGGCTGGCGCGCGGCGCGGGCGACGCTGTGGGATGATCGACGCGCTGGTCACGCGCGGCCGGCAGACGCCGCGTTGCTCGCGGGCGCCAGCCTGCTCTTTCGGCGGCTGCCGTGGGGCCAGACGTTTGCATATGCACCCAAAGGCCCGCTGGTGAATTGGGAGGATGCCGGCCAGGTACGCGGCCTGCTGGCCGAGGCGACGGCCGTTTGTCGCAGGCATTGGGCCGCGGTGCTGGTGATCGAGCCGGAGCTCCTGGCTGCAGACGAGCAGCAGGCGCGGCTGGCGAGTTATGGCTTGCGCCCCAGCCCGCGGCGCATCCAGCCGCTCAGTACCATCCACGTGGATTTGACCGCGGATGAAGCGACGCTCCTGGCGCGCATGAAGCAGAAATGGCGCTACAACATCCGCCTTGCCGAGCGCAAGGGGGTGACGGTACGCGAGGGGACCCCCGCCGACCTGCCTGCCATCCAACAGTTGATGGAGGTCACGGGCCGCCGCGATCAGTTCGGCGTGCACAATCTGGCCTATCATACAGAGGCGACTGCGATCTTCCAGCCGGCCGGCCTGATGACCTGGCTGATCGCTGAACACGCGGAGACGATGCTGGCCGCGATCGCTGTCTTCGCTCTGGGCCCCACCGCGTGGTACATGTGGGGCGCGTCGAGCGATGATGGGCGTCACCTGATGCCCAACCACGCCCTGCAGTGGGCCGCGATGCGGTGGGCGAGGCTACGCGGCTGCACAACCTACGACCTGTGGGGCATCCCGGACGAAGCGGCGACAGACGCCGCCGCCGAGAGCGATGGGTTGGATCACGCCGACCGGACGGCCGGCTTGTGGGGCGTCTATCGCTTCAAGCAGGGCTTCGGCGGCCGGGCCACGCGCTATACTGGCGCCTGGGAGCTGCTGATCTCGCGGCCGGGCTACTGGCTCTACCGGCTGGGGCTACGCGTCAGGCAAGGCGGAGGACAGAGCGCATCTGAGGATGCGCGCCTCGCTGTTTGACAGCCTCTGGCATCTATGCTAAACTCTCGCCTGCAAAAGATGAGGGGGAGCCGCTCAGGTCCCTCGTCAGAAGCATATCCAGCGTTCGGAGCATCCTTCGTGGCTTTCAGCCTACGATTTCCTCGTCGTCGTCCCTACCGAACGGGTTAGCACCCGGTCGAGGGGCCGCGCGCGAGCCGAACGTCTACGACAGATCGAGGCGAACCAGCACCCAACCCCGGGTGCTGGTTTTGTTTTGAGGAGAGACTACATGATCAAGATCGGCATCTTTGGCGCGACAGGTTATACAGGCCTGGAGCTTCTGAAGATCCTCCAGCGCCATCCCGCGGCGCACGTCGCCTGGTTGACTTCGGAAAGCTCGGCCGGGCAGGCGTTCGGCGATGTCTTCACGGTGTCGCCGGCCATCGGCCGCCTGCCCCTGATCGCCTCGGCGGAAGCGGATTTGGGCAGCGTGGATCTCGTCTTTTGCTGTCTGCCGCACGCGGTCTCGCTGGAATGGGTGGCGAAAGCGCGCGCGGCTGGGCCGCGGGTCATTGATCTCAGCGCCGACTATCGTCTGAAGGACCCGGCGGTCTATGAGAAGTGGTATGGACACGCGCACACCCAGCGCGAGCTGCTGGCCCAGGCGGTCTATGGCCTGCCAGAGCTGCATCGCGCCGCGATCAAAACCGCGGACCTGGTCGCCAACCCCGGCTGCTACCCCACGAGCGTGATCCTGGGGCTGGCGCCGCTGGCCAAAGCTGGTTGGCTTCGCGGCGTGATCATCGCCGATAGCAAGTCCGGCATCTCCGGTGCAGGCCGTTCGCTTTCCCTCAAAACCCATTTCGTCGAGGCCAACGAGAACCTGTCGCCCTACAGCATCGGCCGCTCGCATCGGCATCTGCCGGAGATGGAGCAGGAGATTGGTAACTTGGTAATGGGTAGATTGGTAGATTGGGGCGCGGGTAACTTGGGTGTGGGGCCTTCCCACCAACCTACCAATCTACCAACCTACCAATCTACCAACCCACCAACCTACCAGCTCATCTTCTCGCCGCACCTGACGCCGATCAGCCGGGGGATGCTATCCACGATCTATGTGACGCTGCCAGAGGATGTGAGTGAGGCGCAAGCGCGGGAGCAATATGCGCAGATGTACGCCGGCGAGCCGCTGGTCTATCTGCTCAAGCCGGGCCAGGCCGCGACCATGGGCCACACGACGAACACCAACTGCTGCGCCATCGGCCTGACTTTCGTGCCTGCGACCCGCACGCTGATCGTCACTTCTAGCATGGATAACCTGGGGAAAGGCGCATCCGGCCAGGCGGTGCAGAACATGAACCTGATGTTTGGCCTGGCGGAGACGACAGGGTTGATGTGAGGAGTCAGACGTCAGGCGTCAGGCGTCCTGCACTATCACGTTTCACGTTTGATGTTTCTCGCTTCACGTTTCACGCCCAGGAGCTCGCACATGCACACCACAGACAAACCCATCCTCGTCCTCAAGATCGGCGGCAACCAGGTCGAGGACGAAGCGTTCCTGCACGGCTTCGTGACCGCGGTCAAGGGGCTGTTGGCCGAGTATGCCGTGGTGATCGTCCACGGCGGCGGCAAGGAAATCACCGATTTGCATAGCCAGCTCGGCGTGGGCTTCGAGACGGTGGAGGGGCTGCGCGCCACCAGCCCGGAGAGTATGAGGCTGGTCGAGATGGTGCTGAACGGCACGGTGAACACCCGGCTGCTGCGCTGGCTGGCGGGCGGTCGCGTGGATGCCATCGGGCTGAGCGGGGTGGATATGGGCCTGGTGCGCACCACGCCGATGACCGTCAACGGCCGGAGCCTGGGCCGCGTCGGCCAGGTGACCGCGGTCAACGGCGAGGCGCTGCTGCAACTGCTCGACCTGGACCTGACCCCGGTCATTTCGCCCGTCTCATTGGGCGAGGATGGGCTGGTCTACAACGTCAACGCCGACCACGTGGCCGCAGGGGTGGCGCGGGCGGTCGAAGCGAGCAAGCTCATCTTCGTCAGCAACGTGCCGGGGGTGCAGGTGGCTGGCCGCACCGTGCGCGCCCTCACCCTCGGCCAGATCGAGAGGCTGATCGCTGACAGCCACATCACCGGCGGCATGATCCCCAAAGTGCGCTCGGCTACCGAGGCGGTCGAGCGCGGCGTCTTCCAGGCTGTGATCACGGACCTGGCGGGGCTGGCGCGTGGAGAAGGGACCGCGGTGATTCGAGAGGGGAGTTAACTCATGTCAACCGACACACGAAACCTGACAAACGACATCATTGACCGCGAACAACACTACGTCGCCGGCACCTATGCCCGCGCGCCGTTCGTGCTTGACCACGGTCAGGGCTGCTGGGTGTACGACACAGATGGCAATGCCTATCTCGATTGCGCGGCCGGCATTGCGGTCAACGCATTGGGGCACGCCCACCCCGACCTGGTAGCGGCGCTGACCCAACAGGCGGGCAAGCTGTGGCACGTGTCGAACCTGTTCCATTCGGCGCCGCACGCCCGACTGGCGCAGAAGCTGTGCGAGACCAGCTTCGCCGACCGGGTCTTCTTCTGCAACTCGGGCGCGGAGGCCAATGAAGGGGCGTTCAAGTTCGCGCGCAAGTGGGCGCACGATCATTTCGGCCCTGACAAGACGGCCATCGTTGCGTTCACCGACGCGTTCCACGGCCGCACCTTCGCCGCGCTGGCCGCAACCCCGCGCGAGAAGTACCAGGCGCCGTTTCGCCCGCTGGTGCCCGGCGTGCGCGTCGCGGCGTTCAACGATTTCGATGCCGCGGCCGCGGTCATCGGCGATGACGTCTGCGCGGTGATCGTGGAGCCGGTCCAGGGCGAGGGCGGCGTGAATCCGGCTGCGCCGGAATTCCTGGCCGGCCTGCGCGCCCTGTGCGACCGCCACAACGCCCTGCTGATCTTCGACGAGGTGCAGTGCGGTCTGGGTCGCACGGGCACGTTATGGGCGTACCAGGGCTTTGGCGTCACGCCCGATATCCTGACCTCCGCCAAGCCACTTGCCGGTGGCCTGCCGATGGGCGCCATCCTGATGTCGCAGCGCGTGGCCGATGTGATGCACGTCGGCGAGCACGGCAGCACCTTCGCGGCAGGACCGCTGGTCTCAGCCGTCGCCGAGGTGCTGGTGACGCGCGTCTCCGATCCGGTCTTTCTGGCCGACGTGAAAGCCAAAGGCGAGTACCTGAAGGAACGCCTGGAGGAGATCAATTCGCCGCACATCACGGCCGTGCGCGGGAAGGGGCTGATGCTCGGTGTGGATGTGGACACGCCGGCCGCCCAGGTGATCGCGGCGAGCCATCGCCGCGGCCTGCTGATCATCCCTGCGGGCGCCAACACCTTGCGCATCGTGCCGCCTTTGATCATCACGCGGCCAGAGATTGACTTGCTGATCGAACGACTCAGCGCGGTGTTCGCTGATCTGTAGGCGCAGGGAAACAGGATCATCGAGACACGCAGAGGAAGCGCTCAACGAGGTTGCATGGAGATCACGATCCGCCCAGCCGGCGAGGCCGATGTCGAAGGGATTCTGGCCATCGTCAACGCCTACGCTGCGCAGAACTTGATGTTGCCGCGCACGGCCGAGCAGATTCGCGCTGCGCTGAAGGACTTCCTCGTCGCAGAACACGAGGGCCGCGTGGTCGGCTGCGGCTCCAACGTGCCGCTCAATGCTGAGCTGACCGAGCTGCGTTCGCTGGCCGTCTTGCCTGAATATCGCAGCACTGGACTGGGCCGGCGGCTTGTGGAGATGCTGGTAGCCAAGGCGCGCGCGGACCGTTTCGAGCAGATCTGTGCCTTGACGCTCGTGGAGAGTTTCTTCACCCGGATGGGATTCGTCACGGTGGACCGCTGGGCCATTCCGCCGAAGATCTGGCATGAGTGCATCTATTGTCCCAAGTTCGACGCCTGCGATGAGATCGCGATGCTAATGAATTTGACCGAGCCGCAGCTCGTTCCCAGGCCCATCGCGCCCGAAGTCAGCCTGGAGTTATGGCAGGGGTTGTATCCTCTCAGTAATCCGGGGAAACGGCGGTCACAGACCGCCTATGAGCCTGCTTTCAGGGGGTCTGCGACCCCCGTCGGCCCCCACTTATTGAAAAGATACCAGGGGTTGAGATTAGCATTGGTAGCTGGGTAGATTGGTGGAATGATACATTGGTGACTTGGTATATTGGTACATTGGTAACTTGGTAACTTGGTAGGACCAATCTACCAGTCACCAACATACCAATCTACCAACATGCCAATCTACCGATCCGCCGACTGAAAGGAACTGACCATGCCCACAACTGTCCGTCTCGCCCTGGTCGGCCTCGGCAACGTGGGCCGGGCGTTCCTGGACTTGATGGTGAGCAAAGCGCGGGTTTTGGCCGAATGCCACGACCTGGAGCTGGCGCTCACCGGCGCGGCCGATTCGTTGGGCGCGGTGATGGCCGAGGCTGGCATTGATCCGCTCGCCCTGCGCAATCACAAGGAACGGGGCGGGAACGCGGGCAACTTCCCGGGCGGCGCGGCGGGGATGCGCGCCGCGAAGCTGGTCGCGCAGGTCTCGGCCGATCTGTTGCTTGAGGCCTCGACCGTCAATCTGCAAACAGGTCAGCCTGGCCTCGACTGCGTGCGCGCGGCCATCCGACGGGGGATGGCTGTGGTGCTGGCGAACAAAGGGCCGCTGGTGCACGCGTTCGGCGAGCTTACTGCCGCGGCCCAGGCGCAGGGCGTCGGCCTGGCCTACAGCGCGACCGTCTGCGGCGCGCTGCCGGTAGTGAACATCGGCCAGCGTGACCTGGCAGCCTGCGATGTGCGCTCACTAGCCGGCATTTTCAACTCAACCAGCAACTCGATTCTGGCCGCGATGGGGCGTGGGGAGAGCTACGAAGCGGCATTGCGCCAGGCGCAGCTCGACGGCATTGCTGAGGCCGACCCCGGTCTGGATGTGGAAGGGTGGGATACGGCCAACAAGCTGGTCATCATCGCCAACAGCATCCTGCGCCAGCCGGCCGCCCTGTCTGATGTGCAGCCCGTCATCGGCATCACCGGCATCACCGCCGAGCAGATGCGAGCGGCCGCGGCGCAGGGGCAGGTCATCAAGCTGGTGGCGCGAGCCGAGCAGGTTGGAGGCGACCCAGCCCCAAAGGGTCTCCGAGACCCTTCGGGGCTGGCACGTTATCGGCTCTCGGTACGACCCGAGTGGCTGCCCGCCGGCGAATTCCTGGCCAGCGTCAACGGCTGGGAGATGGGCATCGTCTTCGACACCGATATCATGGGCCTGCAGCAGTTCAAAGTGGACGAACGCGGCCCAACGCCGACCGCAGCGGCCATGCTGCGGGATGTGATCAGGTTAGGAAACAAGTAGCAAGGAAACAAGGAGATTTCCCTCCTTGTCTACCTGTCTCCTTATTTCCTTGTCTACCCCCATTCACCAAGGAGTCTCTCATGTCACCCAAGAAATCCGTTAACAAAGCCGTCCTCGCCTACTCGGGCGGGCTGGACACCTCGTGCATTGTGCCGTGGCTGGTCGAGAACTACGGCTGCGAGGTGGTCTGCTTTTGCGCCAATCTCGGCCAGGAAGAAGAGCTATCCGGGCTGGAGGCAAAGGCGTTGGCCTCTGGCGCCAGCAAACTCTATCTGGAGGATTTGCGCGAAGAGTTCATCACCAACTACATCTACCCTACCCTGATGGCCGGCGCGATCTACGAGCGGGACTATCTGCTCGGCACCAGCTTCGCGCGGCCGCTCATCGCCAAACGGCTGGTCGAGATCGCCGAAATCGAGGGCGCGGATGCGGTCGCGCATGGCGCCACCGGCAAAGGCAATGACCAGGTACGCTTCGAGCTGACCGTCATGGCGCTGAATCCCAGGCTCAAGATCATCGCGCCGTGGCGTGAGTGGCACATCCGCAGCCGCGAAGACGCGCTCAAGTATGCAACCGAGCACAATGTGCCCGTGACGGCCACCCTCAAGTCCATCTACAGCCGTGACCGCAACATCTGGCATCTCAGCCACGAAGGAGGCGGCCTGGAGGATCCCTGGTACGAGCCGGATGAGGAGATGTTCCAGATCAGCGCCAGCGCGGAAGCTGCGCCCAACGATCCTGAGTATGTGGAGATTTACTTCGAACAGGGCGTACCCAAGCGCGTGAACGGCGTGGCCATGGGGCCGATCAGCGTGATCTCGACGTTGAACAAGCTCGGCGGCAAGCACGGCATCGGTCGCGTTGACTTGGTGGAGAATCGCCTGGTCGGCATGAAGTCACGCGGGGTCTACGAAACTCCCGGCGGCGCGCTTCTCTATCGCGGCCACGACGCGCTGGAGCAGATCTGCCTGGACAAGCAGACGCTGCAGTACAAGCAGATGATTGCGCTCAAGTACGCCGAGCTAACCTACAATGGCCAGTGGTTCACGCCGCTGCGCGATGCCCTGGACGCGTTCGTGGCTGTCACGCAGCGCCGGGTCACGGGCACAGCCCGCCTCAAGCTGTACAAGGGCAGTGTGACGATCGTCGGGCGCAAGTCGCCCTTCAGCCTCTATCGCGACGACTACGCCACTTTCGGCGAAGAGGATGTCTACAACCAGAAGGACGCCGAGGGCTTCATCAAGCTCTTTGGCCTGCCGATGAAGGTGGCCGCGCTGTTGGACATCGAAGGCACAGGCCGCAGCAAGTATCGCGAGCCGGACTACACGGTGTTCAAGCGGGACTGATGTGACGTGATGACAAGGTGACAGGGTGACAGGGTGACAAGGTGACAGGGTGACAAGGTGACAGGGTGACAGGGTGACAAGGTGACAGGGTGACAAGGTGACAAGGTGACAGGGTGACAGGGTGACAGGGTGACAAGGTGACAAGGTGACAGGGTGACAGGGTGACAAGGTGACAAGGTGACAGGGTGACAAGGTGACAGGGTGTTCCCCAGAACCTCCGCGTCCCCGCGTCTCCCCGTCCCCATGTCCCCGCGTCTCCGCGTCCTCGCGTCACCCTATCACGATAGGACTATGCTATGCCAACACAAACACCCCTGGGATTCCGTTTTGCCGGCGTCGCGGCGGGCATCAAGAAGACGGGCGCGGCCGACCTGGCGCTGATCGTCAGCGACCGGCCGTGCACTGCTGCCGCGGTGTTCACGCGTAACCGGTTTCCGGCTGCGGCGGTGCTGTATGATCGCGCTCTGGTGGCCGAAAACCCGGCCGGGCTGCGCGGCGTGGCAATCAATGCGGGCTGCGCCAACGCCTGTACCGGCGATCAAGGGTTGGCCGACGCCGCCAAGATGGCGCGCCTGGCCGAAGCGGCGCTGGGGCTGCCCCCGCGCTCGGTCGCGGTGATGTCCACCGGCGTCATCGGCCCGCGGCTGCCGATGGACAAGCTCGCCGCCGGCATCCATGCAGCCTCCGCCGCGCTCTCGGCCGCCGGCTGGGATGCGGCCTCCCGCGCCATCATGACCACCGACACCAGGCCAAAGGCGGCGTTCCGCCAGGCGGGCGCCGCGCGGCTCTTCGGCATGTGCAAAGGCGCCGGCATGATCCACCCGAACATGGCGACCATGCTGTGCGCCATCGTCACCGACGCGGCCGTGGCGCCGGATGCATTGGCTCCGCTGTTGCGCCAGGCGGTGGACGTCAGCTTCAACTGCATCAGCGTAGACGGAGACACGAGCACCAACGACACGGTGCTGCTGCTGGCGAACGGCGCTTCAGGGCTGCATGTTCACATGCCAGTCGCCTCCGCAGTCTCCACTTCCCCCCAATCTACCAATCTACCAATCTACCAGGAAACGGAAACCTTCGCTTCCGCCCTGACCTCCCTCTGCACCGATCTGGCGCAGCAGATCGTGCGCGATGGCGAAGGCGCGACGAAGTTCATCACCGTATGCGTGGAGGGCGCTGCATCTGACGCTGATGCGCGAGCCGCGGCCAAGGCGGTCGCCAACTCGCCGCTGGTGAAGACCGCCTTCTATGGCGGCGACGCCAATTGGGGCCGCATCCTGGCCGCGGTGGGCTATTCAGGCGCGGCCGTGGAGCCAGCCAGGGCCAATTTGTGGATCGCGGCG
>Ga0194113_10004746_pt1 | contig 17746 bp, 15 predicted proteins | sample TA2MahC200mmetaG_FD_146193 | JGI IMG/M metagenome (GOLD analysis project Ga0194113, IMG submission 146193) | Freshwater microbial communities from Lake Tanganyika, Tanzania - TA2015017 Mahale Deep Cast 200m | ecosystem: Environmental > Aquatic > Freshwater > Lake | place: Tanzania: Lake... | reverse complement strand
GTAACAAAGCAGTTCGTTTCTTCAACCAGACAGACGGCAGATTCTGCTGCACAGCTCAGCACATTATCCGAGGAGCTTAAGAGAGCGACCGCAAATTTTCAAATATAATCAGAGAAGGCGGAAGAAATAAAGGACTTGAAGCATGTCTGAGATGAAAGATCTGATTGCGATTTTCAAGGCGGAAACCGAAGAGCACCTGACCAAAGTGGATAATGGGCTTGTAGCGTTAGAGAAACGACCTGACAACCTCGAACTGGTCAGCGAATTGAATAGAGTGGTGCATACCCTGAAGGGCGCAGCTCGAGTTTTTGGTTTTTTTGAAATTCAGGATATAGCGCATCGAATAGAGGATATATTTGAAAGGGTTGCGGAAAAAAAGATCGTTTTCACTTCATTCATCGCTGAGAGGATATTTAAAGGGATCGATGCCATCAGGGCAATCTTAGAAAAGATAGTGCAGGAGAAAGCGGTCGATGTTGATATATCTGATTTATGCGGGGAGCTCGAAGCGTGCCTTTCTATAGCTCATGAAGCACAGGGAACCATAACGCAGAGGAAACAGAGGAGAGAACACAAGAGGAGAAAGGGGGGCGTGGCACTCGAGGGGAAAAACACACAGGCGAAAGAACACGAAGAAGAAAAGAAACAGGACAAAGTCGTAGATCGTATTGGCGAAACGGAAACCCCGCCTCTTTCCATGCAGACGGAGGAGTACATCCGTGTTCCATTGAGCAGGCTGGACAAACTCATGTATTTGGTTGGGGAGGTGGCAATCGACAAGATGAACACCTCCGCCCTCATCGCTGAGGCGAAAAGGCTTTCAAAACTCAGCAAGCAGATGCAAAAAAGCATTTCCTTTTTAAATGAGGCGATAAAGAGGGAATTTTCTTCCATCAACGAAGAAGTGATAAAATCGCTCAGTCAATGTGATGTTCAGATGGGAAAACTTAAGGAATATACCCTGAAGTTGTTTGATCATATTTCCATGGAATCATTTCAACTTGGCCCCGTCATCGATGAAATGCAAACCATGATAAAAGAGATCAAGATGATACCTCTTTCTACTATTTTTGAAGGGTTTCCCCGCATGGTAAGAGATATTGCCTCTCAACAGGGGAAAGAGGTCAATTTGGCGATTTCCGGAGAAGAGACTCAACTTGACAAGAAGGTTTTAGATGGGATCAAAAGCTCTCTTGTCCATCTATTGCGCAACTGCATCGACCATGGGATTGAAGAGCCGGGTGTGAGGGTCACCCTCGGCAAACAACGATCTGGAACCATAAAAGTATCTGCCTTTCATGAAGCTGATAATGTGGCGGTCGCCATTGAGGATGATGGAAGGGGCTTGGATATTGCCGAGATCAAACGGACGGCCCTAAAGAAACGGCTGGCATCAGACTTCGAACTGGAAAATATGACAGACCAAGAGGTGTTGAATCTAATATTCATGAACGGTTTTTCCACGAGCCCGCTGGTGACAGATGTTTCCGGAAGGGGAATGGGCCTAGATATTGTAAGGCGGGATATCACCAATCTAAAAGGTCAGGTTATATTAGATGCTCAAAAAGATAAAGGGACAAAATTTACATTGGTCTTGCCATTAACCATTGCCATCATTCAAGTCCTTTTCGTAAAGGTACAGGACATGCTCTTTAGCCTTCCGATGCTCTCCATTACAGAGTGTGTTAAAGTCAATATGGACGAAATCTCTACCCTTGAAGGAAGAATGGCCGTTCAAATTCACGAGCAGATTACACCTTTGGTAAGATTGGATGAAGTGCTTGGGCTTCCGCCTCCGAGGGATGAGGAGAGAAAGGCGAAGAAAGAAATGCTGGCGGTTATTGCGGCATCCCTCGACCGGCGGGTCGGTTTCATCGTTGATGAAATTGTCGGGGAGGAAGAAGCCTTTATCAGAAGTTTAGGTAAACATTTAGGCAAGGTGAAGAATGTAAGCGGCGCAATCATCATGCCAACCGGTGAAGTCGTGGTGGTACTGGATGCAGCAGACTTAATCGCCCATAGCGCTCTTGGCATTTCGCCGGCCCCAAGAAAGAAGCCTGCATCCGAATTGAAGCCCAAAGAGAGAAGGATACTCGTCGTTGAAGACGCTTTCTCCACAAGGGAGCTTGAGAAGAGCATATTAGAGACCCACGGATACTTTGTCGATACAGCGGTAGATGGTTTGGACGCGCTGGACAGGATGACCAGCACAAAATACGATCTCATCGTCAGCGATATTGAGATGCCGAGGATGGACGGATTTGAACTCTGCGAGACCCTGAAAAAAAACGAAGAGTACAAAGACGTTCCCTTTGTAATAGTGACATCCTTACAGAAGGAAGAGGATAAAAGACGGGGGATTGAGATCGGTGCGGCAGCTTACATTGTGAAAAGCGCATTTGAGCAGATGAACCTTTTGGATACCATAGAACGATTAATGGGATGATTCGGAATGAGGGGTAAAGGTGATGATACGGGTGTTGGTGATAGATGATTCTCCATTGATGTGCAAAATCTTGACCAATATTTTGAACAGCGATCCCGATATTCTTGTGGCAGGGGTTGCGAATAATGGAAAAGAGGCATTAGAACTTGTGCCCTGCCTCAAACCGAATATCATCACAATGGATATGGATATGCCTGTCATGAATGGATTCGAAGCCACGAAGCGGATCATGACATCTCATCCCACTCCGATCCTTGTCGTGTCCTCTGCCGTTTTTAAGGCAGGGACGGAGAAGGTGTTCGAGGCTATCTCTTATGGCGCTCTTGACGTTATTGATAAAAGTGAACTGGAGTTGGTCGGGGATAAAAAGTCTGGGGAATTATTGATTGCGAAGATAAAATTTTTGGACGGTATTCGAAGCGTGCGTAAACAACCCGCAAATTTAAGGAAAGAGAGGTCCCCTATCGATCTTAAGGTTCCCAAGAAAAAAGTTTCAGATAAGATTATCGCTATGGTTGCCTCAACCGGAGGTCCACAGGCGCTTCTTGAGATACTGAAAAGACTTCCTGAAGATTTTCCCTGCGGCATTGTTATCGTTCAACACATCACCAGTGGTTTTTTGTCAGGGTTTGTGGAGTGGCTTAATAAGGAGTGTAAAATCAAAGTAAAGATTGGAGAAGATTCGGAGGAAATAAAACCAGGAGTGGTGTACCTGGCTCCGGAGGACGTTCAAATGAGGGTTGTAGAAGGAGGAAGGATAAGCCTTTCGGATGAACCGTCCCATAGAGGCCATAAACCCTCTGGAGACGTATTGTTGGAGTCTATCGCCAGGGTCTATGAAAGAGGAAGCATTGCGGTAATCTTAACCGGTATGGGTAAAGACGGAGCCATGGGAATGAAGGCGGTAAAACAATTCCATGGTAAGACCCTCGCCCAAGATGAAAAGAGTTGTGTCGTTTTTGGGATGCCCAACGTAGCCATAGAAATGAATGTGGTAGATAGAGTGCTCCCATTGGAAAAAATGGCAGAAGAGATTGGGATGTTGGTGAAATATTAGTCAGACCATGCCTTCCGGGAGATATGGCACCGAGTTAGAGATGAAAAAGGAAATCATCGAGAGAAAAGAAAAGAAACAGATTCTGGTCTTTCATCTGGCCAACGAAGAATTGGGATTGGATATTTCTTGTGTGCGTGAAGTACTAAGACCACAAAAGATTTTTCACCTTCCCAGCACCCCGCAGTTTATTGAGGGAGTCATCAATCTGAGGGGACATATCGTTGCCTTGATTAATTTGAAAAAGAGGCTTCACAAAAAACAGATAGAAGATGAACTCAACAAAAAGATCATCGTGTGCAAGGTAAACAAGTTCATCGTTGGACTGACGGTCGACAGATTAAGGGAGATCGTCGCTTTGTCCAAAGAAGATTTTAAGCCGACCCCTGAAGTTGTGTCGATGCAGATGGAGGCAGAGGTTCTATCGGGCATAGCCATAGTCGGTGAAAGAATAATACCCATCTTAAACGTGGAGCACATCCTGACTCAAAAAGAAGTAGAGGAACTGTCGACGATTAAACCATGAGAAATATCTTGCCCTTATCAACGGAAGATTTTGGCCTTTTCCAACAACTGCTCATCGAAACGAGCGGCCTTTACTTTTCGCAAAACAGGAGCCAATCCTTGCATCTTGCCCTTTGGGAGCGTTTACAACACCGAAGTTACGATTCCTATCGTGAATATTATAACCTTCTAAAATATCATCCTGAAGGGCGCCTTGAGCTACGGGAACTCTTCGATTTGATCACGATAGGCGAAACCTATTTCTTCAGAAATAAAGCTCAGTTTGATGTTCTCCAGAAGTTTGTTTTACCGGAAATCATACAGAGAAAAGCATTTTCCGGGGACAAAAGCCTACGCGTATGGTCAGCCGGGTGTTCAGGAGGAAATGAATCCTATTCAATCGCCATTGCTATCATGGAGAGCATCCCCTCCTTTGAAGGGTGGAATATCTCCATATTGGGTACAGACATTAACAGAAATGGACTGAATCGCGCGAAAGAAGCAATATATGGAGAAAGAGACATCAGCCAGGTGCCGAAGGAGTACTTAAGTAAGTATTTTGAGGTCCAGGGATCAACCTACCTGCTGAAAACGGATGTGAAAAAATTGGTTCAATTTGAATTTCATAACTTAGCCAAAGATCCATTTACTCATGAAAAGATGCAAGATCTCGATATGATTTTCTGCAGGAATGTCATTATCTATTTCAATAGTCAGACCACCCAGCAAGTCATTGATAATTTTTATAACTGCCTAGCCCCCCATGGCTATCTTTTTCTCGGACATACGGAAACCTTATGGCAGATAACCAACAAGTTTGAGAGCATTGAGTTTCCTCACACCTTCATCCATAAGAGGGGGGCCCTCCCGGTTCAGAAAGAAACCAAGAGGCCACTGATGACAATACCTGAGGTTGGTTTCGAGAACCTCGCCCATTCTAAAACACCTATCTTTGAAACAAATAAAAAGAAGAGCTTTCTCCCCCCTGAACCTCCGAAAGAGGAGTCTAATAAGCTGCGGGGTAAACCCAGACCCCATACACACCTTTCATCCCTTACCCGTGCCACTCTGCTGGCAAATGAGGCGAAATATAAAGAGGCGGCCAATATCCTTGCAAAGATCATAGCGGAGGACAATCTGAGTGTTGAGGCCTACTATTTCTTAGGGGTATTATCCTATAAAAGCGGCGAGCTCAAAGATGCCGAAACCCAATTCAGGAAGGTCATCTATATTAATCCCGATTCAGTCCTCGCTTATTTCAACCTCGGGAATATCTATTTATATCAGAAAAGAATTAGGGAGGCGACCAGAGAATTTAGGAACGTCATCCGACTTTTGGAAAAGAGACCGAAGGATGAGCAGATAAAGTTTTGCGAAGATTTCACAGTGGAATTTCTATTAATGGCATGTCGAAAGACTCTTATGGAGATCTCGAGGGGAGGTGAATGAGATGAAGGAAGGGGAAAAGATGGAGGCCTACCTTTCATCTGTGAGGCATGATTTGCGAAGCGAGATCATGGTTATCCGGGAAGGGGTAAGCATCATCTTGGATAATCTCGTAGGCTCAAATTGCGACAACTGTTTCGCCCTCTTAAGGCATGCCTTAAAATCCACAGACCAATTGAATAAACTGATAGAAGAATCCCTGACCTCCTCCCGTTTGACAAAAATGGCCCAGCCTTTTCTCTCTGCAAAAGAGGAGGAACTGGAAAGGGTTAAAGAACAACTGCTGGATAAGGGAGAAGAACTGGTATGTGTCAAAAAGGAGCTTCTGAGAAAAGAGGAAGAATCGACGAGTATAAGGAGGGATCTCCAAGCAAAGGAAGACGAGCTGAAAGAGGCGAAGAAGGGGCCCCAGGGGCATGGGATGGAGGTCCTCACCTATGAGCTCACGGGGATGGTCTCCCATATCATTCGAACTCCGCTGGCGATTATCAAAGAGAGCCTCTCGTTGGTGTTAGATGAAATACCAGGGGAGTTAAATGCCAAGCAGAAGGAGTTGCTCTCCAACGGAAAAAAGAGCCTCGATAGCTTAGTTTTCTCGATTGAGGAATTATCCCGGGAGTCCTGGGATGAAATCGTCCGCTTATCAGGAAAACAAGTTTCCCCTGACTCCCTTTCTCCAAAGGATAAATTAAAGCAGAAAAAAAAGATTCTTATCGTAGAAGACCAGACAGCGATCTCCATCATGCTTAAGATGAGATTAGAGGCCAATCACTATGAGGTCATTACTGCAAGCGATGGTCAAGAAGGTCTGGAGAGGGCGCGTAGGGAAAATCCGAGCCTGATTCTCCTGGACATTATGCTTCCCAAGATGAATGGATATAAGGTTTGCCAGCTTCTTAAGGCTGATCCCAAATATCGCTCCATTCCGGTCATCATCTCCTCCGGGAGGACACCGCAGGAAATCCAGAAGGTGGGGAAGGAGGTTGGGGCGGACGCATTTGTATCTAAGCCGTTCGAAGCAGAAAAGCTGCTCAAAAAAATACAGGAGCTTTTAGAAAGAAAGGAGAAGTAAGGAGATCATTGACGATCAAAGAGATAGGTTTCCCTACCTCTTTTGGGGAGGAGGGGAGCTTTCTTTGCACCCAGAGCTCGTCCATTCCTCGGTAAGTTTGCGGAGAATTTCTTGTTGCTGGTTGGCGGCAAAATCGGCATATTTGGGATCTCTCTTCCGGTATGTCCTTTCAATGAAGGCAATGGCCTTTTTTGTAGTTTCCATCTGAGAAAAAATCATCTCACATTTTCTGAGTCCCCACCGGGCCTCAATGGAATCCCCCGGATGGGGGGAGAGCCAGAGATAATTCTGGAAAAGATGGTGGAAGGTAATGGATTGCCCTTTCTGAATGGGAATGGAAATGGCCTCCATCTTCTCTTTCACCCTCTCTCCGTCGAGGTGGTTTGACTCGATGATCCGGCCGAGGTGATCCATCAGAAGAACGATTTGGCCATCCCGGCCCGGCGTGCTATGGATCTCCCATAGATCGGATCCCTCCCTGCAACCACCCCTGTGACACCGCTGGTATCCTATTATGACAACAGGGATCCTATCCATCAGGTAACGGGTTGTGGTATTCAACACCTTTTCCATCTTTTCCCAGGGGTCGTAATCCGTTGGATCAATTCTTCTTGCCACTGCCTCAACAAAATCAGCACGACCTTCATAGAAATCCGACGAGTATTGCTCTAACGAATAGAAGGAATGTTCTGCTGCAGGAAGGTATTGCCATCTTCCGTCTTTAAAAATCGGCCAGCGAAACTTCACCAGACCGGAATAGACCGTGGACTCCGGCCTCGGGGTCAGAAAGTCCCTTCCGCTCACCTTTTGAACCTTTGCGGGCGATGTGGCTTCCCACGTCTGAAGGGGATGAGCGCTGCTCCCATCGAGGATGACACGGCCGATGACTCCGGAATGGGATTCGGTTACAAAGAAAGGAGTTCCAGGGGTGACCGAATCTGTTTCAATTCGAATGGGATAGGTGTCAAGGGGGAGGGTTCGTGTGGTTGTTTCCGAAAGCATATGGAGAAGGGCTTTCCGGAACCGAATATCCTTGTGCCACTCCGAATGCGTTGGAAGATGTCTCCATTGGGTTGACCAGTGGCCAATGAATATGCCGTTTTTGGTAGTGGCTGAAGCAGGAAGCCCTGCGATCCTTGCATAGATCCATCGGACAGCATAAGGGACATCCGCACAGTCAACCGGAATCTTATGGCGGATAAAGAAATCTTCTGCGATATTTTCTTCGACCCATCCGGCGAAATGGTTTTCCTCCTCGACACTCCATCGCCGATCACCCACCTTCCATATCTGTTGCAGAGATTCTTTAATCGCTTCACCGAAAGCAGGTATGGCGATCAAAAGAAGCAGAAAGAGAGGCAGCGCCTTCATAAGATGATATTAAAAAAGATTGAAGAAAGATTGTCAACCGAAAGAAAATGAGGTATTTTAAGAATAGATCCCACCCTTCATTCCCTCCCCCTTTGATGGGCTGACCATGTCCCATAAGTCAGGGGGCTGGATACAAGGAAGAACATACGACTGGTGTAATTGAGGCTTTGGTATACCCCACCCTCACCCCAACCCTCCCCCTGAAGGGGAGGGTAATCGTCACGCGCTTTGCGTAATTCTTCCCCCTTCAAGGGGGAGGTCGGGAGGGGGATGGGAAATCTGTCGGAGCGTCCTTTGTGTTCAGTGACTCCATTTATGGGTAATGATCAGTTTGATGGGGTGAGGGTAGGGGTGAGAGAGGAATTGCATGAGCCGAGAGATTCTTATCTTGATTGCTGAAGAGAATCCTGATTTTGTAAAGATGGTCGAGGACTCTCTGAGAGAGTCAGGCGGTCTTTATCGCCTCGAAGTGGTTTCCTCCGGAAAAGCATGTTTAAAGAAACTCCAGGGTGAAAAGTTTGACATCCTGCTTTTGGACCATTCTCTTCCTGATGGGAGCGGACTGAAATGGCTTCGGCGTTTCAATGAAATGGGGATCGGCATTCCGACCATCTTTGTCACGGCCAAAGGAGACCCACAGATGTCCGTCCAGGCGATGAAAGAGGGCGTCTTTGACTACATCAACCGGTCCGCCGAGTGCGCCAAGGCATTTCCTTTTGTCGTTCACCGCGCCATCGAGGGATATGGTCTGATGGTGGAAAAAGTCAGGCTTCAGAAGGAACTGATCGAGACGAAAAATTTTCTTGAATCAATTGTAGATCGGGCAGGAGATGCCATTTCCGTGGTTGATCTTGAAGGAAAGACTCTTTATTGGAATGAAGGGGCGGAACAGATTTATGGATATCGAAAAGAAGAGGTGCTTGGCAAGAGGCTGTCTGATTTTCTATTCCCCTTGGATGAAACCCTGAGGGAGGAAGAGGAGAGATTGTTAGGCGAATTAATGACGCGAGTGAAACAGGGAGAAGCGGTTCCCAATGTGGAGGTGAAAAGACAGACAAAAGAGGGAAAAGAGATCATCACGAGCATGACGATCTCTCCGCTTCGTGATGCAGAGGGAAGAGTCATCGGCGCTTCTCGTATCTGTAAAGATATTACTCAGTTGAAGAAGGTAGAGGACCGATTGATTCTTGCGGAAAGATTGTCCTCTTTGGGAGAACTCACCGCAGGGGTGGCCCACGAGCTCCGAAATCCCCTGGCAGGAATAAAAATTAATACACAGATCCTATCAAGGAAGAGAGACTTTCCCGAAATGGAGAGACGCCTGTTGGATAGCACATTGGAAGGGATCGGGAAGATTCAGAAGATTGTGGACGATATGCTCCATTTTGCCAAACCGAAAGCCTCCCATTTCAAACTGGAGGAGATCAATGAGGTGGTGGAAAGCAGTCTTGCCATCTTCCAGACAAAATTGAAGAAAGGCAATATATCTCTGCTATTCCAAAAAGGCGAGGGCCTGCCGAAGGTTTGGATTGATGCCCACCAGATCCAGCAGGTCTTGATCAATCTCATGCTAAATGCCATTCAGGCAATGGAGAAGGGTGGCACGTTGGCTTTACGGACCTTTTCAGATGGAAAAAATGAAGTGAGCATTGAGGTGAAGGATACCGGTGTCGGGATCCCCAAATCCCATCTCAAAAAGATTTTCGATCCCTTTTTTACGACCAAATCAGAAGGAACCGGACTCGGACTTTCCATTAGTATTAAAATTTTAGAAAGTCACGGAGCCACTATCGATGTGACCAGTCAGGAAGAAAAAGGCTCAACCTTCATCATTCATTTTCCTCCCTCACCTTCCCCTCTCCCCATTGAGACTGTGTCGCAATCGCGAGCAAAGGGGAAGAGGCAGTCAGGTTCCAAAGTTTTAGGATGCGGGTCTTTTAGATGATGGGAAATTGTCACTTGTATAAAATCAAATGTTTTCATATGCTTGGCACGCCTGAATCCGAACGGCTAAAGGTAACCGCCCTAAACCTTTTCCACCCGACCGCCTCTCCCCCTTTTCAAAAATGGGGTTTTTTCATATTACGACACAGTCTCCTTGGGGAAAGGGATGGGGTGAGGGGAAGAGGGAACCATGCGGTTTAAAATCCTTGTGATTGACGACGAACCTATTCTGAGAGAATCACTCGATGTGGCGCTCAAAACATTGGGACACAATGTCATCATCGCGGGAACCGGAGAGGAGGGGCTGGAACTTTTTAGTAAGGAGAGTCCTGATCTCGTTCTCCTGGATCACTGGTTGCCTGGCATCAATGGGGACGAAGTTCTTCAAAAGGTTAAGGAGCGAGATCCTGAAATTCCCGTCATCATCATGACGGCACAGGGTTCGATCGAACTGGCTGTCAATTCGATGAAGATGGGGGCCTTCGATTTTATGGTCAAGCCCTTTGATCTTGATCAGATCGAGAGCCTTGTAAAAAAGGGCCTCGAGCGGGTCCACCTGAAAAAGGAAGTGGAATGGCTCCGGTCACAGTATCAGGAGAGGTTTCGGTCCGGGGGGATTATCGGAGTCAGCCAGAAGATGAAAGAAGTTCTGGGGCTGGCAGAAAAGGTTGCTCAAAGTTTGGACACGACCCTCCTGATAGAAGGAGAAACCGGGACAGGGAAAGAACTCCTCGCAGAATACATCCATTTCTTAAGCCCGCGTTCTTCCTTTCCATTCATTCCCATAAACTGTGGGGCGATTCCCAAAGACCTCTTCGAAAGCGAACTCTTTGGCTACGAGAAAGGGGCTTTTACCGGCGCCCTGGAGAAGGGAAAGATGGGGAAGGTGGAGGCTGCAGACAAGGGGACCCTCTTCCTCGATGAAGTGGGGGAGCTTCCTCCTTCTGCCCAGGTTAAGGTTCTTAGGGTTCTTGAAGAGAAGGAGTATTTTAAGGTCGGAGGGGTTGAGAAGAAGAAGGCCGATGTCCGGATCATTGCGGCGACGAATAAGGATCTGGAGTCTGAGGTCAAGAAGGGGAATTTCAGGGACGATCTCTACTTCAGGCTCAATGTCGTGAAGTTATATATTCCTCCTGTGCGGGAGCGGAAAGAGGACATCCTGCCCCTTTTTCGTTTCTTCATTGACCGTTTTAATGAACAATTCAAAAAAAGGTTTAGCCAGATTTCCAAAGAAGCCGAAGAGGACATTCTATCTTATCCCTGGCCCGGTAATATTCGTGAGCTTCGTAATACGGTGGAACGGATTGTGCTTTTAGAAAAGGGCGATACGATCCTCCGAAAACACCTTTCTTTTCTTGTGGAGAAAGAAGGGCAGGTCCAGGAGAGAGCCGAATTCAAACCCCACCTTCCATCCGGAGGAATTGTCCTGGATGAGGTTGAGAAACAGTATATTCTTGAGGCTTTGAAGGTTAAAAAAGGGAATAAGTTACAGGCAGCAAAGATGCTGGGTATCTCAAGATCTGCGCTTCTCTATCGAATGGGAAAATACGGAATTAAAAACTTAGGATAATCTATATCCCCGTCTCAACCATCTACACTTTTAAAAGACCTCATAGGGAAGCCGGTATAGGTCCGGCTTCCCTATGACGCTTAAGACCCAAAGATATATTGAGTTCCTGCCGTATTAAGGATAAATTCGTTAGGCATTTCCTTTCCGAAAGCTACGATCGCTTCGAATCCGGTGCAATGGGTCGGTACAATATAATCTGGCTTCAGTGCCTTGATATCTGCCACCGTATTCTGAATGATCTCAGGTCTTGCGTTAATGAGATGGAAACCTCCTATCACGGCATGGATTTTATCTACCCCTGAAACTTTTTGGGCGTGTTTTACTGTATTGACGATGCCTGCATGGGCACAACCAGAAAGAACCACCAACCCTTTTCCCTTCACATTGAAGAAAAGCGCCTGCTCACCTCGAAAATCATCTGGCTCTGGCTTTTCACCCCGCTTGATGAGCAGACTCGGTGGCACTTTTTCATACGCTGTAACTCGCTCAATATTCCCGGTGATGTGAGCTCCCGGAATAATTTGGAATGGGTTTTTCACTTCAACAACCTTCAATCCAAGGGCTTCGATGTCCTCTCTTCTCAGCTGTCCAAGATCTGCGGCGTCAGTCGTTCCTGGACGAAGACTGTATCTTCTGGCGAATGCCTCCTCGCCTACGTAGAATGGCGTTCCTCCAGGGATCCGTGGCTGATTCTGTTTCAGAATATTGATTGCGCTCGCAAAGTGATCAAAGTGACCGTGGCTTAGGCTGAAAGCATTTGTCTTCCCCAAATCGAGTCCGAGTAGTGCTACATTATTCATTACACCCACTGGGTCAAGCCCATAATCGAACATGCAGGCGCTTGCTTTTCCATCAACCATTGTCTCCAAGTAATAGGCCAGGCCGTGTTCCGCGTGGATAGACTTGCCAGGTACGACACGATACCGTTTCGTGATTTTGCTGTCAGGTCTCAACGCGTCATAGTAATTGTCTGTCAGCACCCAGATGGTTAATCTATCCACCTCAGTGACTTTTCCCGTTTGTGCCATTACCATCTCCTTCACTCCTTCCGTAGTCATAAGGAGCGCGCCTGTTGCCATTGATAGCTTCAGAAATTCTCTGCGGTCCAGTCCATCCTTCATATTCCACCTCCTATTTTGAGTTTATAAAAACTTGGATAAAAAAAGCGTTCTCCGCCTCCGACTCCCTTAGATAAATAAATTTTATATAGATTGTTGAATCAACAATACTAAAATCAACCACTTTGTCAATAGAAAAATGGATGGCCCTATTACACATTCACCTATTTCTTATTCCAGTTTATATTGTTTCTGCGGTAAAATAACTTTGAGATAGAATAAAATATAGTCTCTCAATCTCAACCAACAGCTTGTTTTTAAATCAATAAACGCACATCCATGGGGATTCCTTTTCTCTCGTCGCGAACCAAGGATATAGCCTCGTTAGGGCACTGCCCTTGACATACCCCGCACCCCATACACTTCTCCCAGATCACGGTGGCGTTCCCGTTCGTCTTGATCGCCTTGAAAGCGCAGATATCCTCGCAAGTTCCGCAAGCCTTACAGCTTTCCGCGTCCACTTTAGCCACGTATCCCGAAGAAAGCATGGATGGGGCCCCATATTTCACCATTGATTCAATGCCCCCGCAACAGCATTTACAGCAGTTACAGATAGCGTAGAAGCGATCCAGACAAGCATCTTTGAACCAAGCGGAATGCAGATGTCCTCTTTTATGCTCGGCCTCAAGGAGTTCAAGGGCCTCCGTTTGAGTGAGGCGATGGCTGCTATTTGGGTGGTGCTCAACGATAAAATCCACAAAAGGCTGGCCAATGACCATACATACTTGAATTGGCTCACATGGTTTTTCTCGTATCTGGCGGCAACCGCATTGGAAAACGGCCACATCAGGCGGTCCTTTGAGCACCAGATCCCGGGCGTATGGATAAGGGATAATCTGTTCGATGTTCTGGAGAGGGATATCGTGATTGTGGGTGATAATTGCTCTGGCAAGTTCTGGTGTGAGTACTTTACCATGATAATGATTAGCTAACCACTTCCTTCCACTGGGGCCTAAACGAGGAATAATGTGATTGAGGAGTAGGTTGAGGTATTCCTTGATCCAGCGGCCATAGACATATCCGTGCAGGCCGCTGAGGTTCAGTTGTCGCCAGATGCCCGCCACTTTCATAAACCTCCATGTTGAAGGGCGCAAAAACCTCCAGCGTTCACCATACAGCCACAAAACCATTCCACCCACAAATACCACTGCTATAATGATGAGTATAATCGTGGATAACATTTCGAATCCCTCCTCTTTTCGTTACTCCCTAACGAAAGGCTTGGCTTTGTCGGAACGATATTCTGTTTCTTTAGATTCTTTTTAGGGAAGAGCTTTAAAGCAATCAAAAAGAAGAGGAGGTCCAGAAATTAAGTATGTTGTGAAGGAAAACGTGATGTCAGAGTGAAAATTCTAAAGGTCTTTCCCCATCCACCACCCCCTTTGAAAAGAGAAACTTGTGTGGGATTGTTAAGTAGACGATACCAAGAGCAACGGGTTTGTCAATATCTAAATCAATTATCTTGGGATCTCATTAGAAAGTTAAAGGGAAATCGCCCATTGCATCAGGGGGGAATGTTCTGTTTGATTTGGGACAGACTATTTGAAAACAAACAGAGAGATAATTCTCCTGTCAATCTAATATCTTAGCCCTTCCATCTTTTTTCTTGTGTCTGCTTTCAGATGATTTCCAATGATTCGGTTTATTGTGTTTCTTCAGCCTTTATTGGGCGGCTGAAAACAAATTTGAATATAATTGATTGATTTTATTAAATAACCTGAACCATCAAGGCCGGACCTTCTAAGACTCTTCCTTTTCTATTTTGAATTGGCATTCTCCTTGCTCTAATCTCTTACCGTTATGAAAGTTCTAATCATTGAAAAAGACAAGACGGTCCGACAGTCGCTTTCATATTTCATTGAGCATCAAAAGAAATGCGAGGTTTTTTTTGCGGGTTCTAAAAAAGAAGGAATCTCCCTTTTTAAGACCATTCCTTTTGATATCGTTCTTTGTGGAGATCGTCTGCCGGATGGCGGTGGTTTAGAGATCTTAAAAGAATGGATGAGTAAAAACCCAAAGCTTGTTTCTATCTTGATGACTGTTCAGAGCGATGAAATGATGAAAGAAGAAGCAAAGAAGGCAGGCATTCAGGGATTCCTGGTGAAACCTTTTGATTTGATGCAACTTGAAGAAGCCATGTCTATTTCGGATTTCGGATTGCAGAGTGTGGAATTAATTCATGATGAAAGGAGGTGAAAGATGATGATGAAAAAGAGGATGTTCGTTTTGATGCTGGCGTTCGTGTTTGCTCTTTCGATGGTCAGTCTGGCATTAGCTCAGGATAAGCCGAAGGTTCCTACCTGGCAGACGACCCCTGTTAAGGATTGGGTTGCAAAAGCTAAGGCAGAGATCAAAAAGGTTACCGCTGCTGATGTGAAGGCTGCCATTGATAACAAAGAGAAGGCAGTCATTCTCGACGTGAGAGACCCTGAGGAATACAAAGCAGGGTACCTTCCAGGAGCAATCAACGTTACCAGAGGGAAATTGGAGTTCACGGTTTGGGATAGGGTGCCCGACAAAGACGCGAAAATCTATGTCTACTGCCTGACTGCAGCCCGGTCTGCTTTAGCCACCAAAACGCTGAACGACCTGGGTTACAAGAATGCGGTTTTGATGGACGCTCCCTTTGAAGCTTGGGTGAAGGCGGGTTATCCGGTCGAAAGATAATTTTTTGCTCCCTCATCCCCCAGCCTGTTCAGATATTGGGGGGTGAGGGATTTTAAATGAATGAGTTTAAGTCGTGAAATTGGAGATCATGCTCGGCATCAATAAATTTCTATCCCATCTTGGGATTCAAGTCCTTCCTCAAGTCATTGGAAAGGATGAGGTGATGGATCGTGCCCTTGTGGATATGAAGAGCCCGGTCAATTTCCGGATGACACGGAGGGGGTTTCTGAAGGTGGCCGGGACGGGTCTCACCGCGGCTACCCTCGGCAACACTCTCCTCGATTTTGCCACCTGGGAAAAGGAAGTTCAGGCCGCCCCCATCGAGATGATTCCAACACAATGCAATGGCTGCGGAAACCGGTGCGGTATTTTTGCCTATGTTAAGAACGGAAGAATTTGGAAGATCGAGGGAAACCCCGAAGCCAATGGAAATCTTGGACTGATCTGTCCGAAGGGTCACGGATATGTTCATGAGCTCTATAATCCCCAGAGACTGAAGGGGCCGCTCAAAAGGGTAGGGAACCAATTTGAACCCATCTCCTGGGAGCAGGCCTATCAAGAGATTTCCCAGAAGATCAATATGACCTTATTGGAGAATGGGCCGCAGAGTCTCTTCTGGGTGAACTATCCCCAAGCGAATAACCTCTATGCACTCAGATTAATGCATGGACTTGGATGCCCCAACTACTTTACGCATGGGTCGACGTGTTACACCGCAAGAAATGCGGGCTGGAGGATGACTGTTGGCGAACTTCCCTCCAACGATCTTGGCAATGCCCGATATATATTGATCATTGGCCGGAACCCAGCCGGCGGGATTGACCTCGCCCAGGTGAAGAAGATTGTCGAAGCCAAAGAGAAAGGGGCAAAGGTGGTGGTGGTTGATCCAAGACATAGTGAGACGGCCATCCTTGCTGATGAGTGGCTCCCAATTAAGCCGGGAACGGACCTGGCTCTTCTTCTCTCGATAATCCATGTGATGATCAGAGAAGAGCTTTACGATAAGGAATTTGTCAAAGAGAAGACAGTGGGTTTTCAAGAGTTAGAGGATGAGACAGTCTACTACCCTCCGGAATGGGCAGAAAAGGTTTGTGAGATTCCAGCCAGTACAATCGTCCGCATTACCCGCGAGATAGCTCGGACAAAGCCCAAGGGACTTCTTCATCGCGGATACCATGGGGCATTTGGGTCTCAGTACCTGAACAGTTTCCAGACAGCAAGGGCATTGGCCATAGCCAATAGCCTCCTCGGAAATATCAACCGGGAAGGGGGAATCTACTTTCCGAAGTCTGCAAAACTCGGAGAGCTTCAGCCCAAACATCCAGCGCCGGATCTTCCCACTGTTCCAAAAGGTGATGGAACCGGAGTGCCAGGAAGATACCCTGTCGGCAGCTATGGCGATGGCATTACTCATGCGATTCCGGAACTGGCACTTCGTGGAGAACTGAAAGCTGGGTTCGTTTACCATAACAACCCCCTTCGGACCAATCCCAATCCCAAGAGGGTGATTGCCGGTTATAAAAAACTTGATCTTCTGGTCGTCATTGACACGGTGCTCTCTGAGACGGCATCCATCGCTCATTATGTCCTTCCTGAATCATTCTACCTGGAAAGGACAGAAGCCATTGACACGAAACACAGTGGAAAGCGAGCCCAGGTGAGTATTCAGCAGCAGGTGGTCAAGCCCTTATACAATACGCGGCCTGGAACACAGATCATCATTGAACTGGCCAAACATTTAGGCGTGGAGAAGTATTTCAAATTCAATATTGAAGAAGCAAACCGTATTCGACTTGAACCTTTTGGGGTGACGCTGGAGGAGTTGAAAAAGAAGGGGTTTCTCTTTGTGGATGAGGAGTGGAAGGAAGGCCTTCCAAAATTGGGTACCCCATCCGGTAAGGTGGAAATCTATTCTAAGGCTCTTGAGGATATGGGTTTTTCACCGCTTCCTCGCTGGGAGGAGCCGCTCGTCTCTCCTGATTCGAAAGACCCTCATTCCTTCCGACTTCTTCATGGAAAACAGGCTATCCATACGCATGCGATGACCGCCAACCAGCCCTATCTCATGGAGATCAGCCGTTACTACGATATGGTGAGGCTCTGGTTAAATTCGGAAAGAGGAAGGAGACTCGGGATTAAGGATGGGGATGAGGTGGAGGTCGAATCAAACATTGGAAAAGGGAGAATCCGGGTAAGGCTGACTGACGGCATCCATCCCTCTGCGGTCTGGCTTCCGAGTGGTTATGGAATCTATAGCCGGAATTTAAAACATGCCTTTGGAGTAGGCCTTTCTTACAATGATTTTGTTCCAACGCTTTTCGATCCGGCAGTGGGTCATGCGATGACCTCCGAGGTGATCGTGAAGGTGAAAAAAGCATAGCAAAATAGAAGGTAGGGGCGATTCATGAATCGCCCGTTCGGAGTTCGGAGAGATGCCGCGATACGGAATGTTTCTTGATGCGACGAAATGTGTGGGATGCCACGCCTGCCGGGTAGCCTGTCAGAATCAGAATGAACTTCCGGCAAAGGAGAATTTTAATCGTATCGAAGAGCG
>Ga0194113_10004743_pt1 | contig 17752 bp, 13 predicted proteins | sample TA2MahC200mmetaG_FD_146193 | JGI IMG/M metagenome (GOLD analysis project Ga0194113, IMG submission 146193) | Freshwater microbial communities from Lake Tanganyika, Tanzania - TA2015017 Mahale Deep Cast 200m | ecosystem: Environmental > Aquatic > Freshwater > Lake | place: Tanzania: Lake... | reverse complement strand
GCGGCCTGCGCGGCGCTCGGCCTCAGTCAGCCAGTGGCAGAAACGGCAGGCGTCGTCCCAACTCACATTTATGGCAGGGTGCATTGGCTCCTGCCTGAACCTCGGGCGCGGCCATTTCTGGTCGGTTTCCCTCGCGAAGGGCTCGTAGTCCTGCACGCGGACGGGCCATATGCCGAACAGCGCCGCCACGCCGGGCACGGGCAAAAATTTCATGCCAAGTGAGTTGGTGTGCGCTTCGCGGTTCAGACGCACGGGAATTACACCCAGGTCCGTGCGCTGGCCAAACTGCACCGTGACCGTTCGCGCAAGTGGTTCATAGAGGCTCGCGTCCAGGGTGAGTTGGTAGCCGCCCGGTTCGACGTGGTCACCGGAACGCACCGGTGAACCGTTAAGCCAGACGAAGTTATGCCCAGTGTCCTCGATGGCGCGGCCGTCGGCTTCCAGTCGAAAGATTACACAGGTTCGCTTGCGAAGTTGCCGCCTGGCAGCCTGTCCGGCCTTGACCAGTGCGAAGACGGCCGCGACGGGCCCAACAAACGGAAGAAGCTGACGGTAGAAGCGCGCGGTGAGCGCGGCGACTAGTAGCACGCCCAAAACCTCGATCAGTGCCCGCTTGCGCGCTTGCTCGCAGCGCCGCCGCAGGTTTTCGCGCTCACCATCCAATTGGCCGATTAGCCGCCGGAAAAGCCAGTGTCCCTCGCGCGCAAAGTCGGAATTTTTCCAAGCCTCGAGGCTGAGGTGGAATTTCGTGAGGAAATCTTGAAATTGCTGAACGCTGTTCTCAAGCTCTGCTTGCCGTTCCGGCACGCTCCACGGTTGTGCAAACGGGGCACGCCACGGCACGTCCAACTGTTGTCGCACCCGTGCGAACTTCTCCTCCACGTCGGTCAGATTCTTCCGCCAGCCTTCGACGGCCTCATTGACATGTTGGTAGGGCAGATCCGCGAAGACTTGGTTCATTCCTGCAAGCATAGCCGATGCGCGCGCGAAATCGCCCGCCTCGGCCAGTGCGTGGGCCTGCTGCAGCGTGGAGGTTTGTGTTTCGTACGTCTCCAACAGCACAGCGCTTGCGGCTCGCACAGACTCGAGATGCTCAATCACCCGCGAGTGCAGCGGGCCATCGCCGTTTGCAAACTGACAAAGCTCGGTGCGGCCAGTTTGCAAAAGTGCTGACTGCGGGCGCGCCAGCTTGCAGAAAGCGACAACGTCTGGCGCGAGGTCTACGCCGGCCTCTTCCTCAGACAAATCTTTATTCAGAAACCCGGATGCCAGCTCGTGCTGCCGCTCGACCAGCGAGCCTAACGCCGCATCCGCCGCTACTTGACATTCGGCGACCTGCGTCTTTGTGAGCGACTGCGGCTTGGCGGCGAGGATAGCCTGCTACTTGACATTCGGCGACCTGCGTCTTTGTGAGCGACTGCGGCTTGGCGGCGAGGATAGCCTTGCCAAGTTCTAGCTGTTCGCTGGCAAACTTCCCAACACGCCGCACGACCTCTTCGAGCCGATCCAGTTCGCCGCACATGAACGCCTCCGGCTCGTGCGGGATGTCGCCGACTGCGCGATGCGTGCCGAGGTATTCGGCCAGCTCCATTTGAAACTGCCGGTGCGCGAGCATGTCCGACTGTTCGGTGAACGAGCGGCTGGTCTCGCGCAGGTTTGCGGCAGTGGCCTGCAGGATGGCTAGCTTGCGAGTGAGGGCGAGGTTCATCCGAACTGGCGTTTAAGCTGATGCAGCAGTGCCGTGGACTCGGCAATGGACTCCCGCGACTGGTGGACGGCTTGCTCGTGTTTCAGGCGCTCGGCCAACTGTGCCTCCTCCATCGCTGCGCGGGCCTGTTCCAAGGCGATTCGTTGCTGTTCCGCTGTCCGCCGTTCTTCCTCCCAGTCTTGCAGAGCCTGCAATTGCTGCAATTGCACCGTCAGCAACCAAGTCAGCAACGCTAGCACTAACGCACCTAACAGGAGGGCATACGCGCCGACGTTCTGGTTCAGATGCTGAAAGAGGGCGAGCATGGACAAACCGCTGACAAATACTCCCTTATAACGGTGGGTACAATCTCCAATTCCGCTTCGCTTGCGCGGCTCAGTGGTTGAACAGGAATTCCTTGCTGCTCAGCAGGCTCCAGTAAAGGTCTTCGAGTGCGTCCCGACGTTCCGTTACGCCGGCATCCGTTAGCAGCTTGAGTGAGCGCGCTCTCTCCGTCGCGGTGGGCGGGCGGGAGAGCGTGCTGAGAAAAGCCTCATCGAGGATTTCCTCGTTAGACTTTTTATCGGCGATGAGCTTGGCGATGGCGTTGTCCTTCGTGGCGAGCTTCTGATTGATGGTGTCGCCGTTGGCGATGTGCAGTGCCTGCGCCATGCTCGGCTCTTCGGTGCGCTCGCATTCACAAGTCTGGAGACGGTCGGCGCGGCCAAAAGTTTTGAGGAAGTAACTCGCCACGTTCGCGTCGGGGAGTTGAAGCGCGCGGAGATTTGCTGGGTAACGGTCGCCGATGCCGCGGTTTGCGTTCCGCAAATCGCGGCGAAACTCGGTGGGCACACCGGTGACTTGCGAGTAGGCGTCGAGCAGCGCCTCGGCCATCAGCCGGCGCGGGTAGTAGCGGGAGTAGTAACGCGTGTCTTCACCGTTGCCGGGCAGCGTCTCGCTGCTGCGCTGGTAAGTCTCAGACTGGAGAATTGAGCGCATGAGCGCCTTTAAGTCATAGCGCTGGTCGGCAAGGTGTTTCGCAAGCGCGGAAAGCAGTTTTTCGTTGCTGGCCGGGTTCGTGACGCGCAGGTCGTCAACGGCCTCGACGAGGCCGATGCCCATGAAGTTCGCCCACACACGGTTCACGATGGCGCGGGTGAAATAGGGGTTTTCGCGTGCCGTTAGCCACTTCGCGAGCGCTTCGCGGCGGTCGTTGGGCGAATCTAGCGCGATGGCTTGCCCGTCGAGCGGACGCGGCGGCAGCGGCTTGCCGGAGAGCAGTGCGGGAACGTCGCCAGACGCGGCGGCGAAAATGATTTTGTCGCCTTCGCCCCCAGAACCGTTTTTTGCGCGGACGCGCGCGAAGAGGTTGGCGAACTCATAATACTGGTCGTTGGTCCACTTCTCCATCGGGTGGTTGTGGCACTTGGCGCAGTTGATGGCCAAGCCCATGAATGCAACGGTCGTCGTCTCGGCCATGAGTGTCGGGTCGTCGTGCAGCACAAAGTAATTGGCCGCGCCGTTGTCCAGCGTGCTGCCGCGCGCGGTCACGAGCTGGCGCACGAACTCGTCCCACGGCGTGTTCGCCTCCACGTGGCCGCGAATCCATTGGTAGTAGCTCCACATCGCGGGTTGCGGGAGCTTCGCGCCGTTGACGAGCAGGAGGTCGCTCCACTTGTAGCTCCAGTAGTCCACAAACTCCGGCCGCGCGAGCAAGCGCTCGATGAGCGCGTCGCGTTTCTTCGCTGAAGCGTCGGCCAGAAACTCGCGGACTTCCGCCGCCGTCGGCAGCGTGCCGAGTGTATCGAGGAACGCGCGGCGGATGAAATCCGAGTCGTTGCAACGCGGCGAAGGCGGAACGTTCAGTGCCTTCAACTTCTCGTTCACCAGCTCATCAATGAAGTTGCGCTTCGGAGCTTTGCTGAAGGTGGAAGAAGCCAGTTTGTTGTCGAACGGCACCGTGACCGACGCCAGCGCGAGGCGGCTGAGAAACCAAGCGGACACCGCGCCTTCGCCCCGGCCCATCACGGTGACGAAGCCGTCCTCGCTGACGACGCATACGGCGTTGTTTGCGCTGGTGAATTTCGCGTAACGCGTTACGTCGCGGACTTCGCCGTTCGCGAACGTCGCTCGCACGAGCAGTTGCTGTGGGACGCCGGGTTTCAGCACGACCTGTTCGGGCAGCACCTCAATCTTCGCGATGCGTGCGTCGCCGGCCTGCGGCGCGGGCGTCCCATTCGCAATCCACTCGGCGAGAATTCGGTAGTCGAGCGAGTTGGTGGTGAAACGCTCGCCGCCCTTGTGCGGCACGGCGATGGTTGGCTTGATGAGCAGGAGGCTGTGCGCCGGCTCCGCGAGCGTGACGCGCCGGCCTAGCGCTGAGCGCGTGATGGCGCGGTGGTCGCCGTCGTCGTCGTAGCCGCGCAGGGAGAGCTTAAATCCGCCCTGGCCCGCCGCCGCGCCGTGACACGCGCCGGAATTGCAGCCGGTCTTCGTGAGCACGGGCTGGACGTGGTTGCGGAAGTTCCATGCGAAGGGCTTTTCCATGTCCACCACGCGGACCTCGGCCTTAGCGGAACTGCGGCCGGACTTGCCCGTGATGATCGCCGTGCCATTTCCCACTGCGATGGCAAGGCCGTTCTCGATGCGCACGACCTTGGGATTGCTGGAAGTGAACGCGACGTTGTTCGTCACCTGACCCAGCAAGGTTTTGCCATCAGCCATCTCCAAAACCAAGCGCTGCTCGGCAGCCGGGCCGGTGAGAGTGAATTTAGCGGGGAGCAGGGTGAGGGATTCCGCCCACAACATTAATGGCAGCAGCAATAAAAAAAAGGCAGCAAGACTGCGTGACTTCATGACTAATCAGGCTGGCTAAAACAACTCCTTTACCTCGCGCACGCCGAAATCCACTAATGCGAAAGGCCGTCCTTGAGGACCCGGCAGGTGTGTGTCGAGGTCGAGGCCTAGGCTCTTGTAGATCGTGGCGACGATTTCGCCGGGGTTCACGGGTCGTTCAGCGGGATACGCGCCGATGTCGTCGCTGCGGCCCACGACGCGGCCGCCCTTCACGCCGCCGCCAGCGAAATAGACGGACCAGCATTGCGGCCAGTGGTCGCGGCCGCCGGCGGGGTTGATGCGCGGGGTGCGGCCGAACTCGGCGAGGTTGCAGACCATCGTGTTGTCCAGCAGGCCTCGTTGGCTGAGGTCTTCGATGAGCGCGCTGTAGCCTTGGTCATACATGGGCGCGACGATGTCTCGCATGCCGGCGATGCTGGTGAAGGGTTTCGAGCCGTGGATGTCCCAAGTGATTTCGCCGAAGACGGTAAGGAAGGTGTTGACCGTCACAAAGCGCACGCCGCGCTCGACGAGTCGCCGCGCTAGCAAGCAGCACTGGCCGAAGCGCGTGAGTCCGTAGCGTTCGCGGACGGTGAGCGGCTCCTTGGTGAGGTCGAAGGCTTCGCGGGCTTTCTCGCTGGTCATTAGGCGGTAGGCGGCGGCGAAGTTCGCATCCATCAACTTCGCGGATTCGCTCGACTCAAACTTCTTCACGGTGTCGTCCACGACTTGTCGCAAGTCGCGCCGCCGGGCGAGCCGGGCTTCGCCGATTTCCTTCGGTGGCAAGAGGTCGGGCACTTTGAAGTCCGGCTTAGACGGATCGGAATTCAGGACAAACGGATCGTAAGCCTTGCCGAGGAAGCCGGCGTCTTGGCCGTGCGGCATGTTGCCGCCAGTGGGGCCCATCGGCTCGGGGAGGATGACGTGCGCGGGCAGTTCGCTGCGGCGACCTTTGAGAAATTCCAGCGCGCAGCCCGCGTGGGGCGTGATGATACCGCCAGTAAAGAGCCGGCCCGTCTGCATCATTTGATGGCCGGTATCGTGGACGGCTGCTGCCGTGTGGTAGCAGGAGCGAACGAGGGAAAACTTGTCGGCGACCTTCGCGTGGCCGGGGAGGATTTCGGAGATGTGGAAGTCACCCTTGGTGGAGATGGGCTTGAACGGCCCGCGAATCTCACTGGGCGCATCGGGCTTCATGTCGAAGAGGTCGAGCTGGCTCGGCGCGCCGAGGTTGAAGATCATTATGACGGCTTTTTCGTTTGAGTCGGCACTGACCTTGCCGGCAGCCTGAGCGGCGGAGTAATCAGCCATGGTCAGGCCGAGTGCGCCCAGGGAGCCGACTTGAAGGAAGTCGCGTCGCGTGATGCCGTCGCACGTGGTGATGGACCCCTCTCCGGTGACGTTTAACATGGCTACGTTTGGGCTGTGAAATCTGGCGTTGGCCTGCCAAGGGGCTCGGTTAGTGGCCAGTATCTGTCAAAGTTTTCCATATTTAGGGACGAATCATGGGGCGCGTCCATTGACTTTTTACGGGTTTGCCAAGTCGAGCTGTCATTGCGCAACTTATTACACGACCACGCGCTCAGCAAGTATTGCCGGAGCGAGCATCTTACTCCTACCACCTCGGCAGGTTCCAAGTTACTCAGGACTTACGCTTACGGAGAGAGGTTTAGGAAGCAGATTGACCTTGGTAAGGGTTCAGGAGGGTGGTTCTGTATCGCTGATTTTTCTTTGTGCACGACCTCTTCGCCACCGCTGAAAAGAGCTTCAGATCGACGTTGCGTTCATCGGCTGAACGGCTTGCGGCCAGCAACATCTTCATTGGAACATCGAGCTGGAAATACGAAGGTTGGCTGGGGACCATCTACGATCCACTCCGTTATTGCTATCGCGGGAAATTCGCCGAGAGCCGGTTCGAGCGGGACTGCCTCTCCGAATACGCCGAGACGTTCAAATCGGTTTGCGTGGATGCCGCCTACTATCAGTTTCCGTCGGAGAAATACCTGGCTGGTCTGGTCGGTAAAGTGCCGGCTGGCTTTTGTTTCAGCTTCAAAGTAACCGACGACATCACGTTAAAACGGTTCACCGATCTGCCCCGTTTTGGCATTAAGGCTGGCAAACCCAACCGCAACTACCTCAACGCCGAGTTGTTCATCAGCGCGTTCTTGAAACCTTGTGAACCATTCCGTGATAAGATCGGCATGCTCATCTTCGAGTTCAGCCGGTTCTACCCGGTTGATTACGCGCAAGGCCGGGATTTCGTCGCAGATCTCGACTCGTTTCTTGGCAAGCTGCCTGCGGGGTGGAACTACGGGGTAGAGCTGAGGAACAAAGAATGGCTTCAACCCAACTACTTCGCTGTGCTCCGTCGTCACGGAGTCGTTCACGTTTTCAATAACTGGTCGAGGATGCCTACGGTGGGAGAGCAGATGCTGGTGGCGGGTAGTGAAACGTCGGATGCAGTGGTGGCTGCGAGGTTTCTGCTCAAGCCCGGCCGCAGCTACGAGCAAGCCGTTAAGCAGTTCAGTCCCTATCGAGCAGCGAGGGAAATCAACGAGGAAGCTCGGGCGGCCGGAAAGAAGCTGATCGCCAAGGCGAAGCAGCAGGGGAAGAAAGCATTCATCTACGTCAACAACCGTCTGGAGGGGAACGCACTGGCGACAATTAGCGCGATGATTCAGATCAGCGAATGAAGGTCAACCGCCGCGTCATTCTGCACCTCGACATGGATGCGTTTTATGCGTCGGTCGAGCAGCGTGACAATCCGCAACTCAAAGGCCAGCCAGTCATCGTTGGTTCACCGCCGACTCAGCGTGGCGTGGTGGCAGCCGCGAGCTACGAGGCGCGGAAGTTTGGAGTCCGTTCCGCGATGCCCAGCGTGACAGCGGGAAAATTGTGTCCGCGAGGTGTGTTTGTGCGGCCCCGCATGGAGGCCTATCGGGCGGAGTCGCAGGCCATCATGGCGATCGTGCGGCAGTTGGCCGGTGAGCAAATCCAGCAGGTGTCCGTGGATGAAGCTTACGTTGATGTCAGCGCGGCCTCCGCGGCCGGGACCGCTGATGTTGCGCTCGCACAAACACTGCCCCTGGCCCGCCGGTTGAAAGCCACCATCCAAGAACAGCGACAGTTGACCGCTAGCATCGGCATCGCGCCAAACAAGTTGTTGGCCAAGCTCGCCAGCGACTTCCAGAAGCCAGACGGCCTGACGCTCATTCGGGAAACCGAGAAGGTCGCCTTCCTGCGCCCGCTGCCCGTGCGGTCACTGCATGGCGTCGGCACTGTGACGGAAGAACACCTCCTCAAAGCCAACCTGCGAACCGTGGGTGACTTACAGGATTATCGGGGTGATTTGCGAACGCTGGTTGGGAACTGGGGAACGGAACTCAAGCGGTTCGCTTTCGGTGAGGATGACCGGCCGTTAGATCTGGGCGACGACATCAAGAGCATCAGCAGCGAGAACACGTTCCTTCAAGACACAGATGACCGGCCAACGCTACGGAAGTGCCTGCGCGAACAGGCGGAAGAGATTGCCGCCAAGCTGGAGCGGCGACGACTGGCTGCCTTCACCGTGCAGGTGAAAGTTCGCTACGGCGACTTCACGACTTTGACTCGGCAGATTTCGGTCGAAGAACCCGTGCAAGAGGCGCGGGAAATTTACCGCTTGGGCTGCTGGCTGCTAGGCCGCGAGAAGCTGGTTCATTGTCCGTTGCGGTTGATTGGCCTTGGCGTCAGCGGGCTGCATGAGGTGCAAGCTCGGCAACTTGCACTCAGACTGGCAGTGAGCCAGTGAGCTGAGCCAATCAGCTCCGCTTCCAACTGGTGTCCCGCATCGCCTGCCACAGCGGTTCCAAGTCGGGATCATCTACGGCCATCAGTTTGACCAGCGTCTCATTTAACTCCATCGCCGCCTTGAACCACTCCTGCGCCTCTTCCAACTCCTTCAACTGAGTGCAGTAACAGGCCAGATTGTAACGAACTGACCAGTCCTTGAGGAATCGCTCCGCCACGTCCAACGAAAGCTCCTTGGCCTCGCGGGTCTGGCCCATGCGATAGAGCGCCACCGCAGCATGGACGCCACCGAATTCGTCCTGGGGAAGCTCCCGGTTCAAAGTTTTGGCGATCTCGTAGGCCATCGGCCACTGCTTCGCATCGGCATAGACCTGATACCGCAGCTTGAGCACTGTCAGGCCTAACGGACCTGGCGCTCAGCTGCAAGGCCCGGACGCCGAGGGTCCGCGAAGACGGCCCGAGCACGAAGCGCGGCACGGGCCTTGTCTGCTGCAGCGCCTAGTTAGCCCGCACTTCACAATGCTACGGAGGTGTCGGCACGAGAAAGGTGTACTGGCTCGGTCCGCCGACCGGGAACTTCGCCGCGTACGTGAAGACCTCGATCGTTTCAGGAATGCCGTCGGAAACGAACAAGACCGATCCCGCACCGTGCGGAATCTCCGGGCTCTCGATCTCCGGTCCAGAAACCACGTCAACGTCGGTCGGTCCTGCAGGGCAGGCGGGCACAGTCAACGTCATGAAGAGGCCGACACCGGTGTACTCAATGTCGCCCACGGTGCAGCGCGCGAGCAGCTCTCGGACCCTGCCGTCGGAGTGATTCCGGTACCACTCGAGCAGTGCGTTTTCGAAAGTGGTCACGATGCATCCCCAGTGCCCCGATGGCCGCCGTTGCTGTCGGGCTAACGTCATGATGAGCCATGCGGTTGCTTGGCGCGGAGGCTGCGCAGCAGCATCCGTGACAAGCAACCGCATTGGCTCCATCTACTGGTTAGGCTCATTTTTCTTTTTAAACATTACGATTACTGAACTGATGAGTAGTAAATAAAATGGGATTCCATAAAGTATAACCCTGACGAAGTAATCTTGGGAAATCGGGGAAAGTGATGCTCTAGTGGGCTCAGGCTTGTAGATAAATAATTGACCTTTCCAGTTCTCAATATGTGATGCTAGGGCCGTTTCTGCATCGGATTTCGATTCATGGCTTCCTAATTCAACAGTTCCAAGAATGCGCTTTCCTGTGAATTCATACGAGGCGTCGATAACCGGTGCCCACTTTGCCGGCATAGTTCTGCTAACAATTCGATTTACGACGTAAGACTTCTGGATCTCGGCGTTTTGGATAAGGCTCCAACTAGCCGGATCACTGTGGCGAAAACCAAACAAGCCAACGGCGAGACAGAAAATAGTCCCGACGCATCCGACTCCGAAAATAAAGCCCCGTAGTTTTTTCATATTTTCTGCCTAACAGTTTAGTGAACCGCAATTCCTGCGGTTTTATTATAAAATGCGGTTTTATTAGCGGGGTATTCCCCTGTCCAGCCTAAACCCAGTCTGCATTTGCTGGCCTTGTCAGCGGTCCTTGAAATCGCCCTTAAGGAAACCATAAATTTCTGCCTTGTCACCTCGGCGATGATGTTTTCGAAACATTGCCGTATGCCGCTTTAATGCTTTAGGATGCTGGGGCCAAGGGAATTAGTGTTCAATTCCCTCCAAGGTTCGATCTGCGACCTATTTGGTTATCTTGGTGTGGCACTCGACAAACAGGCGCGTAAGTTTTTTGATGTCTCCGCACGTCACCTATGAAAAACGTCACTGTCATTACTCACCCGCTCGTTCAACAAAATCTCACTCGCCTACGGGACAAGTCTACGCAGCCGGAGGAGTTCCGCCGCGCGTTGGGAGAAGTCGCGGCGCTGATGGTATATGAGGCTACCAGAACTTTCGCTACGCAGCCGGTCACGGTGCGGACGCCGTTGGAGCAGACGCGCGGCGTGCGGCTGAAGCACGAGGTTCTGTTGGTACCCGTGTTGCGTGCCGGACTGGGAATGCTTGACCCCATCTTGCGCTGCATCCCGCACGCACGAGTGGGCTTCATTGGCCTCAAACGCAACGAGTACACGCTCGAAGCGGCGACCTATCACAAGAGTCTGCCCAGTCAGTTAAGCGACTTTGAAATTATCCTCATGGATCCGATGCTTGCCACAGGTGGTAGCTCGGTTTCCGCGCTGGACTTATTATCGGAGCGCGGAGCGAGGCGCGTTCGGCTGGTAAACCTGCTAGCCGCTCCGGCGGGCATAAAATTCGTGCACCAGCACTATCCGGATGTCCCCATTTTTACCGCTGCGTTAGATCGTAAGCTCAACCACAAAGGCTACATCGTGCCCGGCCTCGGCGATGCGGGCGATCGGCTCTTCGGGGTATGAAATGACATGAGCGGGCGGAGTCCAGCGTTGCCGCGCCGCGGTCTTCACTTTGTCAAGTAGGGGCTACAGGTAGCGATTTTACCCCGATACATTTTATGTTTACTCAGAAGCACAGCCTTGCGGTCAGAGGACGTGGTGCTGGTCATTCGCGACGGCGCGCACAGGATTAGATGACGCTTGAGTTGTGACAATGAGGACACAGTGGGACAGTTTGAAAAGCGGTTCCTTGAATCGTCATTTGCCTCAGGCTTGAAATGGTCTATAAAAGCGCTGCAGAATTTCACTTGGCGGTTGGCACGGCCCCGGCTTCATTTGAAGCAGAAACGATCACAAATTTTGAACGCATTGACTGACGAAAACTCCTGACATCAAACCAAACAAGACATGAAAAAATTCTTCCAGATGGGCAAACGCTTCCTGCTCTTCATCGCGGTGAACCTGTTGGTGATGATCACCCTCACCATCGTGTTTCAGATCGTGCTGCACTTCTTCCCGCAGCTCGGTGGTCGGCGCGGCACGGAGGGCTGGCTGGGCTACTTGGCGGTATTCAGCCTCATCATGGGCTTCGGCGGCGCTTTCATTTCGTTGGCACTCTCGCGCGTGATGGCCAAGTGGATGATGGGGGTTCACGTCATTGACCCGCAGACCAGCGACTCCGAGCAGCGAGAACTGGTCCGCATGGTCCATGGTTATGCCCAGCGGGCGGGTCTGCCAGCTATGCCCGAGGTCGGCATTTATGAGTCGCCCGATGTGAATGCCTTCGCAACCGGCCCGAGCAAGTCTCGCTCGCTTGTCGCCGTGTCCACCGGGTTGCTCCACCGGATGAACCGCACCGAGACAGAGGGTGTCATCGCCCATGAAGTCGCACACATCGCTAATGGAGACATGGTAACAATGACCTTGGTGCAGGGAGTCATAAACGCATTCGTCATTTTCCTCTCGCGCGTGCTGGCGTTCCTCGCCGCTCAAGCCCTAGCCGGCAATCGGAGTAGCGACGATGACCGGCCCTCCATGGGCCAGGCGTTCCTCGAATTTGCGCTCGTCATTGCATTTGAAATCCTTTTCACGCTGCTCGGTGCTATTGTGGTCGCGTGGTTCTCGCGGAAGCGCGAGTTCCGTGCCGATGCCGGTGGGATGTTGCTCGCGGGCAAAGCCCAAATGGTGGGTGCGCTCCAAGCTTTGCAGCGCATCTACGATCCTCAGCTGGCGTCCGAAGGAGCTAGTTCGGGCCTCCAGGCGCTGAAAATCTCTGGCAAGTCTGGCGGCCTCATGGCGTTGTTCGCCACGCACCCTCCGCTTGAGGAGCGCATCGCGCATCTCGAAAGTCTTGGACGATGAGCGTGAGCGGCAGGCGGCGTTTGGTGTAAAATTTCTTTCCGCACGCCGTTTCCAACTGAATCTTCGCGTTTGATATGGCCGCGCGCAAAATCAGGCTAACCTCCCGCAAGACGCGCACGCCGCCGTTGTCAATTCAGGCCGACGCACCCGACCCCGACGCGCGCCTACAGGGTACACCCTCTCCCAATGTAGACCTCCCGACGCCAAGCGAGGCCTTGGATCGCGCTCGTTTGCCCTACGATGGCGAGAGCGCCATCAAGCTTTACCTTCGCGAGATCGGCCAGGTGCCGCTGTTGTCCGTGTCAGAGGAAATCGCGCTGGCCGCCAAAATCCGTCAAGGCGACAAAGCTGCGCGTGAGCAGATGATCAAGGCCAACCTCCGGCTTGTCGTGAAGATTGCGCACGATTACGACTGGCTCGGTATGCCGCTGCTAGATCTAATCAACGAAGGCAACATCGGCCTGATGAAGGCCGTCGAGCGCTTCGATCCGGAGAAAGGCGGCAAGCTTTCCACCTACGCCGCTTGGTGGATCAAGCAGTCCATTAAACGCGCTCTCGCCAATCAGGGTAAGACTATCCGCCTGCCAGTGCATTTGGTGGATAAGATTTCCCAGATGCGCCGCGTGGCGATGAAGCTCCAAGAAGAGTTTGGTCGAGAACCGACCGACGAGGAACTGGGCGAGGAAATGGGCATGACCGCCAGCCGCGTCGCCCAGCTTCGTACCGCCGCGATTCGCCCCGCCTCGCTCGATGCGCCCGTCGGCGACGAGGATGACTCGCATCTCTTTGGTGACCTTATTGAGGACGAACAGGCCGAGACGCCCTATGAGCAGTTGGAGGAAAAAACTGTTACCTCGATGCTGCGCGACATGGTCAAAATCTTGCCGCCGCGCGAGGCAACAATCCTAGCCTTTCGTTTCGGCCTCGACGGCGGCCCTGAACGCACGCTGGAAGAGGTTGGTCAGAAGTTTGGCGTCACCCGCGAGCGCGTTCGACAGATTCAGAATGTTGCACTTAACAAGCTACGGCGCATGATCGACAAGCGCGAGGCATAGGAACTCTAGTACCATTGACCGGCACCAACCACGACTCATCAAAAGCCAGCTGCCCGTGCTAAGGTTGGTGATGCTTAGCCGTCGCCCTACTTCCCCGGCTACGCAACTTTCCAAACTATTAATCTCACCAGTTTAAGTTCGTTTAAACGTCACCCCGTATGAACAAAAAAGTTACTGCCGCGGAGATTGCTGCTGCTATCCGCAACGTGCCGGATTTCCCCAAGCCTGGCATTCAGTTCAAGGACATCACGCCCGTCCTCGCTGACGGACGGCTCTTCGGCGGCACGATTGACCTCCTCTGCGAGAGCTACCAGCCTGGCGACGTGGACGCCGTGGTGGGCATCGATGCGCGCGGCTTCATTTTCGCTTCGGCTGTTGCGGTGCGGTTGGGGGCGGGTTTTGTGCCCGTGCGTAAAAAGGGCAAGCTTCCCTATGCCACGCATGAACAGAGCTATGACCTGGAATACGGCTCTAATACAGTCGCCATCCACATTGACGCCGTAAAGCCCGGTGAGCGCGTGCTGCTCGTGGACGACCTGCTCGCGACCGGCGGCACAGCTTCGGCGGCGGTTCATCTGCTTGAGAAAATCGGCGCAAAAATTCTCGAGGTTCATTTCCTCATCGAACTTCAATTTCTGCAAGGCCGCGGCAAGCTTAAGGGTTATCCCGTCAAGTCGCTCGTGAGTTACTGACTTGCCGACCTCAAGCTTTTTGGCGCCGAGCCATGATGGAAAGTCAAATTTGTGAACCAAAGGAAGAGACCAGGACATTTCAAGGTGCTTTCCTCAAATGTAAGTCGGCCCTTAAACGCCCAACGGGCTTGAAAAGCTTTAGATTTCGCCACTAATTTTTCCCTATGATGAAAGCGATTTATTTTACCGGGTTAGCCGCGCTGGCGCTCGTGTTCACGGGCCAGGCCGCCGAACTGCCCAAGGGCAAGACCGGTGGTGCGGCCCGCAACGCCATCAATCCCGGCGAGGCCACGCGCGAGGCCGCGCTGGCCGCCAAGAAGTTTAAGCTCGCGCCCGGCCTCAAGGTCGATCTCTGGGCCGCCGAGCCACTCCTCGCCAACCCCGTAGCCTTTTGCATTGATGAGCGCGGGCGCATCTTTGTGTCCGAGACGCATCGTCTGCACCAGGGCGTCACTGACATTCGCGGGCACATGAACTGGCTCGACGAGGAGTTGGCCGCGAAGTCCACCGACGACCTGCGGCAGCTTTTCATCCGCCACAAATACGACGGCAAGACCAACATCTCCGAGCGTGTCACGCTCATTGAGGACCGCACGGGCAGCGGGGTGGCGACCCATTACAGCAACTTCGCTGACGGGATTTTCAATTCACCCGTGGACGGCATCGCGTCCGGCGTGCTTGCGCGCCGGGGCAACGTGTGGCTCGCCAACATCCCCAACCTGTGGCTGCTGCGTGACAACGACGGCGATGGCCAGACCGACGGTGCGAAGGACTTGCGCAAGGCTGTGTTCACCGGCTTCGGCGTACGCGTGGGATTCCTTGGGCACGACTTGCATGGGCTGACGATCGGGCCGGACGGCAAGCTCTATTTCAGCATCGGCGACCGCGGCGCGAACGTGAAATCGCTCGAAGGGAAGACGGTCGCCAACGCAGAGATGGGCGCGATCTACCGCTGTAACCAGGATGGCAGCGACTTGGAAATCTTCCATTACGGCCTGCGCAACCCGCAGGAGCTGGCCTTCGACGAGTTTGGCAACCTCTTCACCGGCGATAACAACTCCGACGGCGGCGACCCCGCGCGCTGGGTGTATGCCGTCGAGGGCGGCGACACCGGTTGGCGCATCGGCTGGCAGTTCATCGAGAGCGCGCCGTGGACCACGCGGCGCGGCCCGTGGCTCGGTGAGCGGATGTGTTTCCCGGAGGACCGCGCAGCGCACATCTTGCCGCCGATTGTGAACATCGCCAACGGCCCCAGCGGTTTGGCCTACTATCCCGGCACCGGCCTGCCGGAAAAATACGACCGCCACTTCCTGCTCGTGGACTTTAAGGGCGCCAGCACGGCGAGTGGCATCTGGAGCTTCAAGATGCAGCCCAAGGGCGCGGGCTTCGACCTCGTCGAGAAGGAGCAGTTCCTCTGGAACGCGCTCGCGACGGACGTGGACTTTGGCTACGACGGCCGCGTTTATTTTTCCGACTGGATCGAAGGCTGGGGCATGCCTGGCAAGGGCCGGCTCTACTGTATTTCCGATCCCAGCACCGTGAAGAACGCCGACGAGGTAAAAACCCTTTTTGCCGCCGGTTTCACGCAGCGGTCCGTGGCGGAACTCAAGGGCCTGCTCGCGCACCGCGACATGCGTGTGCGGCAGGAAGCGCAGTTCACGCTCGTGGAGAAGAACGCCGTGGGCACGCTCATCGAGGTGGCGGCCAAGTCCGAGGCGCAACGCCCGCGCTTGCACGCGATCTGGGGCCTTGGCCAGCTCCTGCAGCAGAAGAATCTCGCGGCGAGCGACCGCACGCAAATCCGCGCCGCATTCCAGCCATTGCTTGCGCAGGTCGGTAATGACGAGATCGCCGCCCAGGCCGCCAAAGTGCTCGGCGACGCGCAAGACATACCCAGCGGCCCCCATCTCATTCCGCTGCTCTCCTCACAAAACTTGCGTGTTCGGCACCTTGCCGCCCTTGCGCTCGGCAAAATCCGCGAACCGCACGCCGTGCCCGCGTTGGTCAAGTTGCTGGCCGACAACGCGGACAAGGACGCCGTGCTCCGCCACTCCGGCGTGATGGGCCTGCTTGGCTGCGCAGACACGCACGGCATCGCCGCGCTCAAGACGCACGAGTCCCCCTCCGTCCGCATCGCTGCCGTCGTCGCGCTGCGGCGGCTGGAGCGCCCGGAAGTTGGCCAGTTCCTCAGCGACGCGAACGGCCGCGTCATCCTCGAAGCCGCCCGCGCCATCAGCGAGATTCCCATCACGCAGGCCTTGCCCGCGCTCGCCGCATTGCGGCCGGACTTTGGCAAGCTGACGCCCGAGCAGCGCCCGGCGCTCGCCCGCCGCATCCTTAGCGCCAACTATCGGCTCGGCGATGCCGCCTCGGCAGGTCGGCTCGCTGGCCTCGCTGGAAATGCCGACCTGCCCGATGCTGTCCGTGCGGAAGCGCTCGACTTGCTTGCGGAGTGGGCCAAGCCCTCCGGCCGCGATCGCATCACCGGCCTCTGGCGTCCGTTGCCCGCGCGCGATGCGAAGGTGGCCGGCAGCGCCGCGAAGCCCATGCTAACCGCTGCCCTCCGCACCGGGGCAACGCCCGTCCGCCTCGCCGCCGTGAAGGCCGCGAGTCAGCTCGATATCGCCGACGCGAATCCCGCGCTGGCGGAACTGGTCGCGGATACGAAGGCGGACACGAAGGTGCGCGTGGAAGCGTTGACCCGACTGGCCGCGGCCAAGGACGCGGGGCTGGAGATCGCTTTGACCACTGCCGCACAGGACAAGGCCGAGCCGCTGCGCGTTGCCGCCACGACCATTCGCGCCAAGTCCGCCAAGGGCGGCAGCGCCGTCGCGCCGTTGCGGGCTATCCTCGCCGCGGGCACCACTGGCGAGAAGCAGAACGCCATCATCTCGCTTGGTGGCATCCCTGGCAAAGAGGCCGACAACGTCATCGCCGGGCTCGTGGCCGACCTCGCGGTCGGGAAGCTCGCCCCCGAGCTGCTGCTCGAAGTGTTGGAGGCCGCCGACAAGCGCTCGGATGCGGGCGTCTCGGCTGCGCTGGACAAGTTCAAGGCGCAGCGCAAGGCGGACGACTTGCTCTGGAGCTGGCGCCTCGCGCTGGCCGGCGGCAACGCGGCGAACGGAAAAAAGATTTTCCTCGAAAGGGTGGAGGCCTCTTGCGCCCGCTGTCACAAGGTCGGCCCCGACGGCGGCGAGGTCGGCCCCGTGCTCGATGGCATCGGTTTGAAACAGACGCGCGAATATCTGCTCCGGTCGCTGGTCGCGCCCAATGCGGAGATCGCGCCCGGCTTCGAGAGCCTGATCGTGGTGCTGAAGGACGGCCGGAACTTCGCCGGCGTCGCGCGGCCCGGTGGTCCTGACGAAGTGGTCATCAACTCGCCCGAGGACGGCGTGATGAAGTTCAAGAAGGCGGAGGTGGCGAAGATTCAGAAAGGCCAATCCGCCATGCCCGACACGATGATCCTCGTCCTCTCCAAGCGCGACATCCGCGACCTGGTCGAGTTCCTCGCGTCGCTGAAGTAGAGGAGGAAAGTGGTTTAGTAATTAGTGATTAGTGATTGGTCGGCGCGCCGTCCATCGCGCGTTTCGCCACTTACTAGGTTCCCGGTGATTTCAGTGGATTATACTCGAGGAGTCCGTCCTCGCACCGGAGGCGCGTCTCAAAGCCGATGGAAAGCTGGGTGAAACCCAGCGCACCCACCGGATCAGATGGCGAGCAGTCCGCGCCCCGGCGGGGCGCATGAGTCACCATAACTTCTTAGCCGGAACGATGCAGTTGCACGGGGAGCGCACGCGTCCCGCGTGCCGTCGTGTCCGTCCCGGACACGACTTCCTTCACCATTTTTCTGCGCACCGTTTGGGGCATGAAGATGGAGGGACGAAGTTTCCGGCGGGACGCCGGAAACCGCACGCCGGAGGCGTGCGCTCCCCG
>Ga0194113_10004742_pt1 | contig 17756 bp, 14 predicted proteins | sample TA2MahC200mmetaG_FD_146193 | JGI IMG/M metagenome (GOLD analysis project Ga0194113, IMG submission 146193) | Freshwater microbial communities from Lake Tanganyika, Tanzania - TA2015017 Mahale Deep Cast 200m | ecosystem: Environmental > Aquatic > Freshwater > Lake | place: Tanzania: Lake... | reverse complement strand
GCTATCCGATCTGCTATTTCTATTACGCTAACTAAATGGATGCTACTACTAATCTTTACAACTAAACGAAGAGGAAGATGGAAAAAACAAACTGCAATTATTGCAATTTTCTAACCGGACATTACTGGTCAAAACTACCTAACGCATTTTTTTCTTGACAAATTAATGTTAATTTAGTATAATTTAAGATAATAAGGTATTTTTATCTTATTTAATTAAAAAGACGCTGATATTGGTCGTCAGTTTTCTCAATTTGGGGAGAACAGCGCCGCGCGGCAGGCAGGTCCTGGTAATGCTTAAAAATTAACCGAGGTGATAAAAAATGTTAGAAGGACAAGTAAATTTAAAGTGTCCGGGTAGCAAAAGTATTAGAGAACCAGTTCCAGAAATATTCACCTGCCCAAATTGTGGAGCAGAAGTGGAAATCTGGACGCATGAACATATGAGAAGATGTAGTTCGTGTGGCAAAACTGTTATCAGAGAGCTAAACACCGCATGGTGTATTCAATGGTGTCCATATGCGAAAGAGTGTATCGGAATAGAAAAATATGATGAGTTACTGAAAGCAGGTGTAATCTCTGAAAAGAGAAAAGAGGAAATTCAAATCCCTCAGAAGCTGAAGGAATTTATGAGAGAATGCAATATTCCCATTCCAGGTGATGAAGTTTAATGCACATTTTGTACATTAACAAATGATGAAAGGAGGGAATTTCAATGAGACCACAAGTAGTTCAACGTTCAACGAAACCGTTAAGCAATGACCATAAAATGGTCTTAAAAAAACTGGATGATTTCGAGAAGGTTATAAGCAAGCTTGATAAACCGGACGCAATAATGCCGACATTGAAGGAACTGGGGATATTCTTCAAAGGTGAGATTTGGATTCACTTTGCCAAAGAGGAGGATGTTCTGTTTCCCGAAATGGAAAAATTTATGCCCGTAGAGGGCGGGCCAATCGGTGTAATGCTTCTTGAACATGAGGAACTTAGGAAGGTAAATGACGAATTTCAAAAAGGGTTGGAAGCTTACGTCAAGAATCCTAATGACACTAAAGCGGTTGCCCTGATAAAGCAAAATGGTATGAATATAATCCAGATTTTACGGCAACATATCAATAAAGAAGATAATATCCTTTTCATGATGGCAGAGATGCACCTTGATAATGCTCAAACGCGGAACATCCTGAAAGCCTATGAAGAGGTAGAGAAAAGATTTCATAACTAATGGGAACTTACCTGGGGCTAAAAATAAGAGACCGCTTAACGATAAGCAAAGATTGCATCATCTATCACCTTTTGCTCTTCGTGTTCATTGGAACGCTGTGTTTATTGCGACTGGCGCCGGCGACGATATTGGCGGCGTTTCTACCCATTTTAATTCGCGGGAGTAGCGCGATAGCCTATCTCCCCAAAACGCTTTCTTTAAAAAGGATTGGTTTTAGCGAATTGGCGTACGCGTTATTCTTTACTTTAATGTTGGTTCATCTTCTGTAGAGGATTGGCAAAATGGGAGGTAAAGATGTACACTATAGACTTGAATGGTAAAACCGGGCTAATTTTCGGAGTAGCAAATCAAATTGGATTGAGTTAATTTACCCAAGTCATAATAAAAGGAGAAACAAAGATGAAGAAAAAATTGCTAATCGCTTTGTTATCCGCTCTTGTGCTAACTATCCTGGTTGTTGCATTGTTGGTTAGCATCTTTGAACGCAAACAGGAGGCAAAGCTGACTTATTTCAAGGTTGTAGAAGTGAAAGAGAATGAACCAAATCCTGCAGTATGGGGGCAGAATTTCCCAAGACACTATGAAGCCTTAATGAGGACAATGCGTACCTCAGAGCTGGTGAAATATAGTTTATACGGTCGTTATGGAGGTTCTGAATCATTCTCCAAGTTGGATAAGTACCCCGAATATCGACGCCTCTTTGCCGGATATGCCTTTTCCGTGGAATACAATGAAGAACAAGGGCATACGAAGGCTTTAGAGGATATGCTAAATTCAAAGCGGCTGGGTGACCAAAAACCTGGGCCATGTATGACATGCAAAAGTAGCAATGTTCCGTCAATGATGACAACATTGGGAACTGAAAAGTTCTATGCCACACCGGTCAAGGAATTAGTGGCGCAATTCAAACCAGAATACTCAATTTCTTGCGCGGATTGTCACGATGCCAAAACTATGGCTTTGAAGATTACGCGTCCTGCTTTCAAAGAGGCAATGTCCCAGCGTGGAGTTGACTTATCCAGGGCGACACGGCAGGAGATGAGAACTTATGTCTGTGCCCAGTGTCACGTAGAATACTATTTTAAAGGCCCTGGCAAATATCTGGTTTTTCCATGGGAAAAAGGGTTAAAGATAGAGGATATTGAAGCTTACTACGATGAGATAGATTTCAAGGATTGGAGCCATGAGGAAACTAAGACACCTTTGGTTAAAATCCAGCATCCTGACTTTGAGCTTTGGTCTACTGGAATCCACGCTCGTTCTGGTGTTGCCTGCCCTGACTGCCACATGTCTTACAAACGGGAAGGAGCCTTAAAGGTCAGCGACCATTGGGTTCGAACACCATTGGTGAACCTGACAAATTCCTGCGCCACCTGCCATCGTCTTTCAGAGGAGGAATTGCGAACGCGGGTGCTGGAAGAGCAGGACCGCACCTACAGTCTATTGAATCGAGCCGAAAAAGCCATATTGGCCGCGCAGGATGGAATCAGGGTAGCTCAGAATTCGGGTGTACCTGATGAAGTTCTCAAGGAAGCGCAAAGTCTTCACCGCAAAGCCTTCATTCGTTGGGATTTCATCAGCGCAGAAAACAGCATGGGCTTTCATAGTCCTCAAGAGGCAGTGCGAATTTTGGGGGATGCCATTGATTATGCCCGTCAAGGTGAACTTGCTGCATACAAAGCGATTGGAGACCAAAAAAGATGAAAACTTCTATAATACCTTTGCTTCTTACCATCGTCGCTGGTATGTTCCTTGGTATGGGTGGTTACACTTTCTGGTATGGGCGAGGTTACTCTTATCTTTCAAATAATCCAGAAGCTTGTGTGAATTGCCACATCATGCGCGATAATTTCAACGGTTGGAGCGTTTCCAGTCACCGCAACGTTACTTGCAATGATTGTCATATCCCCCATAACCTTGTAGAGAAGTATGCTGCGAAAATGGAACACGGTATTCGGCATTCCATCGCGTTCACTTTTGAAAATGTGCAGGTAATCCGCATCACCCCGAAGAGTCTACGCCATGTTCAGCAGAATTGTATCCGCTGTCATGGAGAAATGGTTAGCTTGATTCTCAATAAAACACAAGAGTTGTCGGTATCCTGCACCCGATGTCATCGCGGCGCTGGGCATGTTTTCTAAAAACCAACTTTGAAAATAGGGCAGGTTTCAAATTTGTGTACTATCACTATATATTTGAGAATCCGCATGGCGACCCCGTTACAAACTTGAACGGTATAGGTAGTTTTGACGAATAAACTTTACCTTGTACTGGTGATTGGTAGTGAGGAGTAATTGGTGATGGGTAGAGTAGTGATTGGTTACCAATCACCAATTACCAATCACCAATCACCAAACCCACCACACCGCTTTGGCTCATAATTCTCACGCATTTAGTGATAGCATAACATGCTGGTTTCTGGCAAAATTATTCTTATTCCGATATGATTGGAAGATATTTAATGGAAGATACAAAAAATATTTTAATTCTGGGCGCTGGCTTTGCGGGTACTTATATCGCGGTGCATTTATCAAATAAGCTTAACAACAACAGTGGGATTTCTATACGTCTAATTGACGCCAAAGAATACCATCTGTTCAAACCAATGCTACACGAAGTGGCCTGCGGTAGCGTGGATGCATCCCATATTATTCAGCCTATTCGCATTATAAAGAGAAAACACGACTTCGATTTTATCCACGGGGTAATTCAATCCATTGATGTAAATAACCAGGAGGTGGGAGTTTGTGAGGAATGCGTTCATTGTTCTAATTCATCTAAGTGTCTTATGCAGGAATTGGAGTTAGAAAAGGCAGTTATCGATGAGCCGAAACGCTTGCACTATGATTATTTAGTGCTGGCTTTAGGGGGAGAACCAAACTATTTTGGCATTGCTGGCGCAGAAAAATACACGATACCTCTGCATACCTTAGACGATGCTGTGAGGATTAGGGAACGGCTGGTGGAGATATTTAGAATTGCGCTGAAAGTTTCCGATGATAGAACACGCCAGGCGCTACTAACTTTCGCCGTGATAGGCGCTGGCGCAACAGGTGTGGAACTGGTAGCGGAGATGCATGACTTCATTTATGATGTGTTGTTGGAACATGGAAGTCAACGCATAAGAGGAGATGAGATTAAAATCGTTTTGATTGAGGCGGCTAACAGAATTCTTCCAGGAGTCGATGAAAAAGTTGTTAAAACAGTTGAAGAGAAGCTAAGAGACAAAAACATTGAGGTTATCACAGGCGCGCCAGTTACACAGGTAACCAAAGATTCTGTTAAAATAGGCGACCGGGTAATTCCCACTTATACGAAAATATGGACCGCCGGAGTCAAGGCAAACGCTCTTTCAGTTGACCTTCCTTTTGAAAAAGACAAAGCCGGCAGGATAAAAGTAAATCAATATTTACAAGTGCCTGGTCATCCCAATGTGTATGCCGTTGGTGATAATTCTTTCTTTGAGAATCCCAAAACCAGCCGGCCGCTTCCCGCTACCGGGCAGGTAGCCATCCAGGAAGCTCAAGCTGTGGTGAAAAATATACTCAATACAATAAAAGGTAAGGAGAAGAAACCATTTCAATTCATGCAACTCGGTTTCGCGGTTACTTATGGCGAAAGAACAGCCGCGGCAAGCATTTTAGGCGCTCTTAAATTAGAAGGTTTATTCGGATGGTTTATGTGGAAGTTTACTTACTTTAAGCACCTTATGTCTATTCGCCCAAAGCTCAAAACCGCGCTGGAATGGCTTTTCGATATTACTTATGATAGAGATGTTTCCAGGCACAAATATGAGTGACACAGGCAATCTAAGCGACATAAGGCCTGTTTCAAATTTCCTCAAAAATTAGTTGACATCTCGGAAAGGGGGGAAAGGAAGTAAAGGAAGGAAAGGAGTGAAAGCAATCCTTCCGTTCCTTCCCTTCCTTCCTTTCCATCCGCCGAAATGTAACAACCCCCTACCCCCTTTGGTAAGGGGGACTATTTTCTGAAACATGCTCGTTTTTGGAACTTACTTAAATGGAGGTAATAAATGTTTTGTTATCAATGTGAACAAGCAGCTAAAGGAATCGGATGCATTGTTCGTGGTGTATGTGGGAAAGACCCACAAACCTCGGCGTTGCAGGATTTGGTGGTATATGGGACCAAGGGGTTGTCTATGTATGCTCACAGAGCAAGGGAACTTGGCGCCAAGGACAATGAGATAGATGCTTTCGTTATGGATTCACTGTTTTCTACGGTGACCAACGTGAATTTCGACCCGGAGCGGTTGCACGGACTGCTCATAAAGTTAGCTGAACAGCGCGATAAGTCGAAAGCTCTTTACGAGGAAGCATGCAGGAAAGCCGGTCGCGTTCCCGAAACACTCGGAGGCCCCGCCGCTTGGGTTCCTGCCAGCGACCTGAATGGACTGATACAACAAGGCGAAGAGGTAACCATCAATAATCGCGTGGAGACTCTCGGCGAGGATGTGACTGGTTTGCAAGAACTTCTCACTTATGGGCTAAAGGGAACAGCGGCTTACGCCTACCATGCGCGAATTTTGGGGCAGGAGGATGATAGCGTATACGCCTTCTTCCATGAGGCGTTGAATTTCCTCACCCAAGACGCCCCAACGGTAGATGAACTGGTCGCCATGAATCTCAAATGCGGCGAGGTAAACCTCAAAGTTATGGGCTTGCTTGACGCCGCCAATACAGGCGCATACGGAAACCCTGTGCCTACCCCGGTTCGCATTGAGCCGGTCAAAGGAAAGGCGATTGTGGTTTCTGGCCATGACCTGAAGGACCTTGAAGAACTGCTCAAGCAAACTGAAGGTAAGGGCATCAATGTCTACACGCATGGCGAAATGCTTCCGGCTCATGGCTACCCCGGATTGAAGCAATACAAGCACCTGGCCGGAAACTATGGCAGCGCATGGCAAGACCAACGCAAGGAATTTGATAATTTCCCCGGGGCCATACTGATGACCACTAACTGTATCCAGAAACCACAGGATTCTTACAAAGATAGAATATTCACTTCTGGACTCGTTGCCTGGCCTGGGGTTGTTCACATCAGCGCCCAAAATTTCGCGCCGGTCATCGAAGCGGCTCTTGCAACCGAAGGTTTTGCAGAAGATGGTCCAGATAAGACTATTCTCGTCGGCTTTGGACATGACGCGGTGTTGAGTGTAGCGGACAAAGTTGTGGACGCAGTAAAAAGCGGCGCTATCAGACACTTTTTCTTAATCGGCGGCTGCGATGGCGCTAAACCAGGTCGCAACTACTACACCGAGTTTGCGCAAGCAGTTCCCCAGGACTGCGTTATCCTGACGCTGGCTTGCGGCAAGTACCGTTTCAATAAGCTCGACTTTGGAGCAATCGGTGGCATTCCGCGCCTGCTCGACATCGGTCAATGCAACGATGCCTACTCGGCTATTCAAATAGCCGTCGCACTTGCGAATGTATTTGACACCGACGTAAACCATCTCCCACTCTCCATTATATGTTCCTGGTATGAGCAGAAGGCGGTTTGCATATTGCTAACACTATTGCATCTTGGTATCAAGAACATCCGCCTGGGACCAAGCTTGCCCGCGTTTGTAACGCCAAATGTGCTGAAGGTGTTGGTGGAGAATTTTAACATTATGCCGATTTCAACAGCGCAAGAAGACCTGAATGCAATTTTGGGTTAAGTTTGTACTTTCAACTCCAGACTTCCGAAGTTTCGAAGACTTCGGAAGTCTACATAAAACGATATGGAGATATAACGATGATTAAAAGAAAAATTATAAAAATCGATGAGGAGAAATGCGATGGTTGTGGTTTGTGCGTATTAGAATGCGCTGAAGGAGCGATTGAAATCATTGACGGAAAAGCGCGCCTTGTTAGCGATAAATATTGCGACGGCTTGGGAGCGTGTATAGACCATTGCCCACAGGATGCGCTCATTATTGAAGAACGGGAAGCGGATGAATTTGATGAAGAATCAGTTTCGGCTCATCTGCGACAAATTGAAAGAGAACCAATCGAAGCGGGACATCATCGTCATGTAGCTGCTTGCCCCTCCGCTCAAGCTTTGCGCTTAGATAGACGAGCAAGCGAGGACGTTCAGCATGTAGTAGAAGACGTTAGAGTAAAATCAGAGTTGTTAAATTGGCCGGTACAATTATTCTTGGCGCCGCCGCATGCGCCATATTTTGAGAATGCCGATTTAATTATTGCCGCGGATTGCGTACCATTTGCTTATGCAAACTTCCATCAGGATTTTCTCAAAGACAAAGTGCTCTTAATTGGTTGCCCCAAATTGGATGATGCCGAATTCTATATTCAGAAGCTGACTGACATTTTCAAAGGGTCAAATATAAAAAGTGTGTCCGTGGTTCACATGGAAGTGCCATGCTGTTTTGGACTCGGTTATGTAGTCAAGGAGGCCTTGACTAATTCAGGTAAAGATATTCCTTTCAAAGATAACATAATTGGCGTAAATGGAGAAAGGAAACATTGACGTATTTCTATTGTAAGATAACCTAAGTTGTTAGTTACCAAAAGAAAGTTTCTGAATGGGCAAGCATCCCCCCTCTAATCCCCCCGTGTACGGGGGGATTAGAGGGGGGGCAAGGGGATTGATGATTGTTGATTGATGATTGTTGATTGAAAAAATATTCCTCAATCAACAATCGACAATCGACAATCCAATTGCCGTCTTGCCATCTTGCCGTTTTGCCTTATATGATTATGATTTATTCGACGTCCACCAAATATGCCGTAATAGCGCTTATAGAACTTGCCGTCCGTCAGAATGATAGACCAGTGCAGATTAGAGAAATATCTGCGTCAACGGGCATACCGCACCATTTCCTGGCCAAGCTCATCCAAACCTTAGTCAAAGCTGGTATACTAAGTTCTGCCAAGGGCAGAGGCGGTGGACTAAAGTTCGTTCGTTCCCCCGAAGAACTTACCATAGCCGAGGTGGTTAGAGCTATCGATGGACAGCAAGCGTTCCAAAGTTGTATATTTGGACTCCAAAGCTGTGACGGAACCAAAAACTGCCCGATACACCCTGTTTGGTGTCGGATTAGGGACCAGATTATCAATTTCTTAGAAAATACGACGGTCGCTGACCTGGCGTTTAAGATGAGGCAAGAAGATGAAAAACCTTAAAAGTAGGCTAATAAAGAGGATGAGGGAGTATTTTGGTGAGGATGAAAAGCGAATCCGGCACGCCTTGCGCGTCACCAAATACGCCGAGCGCATCCTCCAATACGAGAAGAACGCCGATAGAGACATCGTGCTCACCGCCGCTATTCTCCACGATATCGGCATCCACGAAGCAGAACGGAAATACGGAAGTTCCGCGGGCAAATATCAGGAACGAGAAGGTCCGTCGATAGCCAGGGAGATTCTGCTCAAGGAAGAACTGCCCGAGGAGTTGGTCGAGAAGATTTGCCAAATAATCGCCCACCATCATACTCCAGGCATTGTGGATACAAATAACTTCAGGATAGTTTACGACGCTGACCTGATTGTCAATCTGGAAGATAAAGAACTTTCAAGAGGCAAATTCCTGACGGAAGGCGGCAAGAAGGTGGCCGCCGTCATTTTCTGATTAAGCTTCCCTCGGCGGAATTGCGTTTTTCGCCATATTCTCTGCCATCTCTCGGTTGAATGGCATAGATAAAAAGTCTTCTATAAAAGCTTCGGCTTGTTCAAGACTTTTGGTCCTATGGTCATCTAAAATCATTCTGAGAAACAGCCTTTTGTCACTTGACAACGCTAATTCGAGATTATTTTCCATATCCAGCATCCTGGGCCATAGAACCTGCAACAGAAGATTCTTTGGGAGCTTTCCGACCTGTATGCCGTGAATACCTGTTTTGTTCACCATCGCTGGCACTTCCACCACAACATCATCAGGGATATCCTTGATTAAACCATTGTTGGGAATATTAACCTGAAATTTTCCCTCTTTGTTAAGGGCTAAACCCTCGATTATACCCAACTGCTGCTCTCCACTGCGATGTGGCGGAAATTCTTTCGTGACTGAGATAGAGACATCGTTTGCCACTTTCATGATATGGTCTACGCGTTTGGCGAGACCATCCAGATACTGCGTCCAGCCAATCTCTGAATCGAAACCGCCTATCTCGCCGTACCATCTTTTCTTGGTCTCTAAATTGATATGATACCACCAGCCGCCTCTTCTTGGAGTATCACCGATTGGAAATAATCCAATCATCTTGTATTGATGCACTGCCGCGGGAGACAACTGAGCGTCATGTCCTAACTTATGGGTACACCAATATTCTTCCGCTTTCGTTTCTATCCACTCGTCTATAAGCGGATATGCGTCTTCGCCTTTGTAAAGAAAATGAGTCATGTAAATGATATGATTAAAACCTACAGCTTGACATTCGACATGAGCTAAGTCAAGACCTAAAACTCTGGCAATACCGTGATAACCGTAATGTCCATGGCAGAGCCCAACCACTTTCGTATTGGTCTTTCTGGTCATAAGCGTACATCCGTCAAAAACCGGATTGGACGATTGGATGAGCCAGGCATCAGGACAGATAGCTTCCATATCTTTAGCTACGCTTAACATAAACCTGAGCTGATTGTAGTTCATGCCGGGCGCGCCTCTGTAATATCCATGTTTGTCGCCGACTGCTCTCCCTGCTTCATGTTGGTCATGTCCCCCGAAAAGAGCGGTATTGATTACAAAATCAGCGTCTTTCAAAGCCGCTTCTCTACTTAGAGTCTTCTCGAATTTTAGGTCAATCTTCAATTCATCCACGTATCTCGTCGCTAAGTTATGTATACTGTTTAGCCTTTCCTCGTTTATATCCATTAGCATGATAGTGCTTCCGTAAAGAACATCCGAACAGCAAAGGTCACGAACTAACCCTAAAGAAAAAGTTGCGCTACCAGCGCCTATAATGCCTAATTTGATTGCTTTTGACATTTTTCTACCTCCATAATAACTTGACTTTGGTAAATTAGGTTTTTGTATCATAAAGTTTCTGTTTTTTGGCATGAGACCGACGTGCAGATAATCGCGCCTGATGCTTCTGCTTTAGAAGTTCAGTAAATTCCTTTGGAGAATAAGACTTTCGGGGTAAGAACTTTTCTAGTATCTCGCGTGCATCTTGTAGCGTTAAAAGAGGAACTCGGTCTCGAAATTGTATTGTCAATTGCAACAGAAAAAGCATTGCCAACAGTGTCATAGTCATGTGGTGGTGCCAACCGGTCCAACCTCTGACTTGATATTGGTCAAGACCGGCTTCTCCTTTGGCATCTTCCAGCGCCCTCTCGACCCAGTATCGACGACACTGCATCATTGCCAATCGCGTCAAGGGTGTATCACTTGGGGCGTTGGAGAACGCAAAACGAATCGTTCCATTTTCACCCAAAGGTCGTCGCAGAACGAGCCACACCTCTTGGAAGGGGAGATTATCAACCGAATGCCAGACCCGGAACGCCGCAAAATTAGCACAAAGCCATCCGCGTTCAGTTTCTCTTAAGGAAAGCTGAGTCCAGTCTGACTCCGTCAGCGTTTTTGCAAAGGCACGCACTTCAACGGAAGAAGTTTCCCCTTCGGCAAGCCGTTCTTGGGTGGGGAGGCGTCCACGATGCCCTTTTCGTTTTGGGATTTCTGTTTGGGGGCAGTGGGGGAAAATGCGCGTGTCACAAGGAATATCCGCCATATAGCAAATGTCTGAGTTAGTTAGTGTTTTCAATAGCCAGGGTTGTTCCCCATAGTGACAATCCATACATACCCAGCCAAACTCAAACCCGGAGGCTTTAAATGTCCTTATCATCTCAAGCCCCAACTGTGCTTTCGTCTGAAACTCAATTTCTTTTGGAACACCACATTTGCGACGACGGTCAGAATCCAAAATCCATGATTCGGGAAGGTAAAGTCGATAATCGACTAAGCTGGCGTGGTAAGGATTGGAATACCCTAAATAGACGCCAACCTGACAATTGTCTACTTTCCCCAAGCGACCACAATATTGCCTGTCGACGCCGACGGACATTTTTCCCTGTTTGGGAATGCCACTCTCATCCAAAATCAAAGCTCCATCGCTTGGATTGTCTACTAAGAGGTGGCACACATCGTTTTGAAGTTGTTTTAACAGTTCCCTATCCTCCCACGGTGAGGAAGAAATAAAATGCTGCATTGCCTCATACTCGCTATCTGGTACTTCCCGGCAATACTGGACCATATTCATCTGCTGCTGTGTAAAAAGTTGACCGTGGAGGTAGTCCTTGGCGTTTTTAGCTACGCTCTTGGTGCGATTTTGAAAAAAGGGGGTATAATTGTAATGAAATTGGGTAAAGCGAACTTCGACTTCGTCGAAATCCGCATCGGATAAAGCTATATCCATTATCCATACTCCCTATCTATTCAGATGAGTAAAGTAACGAGAATTATACCTCAAGTTCAATTGAAATTCAATTCTATTTACCAAAGTCAAGATAATACACTGTAACATAAGTTTTGGAGTGCATCAGCCTCTCCTGAGTCTGCGAAGGAGCATGCACGTGCAGAAGCAAATACTTCTGCACTCCAAATGTCAGAATTTGTTTTCGTCGTTATGGCGCGCAATTTGCAAGAGAAAAATATGAGGACTGATTTACTTCGTAAATACCGTTGAGCTTAGAATAGCACCATTCAATAAGAAAGTCAACGAAAATCTAATCTAAGGCACAAGCGTGTACGAAGCTTTAGAAAATCCGTATTTGGCTTTTGAGGCATTGGAAAAGCTAACAGGATGAGAAAAGGATGGAAAGTAAGAAAAGGGGGGAAGTCCGAGGCTGAAGCCGTCGGACTGAAAGGGCAAAGTCCGATGGACTAAAATTTAGCTCCTTGAAACAATATGCCTTCAACCATTTCTTTGGCTAACTTCGAGTATTCTAATATATCATTGACAGAAGCCCCTTTATCTTTCATACTGTAAAAAGTTGTTTCTCCTAAAAGGACATAAGACCATTCACGATTGTCACGGTCTTCCCGATTTAATTCATTGACTTGCTTCAACCAATCCAAAGCTCCACGTTGCTTCTGTAAAACATTTTCATCTCTTATATCTTTTTGCGCTTTGGTTTCGACCAGATAGATACGGTCTTTTGCTTTTACAATGAAATCGGGAAAGTAGAATGATAACGTCCCATCGGTACGAATATAATTAAGATGGGCAAAATCATGGTAGTTCTCACTGATTTTGAGAAAAGCTTCAACCTGACTGTCGTTATCACAGAACAGCATAAAATCTCTTTCTAATCCACCTTTGTTGGATGGATACGGGAGTTTTTCGTAAATCGTTTTGACTAAATCCAGGGAATAATTAGCTCGCATCCTAAGTTCTGGAACAACAGAAAAATATTCTTTGATAACCAGAGCATCTTCCACTTCAATATTGTTCTGCATTTCGTAGATGCTTTTGTTAATCTCTTTGATAATATGCTGTGTAATTCCGGCTTGAGAGAGTAGTAAAACGCGCCAGTTATCGTCCACGAACGGATTAAAAGGCTCTTTGAAAAGCTTGTTTCTGATAAAATCGTCAATCAACCCTGCAAGGGCAGCCTGGTTAATCTGCATCACCGGAAAATCTTTTGTTCTCCGATGACCGATTTTCACGACCGAGCTTGTAACAATGGCAACGAGCTTTGATAGAAATTCATTGTAGCTTTTTGCCGTGAAGAGGTCAGCGGTTACTTTGTAATCCCCAAAACGGGTTTTGACGGTCATCTCTTCGGAGAAGAAGGTTTCGCCGTCTTTTGGTATCATTTTCTTCAACTGTTCCAGTTTGTACCATTGAATACCCGTAAGGTATTCTGCCGATGGTTCCATGAGTTTTAGCGTTTCTTCTTTATCCATCAAAATGATGGGCCAGAACAAATCGTAGTCTGTGTAATTTTCTTTAAGACCAACTTTGATAATATCTCCAAGGACGCTCTCTCGATCGATTGGTGTTGTATCCGTTCCAACTAAACCTTCGCTAATCAAATCATCATAAAATTCAATAAATGCAGGATGTTCAATGATGCTCAGAATATCCAGATAATTTGAGGGAGGTTCTTTCTTTTGCAACAGCTTGACTTGGTTCTCCGCTTTGCTGTCCTGAAACTCTGGCTCTCTCCACATCAACCGCAATCCTCTTCCAAGAATCTGTTCCAAAAGGATGGGAGCCTGGGTTGAGCGAAGTGGAACAATCACGCAGATATTATTGACATCGAATCCCTCTCTGAGCATCAGGACAGAGACAATGACTTTGGGGTTTTCGTATTGGTCGATATTGAAAAGCCGCTGCTTGACCACCTCCCACTCTTGGGCAGGTATAGAACCTTTCTGGTCGGAATCAATCTGAACGACATCGTTATCGGCTAAACCTTCTGATTGGATTAAGAACTCCGTCACAAGCGGCGAGACGCTTGTATCTTCACAGATAACCAACATTTTGGGGTGTTTATTTGAGACGCCATTTTTATCTTTGGTGAGCGCCGTAAATTGTTCTTCAAGGATATTCAGTTTCTTCAGACCTGCTCGAAGCATGAGTTTCTGACCATCTGACAGCCCGATTACTTTATTCCCATCTCTGACCGCCCGAAAATCGAGTTCCATTGTAGCAATCTCTTTGCGCTTGTCGAGCGCAATGGTCTTGACCAATCCTTGATGGATGGCGGTCTTCAGGTCAAAGTCAACAACAATGTGGGGAAAGTAATGCTTCGTCCGTTTCTGACCGCTGCCTGTAACATCATAAGGCGTAGCAGAGAAGTCTATCTGGATAAATCTGGACGCCTTGCTCTCTGCGATTTTGTTTAGCGATTTTTGCCATTCCACTTCGGAGACAATCCCCGCCGTCTTAGTTTCGTGAATGTGATGCGCTTCATCGTTGAAGACAACCATATCTTCCAGGTTGACGAGATATTCAAGTTCACCGCCGCTTAAATACTGATTGTCAAGGGAATCTAATGTATGTCCAGCAGAGGTTCCCGGTGTCACTGGAAAAAGCTCTCTAACCGCAATGGATGGGTCTTCCAACGGCGAAACGTCAATCGCTTCATTTTCATCGCTCTCTGCCAGAAGGTGCCAGTTGGTAATCGCAATTAAGCCATCGCCGGTAATTTTCCGCGCGATTTCCTCTTTCTTAACAACATTGGATTGAACGAAACCAAAGAGCTCCTCTCGGTAGTCGGGAGGAATGAACAGCCCCTCAAACCGTTTGAAATCAGAGTCGTAGAAATCGCGGGTTCCATCCGCTTTCTGTTTGCCGAGATACGCATCCAAAAGCCGTTCGTACACAATTAACCCTGGCGCAACCAACAAAAACTTCTTTGAATACCGTCCACCTGGAGTTTCTTCGTATTTGGCGTTGAGATATTGCCAAATCAGGAGCGCACTCATCACCCACGTTTTGCCGGTACCCGTCGCCATTTTCATGCAGTATTTGGGATAGTTGAATTTATCTCTCTTCAGATAAGTCAAATCCATTTCCGCCAGAAGTTCAGGAGATACAACCGCGTACATATCAAATACCTCTTCTACCTCCCAAATCTCATGAGCGTAGATGGTATTTAAGATAGCTTGACGCTGTCCTTGATGGAAATTGATATGCCGCGTGTCTTTGAAAGCATCGCCAAACCAGAAGCGGAGCAATTCTTGCGTGACAGGGGTTGTCAGCGATAAAAATTCGCCACTGTCCCAGGCGGCATTAACGGTTTTCGTCAGCGCCGCCGCAAATTTTAAAGGCACATCACGGGTGCCAGTGTTCGTTGAAATTGGCATATTTACACCTCGTTTCCGTAGGGAAAGTGTCCACTTTTTACCAATTCCCCTCCCTTGACGGGAGGGGTTAGGGGAGGGTGGGGTGGGGTCACCGCTTTCACCCCCACCTAACCTCCCCCATCAAGGGGGAGGAACAGTGGTATACACGCGAAATGGCCTTAAGTTGATACGTATGGGAGTCATTGGCATCAATGCCCATGCTAAATCAAAGAAAGGACGTTGAAACGTCCTGTTCGCTTGGCTCATCAACGACTTCGTCTTACTTCGTCTTCTGGTGGCCCAAACAGCGGGCTTCAGTCCGCTTTTTTCGATTTAGCGTTGTGATTAATCACAACGTCAAAAATCTTCCCCTACATCGATTTCAAAAGACATCCTGCACAACGACGCTTTCAAAACCGAAGACATCGACCGCTTTCACACAGGTCTTTCGTTTACCTTTGACTTTAGGTGTCAGCAATTTGACTTTAGTGACCACATGATATGGGTCGCTGTCGTTTTCTGTATTTTCCCTGTAATCTTGCCATTTGCTGCGGAACGTTTCGCCATCGTAATTGGGGTCGATTGACCAGTATTCAATCAATGCTAACGGATTCTTCGCCATGACTTCCTGGAGCTTTTCTTTATTCGTATCATCCAGGGGAAGGGCGTCCGGTGAGAGCAGGATGTAATTATCCAACTCAATCGTCAGTTCGTCGATGTCAGCGGAGTAACTTTCTATCTTCACCGGCTTAACGGAGAGGTATTGTAAGGATGAGAAACGAATCTGACCGGATTTTAACAATTTCTGATACCCTGATTTCGTTTTGAGTTTGTCTAACAGGTCGGGCGGAATGACCAGAACTTCAAGCCGGTCATCGTCTAACGCCTGAATCTGCGCGGCAATATCAAAGACAAAGTTCCAGCCCAAAACGATGACCTTCTTCCACCCGCCCATGAACGTCTCGCGGTACTCCTGCGCCTTTTTGAGCGTTGCAAACCCCGTCATCTTTGAAGGCGAATCCACCATTACGAGCGTTCTGCTTGATTTGATGTAGCCGAGATTGCGGTTGGGAGTATATACCCCCCTGCTTGCGGGGGGGTTGGGGGGGTTCCATTGGGGAATGGAATAGCGCCGTAAAGGTTCAAGACAACTTGAGCAAGGTCACCGACGCGCCGATAGAGCCTGCTCTGCGTGAAGGCTTCTTTCTGGTAATCGCCGATGGATTGGTAGAGGAACGGTTTGGCTTCCTGGTCAATCAGGCGTTTGCGGGTAATCATGATGGCGGGTTTGCTGATGTCAGACATAATCCAGCGACGGCCGAGTTTTTCTGCGACGGCTCCTGTTGTACCAGAACCGGCGAAGAAATCAGCAACGATTGAATTTTCGTTGGAGGAGGCTTTAATAATTCTTTGGATTAATTTCTCTGATTTCTGAGTTGCATAACCTAAAAAATCTTTTGCATTTACTATTGTATGAAAACCTGCAATATCTGACCAAACATCTGGTATGGGTATCCCTCTTGCTTCATCTAAATAAAGTCTTCTTGTTTTTGTGATAGGTTTATATCTTCTACCTTCCTCATCTACACTAGAAAATCTTGATAGTTGTTTTTCATTATATGGCAAATAAACTTTATTAAAAAATGGCTTAGTTTTTGAATAATAAAGAATCACATCATGGGCTCGAACAAAGTTATCAACCATTCTCTTGTAACCTGCTAAACCAGTCATTACCCAAATAATTTCTCTTTTAAAATTCTCCTTCCCAAAAATCTCATCCATAATTACCTTAACATAATGCCCTACATGCCAATCAATATGAACATAAATCGACCCCTGTTCGGAAAGAAGTTCACGCATGAGTGCCAGTCTTGGGTACATCATTTTGAGATAGCTCACCGTGCCATCTTTCCACGTATCGGAATACGCCGCCTGCTCAATTACCGTGGGCTTCTGCTCCAGAGTGGTTCCACCCACCCCTGCCCCTCCAGAGGAGGGGAGGGTTACTTTCGTGCGGTAGTCCGCTTTGCTGTCAAAGGGCGGGTCGATGTAGATTAGGTCTATTTTCCCACGCATAGAGGGCAAGCCCGTCGCTGCATCTCCTGCCAGAAGCGCTTGCATCACCAGCAGATTGTCGCCGTAGGATAGGCGGTTCACCCATTCTCCCCCCCCCTATCCCCCCCGTATACGGGGGGGAACAAGGGGGGGGCGGAGGCGCAATATGGTGTTGCGTCTGCACTCCTCCAAACCCCCGTATACGAGAGTCCCTACTATCAACCTGTGGCACTGGCAGCGAGCTGCCAGTGCCAATACTATCGGAACGATACAGAGACTGTTCACCACTATGCTCACGCGGTTTAAATTCAGGAATATGCCCTCTGAATAATCCAGATTTGTCTTTGGAGGGCAGCACGTATTCGTTGGTTTGAAGCGTCAGCTTGTTAGGAGAAGAGAGCCGTTCAAGGATTCTTTCGACCTCTTTCTTTCCTTCTGCAACAATTTTTGGTAATTCTTCGATGAGCGAAAGGCTCATATATCAGAACTCCTTATTTTTGTCCAAAAAATAGTCGATTATTTTTTGGACAAGACATTTTTAGAAATAAGATCCAATTGTAGCCCAACTTTCTAAGTTGGCATTCGGTGGACTTGAGTCCAGAAACCAAGATAGAATCTTAGGCTCATATGTTATAATATATGTCAAAGAAAAATTCATAAAGACACCAGACACGAGATTAAAGCCTCGTGGCACTTAAATTGGTCAGCAGTGGGAGAGGACCCTC
>Ga0194113_10004737_pt1 | contig 17763 bp, 14 predicted proteins | sample TA2MahC200mmetaG_FD_146193 | JGI IMG/M metagenome (GOLD analysis project Ga0194113, IMG submission 146193) | Freshwater microbial communities from Lake Tanganyika, Tanzania - TA2015017 Mahale Deep Cast 200m | ecosystem: Environmental > Aquatic > Freshwater > Lake | place: Tanzania: Lake... | reverse complement strand
GAACGGCGTCTACGTTCCATCGCTCTGCTCCCACAAGGACCTGTCTCCCTTCGGCGGATGCAGGCTCTGCATGGTAGAGATCGAAGGGATGCGCGGCTATCCCATGGCCTGCAGCACGATCGTTCAAGAGGGGATGAAAGTCCTCACCGATACCGTCGCTCTCCGGGAGATGCGAAAGGAGATCCTGGAACTCATCCTGAGCGAGCATCCATCGAGCTGCTTGGTCTGCACGGAAAAGGACGAGTGCAAGGAGAACCAGTACACAATCCGCAAGGCGGGCGTCAGCACCGGCTGCCGCTCTTGTCCGAACGACGGCGGCTGCGAACTCCAGAACGTCGTCGAGCGTCTCGGGGTCACCGATATCCACTACCCTGTCTACTACCATGGATACGAGCCTGGCCACGACGATCCGTTCTTTGATCGCGACTACAACATCTGCATTCTGTGCGGCCGTTGCGTCCGGATGTGCCAGGAGGTTCGGGGCGCGGGCGTCCTCGCCTTCACGCACAGGGGACCGAAAACGGTGATCGGCACAGCCTTCGGCAGAAGCCACGTGGAGGCCGGATGCGAGTTCTGCGGGGCGTGCGTGGGCGTCTGCCCCACCGGAGCGCTGACAGACAAAGTGTCCAAATGGGATGGCCAACCCGATGGACTCCAGGTTTCCACCTGTCCGTTCTGCGCACTCGGCTGCCAGCTCGAACTCAAGCACAGAAACGGCAGGCTCTCGCGCGCCGAGGCGCATCTCGACCCTGAGATCAACGACGGGCAACTCTGCGTCCGCGGCCGGTTCTGTCTTCCCGAAGTGACCCACCACCACGAGCGGGCGAAGAAGCCGGTCTTGAAGCGCGGGAGCTACCGCCGCGAGGTCGACTGGTCCGAAGCTCTCGACGAGGTCGCGGCGCGCCTCAAGGGCCTGGCCCCCGACGACTTCCTCATGGTGGTGTCCCCGGACCTGACCAACGAGAGCCTCTTCGTTGCCCAGAAGTTCGTTCGGTCGATCCTCAAGTCGAACGGCATCGACTCCACGGCGCGCTCGACTTTCCCCGGCGGGATCGACCTCTGGGCGAAACTCCTCTCGCTTCCGATCTCCATCAAGGAGATCGCTCATGCGGACACGATCATCGCCGTGGGGCTCGATACGAGGTTCTACTTCTCGATCGTCGGCGTCGAGGTCCGGCGCGCCCTGAGAGAAGGCGCGAGGCTCGTCACGATCGATTCCCACGACTCCAATCTGGCGCGCTATGCGGACCTATGGCTGCGGACCCGTCCGGGGACCGAAGGGACCGTGCTGGGTCTTCTGGCTGATTCGCTGCTGGGAGGGAGCGCCCCGAACGCCGCGCGGATCGCCGGCAAGACAGGCGTCGATCGCGAGAAGCTCGCGAGGGCTCTCGACGCCGTCGCGCCGGGAGGCGCCGTGGCTATCGTCGTGGGTCCGTCCGCTTTCGCAGCCGATCCGGAGTATCGGCTCGCAGAAGCGCTTCTGAGGCTCGCGGAACGAGAGCAGACTTCCTTCCTGCCCCTCTTCCATGGTTCCAACACGAGAGGAGTCCTCGAACTCGGCGCCTTCCCGGAGATCCTCCCGGGACCTAGGCCTGCAGAGGGGAAGGGCATCTCGCTTGACGACCTGCTCCAGGGGAGGGCGACGCCGAAGGTCCTCTTCCTCATCGGAGAGGCGCCCTTCTTCGAGCGACCTTCGTGCGAGTACATCATCGCGCAAGACATCTACTACCCTCCCTTCGAAGTGGACGCGTTCCTCCCTGCCTCGAGCTTTGCGGAAGCGGAAGGGACTTTGACGAACGTCGAGGGACGCGTGCAGGAGAATGCCAGGATCGAGGACTTGCCGGACGGGGCGCTCACCGGATGCGCGCGTCCCGACTGGCTCATTCTGGGGATGCTGGCGGAGAGACTCTCACGCAGTGATCTCTTGTTCGAGAGCGCCGCCCGGGTTCGTGAGCAGATCCATCGCGAGGTCCCCGGCTTCCCCGAAGAACCTGATCGGCGCCAGCGAATGCTCGCCGAGACCGGAATCGGATCGCCGGCAGGGCGTCCCGCGCCCGCCCGCGGCGACGCTCGCGCTGACGGTCGCCGCTTGCTCGTCGTCCCTGGCGGGTTCAGACACCGCGGGATCGACCTCTGCGGCGTTGTGGAAGGGCTTTCCGAACTCAGCCTCGAGGAAGGGATCAGACTCCATCCCGAAGATCTTGCCGAGCTCGGAATCGAAGGCGATGGTCCCGTTCTCCTGCGGGCTGACGGGATCGAGATCCAGGCCACTGCCCGGGCGGACGCGAGCTGTCCTCCCGGCTCCATCATCGTGCATCGCCCGCTCGCATGTGGAGGGATTCCTCACCGGAAGGATCTGGAGCCCCTCTATCGCGCCAGCGGGATCCGGGAGGGAGTTCTGGTGGAACCGCAGGCAACGCCGGAAGACTCAGGCGTTGCCGGCCGGGGAGCGGGCGGACTTAAGGCAGAGTCCTGAGGACCGGGCATGTACAAGGTCGTCGTTCGCAGGATGATTGTTCCGAACATCCATGAGCTAACCGTGGAGGCTCCCCAGGTCACGGCCGCGGTGCGTCCGGGGAGCTTCGTGATTCTGAGACCGAGCGAGACCGGCGAGCGCGTTCCCCTCACCGTTGCCGACTGGGATCTCGAGGCCGGTACCGTGACCTCGATGTTCCTTCAGGTCGGGGCCTCGACATCCAGACTCGCCAGGCTGAAGGCGGGCGACACGATCCCGACCTACGCCGGTCCCCTCGGACGGGAGACGGAGATCGGCGACTTCGGAACCGTCCTCTGCGTCGCCGGCTGCTACGGGATCGGGAGCATCTACCCCATCGCGAGGGCGCTCGCCGAGGCGGGAAGCAGGGTGCACGTCCTCCTCGAAGCGCGGAGCCGGTACCTCCTGTACTGGCAGGAGAAGTTCCGGCCGGTCTGCGATCGGCTCATCGAGCTGACCCGCGACGGCTCCGCCGGCTATCGAGGGCACATCACTCGCCTGCCGGAGATCCTCGCGCTGGAGAGGATCCAGCCGGATCGGATCATCGTCAACGGATGCACCTTCCTGATGATGAAGACGTCGAACGTGACTCGCGAACTCGGAACCAAGACGATCGTCAACATGAATCCGATCATGATCGACGGCACCGGCATGTGCGGCGTCTGCCGCCTCACCGTCGCGGGGAGGATGAAGTTCGCCTGCGTCGACGGGCCCGACTTCGACGGGCACGAAGTGGACTGGGAGGAGTTCCTGAAACGGAGGAAGACCTACAACCCCGAGGAGGTCCAGCCGCTGCGGCGCAGCGGATGCGCTTCGCACTTCTAGGGTGCGAAGGAGGTCCAAGCGTGGCGAAGAGAATCGAGTCCAGGAAGACGCCCATGCCGAAACAGGAACCCTTCGAGAGGGTCAGGAACTTCGACGAGGTGGCGCTCGGCTACACGCCGGAACAGGCCAAGGAGGAAGCCTCCCGTTGCCTCGGCTGCAAGAAGCCCCACTGCGTGAACGGCTGCCCGGTCAACATCGACATCCCCGGATTCGTCCAGTGCGTCGTCAGCGACGACTTCAGCGCGGGGATCAAGAAGCTGAAGGAGAGAAACGCCCTGCCCGCCGTGTGCGGCCGTGTCTGTCCGCAGGAGGAGCAGTGTGAGAAGTTCTGCGTCCTCGGCAAGAAGCACGAGCCGGTGGCCATCGGGCGGTTGGAGCGCTTCCTTGCCGACTGGGAAGCCGCGAGCGGGGCCATCGAGAAGCCTGCGATGGCGAGCCCTAACGGCAAGAAGATCGCGGTGGTCGGTTCCGGTCCGGCGGGGATCACCGTGGCCAGCGACATGGCGCTACTGGGGTACAGCGTCACGATCTTCGAGGCGCTGCACGAGGCCGGCGGTGTGCTCACCTACGGCATACCCGAGTTCCGGCTGCCAAAGGCGATCGTGCGCCGTGAGGTCGAGTACGTGACGAGCCTCGGCGTCACGCTGCATCTGGACCATATCGTTGGAAAGACCCGCACCGTGGATAGGATCCTCGAGGAATACGATGCGATGTTCATCGCGGCGGGGGCGGGACTGCCGTGGTTCATGGAAGTCCCAGGAGAAAACTTGAACGGCGTCTACTCGGCGAACGAATACCTCACCCGCTGCAACCTGATGAAGGGTTTCCGCTTCCCCGCATGGGACACGCCCCTCAAGAGGGCCGCGCGCGTTGCCGTCTTTGGAGGAGGGAACGTCGCGATGGACTCGGCCCGCACGGCTCTGCGTTTGGGCGCCGACGAAGTCCACATCGTCTATCGCCGCAGCAGAAGCGAGATGCCGGCAAGGCTGGAAGAACTCGAGAACGCCGAGGAGGAGGGGGTGACATTCGATTACCTGACCCTCCCGGTTCGGTTGCTGGGCAACGACCAGGGATGGCTCACGGAGATCGAGTGCTTGAAGATGGAGCTGGGTGAGCCTGACGAATCGGGGCGCCGGCGGCCCGTGCCCATCAAGGGATCCGAGTTTCGCATGAGCGCGGATGCGGTGGTCTGCGCCATCGGAAACAGCCCGAATCCGCTGATCCCGATGTCCACCCCCGGATTGACGGTGGGCAAGAAGGGGAACATCGTCGCCGACGAGGAGACTGGCCGTACTTCCCGCGAGAGGGTCTGGGCCGGAGGCGACGTCGTCACAGGCGCGGCGACCGTCATCAGCGCCATGGGGGCGGGAAGAAAGGCCGCGCAGTCCATACACCAGACGCTTTCGGGTTGAGACGGGCATCTGGAATCTGCCTGCTCGGCCGCCGAGGGCAAGGATGGGAAGCCGCCGATGAGCGCTGAACCAGAAACGTCCATGAGCCTTGCGGCCATCCGGGACCTCCTGGAATGCGAGGTCCTGGCCTGCCCCGAACTCCTGGGGACCGAGATCAGCACAGTTGTCGCTGCCGACGGCATGAGCGTCGTCTTGACCGCCCTTTGCCGGCGCGCCTTTCTCGTCACCGGCCTCGCGAACATCCAGGCGGTCCGAACCGCGCACGTAGCCGATCTGGCCGCCATCCTCTTTGTGAGGGGCGTCCGCCCCAACGAGAAGACGATCGACCATGCGCGCCAGAGGAGCATCGCCATCCTGGCCACGCGACTTGGGATGTTCGATTGCTGCGGGATTCTGCGGAACCAGGGTCTCAGGGGTGTCACATAGCCATGGAGTCCGACGTTCTCCTCAGGAAGACCTTCGAGGTCCATGGCCTGGACTTCGATAAGGCCGGCGAAACCTCTGCAGAGGTGAAGGCGATCCTGTCGGACATCGGGATGGATCCCGACATCATCCTGCGCGCGGGGGTGGTGACGTTCGAGGCGGAGATGAATGTCGTGATGTACGCAGCCCGGGCCACGGTCATCTTCACGCTGACCGAGGAGGATCTTTCAATCGAGGTCGTGGACGACGGTCCCGGCATTCCGGACATTGAGCTGGCCTTGCAAGAGGGGTATTCGACCGCCAGCGATGAAATGCGCGAGATGGGATTCGGCTACGGCATGGGCCTGCCGAACATCAAGAAGACCTCGGACAGGTTTGAACTCGGGTCGGAGGTCGGGAAAGGAACCAGACTCTTGTCTGTGATCCACCTGAACGCGAAATGAGCGCTCTCGCCCACGGATTCCGGATCGACGAGGAGAAGTGCCAAGGCTGCCTTGCCTGCATGCGGGTCTGTCCGACCCACGCGATCCGGGTCAGGCAGGGGAGGGCGCGGTACACGCCGGAGCGGTGCATCGACTGCGGCGTCTGCCTCTCCTCGTGCCAATGGGGCGCGATCGCGCCCACGACCTCCTCCGTGAAGGATCTCTGCGGATTCAAGTTCAGGGTCGCGATTCCCTCCCCGGTCCTGTTCGGCCAGTTTCCCGCAGGCATCTCCCCCGCCCACATCTCTCAAGGCCTCCTCATGTTGGGCTTTGACGCGGTCTGGGACTTCGCCGTCGAGATCAGCCTCGTCGACAGGGCGATCAAGGAATACCTCGAGAACTGGAAGGGGCCCCTGCCCCTGATCTCCGTCGCCTGCCCTGTCGTCGTGCGTCTCGTGCAGGTCGCCTATCCGAGGATGGTGGATCAGCTCATTTGCATTCAGCCCCCACGGGAGATCGCTGGCCGCGAAGCCAAACGACGATACTCGGGGGAACTCGGCATTCCCAGGGACCAGATCGCGGCCATCCACATTACCCCGTGCCAGGCGAAGACCATCTCGATTCTCGAGCCTGCCGAGAGGGTGGAGAGCAACCTGGACGGGACCCTGGGCATCTCCGAGGTCTACAACGCGATCGTCGCGAGCGCGAACACCATGAAGGCCGAGCCGGAGAAGCCGCCCAAGGCGGTTCCTATCAGGAGCGCCGCTCTCCTGCGATCATGCCTGGGCGACGGGCTCAGCCAGGTACTGGCCCACCACCGCTATCTGCATGTCACTGGCATCTCGAACATCACCCAGGTGTTCGATGACATCGAGAAGGGCAGGCTGCGCAACGTGGAGTTCGTCGAGGCGCACAGTTGCTGGAGCGGTTGCGCCGGCGGCAACCTGACGGTCGCCAACGTCTACGTCACCCTCAGCAAAATGCAGTCGCTCCTCGACAGGCTTCCGGACATGGACCGCGAGACGCTGGCGGAGGTCGAGAGACGGTATTCGACGGAGGATTTCGGCCTCGGACGGCCGATCCTGCCGCGACCGGCACGGGGTCATTCGGGCAACCTGAGTGAACGGGTGAGAGCGGTCCGCGAGGCGGAAGCGCTCTTGACGAAACTCCCGGGCCTGGACTGCGGCCTGTGCGGAGCCCCCACGTGCAAGGAGATGGCGAAGGACGTCAGCATCGGCGACGCCTTGCTCAGCGAGTGCATCTACCATTCGAATGATCTCCAACGATCCAGGGAGAGCAAGCGCATCCCCAAGGAGAAGTAGTTCTCGTCACCGGGTGTCGTGGGCGCAGTCGCTGCGCCCGCGGCAGGGGGCGACAGCGAGAAGGCGACGCAACCGGCAAACCACCTTGCGGTGCCCTCGCAGGGAGAACCGCTCCTGGCAGAGCGCCGCGCTCCCCTTTCGCCAGCGGCAACCAACTGGGCTTCAGCCGGCATCACGACTTCCCTCCCCACCCCTCGACGCGGAGATCGGAACGCCGGCCAGCGCTACGGCCCCGGCCACGAGAAACCCGGCGCGGATCGCGCTGTGGAGATCCGCCCCGCGGGCCAGCAGGGTGGTGAGGATCGCTCCCGAGAGACCCACGCCCAACGCCATGCCGAGGTTGCGCGCCGTCGCCAGCACACCCCCCGCGATCCCCTGCCGGTGCTTGGGCGCCGCCCCCATGAGGGCGCTGCTGTTGGGGGAGATGAAGATCCCCGTCCCGAGACCGACCACGGCCAGCCCCGCGCCGATCTCCCAGCGGCTCGATGCGGCGTCAAGGCTGGCCAGAAGGAATAGGCCTGTCGCCAGTATCGCCATCCCGAGCGTGCTCGGTCCTCTCGATCCGACGCGGTCCGCGACGGCGCCGCTCAGGGGAGCGGTGATCGCCATGGCCAGGGGCTGACAGGTCAGGAGCAGACCGGCTTCCGAGACGGACATGCGCATCCCCCTGATGAGCAGAAACGGCATCAGAAAGAGGCAGATGAAGATGGCGAGGTAGTTGAGCATCGCGCTCGCGGCGGCAGCCGAGAAGATCCGGCTCCGGAAGAGGCCGAGATCGAGCATCGGGGCCCGGTCCCTGCGCTCGACGGCGACGAAGAGAGTCAGAAGCGCGACCGAGGCCACGAGGAGCAGCAGAATCGGCGCGGAGTCCCAGCCTCGCGAGTACCCCTGATTGAGAAAGAGGAGCAGGGCGAGAAGACCGACCGTGAATGCGCCGGCGCCCATCAGGTCGAATCGCTTCTCGCCTCCCTGGGCGCTCTCGCGGGGCAGGACGCGCCAGGCGATCAGGAGCGCCGCGAGACCCACGGGGACGTTGACATAGAAAACGGCGCGCCAGCCCAGGTTGGCGGCGATCCAGCCTCCGAGGCTCGGACCGGCCGTAAGACCGATGTAGGTCATCATGGAGAGCAGGCCCAGGACGCGGCCCCTGTCCTCGGCCCGAAAGCTCCCGGTGAGGATCGCCGGGGAGTTCGCGAAGAGCATCGCGGCGCCGATTCCCTGCGCGACGCGGGAAGCGATGAGGGCGCCGGCGGACGGGGAGATCGCGCAGAGGGTCGAACCGGCGATGAACCCGACGAAGCCCCAGAGGTAGATGGTCCTGTGTCCCAGGATGTCGCCGAGCCGTCCGAAGCTGAGAAGAAGGGCGCTCACGGCCAGGAGAAAGACCGTCAGGACCCACTGCACGGTCGCGATGCCGCTGCCGAGAGAGGACTGGATCACCGGGAGCGTCGCGTTGACGGCGCTCCCGCCGAATGCGGACATGAAAGCGCCCGCGCCGATCGCCGAGAAGACCCACCAGGGGCGGCGCGCGGGCGGCGCGGCGGTCACTCCCCGAAGGCTCCCTTCTCCTTCTTCCATCCGGCCGGCACCTCGAACTTCTCGGCGCCGATCGACCCCTTCTCCAGGCGGACCACCTCGGAGCGCCAGGACTCCTTCCCCTTCTTGTCCTTCGCGATGGTCAGGATCGGGAATCCGGGAACCTGATCCTCCCCCGGATTCTCGTAGTCCTTCATGAGCTCCTCGAGGCTGTCCATGCCCGGCAGGATCTCCTGCATGAACTCCGCGAACTCCTTGAAGACCGATAGCTCCGCGGGATCCAGATTGATCGCCTTCGGATCGGTCGCCCACACCTCGCTAGTCGCCTCGTCCCCGGTATCGACCGTATATCCCTTGCATCGGAAACCGTTGATCTCACGGCTCTGCCCCAGCGGAGTGACGATCCGCTTCGACTTCTGCTTCGCCCCCGGCACGTTCCCCATCATCTTCTCCATCATCGCCCGCTGCTCCGGGGAGGCCTCTTTCAGCGCTTCCTGCATCCGCGCCATGGCTTCGTCTATCTTCTGTCCCATCGCCTTCGCGTCCGCCTCGGTCATTTCCGTGTACTTCTTCTTGCCGAGGTCCACCATCCAGAGGACCTTCTTGTCTCCCCGGAAGATCACCATGCCGTCCTTGATGTCTGAGCGGAACATGTGCTCGGCCAAGTACATCATGTGGGTCTCTTCGTTGTGCTTGGTCTCGATCGTCACATCGGCCCTTGCCTCGCCGCCGAGAAGAGCACCGAGCAGAACGGGCAGGAGCAACCATCGAAGCTTCATGCGAACCCCCTTGTGAAAGCGAACGAGGAGGCCGCTGCGGGAGTCCCCGCGCGCGCCCCCCCGGCATCATCGCGCCTCATCGAGGTATCAGACCGTGACGAGCCCCTCGAACTCGGAGAGCTCTTCCCGGAGCGCCTTCTCGACGCCGAACTGCAGGGTCATCGCGGAGCTGGGGCAATGCCCGCAGGCGCCCACCAGCCTCACGTAGACCTTGTTGTCCTTCACATCGATCAGCTCTATGTTCCCGCCGTCCATCATGAGCGCGGGACGAACCCTACGATCGAAAACCCCTTCGACTTGCTTGCGATCCAGCATGATAGATGATCTCCCAGAGTGGCGGATTGTTGCTCACCGGTCAAAACGCGACCTCGAAACCGAGACTAGCCGCCCGGGAGAACGAGTGTCAAGGAGCGCCGGACGCCTCGCCGAGCGTATCGAGATGCGCGGCGAACCAGCGGACCGTCTCCCGGATCGCCTTTCGCATGGGAGGCGTCTCACCCCGAAAGGGATGGACGCCGCCGAAGGTGTGCCCGGTCTTCTGAAGGATGAGAAGCCGGGCCCGCTCTCCGCACATCCCGTCCCGCGCCGCCCGATGCAGGGCCGTCCCCTCGTCGAGCTTCACCGTGTCGTCGGCGTCTCCATGGACGATCAGCCAGGGGAGATCGATCCTGCCGGCTGCGCGAAGGATGTCGAAGCGCTCCGCGTCGTTCCGGAGCTCCTCCCAGAGCGCGCCGCGCATCTGGAAGACTTGGCCGGTCCGGACGTTCGCCACCGGAACCGTCTCGCCCCGCTCCCAGGCTTCGTGGGCCGAGCGATCGTAACGGTCGGCATAGGAGATCGCCGCCCAGGTGGCCAACGCCTGAGTGGACCGATCCGCGGCGGCATGGAGAATGGCCATCCCGCCCCCGCGGCTCACTCCCAGCAGACCGAGCTTCGGGCGGCGGCCCATCGCTTCCCCCCTCGCCCTCAGGAATGCTGCCGCCAGAGCGATGTCGCGAAGCTCCTTGCCGTAGGTGTTCGACTCGAACGCTTCGGGGTCGTCGAACCGATCGCCGTCCTCCCTGATGCCCGCGCCGCTCACGTTGAATCTGAGAGCGAGCAATCCGCCCTCCGCCAGGGCGTCGCAGAGGTGCGGGAAGAAGCCCCAGTCCTTGAATCCCTTGAATCCGTGGATGACGAGGACCGCGCCCAGCCCCTCGCGGCCCGCCGAGTCCCCGGGACCACGAACCGAGCCCCCGCCCTGCGGGCTCTTCGTGTCCGCGGGGATGTGGAGGTCGCCCGCCAGCGGTCGCCCCTTCTCGCGCGGGATTCGAATCGCCTCTCTTCCGGCCATCATCGTCTCCTCTCGTTTCGCATCGCTGCTTCTACATTCCTGAGAAAGGCTCCGCGACCAACATGAGCGACCGGGTTCCCGCCGAACCGCCGGTCGAACTCAGCCTCGCCGGCCTCGCGCCACTCCCGCAGCGCCCGGCCGAGATTCTCGATGCGCGGAGCGAAGCGGGGCTCCTCCGCACGCGGCGCCCGTTCGTTCCAGGGACACACCTCCTGGCACACGTCACAGCCGAAGATCCAGTTCCCTGTCCGGATCTCGATCTCGGGATCGATCTCGCCCTTCCGCTCGATCGTCCAATACGAGAGACAGCGCCTCGCATCGAGAAGATAGGGCTCGACGATCGCGCCCGTCGGACAGGCCTCGACGCAGCGCGAGCAGCCCCCGCAGCGGTCCTCCACAGCGCCGGTCGGAGACAGAGCGAGCGTCGTGAGGACTTCCCCGAGGACAAACCAGCTGCCCCGCCCTGGATCGATCATCAGCGTGTGCTTCCCCATCCAGCCGATTCCGGCCTGCGCGGCAAGGGCCTTCTCCATGATCGGGGAGGTGTCGACAGCGACCCTCGCTCGCGCCTCGGGCCACTCCCTGCGGATCCGCGATGAGAGGGCCTCGAGCTTCTCCTTCACGACAGCGTGATAGTCATCCCCCCAGGCGTAGCGGGAGATCCTCCCGAGCTCGGGCCGACCGGCCGCCGGATCATCGCCTGTGCTGTAGGGAAGCGCCGCGCAGATGACGCTGCGGCATCCCCCGAGAAGGTTGCGCGGATCCCCGCGCGCGAGAGGGTCGCGGGCAAGATAGGCCATCGAGCCGTTGCGGCCTTCTTCGAGCCACCGGATGAGCCGGGGCAAGGCCGGTGAGGGCTCGGCGGGAGCGATCCCCACCGATGAGAAGCCGATCTCCCTCCCCCACTCGAGGATACGATCCCTCGCTTCGCGCGCGCCTTCCATCGGGCAGTACGATCCCAGATCGGGAGGCGGCCGACAACGCCGTGCTTGGCGCTGTCCGGCAGGGTTTCGCGACCCTCGAGGCCCTCTCCACGCGCCCGGAGAAGAACCCGGCCGCGCTCTTCCCTTCGGCCTTGGACAGGCCCGCGCAATCTCCATACAATGAAGCCGTTTCCCGGGGTCGCGGGGGAAGACCGGATATCGGCGATCTCGCCCCTTCGGGATGTCGAAGCAAGGCGCACCGAGTCCAAGAACGCAGGGAAAGGGAGTCCTGAATTGAAGGCGATTCGAAGCCCCATCGCTCCGTGGCCTCTGTTGGCCCTCATCGTCGCGACCTGGTCTCCAGGCCAGGCCCAGGAGATCCAGGCATCCGCTCCCGCCGGCCCCGAGGCGGCCCTGGCATCGGGCGAGACGGCAGGGAAGCCGGCCAAGGAGAGTCCCGTCCTGAAGGCCCCCGACTTCACGGCCAAGGACCTTCAGGGGAAGGAGGTCAAGGCGTCCGAGCTTCTCAAGAAGGGGCCGATCCTCGTCGACTTCTGGACCACATGGTGCGGGCCCTGCAAGCGCGAGATGCCGGAGCTGGACAAGCTCCACAAGAAGTACCGCGACAGGGGGTTCTCCGTCGTCGCGATCTCGCAGGACGAGCCGCGCACCGTGCAGAAGGTGAAGCCCTATGTCGACTCCAACAAGTTTCAGTTTCTCGTGCTGACCGATCCGAGCAAGTCGATCGGCAACCTGTTCAACGTGAGGCAGTATCCGACCTCCTTCCTGATCGCCCAGGATCGGAAGATCGTGCACTTCGCGGAGTCGTATCTACCCGGGGACGAGAAGAAGCTCGAGGAGCTCGTGCGGGGTTTGCTGGGCCTGGGGGCGGAGAGTGAGACCTCCGGCAGCCCGAAGTGAGCTGCCTCGCCCGTCCGGCGGCCGCCCCGCGCCGGCCCGTGGCCGGCGGCCCCCTCGCAGTCATGGCCTGCGCCGCGCTAATGCTCACGGCCGGCAGCGGACTCCTGTTCATCGGCGGAGTCGCGTGGGCGGAGGAGGCGGACCTCAGGGGGGCCAATCAGCTCGAGCTCTACTACGACACGGCCCTTGAGGAGAGCCTCGTCGACGATCGCCTCGACATCGATCTGACCTGGAACCGATTCAGCGCTGGCGTCGTCTTCCTCTCCCACACGCCCTCCGACCCCCGGCTCGATCCGAACAAGTACGGGATCCGTCAGGAGGGAATCCGGAAGAGATGGGTCGGCGCCAAGCATGGACCCGTGGAGGCCAGACTCGGCGACAGCTACGCGACTCTCGGATCGGGGATGGTCCTCATGATCTACGAAGACAAGACGATCGATTTCGACAACGTAGTCGATGGAGCGCACATAAGGGCGGAGCTGGGGAGATTCGACTTCGAGGGGATCGCCGGGACGAACAGCTACGGCCGACCCGCTACGATCGTCAAGGGCCTCGCCGCCCGCTCAGATCTGGGCAAGGGTTGGTCGGTCGTCGCAAACGGGGCCCTTGTCGACTCCGTCTTCGGCGACGAGCCGAGGCCCGGGCGCGATGGCATCGCCGGGCTCCAGGGGACCGCGAGGCTTCCCGGCGGGATCGACCTAAAAGGGGAGTATGCGATCCGGCACTACTCCCCGGAGAGGAAGGGGCGTCGCTCCCCCGCCGACGGGCACGGCGGCTACTTCGCCGCGAACGCTTCCGTCGGACGGGTTGCCTTTCTGGTCGAGGGCAAGGATCTGCTTCGATTCGCGCACGCGTACGGAATCCCGCCGACAGTGGTCCGCCAGCACACGACGACGCTCCTGAACCGAGGATCGCACGTGCCGAACATCCGGCTCGATGACGAGCGGGGCATCCAGACCGAGGTCATGATCAATCCCTCCCCCGCGCTCTCGTTCACGGGCAACTGGAGCCGGTCCTACGCGCGCCACGCCGACCTCCCAGCCTGGGAGGTCGTGGGAGAGGCCGAGGCCGACTGGATCGGCACCCACTGGATCCTGCGGGCGGGCGAGACCGAGGAGAAGGTCCGCGAGGGAAGCGATCGGGTCTTCTTCGAGCGGATCACTTACGGCGGAGACGCCCAGCGCTCCTTCGGACCCTGGGCGATCGAGGTCGGCTACGAGACGCAGGCCACGCAGAAGCAGGATCTGGCGACGTCCCGCTTCGAGTGGCCGGTCGAGTATCGCGATCAGGTGGCGACGGTGAGCTTGACCCGCGCCCCGCGCCACAGCTGGTCGGTCACGACGGAGTGGAGCGATGAGCCCAACCTGGATCGCGAATCCTGGTTCTGGGCGGAGTGGAGGATCCGGCTGGGGCTCTTGGGCCAGCTGACCGTCGCGGGTGGATCTTTGCGGGGCGGACAGGTCTGCTCCGGTGGAGTGTGCAAGATCGTCGACCCATTCGAAGGAGGTCGTCTTGAGCTGCTCACGAACTTCTAGGTTGGCCGCCTCGTTTCTCGCGGCCCTCGCCCTAGCGGGCTGCGCCGACGATCTTCCGGCTCCGACAGTCGCGGAGGTCCTGCTGCGCTTCCCCGCGGATCCGCCGAGCCTGAGGCTCGGGGCATGGGTCTTCGTGGACGGGACGAGGATCCGCGGGAACCTGACGGAGGCCCAGATCGACACCTTCCTGCCGCCCGGCACCTACACCTTCGTCGTGCAGAAGACCTGCGCGGCCGTGACGCCGTCCGACACGGTGATCACGGAGATCCGCGCGGGCGTGCGTCAGACTCTCGATTTCGAGCTGCGCCCGCTGCCTGATGGAAACGCCCTGATCGTCCGATCGGAGCCTCCGGGACTGCCCGTGCTGCTCGATGGGGCACAGACGGGCCAGGTCACGCCGGCGTCGTTCGTCTGTCTCGCCCAGGGGGATCACTCCGTGGGAGTCCCGCGAGGATCACTCGACCGGGTGGGCTTCGATCTGGCCTCCGCCGACACGGCCAGGACTGTCGCGATCCCGGCGGTGGGGACCGCCGAGGTCGTCTTCGCGTTCGAATACGTTCCGAGGCCGCAGATCCGGGGCTGTCTCCTCGAGCTCATGACGGCCACATACTGCCCGAACTGTCCGAAAGCCGATGCCGCCGCCGACTCGCTGGAGCGCGATCCGCGCTACGACCCGGAGGCGTTCGCATCGGTGGAAGTGCATCTCTACTGGAGCGGCTTCGATGTCCTCTTCACCGATCAGATCGCGCAGCGTGTGCTCTTCTACGGAAACGAGCAGAACGCACCGTATGCGTTCTTCAACGGCCGGGACAGGCTCCTCGGCGCCTCAAGTCCAGATCTCGTCGCCGCCTACGCCTCGCGCGTCTCCTCCACGTACGGCCAGGATTCGAAGATCGGCCTCTACTGGAGCGATGTCCGGACCGAGGAGGAGGTCCTGACCGGAAACCTCCGGCTAGTCGCCATCGAGCCACTGGAGACATCGGATCGGCTCGAGCTTCACGCCTTCTACGCCAAGGACAGCGTCGTCGTGTGGAACCCCTATCATGTCGACTTCTTCCATGGCGTCGTCCGCAAGTATGCGGCGCCGGTCGACTTGGACATCCTGCGCGAGGAGGGGGCCATTCCCGCCGGAGGATTCCTCGATTCGTCGATCCAGTTCGATCTCGCGGAGGAAACGGTTGAAGCCGCGCGGACTCCCCGCGAGACTCGCCTGATCGCCTTCGTCCAGAACATGGCGACGCAGGAGATCCTCCAGTGCAGGGAGGCGAGGATCAGGCTGCCTTAGGATGACGGGCTGGGGGACCTTCTAGAAGCGGAACTTCAGGCCGGCGTCGACGGCGAAGGCCTCGCCCTTCGGGAACGCGTACAGGATCCCCTCATCGCTCTCGGGCCTCCAGCGGTGATAGAAGTAGCGTCCCCTGATCCCCCACGAGAGCCGTCCCGTGAGCGGGCTGTCGAACCCGAATCCGACGATCATCGACAGCGCGCTCAAGCGGTCGTCGGGGATCCTCCTGCTGTTGGATCCCGAGCCGACCACTCTCCCCGAGTCGGCGTAGTCGAAGGTGAAGTGCCCCTGCCCGCCTCCCAGCAGGATGTACGGCCTGAGCCGCTCAATCGGCTCGAAGCGGAGAAGGAGGTTCCCGGTCAGAGCCTGATACGATCCTCCCTCGAGGTCCGTCGTCGCCGGCGTCTTCCGTGGCGGCTGGTTGTACGAAGGGGCGAACTCGGCGCTCAGGGCGATGAAGTTCGAGAGGGCAAACCCGGCCTCGAAGGAGAGCCCGTAGCCTCCCTGATATGAGTTCCCGACACCCCGCGTCGCCCCGCCCTCGACATCGAGCCAGCCGCCGTTCGCTCTGACGAAAGCCTCGGCTGCCGCGTTCTCGGGCGATCTCCACGCGAGGACCAGAAGCAGCAGGAACAGGATTCGGAGCTTCATCGAGGATCTCCCCTCAGCCCACGACCAGATTGATCAGTCGATCGGGCACGAAGAAGACCTTCCGCAACGTCTTTCCCTCCATGTGCGCACGGACCCTTTCGCGGCCGGCGGCGGCGGCCTTCACCTCGTCAGCCCCGCTTCCCCGCGCCATCGAGATCGTGTCCCGCAGCTTCCCGTTCACCTGCACGGCGATCTCGACCGTCTCCTCCAGCGTGAGCGCCGGATCGAACTCCGGCCAGCCCGCCCGCAGGACGCTCGGTCCGTTCCCCAGCTCGGCCCAGAGTTCCTCGGCCAGATGGGGGGCGTAGGGCGCAAGCAGCCTCACCAGGACGCTCCCACTCCAGGAATCGGCAACCGGGGCCTCGCGCAACACGTTTAGAAGCTCCATCAGGGCCGCTATTGCCGTGTTGTACTGAAGGCGCTCCGTATCCTGCGTGACCTTCTTGATCGTCTGATGGACCTTGATTCTAGCGGGCTGCGGAAGCTCCCCGCCCGGCAGAGAGGGACGCTCCTCCACGACCCAGCGCCAGAGGCGGTCCAGGAAACGCCGGATCCCGATGATCCCCTTGTCCTGGAAGTCGCCCCCCTCCTCGTAGGGGCCCATGAACATGAGATAGAGACGGAAGGTGTCGGCGCCATGGCGGGCGACATGTACGTCGGGGTTGACGACATTCCCCCGCGACTTGGACATCTTCGTCCCCTCGCTGACGATCATGCCGTGCGCCCTGAATCGCTTGAACGGCTCCTCGAACTCGGTCAGCCCGATGTCGCGAAAGGCCATGCAGAGGAACCGCGTATACATCAGGTGAAGGACGGCATGCTCCCTGCCCCCAACATAGAGGTCGACGGGGAGCCAGCGGCGCGTGATCGCGGGATCCCACGCGACGTCGTCGCGATTGGCGCTCGGATAGCGAAGGAAGTACCATGCGGAGTCGAGGAAGTTGTCGGAGACGTCGGTCTCTCTTCTGGCCTTCCCCCCGCAGCGGGGACAACCGACGTGAAGGAACCCCTCCGCGCGCGCCAGGGGCGCCACCCCGCTCGCGTCGGGCGAGAAGTCCTCGATCTCCGGCAGGATGACCGGAAGGTCCTTCTCCGGCACCGCGACGGCCCCGCATCGATCGCAATAGATGATCGGAATCGGCGGCCCCCAGTAGCGCTGGCGGCTGATGCACCAGTCGCGAAGGCGGTAGTTCACTTTCGCCTTGGCGACTCCCTTCCCCTCGAGGTAGGCGGTCACCTTCCCCTTCGCTTCCTCCGAGGGAGTCCCATCGAAGGGACCGCTGTTGCCGAGGACCCCCTCGCCCTCGTACGCGCGGTCCTGCGGCAGCGCTTCCTCACGGGGGAAGATGACGGGGATGATCGGGACGCCGAACTTCGTGGCGAACTCGAAGTCCCTCTGGTCATGGGCCGGAACGGCCATGATGGCGCCGGTCCCATATCCCATGAGGACGTAGTCGGAGATCCAGATCGGAATGGGGCGGCCGGTCGCCGGGTTGATCGCGCTGGCGCCGAGGGCGACGCCCGTCTTCTCCCGACCGGCGTCCATCCGCTCGACTTCGAGCTTCCCGCGCGCCGCCTTGCGGTAGGCGTCGACATCCGACCGCCGGTCGGGGATCGTCAGGGGCTCGACCAGCGGATGCTCGGGGGCCAGCACCATGTAGGTCGCGCCATAGAGCGTGTCGGGACGGGTCGTGAAGACACGGATCTTCTCGCCCGATCCTTCCACGGGGAAGTCGATCTCCGCGCCATCGCTCCTGCCGATCCAGTGGATCTGCGCCCTCCGTATCGCGTCGGACCAATCGAGCGTCGCGAGGTTGTCGAGCAGCCTCTCTGCGTAGGCCGTGATCCGGAAGAACCACTGCTCCGTGTCCCGTTTCTCCACTGCCGTCTCGGGATGGCGCT
>Ga0194113_10004730_pt1 | contig 17772 bp, 15 predicted proteins | sample TA2MahC200mmetaG_FD_146193 | JGI IMG/M metagenome (GOLD analysis project Ga0194113, IMG submission 146193) | Freshwater microbial communities from Lake Tanganyika, Tanzania - TA2015017 Mahale Deep Cast 200m | ecosystem: Environmental > Aquatic > Freshwater > Lake | place: Tanzania: Lake... | reverse complement strand
GGATTGACCAGCGCATACTCCTGCTCCCGGCGCTCGACCTTGACGCGCTGGTTGATCGTCAGGTAACATCAATCGTAGCAGCAATGCGCAAAGGGGGTCACGATGTGCCCGGGCCGGCCCGTTTTGCCTCCGCAGCTTGCTTGCCATTGCCGAAACCCAAGCTAGAATAACGGAGGAGGCGGGTCGGACGGTCGCCCCTTACGGGGAGGAAAGTCCGAGCACCCAGGGCGAGGCACTCGTTAAGAGCGAGGCTGCGGGCTGGCAACGGTCCGTGGACGGACAGTGTCACAGAAACAACACCGCCGCGTCTTCAGACACGGTAAGGGTGAAAAAGTGCGGTAAGAGCGCACTATCCGGGATGGCGACATCCAGGATGGAAAAACCCTGCCCGGTGCAAGACCAACATGAGAACCGGACTGGCCCGGTCCATTCAAGTTCTCGGGTAGGTCGCTTGAGACGTGCGGGCAACCGCACGCCCAGATAAATGACCGTCACCCGGCTTGCCGGGGACAGAACTCGGCTTACAGACCCGCCTCCTGTTCTAGAACGCGGACAAACCGGAATTCAGAGACCAGAATCCAGAACTGGAGCCGCGGATGAACGCAGATGTCCGGGCAAGCAGCGTCCTGACCGGTGGCAACTGGTCACTGACACCTGACAACTGGGACCTCGTCGCGCAGGCGGCGTTGTGTCTCGCGAGGTACGAATCGAAGTTCGCTGAGAAGTACCGCTCGACCTATCCCGACTCGCGTACTCACTTGCATCGGCAGCTGCGTCGTGAACTGTATCCTGAGCTGGACCTCAACCTGAACCTCGACCTGAATCCGTCGCTGTACCGCGAGTTGTTCGCGAAGTCGTACCAGCCGTTGTTCCGGCAGTTGTTCGCGACGTTGTTCGGTTCGTTGTTCGACTTGAAGTACGGCGAGTTGTAGGCTTCGTCGCGTCTCGCGCCGCGTCTGCGGAGACTACCGGGGAGGCGGCCTGTGGGCCGTCCACTCCCCGGCAGAATTGTGGTCGGAAAACGGCCTGCCACTACATATAGACGACCACAGGTCCTTTGGGCTGCGGCAGCACGACTGCCGCTTTTCCTGGAGAGCGCCGAGTGCGCAAGGGCGGGGACATGACCCAAACGTCCGACGTTTGGGATCGTGTCCCAAGCCTGGCCAGCCCCATGCCGAACGGGTTGGGAGCAAGAGTCGCTGCCGGTCAGAACACCCTAATCGGGTCCGCGCGACTTAATGTCCTTCTGAATTCGGCACTCGCCGCCGCGCTGACCGCGCGACTGAGCGCCTCGGTGAAGCCGCGGCTGAAGGCGCGACTGGACGCGCGGTTGAGCACCGCAGTCAGATTGCCATTGAGCGCGTAGCTGAACGCACCGTTCAGGGATGGGCTCGACTGGGCGCTGAGCGCGACGCTGACGGTGCATTTGAACGCCGCGTTCGACCCGGCGATCAACTCGGAGGTGAAGGGCGTGCTAAGTCCTTGATTGACGCCTACATCGATGGCCGCGTTGTACCCGGTCGTGAATTCCGCAGTCAATCCGGGAGTGACTCCCCTCCTGCCGGGTCACGTTGCAGGCATAGCCCCGGGTCGTGAGGTCGCGCCCGGTCAGGCTCAGCAGGACACTGCCGTGATTTCCACGTCCGTCGGTAGATAACATATGAGATGCTACGTTTGAGGGTCCTCGGCTCTCTAATACAGTGAGTGCCCGTATCCCGGCTAATGGCCGGAAAGGAGTTGTACCATGTCCGACGTTGCCCGCCGACTCTCGCGCTGGCAGGCTAAGTACTCGCCCGAGATGGCAGCGCAGACGACCGCCCGTATCTATGCCGACATGAGCGCACGCTACCTGGCTTCGATGGTTGACTTGTGCGCGATGGAACTCGAGACCAAGCAGGTGCTGGACTCAAGCGGCATCGACACTCTGTACATCGTCTTCTACCTCGACTTTGCCCGCCAGCTCTTCAAGCTCTCGCACGGCCGCACCATCTCCGACCCGACCTTGGCGAAGGAAGCGCAGGTACTGCTTGAGAAGTGGCAGCGTCGTGGTCTCGACCCGAACGTCCTTGCCGCAATCCGATTTGAGGTCTTCAGCGTCCCGGCGCCGTGAAGGAGGGTCCCTTTCCTGCTGGTTAGGGATGTCAGGCGGTGAGCCGCAAGCCACCGGCGACAGTCACGGTCCGACACTTGACACCCCAGCCGACAACCCATAGAATCCAGTCGTGACAAAGTCACATTCCGTCACGGAGGTTGGTGTTGTGCCCGAGACCCAAAGGAGGTTTGCGTGAGACGCACACTCAGCATGTGCATTCTGGCGGTCCTCGCCGCGTTCGTCGTCTTTCTAGCCTGCCCGCCCAAGACCGAGGTAGTCAAGATCGGATACCAGAAGACGGAAGTGTATCAACACTTCTTTGCAGCCGTCGGCCAGGGGTACTTCAAGTCAGAGGGACTTCAGGTCGAGCCAGTGGAGTTTGCCTCCGCGAACCAAATGGCGGAGGCACTCATAGCAGGTCGGATCGACGCTACTGGCACGAGCGCGTTCCCAGTGCTTTTCTCGGTGGAGCAGAACAGTCCTAGTCAGTTCAAATTGTACCTAGTCAGCGTGCTGACCGGAGAGAACTTCCCGGACTATGTGATCGTCAAGAAGGGATCCAAGCTCGCCTCGCTTGCCGACCTGAAGGGCAAGAAACTCGGCACCTACCCTGGCTCAACGCTGCTGACGTACGCGAAACAGATACTGAAGCGCTTCATGGACCCGGAGAAGGACGTGCAGATAGTGCAACTCAAACCCGAGGTCCAACTTCAGGCATTGGAGACCGGTCAAGTGGATGCCGTGTTCGCCTTGGAGCCCATACCTTCTCTTGGTGTCACACGCGGAGTGGCACAGGTACTGGAGGAAGCGCCCCTCGCCAAGTACGTCATGGACCCAATGCCCGGAAACGCGAGCGCATTCTCGGCGAGGTTCGCCAAGGAACGACCGCGAGTGGCCGAAAGGGTGAAGAGAGCCATGTACAGAGGTGCGGACTTCGTTTCCGCTGCCGAGAATGCCGCTGAGTCGAAGCGAATGATCGAGAAATGGACGGCCATGGATCCAGGCGTGATCGACAAGCTTCGTCCGCCCAAATACTGGAAGCTCGACGAGATCGACAAGGCTGCAGTGCAGAAACTGGCAGACCTGCTGCTCGCCGGCGGCGCGCTGGACAAGGCCGTCAGTACCGCTGGAGTCTACTATACGGGGAAATAGAGGAGAAAGCACCTTGTGAGCGAGGCCATCAGCATAGAAGGCCTCAGCAAGTCATTTGACGCCAGCCAGGGGAGCGCGCGACGCCTAGCCGTCATCAGCGACCTCAGCTTGGATGTAGGGGCAGGTGAGTTCATCACGGTTTTCGGCCCGAATGGATGCGGCAAGACGACCCTCTTGAACATTCTATCCGGGCTGGTAGACCCTGACCGTGGACGCGTCTCAATTGCGGCGAGGGACGGCGACCGAGCCGTCATGGGCTACGTCTTTCAGAACTTCGCGGCAAGTCTCTTCCCTTGGCTCAGGGTTATCGACAATATCGCATTCCCGCTTGAACTCAGAGGAGTATCCAGATCTCAGAGGCAGGAGAAGGTGCTGGACCTGCTCCGCAGGTTCCGCGTTGACTTTGATCCATCTGTGTACCCCTACCAGCTTAGCGGAGGACAGCAACAGCTAGTCGCCATCATGAGGGCGGTAATCGACAGCCCCGACGTCCTGTTCCTTGATGAACCTTTCAATGCGCTGGACTTTCAGACCCGCACAGACATGGAAGACAGGGTGCTCGAGATATGGGAAACCCTGAAGCCGGCAGTCCTGTTCGTATCGCATGACATCGATGAAGCAATCTACCTTGCTGATCGGGTCGTCTTCCTATCCAGAATGCCCGCTCGGGTGGCAGAGGTGCTGCCAGTGCCGCTGCCACGGCCGCGCAGTCAGCGGATGCTCGTATCCTCCGAGTTCTATGCTCTCAGAACGCACGCCATTGCCGCGTTTGCCCGCATCGTAGCGGCGTGAAGAAGGAACACATGGCCGGTCCGCTGGTCCTGCTGCTGCTGTGGGCAGCGGTATCCTACACCGGACTAGCCAACCGCGTCCTCCTTCCGTCTCCTTCTGACGTCTTCAGAGCCGTTGTGCAGATAGTACGGACCATGTCCTTCTGGCAGGACTTGGCTGCTACCCTGTACAGGCTGGTGGCTGGATTTGGCCCGGCAGCAGTCCTCGGCACCGCGATCGGACTGGCTCTGGGTGCGTCCAGAAAGGCATCTGACTCCCTTGAGTTCGTCATCGACTTCTTCCGTTCCGTGCCAGCGTCCGCACTCTTTCCCGCGTTCATGCTCTTCCTCGGAATCGGCGACACCGCGAAAGTGTCAGTCGTCACCTTCTCCTGCCTGCTGGTCATCATACTCTATACAATCTACGGTGTGCGGAACTGCAGCGAGCACCGCAAAAGGGTGGCCAAGGTGCTGAGGGCCGGCAGGATGGCAACGTTTGCCAAGGTTATACTGCCTGATTCGCTCCCGCACATCTTCGCCGGCATCAGGATAAGCGTGTCCATCGCGCTGGTTCTGGTTGTCGTGACTGAGATGTTCATTGGTACAAAGCACGGAGTCGGTCGCCTGATCTACGATTCGCAGCTCATGTTCCGAGTGCCGACGATGTATGGGGCCATACTGATCACCGGTGTGCTTGGATACGCGATCAACAAGGGATTCGTCGCCCTTGAGACGAGAGTTCTACACTGGACTGGAAAGTGAAGCGCAGCCAGCCAGTGGAACGACGAGATCGTCAACATCGAAGTCTTGTTACGGTAACTGTACGCCGCGGCGGAATGCGCTGGGAAGACTACATCTGGAACTGCAGGAACAAGGTAGTATACGGTCCCGTGGTGTCGCGCAGGCTGGGCTGGTCTCTGGGCATCAACCTGTTCCCTGTCTCACCGAGAGTGTGCACCTTCGACTGCCTGTACTGCGACTGCGGCGGTGAAAGGCTGTCTCAGCCGGGCTTTGCTGACACAGCCAGGATCACACGCAGCATTGAGCGGGGCCTGGCCATGCACCGCAAGAGAGGAACTACGATAGACTACATCACTCTTGCCGGCAACGGTGAGCCGACCGCGCACCCAGCCTTCCCTGAGATATGCGCCTTTGTGGCACGCATGCGGAACAACTACTTCCCCGACAGGCCCACCGCGGTGTTTACGAATGGGACTATGTTGGGCAACAGCCAAGTCATGTCAGCGGTCCGGGAGTTCGACGAACGCATAGTTAAGTTAGACGCAGGCGATGAGGCGACCTTCCAAATGATCAACAGGCCGACGAACGGCACGAGCTTGAATGCAGTTGCGGACTACGCGGCCAGCGTGCCCGGAATCAAGGTCTCATCCGCAGTCATCTGTTCTGATGTCAACAATGCCGCCTCACTCAGGTCATCTGCATTCATGTCGCTGCTGCGTCGGATCCGCCCCGCAGAAGTGCACCTGTACAGCATTGACTACCCACAGTTCGGGAAGGGCATCCGCCAGGCACGGATGTCCAGCATGCTGTCAATCGGACGTCGTGTCGCAGATCAGGCAAGTGTGCACGTCCGCGTGTTGCAGGCCGTGCGCACATGGAGGAAGTCCCCTTGAATGTGCTGTTGGTGGTGGCCGACTTCCCTCGAGATGTCGGCACGAGGGAGCAGTTCTTGGCCAGGCCATCTGCCCCTGCCATCGGTGTGAACCATCTCGCGACAGTTCTTAGGAAACTTGGACACAATGTTGTCGTGATCGACGCGCTGTTTCACGCGCTCCGCACAGGATTCAGAACCAGAATCGATACCGCCGTCGGTACCACAGAAGTCCTCCGTGAGATGGGGGATGTTGACTGCATCGGCATAAGCATCACATCGCCGACGAGGAGCTACGCGCTCGCCATCGCGCGCGCCGCAAGGGAGCACGCCCCTCACGCTACCATAGTGGCGGGTGGCCCGCATGTGTCGGTGCTCGAGGAGAGGCTGCTCGAGGGGCACCGGGACCTGTACGACTACCTCGTCGTTGGTGAAGGCGATCGAACTCTGCCCGAACTGCTGGATGTGATAGCCGGCAAGAGGAAACCAGCGGAGACGCCAGGCATCGTCTACAGGAGCAGCACCGGCTCGACCTGCAAGACAGCCGCAAGACCTGTGCTCTGTGAGCACAGCCTGAATGACGAGACTCTAGTACCAAATACGGAGTATGCACAGTACCAGTCCTTCTTCGATGGCGGCCGAGTCCCTGCCTTGGCCATGGTAACAGCTAGAGGGTGCCCATATGGATGCACGTTCTGCTACTCGCCGCGGCTCTGGTGCACTTATAGGTGTCAATCACCAGAGCGAGTTCTGTCAGAGATAGACTACTTCAGAACCAACTACGGCATCCGGCACCTTCGTTTCCAGGACGACACATTCACATACAACAGAACCCGGTGCCTGGCGGTCCTGGCCGGTCTGCGCAGTCGCCAGTACGGTATCGATCTATACGCGCACACCCGGTTTGACTGCATCGACGAGCAGGTGATAGAGGCCTATGCCTCTGCTGGCGGGAGGTCCCTGTATTTTGGACTTGAGTCGGGAGCAGCCGACATGCGTCGCAGGATGGGCAAGAACGGCGGCGTGACCAACGAGCGGATAGGCGCAGTATGTCGCGCCGTGAAGAAGGCCGGCATCAGACTTGGCCTATGGGTGATGTTCGGCTATCCCGGGGAGACCGACGACAACGTGCAGGAGACTCTGCAACTGCTCAATTCGGTTCAGCCCGATGAGGTGACCTGCAATCCCGCCCACGTGCACCCGCATACACCTCTCTACCACCAAGCAGAGGAGGAGAGACGCTACAGACTCACCGACTGGTTGACAAGGTCCCAGGACTTCTTTCCGTATGACGAGGCCAGTGAGGAGCGGGTCAAGCAGCTGTGTAGTGAAGTCACGCGGCAATATGCCGGGGACCGAATCAGGACGTGCATTGAGGAGGAGGAACGGTGAATGAAGAGCCCGCCGTAGAGCGCGTTCGCGGGTACAGGATGGGACTGCTGGATGCTGCGCACTCCGTTCTTCGGACCGAGGACTGCACGTCCAAGGAGTCCGCCTGGTGCAGTAGACGGAAGCAACCCGACGCATGGCTGAAGCAGGGGCTTGAACGCTGCGCAGACGTGGAAAATGGCGGAGACTGCATCCTGGGAGGGTTCCTTGAGAAGGTCCTCAGTCTGCACCTGAACGGTGCGCCCCTGTTCCCCAAAGGCATAGTTTGGGAGTATGACTGTGACGTGCGCGCGTTTAGGCTGCTGGAGCTGTTCGGCAGCAGCAACTCTTGGACGGACGACGAGAAGAGGTTCATTTTCACCCACTACAAGGGAAGAACAGGCTTGATCACCTACGAGTGCTCCAAGCTGCTCAGACGGCTATGCAGCACGACGCTCGACATCAAAACTCTGTACAGAGGCTTCAGGCATGCGGGCCGACATGTCGACCCGGAGGCACGGGCCGCCTTCGGAGAACTGCGTGGTGTCGGGATGCGGCTGGACTACATGAGAGGGTTGAAAGGGGAAAAGCGTGCCCCGGGATTGATGCTGCTTTTCTACGATAGAGACAGCGTCCTGAAGCAAGGTCTACGTCTGCCTAGGCAGTTCAGTGAGAAAGATGCGGCTGTACAGCAGCTCCGAGAGTTGGCCGACGTGGTCGCGACTGTAGCCACACCTGTAGTCGTGGCAGAAGTCTTCCTGCGCAAGTTCCGCGGACCAGGTTTCGCCCTTAGGGCGGGTGATTTTGCCCCTCCGCGGATGCCATGAACCAGCAAGAGGTCGAGCTGTTGGAGGACCTGCGGGTGGATCTCGACAGGTCGTGGCGAGAACACCCCGAAAGCCTGTGGCATGGTTCCAAGGGTGTACAGATGGCTGACCACGGCGCAGTTCACACCCGCAATCTCCTGGAGATCGCGGACAGCCTGCTTGCCTTGACCCGCAAGAACAGCAGGCTGCTTGTGAACGAGTTCGAGTTCATCGTGCTGTATCTGGCTCTTTGGCTGCATGACATCGGCCACCGAGGCAGTGAGGAGTATCAGGATCCTGTTGACGTCCGAGATTTTCACGGCGTCATCAGCGGGAAGTTGCTTCTGGAGGATGCATACATATGCAACAGCGAATTGTATCGCCTTCCACGCAGTCTCGCCCTGCCTGTAGCGCTTGTCTCGATGTACCACCAACGCAGGATGCCCTTCAACGACGCCGACCGGAAGTTCCTAACCAAGACTGGGCAGAAGTACACGCCGTTTCCGAAGATGCTGGACTCGACGCCTGAAGGTGGGCTCGGGCAGTGGCTCGGTGCACTTGGGCGGCAAGCAGTGAAGCCACCAGTCGCAGCTGACTGTGTTGTGACGCTCGCAGAGTTGGCGCAGACGTTCGGTTCGCTCTTGCCTGTAGATGCAGTGCACCTGCTTGAGAGAGGAACCTGTGATCTTCAGGCTCTCACGGCACTACTCAGGTTCGTTGACACGCTTGACTTCAGGTACAACAAAGTCGGGTCCGATTCCGAAACCAAAGCGCGGGTCCTGAATGTCACCAGGGAACGCATGTACTGGCGTGGCGTCGCGGAGGCCGAACTCAAGCAGATGGACGAGCACAAGCTGGTCTCTAGGTCGATCCTAGATGCCTTCCGCGACATCCTCGCCAACTGGTTGCGCGACGAGACGATGAAGCTCAGTGCGGTAGATGCCGCGCTGTTTCACCCAATGGTTGTTCACAAAGGCAGAGACCAGAAGGACCCTGCAGTGAGGCGCTGGAGCCAGACCATGCGCTACTTGGCCTTTCTCCGGGACCAGGCAAGCTACTACTATGGTCTCCATCGAAGCGTCCTCAACGTGTACTTCGCTCTCCATTCGGGGGAAGGGTTGGATCTGCATGTGGACATCCTGACTGGCGTCGAGGGCGGCTTGCCGTTTCAGAGATGCATCGACCAGTTTACGAGCCAGATTGCTGGCGAGTGGGCGGCCGGAAACTCTCAGGATGGAGAGAATAGCGTCGGTGCATGTCTGATGGCTCGAGGCCTCGCTATCAAGGAGTTCGTATTCACAGATGCGCGGCGCGCGGACGTCTGGACGCGATGCCGGTTCCCGGATGGCGCAGTGCTGGCCCAGAGTGGATAGGGACAACTACCTGTCTGCGGCGGCAAGAGACCGATTGCAGGACCCGTCGCGCTCTGGGGATGCCCTTCTGCGCCTACGTGTTCGAAATCGGCCAGACAGCCTCGGCGCGCCAGCGCCGAGAGTAGCCAAACTCCAGTTTCCAGTTGGTAGTAGTCGGGCCTGGTTCAACCCGCATCAAGAAAGCCTGCTTCGGCGCCTAGCCGCCAGCAGCGTGGCGCGTCCGCGTCCAAGGTCATACTCCGGATCGCAGATTGCGGGCTGCTATGCTCCTTCCCTAACCCCCTCCTCGTAGACACGAGGAAGAACGGGACTGTCACCCACATGGTCCCGTACGCCGGGGGGCTGAACTCGGTCCCGCGCTTGCCACGACGGCCGCGTGCTGCTAGGCTTACCCAACAATCCGGAAGAGCGGTGGAAGACCGGGTGCGTGTCTACGCACGAACGGTTGCAGTTCCGCGCTGCACAGGGAAAGCCGTGAGAATCGGCTGCGGTCCCACCCACTGTGAGCGGTCCCCTGCTCTGTCAGAACCACTGGCGCAGGCCGGGAAGGCGACAGAGCTGCCGCAAGTCAGGAGACCTGTCTGCCGCTTTCCCTAGGTTCGACTTGTGAGGAAAGGAAACCGAACCATGACGAAGTCAGAAGTCAAAGGCCAAAAGCCAAAAGGCAGAGCGGCCGAAGCGGCGTGCCTGATACTCGTTCTTGCGTGTGCCGCGTCGGCGGGGACACTGCGTGGAGTAGTGCTTGATGCGGTCACGGGCGAGCCGATCCCCTACGCCCTCGTCAGTGCCCCGGAGACCGAGGAGAACTCGGTTGGCGACTCGTCCGGCTCTTTCGCACTGACGCTCGACACCGACGCCTCCCACGTGACGGTGCTGGTGTCAAGGGTCGGCTACGACGAGAGGCAGTACGACAACCTGGACGCGTCCCGCAAAGCGACCATCTACCTGCACCCCAGTCCGGTTCAAGTGAAAGGAATCACCGTCACCGCATTCCGCACTCCGAGTCCGGTTGCGAAGTCCGGCCCGGTGTCCATCGTCGAAGTCAAGGAGTCGGGTGCCAAGGGGCGCACCAGCGTGGCGGAACTGCTCACAAACCTGCCGTCTTCCTTCCTGAAGGACTACGGCAACCTGGCCATGGTCGGCCTGCGCGGGGCCGATGCCGAGCAGACGCTCGTCCTCTTCGACGGTGTCCGGCTCAACTCGGCGCAGGACAACCTCTTCGACCTGACGACCCTGCCGCTCACATCGGCGCAGCACGTAGAAGTGGTGAGAGGCAGCAGCTCGGCCCTGTACGGCGCGAACTCGGTCGGCGGACTGGTGAACGTCATCCCACCCGAGCCGGAACGACTCGGGGCAAAGGCGACCGCCGGTCTGGGCTCTTTCGGCCGACGGTACCTGCAGGCGACGCACACGAACTGGTCTGCCCCACTCGGTTACGTTGTCGCCGCCAGCCTGGACCGCACCGGCGACAAGTTCACCTATCGCGACACGGCCGATTCGATGCAGGAGCGCGTGAACGCCGACATCGGCTCTCAGGATGTTATGGCGAAAGGCGTCTACGCGCAGGGCCGGCAGCGGGTATCGCTGCTCGGCGAGTACAATGTCACGCGACGCGGCGTGCCGGGGCCGACTTCGTGGCCCGCAGACAGCGCGCGCATGGAGGACTACCGCGGTATCGCGCATCTAGGCTATGACCTGCAGGAAGCCGACAACGCTCGGCTCGAATCGCGGCTCTACCATCACCAGTCCTGGCGCCACTACTGGAACCCCGACACCCTCGCATGGGTCAACGACACCCACGTCACCGCTGTATCGGGCATCACTGCCAAGCAGACGACACACTTCGCCGCCTGGATGACCGGTGTCGTTGGTCTCGAAGGCGAACGTTCGCAGTTCCGCAGCTCGGCCATCGGCGTTCCGCAGCGCTGGACCGGCTCAGGCTGGGCCGAGGCACGCCTCCGCTGGCACCGCTTCGACATTGTCCCGATGGCAAGGTTCGACTGGCTGAACGACTCGCGCAGGCTGCCCGACTCCTCACTGACGCGCTCCAACACCCGCGTCGTCAGCCCGAAGCTAGCACTCACCTGCTCGGGCCCGGACTGGCTTGACCTCCATGCTTCTGTCGGTCGTTCGTTCCGCGCCCCGACTTTCAACGAACTCTACTGGCCCGAGGACCCATGGACCAGAGGCAACCCGCGACTGAAACCGGAATGGGCGACGAGCGTCGACCTGAACGCGACGGCCCGGTACGGTTCATCCGTGTCCGGCCGGCTCGGCGTCTGGCACTCGTCCCTGACCGATCTCATCCAGTGGCAACCCGACTCGGCCTTCGTTTACCGACCGGTCAACCTCGACACCGCAACCATCACCGGATCCGAGCTGGAGCTGACCGTGAACTCGAAGCACCTGCGGGTAGTCGGCCATGCCACCTACATGCTTGCCCGCTCCCACGGCAAGGACCTCATCTACCGCCCGCGGCTCAGCCTCGCGGTATCGCACCTGCTCCGGTGGCGGCTTGTGCAGTTGAGCTGGGATGTGCGCCGGACCGGTGAACGCTACACCGTTCCGGACAACACCGACTCACTGCCAGGCTTCCTGCTGCTTGACGTGGGGGTCGGCTTCACGCCGACACTAGGCCGGCTGGAGACTGCCCTGCGCGGCGGAGTCCGTAACCTGCTCGACCGGCAGTATGAGGTGATGAAGGGATACCCGGTACCCGGCCGGAACTGGTACGCTGAATTGGCGCTTGGTTTCTAGTTGCCGGTTCTTGGCTCCGGAACCAAAGACAGCAAACCAGAAGCCGCGAACCGGCGGGTCTTCCTAGTGTGTGGGCCGGGCTGAATCCACTTCCGCTACGACCGGTCCTGAGGGTTTGGCCAGATCCGCGAGGTACGACGCCTTGAGCGCGTTGAACTCGGGCATGTTCTTCTTTGCCACCGGCTCGGCTCGCGGCGGAATCACCTTGAGTGGATTGACCGGCTTGCCGCCCTGTCTGACCTCAAAGTGCAGGTGCGGACCGGTTGCGTCCCCGGTCATGCCCACATAGCCGACGGTCTGGCCCTGGCGGACGCGACGGCCGCCCCTGATACCAGCTCCGTAGCGCGAAAGGTGGCCGTAGCGCGACGAGAGTCCGCTGGCGTGTTTGACCTCGACCAAGTTTCCGTACCCGCCGAGCCGCCGAGCGATAGTGACCGCTCCATCGGCGATAGCGCTCACCGGTGTACCAGTCGGCGCCCCATAGTCCACGCCCTGATGCTGCCGATACACACGGCGAATGGGATGGAAACGCATGCCGAACCGCGACGTCACGTTGATGAACCGCAGAGGTGACCGCAGCACGCTCTTACGAAGCGACTGCCCCTTCTCGTTGTAGAAATCAGAGTGTCCTGAGGAACTGCGGCAGTAGAAGCCGGAGTAGTTCCCAGCCTGTCCTTTGAAGTGCACAGCATAGACTCTACCTTCTCGATAGAAGCTGCTGTCCACGTAGTACTTATCGAGCAGTATCTCGAAGGAATCCCCTTCACTTACCTCGGTCAGGAAGTCGACCTCGTAGCTCAGAATCTCGGCGAAGTTCACTATGAGCGCCGGCGTCTCCCCCATGTCGATCATGGACTTCCAGAGCGACCCCTTGATCGCCCCGCGTACGACCACGCGCGTCGTGTCCACCGGCTTCGTTTCCTTGAACGCCGAGGTTCCGCTGGAATCGAATCTCACGCTGTACGATGTCACCAGGTCCTTGCTGTAGGTGAGTCCGGTCAGTGCCAGGCCCTGGTACGTGAACGTAACCTTGTCGCCGGCCGCCATTCTCCGGAAGTTGAAGTCGGTCTTGGCAAGGGCCGCATGGACATCGCTGGTGCGTTCTTGAGTGAAACACCAGCGAGACAGAACGGCTGCCAGCACCTCTCCCCTGCCCAGGCTGTCCTGAGCCGTGCATACGGAATCCGAACACGGGACTTCCGGCCCGCAGACCGGGCGCTTCACCGTCAGGCGTCGAACCACGAGAAGCCCGACCCCAAGCAGAACGAGCCCCAGCATCACCACGGCCACTCGTCCAATGAGTGCGGCTCGTCTTCGCTGCCCGTCGGGTCCTGCCTGCTGCTCCATACTACCTAGTGATGCACTTCCGGCCCGACCTTAGCCCGCACGCCCGCAAGGAAACACATTTCGATTGTGACGCTTGGTGACTTCTTTGGGTTGCCGCTTATCTGCACCAGTCGGGGAAGCTTAGCAGTTTCCCGACCGCGGGGCAACTCTCGCGGGCACCCCGTAGCCTGGCACTAGTTTCGCCGGGCGCTGGCGCTAGCCCGGTAGGTCCTCTTGAATCGTGATGCCGGCCTTGACGGCCGCAACCACATCCGACGCACGACCAAAGGCAGTGACGTCCTCGGCTACTCCCAGCCGGGACGTGTCGCATTCGGGACAAGGATGGAATGTGACCGCGAAGTTCCCGCGCAGGGCCCAGCCTTCAAGAAGCATCTTCTCGCTCTTCTCTTCTTGTATGAGAAGATACAGCAGCTCCGGCAGGTCGACCCTCGCATATGGCACCACGGTTCCGCACTGCCCACAAGGCCTTTGCGTTCGCGTTCCGACCTCGCACATCGCCTTCTCCCGCACCTCATCGGGCAGGTCCTTTGGTTCCCAGATGCGCACCAGTTGTCGTCCCCCGCCCGGTCCCATGCCCTCTGCCATCATCAGCCACATGTTCTCCAAGACGGGGTTGCCGTCATGGGCGGTGAACCGAAAGCGAGCCCGCTCTTCGCCGGTAAGGACCTCGTGGGCCCGGCGATCCTCGCGTGCGGCAGCGGCGATGGTGTCCTTCCTGAGCTTCACCCGCCGCCGTCCTTCGGCAATGAACCCGGCCAGCTCGTCATCCTCGTACCTGAGCTTGGGGTCCATGTAGCGGAACAGCATCTTGATGCGGTAGAGAGCGGAACGGTCGAAGTAGAATATCGCGGGCCACACAAACACGTAGGCAAGGCCGCGCAGGATGCCGACCAGCAGGTCCAGCGAAAACTCGGGCGCAGACCTGTACTCACAATCGAGATAGAAGAGACTCAGATGATATAGTGTCGCGATCGCGATACCGGTCGCGAACCAGATCCCGAAGAACGGCACCGCCACCGCCACCAGCTTGGCCATCAACTCCGGATCAAACACCGCTCCTCCCAGGGCCCACCTGCTTGCTGGCCAACGGGACGCGCGGTGCCTGGCAGGACTGCGCAGAGCCATCGGATCGCATCTATTCCTCGCGACAAGAATAGACACCAGACCGCACGAGTCAAATCGAGGAAGCGCCTCGGAAGTATCCCCAGCGGAGAACAAGACCACGAAGGAAACCCGGTCCAGAAACCCGCACGTAGTGCGACCCTCCCGTTCCTTTGATGTATCACGTCGGACCAGGACGCTGGTCTTGGCTTGACTTTGTGCAGCAGCGCCGCTAGAAGTTATCGTGCCTGCAGTCAGACCCACTCACCACTGGCGACTCCCGACGCAGACGGAAAGCGACCTGTTGTCGCTAGGCCGCGAGCTGGAACTTCCGGAGTTGGTGGTGAATCTGCTCCGGCGCCGAGGCTACTCAACAGCTGATGACATCCGCGCCTTCCTCGACCCTTCCCCTGCCCGCCTTCGCAAGCCCGAGCTGCTGCCCGACATCGTCCCGGCAACTGAGCGTATCATTGCCGCAATCAAGCGCCGCGAACGCATCCTCATCTACGGCGACTACGACGTTGATGGCGTGACCGGCACGGTGCTTCTAGTTTCTGTGCTTGGCCGGCTCGGCGCCGACGTCATCTACTATCTGCCACACCGCGAAGCCGAGGGCTATGGCTTCTCCGCACAGGGCCTGGGATTCGCAGCCGAACGAGGCGCGAAGCTGATCGTCACCAATGACTGCGGCTCAAACGACCACGCCACGCTGGCCGCAGCCAGGGATGCGGGCATCGATGTCATTGTCACGGATCACCATGAGGTAGCTGCGGGCCGAAGTCAGAAGGCAGAAAGGAGAATTCAGAAGTCAGAAGTACCTGAGACTGAATCTGCAATCTGCGATCTGCACTCTGCAAAGCCCATGGCCTTAGTTAACCCCAAACGGGCGGACTCAAAGTACCCGTTCCGTGAGTTGGCCGGCGTGGGCGTCGCGTTCAAGCTCGCCTGGAGCGTACTCTCCGCTCTGGGCCGGCCCAAGCAAGAGCTCATCGCCCTGCTCGACCTAGTCGGCCTCGGAACCATTGCCGACATCGTGCCCCTGACCGACGAGAACCGGGTGCTAGCTCGCATCGGCCTGAACGCAATCCGGCAGAGCCCGCGTCCGGGATTCCAGGCTCTGCTCAAGGTCGCGGGTATTGCGGACAAACCCCTGACCGGCTACAGCGTCGGATTCATGCTCGCCCCGCGCCTTAATGCCGCGGGCCGGGTCGGCCACGCCGAGCTGGCCGCGCGGCTACTCCTGACCGGGGACAAGGCTGAAGCCGCAACCCTGGCCGCGGAACTCGATAGCCTGAACCGCTCCCGCCAGTCGCTCGAAGAGAGAATCCTGGCCCAGGCAACCACGCTCGTGGAAACCGGGCGGCTAGCCGACCGCAAGACAATCGTCGTCGCCGCCGAAGGTTGGCACGAAGGCGTCATCGGCATCGTAGCAGCCAAGCTGGTCGACCGCTTCTCGCGCCCCTGCATCGTGGTCGCATTGAAGGGCGAAAAGGGCAAGGGGTCAGGCCGCTCGGTCACCGGCTTCAACCTCCACGCCGCGCTTGCAGCCTGCTCCGGACACCTGCTTGCCTTCGGCGGGCACAAGTACGCGGCCGGCCTGAGCGTCACACGCGAGGACCTGGCCGGTTTCAGTTCGGCTCTGGCCGCATACGCGGACGGCTTTCCCGAGGAAGTCTTCGAACCGACCCTGCACATCGATGCGGTCGCGCCGATCGAGAAGATCGACGACGCCTTCGTTACCGCGCTTGAGAAGTTCGAACCATTCGGCCCGGACAACGCCTCTCCGCTGCTTGCCTCGCTCGGCATCGAGGTCGTCGGCTACCCGCGCAAGGTCGGGAAGAACCACCTCAAGCTATCAGTCCGGTCTGGCGAGCGTACCCTTGAGGCCATCGCCTGGGGCCGTAGCGCGGAAATCACCAACCTCGAAGCAGGAACTGGAAGCCGGCTCGATATCTGTTACACTGTCGGAAGAAACACTTATGGGGGCCGGACCGCCACCCAGCTCACACTGCGCGACTTCCGGACAGCCGAGGGCAATGACGAATTCCGCAGCTCGAATTCCGATTCAAACCCTTAATCCGAATGACCGGAACGGCGGCTCCTTGTGCCTTGGTCTCCCTGTGTTAGTATCCCGGTATCCGTGTCTATCTGTGTCTGGCCGTGGCTCAACGCTCGCGTCCGCAATTCAGAGTTCTGGACTCTGGATTCTGACTTCTGGACTTTCTGAGCCGTGACTACTGACTGGCAAATGAATTCCGCCGACGGCGTCGAGTACTACGAGTTCTCGCCTGACCCGAGGCTGCTGCTGGCCTTCTTCACCCGCAGGGGCGGCGTATCGCGCGGCGACTACGAGTCCCTTAACACCTCCTTCGCAGTAGGTGACGAAACCCCGGACGTCGCCGAGAATCTGGAACGTTGCCGGAAGACGTCTGAGCTGGCGTCAATTGTGACCGTGAAACAGACGCACTCGGACACGGTCCTGCACATCGCCGACGAGCGGACTCCTGCGGAGACACTCGAAGGCGACGCGTGCATCACGGACCGCGCCGGCCTTGGCCTCGGCCTGAAGGTCGCCGACTGCCTGCCTGTGTATATCTACGCCGCCAACTCAAGCTGCATCGGTATCGCTCACTGCGGCTGGCGTGGCACAGCGGCGAGGTTGGCCGAGAAGACTGCCCGGGAGATGTCGCGCCGGTCCTCCGTCCCGCTCAGCAACCTCCGCTTCGCGCTCGGCCCCTGCATCTGTCCAGACTGCTACGAAGTCAACGAAGATGTACTAGGGGCATTCGGCAAGAGCTTCCCGGTACCGGGCAAGTTCTTCTCCGCTGCCGTAGAGACTGCCGCTGTGCGCCAATCGCCATATGCCAGTCGCCATTCGCCAGTCGCGAGATATCGCCTTGACATCCGCGCCGCCAACCGTTGGCTACTCAGGGACCTGGGGCTGACCGAAGCACGCGGCCTAGAACTCTGCACCCGCGAGCACGAAGACCAGTTCTACTCTGCACGCCGCGACCGAGTCACCGGCCGGAACCTCGCCGTCATCGCCCTGCTCTAGTCTTCACTGGACTACTGCAGATCGCGTGTGAAGCAGTCTCTGTCAGCTGTCTGTCAGAAGCTATGCACTCCGGTCGAGTTCGCGCTGCGTGCTCCGCGCCCTCTGCAGCTGATCCCACTTCGGCTGCCGAATCTGTGTCGTGGTTAGTTCTGGCCTGGGTACATGGTGACCCCCTGAGAGAGGTAAGACGGTCAGCGGGAATTGCTCCGCGGAGATGGAGAGAGATGAGACGGAACGTGCGTGAGATTTGTCGGTCGGCAGGCGCTCGGATGCGCCCGGGCAGACAAGAAGAAGGGCATCGTGCTCAACGCCTGGCTGGTTACACTTGTGTGATGAATA
>Ga0194113_10004726_pt1 | contig 17782 bp, 17 predicted proteins | sample TA2MahC200mmetaG_FD_146193 | JGI IMG/M metagenome (GOLD analysis project Ga0194113, IMG submission 146193) | Freshwater microbial communities from Lake Tanganyika, Tanzania - TA2015017 Mahale Deep Cast 200m | ecosystem: Environmental > Aquatic > Freshwater > Lake | place: Tanzania: Lake... | reverse complement strand
GAGGTTGGAAGGCTATCAAAGACAAAGCCAAGAATGATTAATAATCTTAAAAAACAAGTAGAGCATGGGACTAATGGAGGGGTTACAATCTTAGGGTTTATTGGTGCATTAGCAGTATCAGCAATTACTTTTGTATTCTTTTATTTCATTTTTCACACAGAATTAAGAACTGCAATAATAATCTCGATGTTTGGAATACTTGGAACAATAATTGATAGTATTATTGGAGCAACCATAGAGAATAAAGGATATCTTGATAATTCTCAGACAAACTTTATAACTACTTTTATTATTGGAGTATTAGCATTAATTACTTTTATATTAATCTAAGTTGTATGCAGAAACTACTTCTATATTAATTCCATCAACAATAAACGAATGGAGTTTATAAAGGTTTTCATTACCATTGAACATTATTGTTCATTGCCATTGAACACCTATTTAAAGAAACTCTTTATAAATAAGACTATAATAAATATTTTATGAATATAAAAGAAAAGCTAAACTTCATTTTTGTTTTTATAATAACATATACTTTGCTATTACTTCTTGGCATATATGTTTTTGGTAATACCTTACTTGGCTTTGAAGAAAACTTAATACACTTGGTTCTTGGAAACTTTGTTAACTATAGTAATTTTAGTTTTGTAGTGTATTGCTCAGGCATTGTTTCAATGGCCGCATATCTTGGAGTAATTGCTGGATTTCTAGCAATAAGATTAAAGATATTGTACAAGGTGGTTATTGCAAATATTATTGTCTTATGGCTTATAAATTTGTTTAGAATAATTGCTGTGATGTTATCAGACACTATTGGATTAACCAAAATAATACATATATTTTCTTGGTTTTTTATGGCAATCATCATAATCTGGATGATAGAAATAACTGTAAAAGGAAATAGAAAAAAAAAGTAAAAACTACTTCTTTTCCCAAGCAACTATGCCAAGAATTATCATATCTGCAATTAATGCTAATGGTATTAATGGAGGAATGACCAAGCCAATCTTAACAAGATTAAGTTCTCCAGAATATCCTCTCTTCTTATAAATCTCCCAGCACCAAATAATTGCAAAAACTAGATTTGCTATTGGAAGAAGAATAAAAAAGCCATAAGTCCAATGTTTCTTTACAAGTATTGGCAAAAGGAAATAGTTTGCTATTGGAATCCAAGCTAGAAAAGCGTGCTTACATTTAAGCTTTTTTGCAATGGTGTACCACGCCCAAGAATTATAAATGTAGATTGCAAGCAAGAATAGCAATAACAAAAAGAAAACAATAAGGGCTATAGCCATTAATCCAGCCATTAGCCCAGCAAAGCTTCCTGGAAGTGCTGGTTGCATAGCTGTAATTATTTGTTCTTCCATATTATCTCATTATTTATAAGTTATGCCTGGCATTTTCTTTGATGCAATCAATATTAAATCAATTAACCACCAAATACCTAGGCCGCCTAAAGTAATTAATTTTAAAATACCTATAAAAACCTGTCCCATCATAAACCTGTCAACGCCAAGCCAGCCAAAAAATATTGACATTAATAATAAAACAACATACTCTTGTTTTACATTTTTCTTTGCCATATTATTTTCACCCATTTATTCTTTTTTGTGTTTCATTTCATGTTTTAACACAATCTCTTTTGCAAGTTCAGCATATGCTGGTCTTGTAATAAGGATACCGATTATTGAACCTGCAATTATTGTTATTGCAAAGCCAACAAGCTTACTTAAACCTACATTAAAGAAAATAATTGGTAGCATTGTAGCAAACAAAGTTCCTGCTGCTGCAAAGATAATAAAGAATGATTTTTTTATCTTTGTTACTACACTTTCTACAGAACCATGTTCCTCATCTTTCTCTTTTAATAAACCATCTGTGATTATTACCTTGTGATCAACAGCAGTACCTATTGTTGCGAGAATACCTGCAATTGTTGCAAGATCTAATCTAAATTGTATTAATGATAAAAAACTAAGAAGTATTAATATTTCAGAAATGTCTGCAAGAAGTATTGGAATTGCTAGCATAAACACCTTATATCTTATAAACAAAACAATAGCAACAGTTAATAATGCAAACAAACCAATAATTAAAGAATTATTCAAAAACTCCTTACCTAAAAATGGAGAAATTGATTCTGTGCTTATACTTTCAATTGGTATTGGAAGAGACCCTGACTCTAAAAGAATTAATAAATCATCAAGTCTTTCCTTTGCTTGCTCAGGAGTACCTGCTGTTCCTGTTATTGTTAAAGTATTAAATACTTCAAAAGATGAAGAAGAAGTTGTTGGAGCAGACATATTTGTTACCCCTTCTGTTAATGATATTATAGATTTAAGACCTGTTGCTTCCCAAATCCATGGAAGATTAGTAGGTTTGTTTACAACAACAATCTTATAACCCATATCTTTAAGTTCATTTCTTAAACTTTCAGGGATATTTGAAGAAACAATTGCTTTTGTATATTTTTGAGAATCTTCTCTTATACTTACTTTTTGTTCCTCAGTAAAAGTATCTGAAACTATGTAGTAGTTGGTGTTTACTTGAGAAATAATCTCTGTAAAATCAATCATATTACTGCCGGTAATCTCAGGAGAAACAGGAACTTGTTTTTCATCAAGATATGTTTGATTATCAACAATAATTATTGAATCTGTTGGTCTATCAACAAAGAAATATGTTTTTTCACAATCATAAATTACTTGTTTATTCTCGTAACCTGTAGGTGCGCATTTATGGAAAGTCATCTCTGCAAATCTTCTAGCAGATTCTGGAGATAGCATAAATGGTAAAACCCAACTGCTTGCTCCTTTCTTCTCAATAGCTTGTACTCCATAACCTCTTGCTGGATCTTTATAGATTGTCTTAATATCCTCGCCAATAAATAAAATTTCACCATTAAGGACAGCTTCAAACTTTCCTTGTTTTAAAAGAGTATTTTTTAGTCTTGCAATCTCGTTAGGATCAGACTCTGCAAGCTGAGCAGTCACATATTGGTTTCCTGAAGAAGTTACTTTTGGGTCTTTTAATCCTGCCCAATCAAGCCTTCTTGAAATAACAGAAACAATTCCAGGCATCTGATCAGAAGTTACTGGTTTTTCAAGGACTATTTGAAATGCAGTCCCTCCTGAAAAATCAACACCGTATTGCAATCCTTTTGTAAAAAGAATAATTGCTGCAATGATTACTAATAAAACCCAAATTATTATTCTTGGTTTTTTGAATAAATCTGTCATATAAAAAACACCTTAATTTTTGTTTTTTTCCTTGTTTTTAACATAAACTATTAATGCAGGAGCATTAAAATACCAGGTTGATACTAAATCACCAAGTAATCCAAAGAAAAGAATTGATGCAATCTCAAGGACTATTAGCATTTGAGTGAAATAAGAAACAATAATCATAATAACTACTGTTACAATAGTGGTTATTGTCATTGTTAGACCTGTTTTCATAGAATCATTTGCTGCAGTAAATGGGTCTGTTGTTCTGTGCTTTAATAGTTTTGTACTAAGCAAAATATCTGTATCTACAGAATAACCTACAAGCATCAATAATGCTGGAATAGTTGTTAGACTTAATGGAAGGCCCATTATTGCCATTCCAGCAAGACCAGCAAGAATATCAAATATTGCTGCAAAGATTATTAGTCCTGATGGAATTACTTCTCTAAAGAATAATAATATTACTAGGGTTAGAAGAATAAAAGCAATTAAACCAACTTTTATTGAAGCCTTTACAAAGTCTTTACCAAGAGTTGCAGAAACCTCTCTTGTCTGTATTCTTGCATTTTCTCCAAGATTAAGCTCAGATTTTACAAGATTAATTATCGAGTTATTAAAATTATTATTTGCAAGGATTATAATTTCATTTAAATAAACCTTTAAATCATCTTTATTATTTATTTCATCAATATCATTTATTTCTTTTAAAGAAATATAGTTCTTTGATTGTAATGGTGTTAAGATGTCCTTTGATTTTGTCTTTAAATCAACAAGAGCAGTGTTATTAAAATCTATTTTATTTTTTGCTGCTTTTGCAGTTTCAATTTCTGGGCTGTTTGAGTATTCAATGATTATACCTATGCTTGTTGGGCCAGTTGTTTCATTAATAGTGACCTCTCTTAAAGAATAATTTTGTTTTATTCTATTAGATAATGTTGAACTATCTATTCTTTCTCCATCATATCTAAGAATTAATTGGTTTCCGCCCTTTAAATCAATTCCTTTTTGAATACGCGGGGTTATAAATATTAAAAATAAGCAAATTATTGCTAGTATCAATGGAATAAACATTAGCTTTTTATAGTTTTTTTCTGTTATAAACCTCATAGATTTTTACACCTTTTTTAAAATAAGAAGTATATATAAAATATTATATTTATTATATATTATAGAAACCAAACTACTTTAAATACTTTGTTTATTTAAAAAAAAATTGAATAATTATGAACTTTCCAAGAATTGTAAAATCAAAGGAATTACTTGATAATGTAATTACAAAAGTGCGTAAAATCAAAGACTTTCAGAAAAACGAACTTGCTCACAAATATATCTCTGCATATCAGATTGCAATAACAGATAGATTAAAGAGCATAAACGATAAATTGCCTGATTATGATATAAAAAGCGAATATTATCAAATGATGTTTAAAAACATCTGTGCAAAGACAACAATGGATAAATATAAGAACCACATAAATAGCACAATAACTATTGTAAATAAAATATCAGAACAATACAAGAGACTATTAATGAGAATGCAAGGTAGAAGAAATAGCAAATATGATAAAGACAAATTTGTTAGAATAAAGAAAGAATATATTGGAAGAGTTTCTTCAGTTATAAAAAATCTAGATCACACATTTAATAAACTTAAAGACTTAGAAAAAGAATTTGCAAGAATTGCAAGCCCAGACTTTAATCTTAGAACAATTGTACTTGTTGGACTTCCAAATGCAGGCAAAACTACAGTATTAACAAAGATTACAGAAGCTACGCCTGAGATTAACTCCTATGCTTTTACAACTAAAGCACTTAATATTGGATATTTTAAAAGAAGACAAGACATATATCAAGTGATTGATACTCCCGGGCTTTTACATCTTGAATTTAAGGAAATGAATGCTATTGAAAAACAAGCAATTGCAGCAATCAAAACCTTAGGAGACCTTGTTGTCTTTTTATATAATCCAAATCTTGATGAAAAAGAACAAAAAACAATGCTTGAAAACTTAAGAGAGAATAATCCAGAAAAAGAAATAATTGTATCAAGTGGATATGATAAAAATCATTTGATGAAAGGCGAAAAAAACATATCAATAAAGGAAATAATTGAGAATTATCCTATTGAAAAGAAAGACAAGAAATCTAGGTGGGGATAATATAGATATACCTATTAAAAAAGGTTTTGATACTAAAATATATGTTGATTTCTCTTTTTATAGTTTATAAATAGAAAGGAAGTGATAAAAATGCCAAAAAAGAAAAACATAGACACTTCTAAAATGATTGAAGAGATTGTTTCGGAAATTGAATTTTTAGTAGAAGACGGTTCTATTCCAAAAAATCTAAAGACATTGATTCTAGGAATAGATGAAAGACTAAAAAAGAAATGCGATGATTTAGAAATCTCAAGCATATTATATGAGTTAGAAGACATAACAAACAATAATAATGTACCACAATTTTGTAGAAGTGCAGTGTGGTCACTTATTAGTAAATTAGAAAATTTAAAAGAAAGTATAAAATGAAAATAAATGGACTCCAAGATTGTTTGCTATGCGCAAGAAAAGGGCCTTATAATTAATGAGGATTGCCTACGACTTTTGAATTTGAATAATTATAAGAAAATACTTGATAAGCTTGCTGAAGATAAAAAAATATTTATATCAACTGATGATATAAGGAAAATAACTTCTTCTTTTAATGATACAGAAAAAGAAATAATATCTTTTGATGGTAAAAACTATAAAATACTTGAAGAACTTGATGTTACTGGGAAGAAACTATCACAAGGTTCTGTTGAAGATTTTTTAGCACTTTTTATTGATAAATATAACACCCTTTCAGAGATAATTAAAAAAAGAGTTGATTTTAGTTATCAGACTATTGCGGATGCAAAAAGAGAAGTTAAAGGAAAAGAGGCGCACATTATTGGAATGGTTCTTGATAAAAGAACAACCAAAAATAGAAATCTTCTTCTAACTGTTGACGACCCTACGGGAAAAGTCAATGTTGTTATTATGGAAGATAAAGAAAAGGAAAATAAAAGTGATGAGATTAACACTAAAGAAATATTAATGGATAATGTTATTGGAATTAAATGTTCGGTATTATCAAAAGACATATTTATTGCAAAAGAAATAATGTATGCTGATATTCCTTATCAAAATAAACAACAAAAACTAAAAGAAGATAATTATGTAGTTATACTTGGAGATACACATGTTGGAAGTAAATTATTCAGAGAAGATGAATTTAATGATTTTATTGAATGGATAAATAAATTAAATGTTAATGATGAAGAGAAGAAAGTAATCGAAAAAATTAATTATGTGGTTATTGCAGGAGACTTGGTTGATGGAATTGGAATATACCCTAAACAATATAATGAGCTATCAACAACAGATATTTTTGAACAATATAAGATATTTGAAGACTTGATATTAAAGATACCAGAAAATATTGAAATATTTTTAATACCTGGAAATCATGATGCTGTTAGATTGTCAGATCCACAACCTAGAATTTCTGAGAAGTTTTTGCCAAGACTTTCTCAAAAGAAAAATATACATATTATGGGTTCGCCTGCTTGGGTAGAGCTTGAAGGACTAATGTTTTTGATATATCACGGAGTAGCATTACACGGAGTTTTTGGAAAAATAAAAGATCTAAAGATGGATAGGCCTGACTTGGCACAAAAAGAAATGGTAAAAAGAAGAGACCTTATGCCACAGTTTGGAGAAAAGCAAACATTTATTCCAATTGAGAAAAACTTTTTAACAATGAAGGAAATACCAGATGTTTTTATTTGCGGACACATACACCATCATGCTTATTCTAAATATAAAAGTTGTCATTTGATTAGCACATCTTGTTGGCAATCAATAACTTCTTTTCAGATAGAGTTGGGGCACACACCAACAGTATCAAAAGCAATACTTTTTAATTTAAGAAATCAAAAGATATGTATTAAAGACTTTGAAAAACAAGAAAAAAAGCTGGAGTGCACATGAGTGAAATAAATATTCTTGCAAATAAAGAGACAAAGGAATACTATGAGAAACTTGCAGCAGATATAGCTATTGCGGTTGATATTGCAAAAACCGCAAGAGCACAAGGAAAAGACATTTGTAAAGATATTGAATCAATTCCTGCAAAAGGCATTGCAGAAAAGACTGAACTTCTGGTTGGTCCACCTGGCGTTTCCAAAATTTATAATGAGCTTTGGGAAAAACATAAAAAAAGATTTCCAGTAATGCTTGAAATATTTAATATGATACTTGATAAAAAACTCGGAGACATTGAAGAACCTCAAAAAAGACTTGATCAAGCACTTAGAACTGCATTAATTATTGAAACAGAAGGAGTTGTTGTTTCTCCCCTTGATGGACTTCCAGAAATTAAGATTTCAAAAAATGAAGATGGTACTGAGTTTGTAGATATTTATTATGCTGGACCAATAAGAGCTGCTGGAGGAAATGCACAGACATTGCCTTTGCTTTTAGGAGATCTTGCCAGAAAAAAATTAGGGCTCGATAGATATAAGCCAAGCAAAAAAGAAATAGAAAGAGTTATAGAAGAAGCTATGCTTTATCAAGATGAGGTCGTGGTTAGACAACAAAGAGTAACAGAAGCAGAAGTTAAGATTATGGTGGAACATTGCCCAGTAAGAATGAATAGCTTTGCAGATAGTGAGGTTGAGGTTGTTGCAAACAGAGATGTTCCTGGAATTGATACAAATAAAGTAAGAGGAGCAATGTGTCTTGTTCTTATTGATGGATTGTATGTTAGAGCATTAAAGATTATGCAGACAAGTAAGATAATGGGGCTTGATTGGTCATGGATGGAAAAACTTGTTAAGGTTAAGAAAACTGCAGAAGGTTTTGAACTTAAGCCTTCAACAAAATATCTTGAAGGACTTGCTGCTGGAAGGCCTGTTCTTTCTTATCCTTTTAGAGAGGGTGGATTTAGGCTTAGATATGGTAAAGCTAGAAATACTGGACTTATGGCAAAAGCAATCAACCCTGCAACTATGTATGTTCTAGATGAATTTATTGCTGTTGGAACGCATGGAAGAATTGAAAGACCAGGTAAATCTTTACAGTATTTTCCTTGCTCAACAATTGATGGACCAATTGTAAGATTGAAGAACAAAGATGTTGTTGCAATTGATTATATTGAAGACGCAAAAAAATATAATGGACAAATAGATAAGATTTTATTTGTAGGAGATATGTTAATAACTGTTGGTGATTTTAGAAAAACTGGGCACCCATTAATCAAAGCAGGATATGTTGAAGAAGAATGGCTTTCTGAAATTGAATATCTTTTTAGAACTGAAAAAGTTTCAAGAAATGTTTTTGAAATATGCAAAGGGTTCTTTCAAAAACCAGACCCATATACTGCTATTGCTTTAAGCTTGAAATATAATCTTCCATTATTTCCTAAATATATTTTCTATTATGATCTTTTAAATCACGAAGAGCTAAAGATACTTATTAGGTGTGTTAGGAATGCGGATAAGATATTTTCAGATGAAATTGAAGAAGAGGCAGAAGACAAGAAAAACAAAATCGATATTTTTGAAAATATAAAAGAACTGTTTGAGAAAACAATTGATACTATAGACGTTATTGGAATTGCAGACGTCTTAAGTAAGAAAGACACTGAGCTTGTTGGACTTAAGATTGATTATGATAATAAAATTAAAGAAGTGCTTGAAAAAATTGGACTTGTTCATAAATATCTTGAAGAAGAAAATAAGATATTAATTGGAAAAGAACAAGCCTATCCTTTTCTAAAAACTGTTGGAGCAATGAATGCTGTTGACCCATTAGAAGAATTTAAAGAAGAAATTGAAGATGAGGAAAAAACTGTAACTGAGATTTTAAGCCATATCTCAAAGACAGATATTAGAGAAAAATCAGGGTTTTGGATTGGAGCAAGAATGGGCAGACCAGAAGCTGCTCATGAAAGAGATATGGCTGGAAAACCACATGTCTTATTCCCTATTGGTAGAGGTTTTGGAAATTCAAGAGATTTAATCAAAGCAATAAATAAAAGAGCAACTGGGGAAAGCACACATAATTTTGGAGTAAATAATGTAGAAATAAAAGCACATATGTGTCCAAATTGTAAGAAAATAAGATTTAATTGTTATTGTTTTGAATGTAAAATAAATACACAAGAAATAAGAGAGTGCTTGAAATGTAAAACACAAACATTTGATAAGATTTGTGGAAAATGCAAATCAGAAACAAAAGTAAAAGTTGAACATAAAATAAATATTGATAGATTGATTGAACAAGCAGCAAATAACTTAGGGGTTGGAATTCCTGAAACTCTGCATGGAGTTAAGGGGCTTATTAGTAAGGAAAAGAATGCAGAGCCTTTAGAAAAAGGAATACTTAGAGCAAAACACAACGTTTATATTTTTAGAGATGGAACTTGCAGATATGAAGCACTTAATGCTACAATCTCTCAAGTTTCTGCAAAAGAATTAGGAATTAGTCTTGAAAAAATAAAAGAACTTGGGTATAAGAAAGATTATCTGGGTAATGAGCTTAAAGACGAAAACCAGAGAGTTTCTATTTTCCCACAAGATATAATTGTTGATGAACATTGCGGAGAATATTTTATAAGAGTTGCTGGGTTTGTTGATGATGAGCTTGAAAAGTTTTATAATCTTCCAAGATATTATAATGCTAAAACTAAAGAAGACCTTATTGGACAATATGTGATTGGTCTTGCTCCACACACTTCTGCAGGAATTGTTGGAAGAATAATTGGTTATTCTAAATCTAAACTTGCTTGGGGGCATCCATATTATATTACTGCAAAAAGAAGAAATGTTGATGGAGATCAAGACTCTATGCTTTTGTTAATGGATGCTATGCTTAATTTCTCTAATGGATATCTTAGTGCTGGAAGAGGAGGAAGAATGGATGCGCCTATTGCATTTACTACTGTTCTTTCACCATTTGAGATTGATGATGAATCGCATGATATTGAGACAAATACAGAATATACTTATGAATTTTATCAAGCAACTAAAAACTTTGGAGAACCAGATAAAATATCCGATATTGTTAATGCAGAGAAGCTTCTAGGAACAGATAAGCAATATGATTGTATAAAATTTACACACGATACTAATGCGTTTGATGAAGGACCTAAACAATCTACATATATCACAATTAAGACTATGGCAGACAAAGTACAAAAGCAAGCAAAATTACAAGACAGAATAGCTTGTGTTGATAACAAGGACTCTCTTGAAAGACTTCTTCATTATCATCTCTTTCCTGATTTTATTGGTAATACTAGAGCATTTGCTAGACAAAAGTTAAGATGTGTTAAATGTAATAAGAAATATAGAAGAATGCCTTTGTCAGGTGTCTGTGAATGCGGTGGTAAACTAATATTAACGATAGCTCAAGGATCAATAAAAAAATATTTAGAAGTTGCAAAGAATCTTGTTATTGAATATGAATTAAATCCTCATCTATTGCAAAGAATACAACTAAGCGAAGACGAAATCAATTCTCTTTTCTCAGACAAAGAAGCAAGAATGCAAAAGTCATTGTCTGAATACTTCTAGAAAGATATGTAATTTTTAAACTTATCTTGGATTTTCTTTTTGGTCTTGGCATCAATATTTGCTAGTTTTCCTAGAAGATCTTTATATTCGCGATTGATATCTGCGGGCTCTGCCAAGATAACTTTAACAAACAAAGAACCGTGAAGACCTCTTCTGTTTGGATCAGGAACCCCTTTACCTGAAATCTTAAATACAGTTTCTGGTTTTGTGTTTGATGGTATTGTTAAAGTAATATTATCTTGAATGCCTTTAATATTTATTTTTGTTCCTAGAATCAAATCTGAATAAATTATTGGAATCTCACAATAAAGATCATAGCCTTCTCTTCTGAAAAATTCGTGATTAGAAACAAAAACTTGAATAAATAAATCTCCTGCTTGACCATTATGATGGTTTCCTGCACCACGAAGTCTTATGACGTCTCCGTTATTAACGCCTGCAGGAATATCAACAGTCAAAGTTGTGGACTTTTTGATATGCCCTTTGCCAGAACAGGACTTACAAGGATCAGAGATAGTTGTGCCATGGCCTTGACATTTTGAACATAATTGTTCAATTGCAAAAAGGCCAAAAGGAGTTTGCTTTCTTAGCATTGTTCTGCCTTTACCACCGCAGGTAGAACAGGTTGTTTTGGATTTAGATTTTGAACCTGTGCCGTCACAAGCATCGCACACAATATCTTTATCAAGTTTTATTTCTTTTTTACTGCCTTTTGCTGAAGTTATAAAATCAATATTTATTTTTGTTTTTAGATCAAGGTTCGCCCATTCTTGGCGTTTTCCAAAGCCCTTGTTTCTAAAGCCAGAAAACTCTTCAAAGAAATCATCTTCCGAAAAACCAAATCTGGAAAATATTTTTGAAAGATCAAAATCAAAGTCGCCAGAGAAATCAAAATCCTGATAGCCACTATCAGTAAAAGCAGAATCACCAACCATATCATATTGCTTTCTTTTGTTTTCATCGCCAAGTATTGAATATGCATGAGTTATTTCTTTTAACTTCTCTTCAGCATTTGGTTCTTTAGAGATATCTGGATGATATTTTTTTACAAGTTGCTTGTAAGCCTGCTTAAGCTCATCAGCACTTGCATTTTTTTTAACACCTAATATCTCATAGAAATCTTTTTTGTTTGCCAATCTATTCATCTCTTCTACTTATCATCTGTTGTGTAGTCTGCATCTACTGTTTTTCCATTATCTTTATCATTGCTCTTTGACTCTTCTTGATTTTGAGAAGAAGCATTTTGATAAAGCTTTTTTGAAACATCATAAAGCTTTGTTTGGAGAGCATTTGTTTTTTCTTCAAGTTCTGAAGAATCATTATTAATTGCTTCTTGAAGTTCTGTTTTTAATTTTTTTATTTCTTCAATATCTTCTATAGAAAGCTTATCCTTTGCTTCTTCAATAACAGTATCTACTGAATAAACTAAAGACTCTGCTTTATGTCTTATCTCTATTCTTTCTTGAGTTTTTTTATCTTCTTCTGCATGTTCTTCTGCCTCTCTTTTTAGTCTTTCAATTTCTTCTTTACTTAGAGAAGTTGTCGAAGTAATCTTTATTGCTTGAGATTTTCCTGTGCCTAAGTCTTTAGCAGAAACATTAATTATTCCATTAGCATCAATATCAAAAGTAACTTCAATTTGTGGAACGCCTCTTGGAGCTGGAGGAATGCCTACTAATTGGAATCTTCCAAGTGTTAAGTTATCCTTAGCAAGAGGCCTTTCACCTTGAAGTACATGAATGTCAACTGCTGTTTGACTGTCAGAGGCTGTTGAGAAAACCTGTGATTTCTTTGTTGGAATTGTTGTGTTTCTTTCAAGAAGTTTTGTAAAAACTCCTCCTAAGGTTTCTATACCTAGAGACAAAGGAGTAACATCCAGAAGCAAAATATCTTTTACTTCTCCAGCAAGAACTGCTCCTTGAATTGCTGCACCCATTGCTACTACTTCGTCTGGGTTAATGGATTTGTTTGCTTTCTTTCCAGTTAATTTTTCAACAAGCTCAACAACTTTTGGTATTCTTGTTGAACCGCCGACTAGAATTACTTCATCAATCTGAGAAGTTAAAAGCTTGGAATCAGCAATTGCTTGCTTTGTTGGAATCTCTAATCTTTTGAAGATATCGGAGCACATATCTTCAAGCTTTGCTCTTGTAAGTTCTATGTTTAGATGTTTTGGGCCATTAGGAGTTGCTGTTATATAAGGAATGTTAACTGTTGCTTTAAGGGTTGTTGATAACTCAATCTTTACTTTTTCTGCTTCGTCTTTTAATCTTTGCATTGCCATTTTATCTTTTGTTAGATCAATGCCTTCTTTTTTCTTAAATTCGCTTGAAAGATAGTCTATTATCTTTTGGTCAATGTCATCTCCGCCAAGATGGTTGTTACCAGCTGTTGATTTAACTTCGAAGACTCCATCTGATAACTCTAAGATTGAAACATCAAATGTTCCTCCTCCAAAATCAAAGACAAGAATTGTATGGGCGTGCTTCTTGTCTAGACCGTAAGCTAAAGCCGCTGCCGTTGGTTCGTTAATTATTCTTAAAACTTCTAGACCTGCAATCTCTCCAGCAGCCTTTGTTGCTTTTCTTTGAGAATCTGAAAAATATGCAGGAACTGTTATTACTGCTTGGGTTATTTTTTGACCTAATTGCTCTTCAGCATCTTTCTTTAGTTTTTGAAGAATATATGCAGATATCTGTTCTGGGCTTTGTTGTTTACCACCAAAACTTACTTTGTCATTTGTACCCATTTTTCTTTTTATTGAATAGATTGTGTTTTCGGGGTTAACAATTGCTTGTCTTTTTGCAAGAGCGCCAACTATTATTTCTCCATTACTTAGACCAACAACAGAAGGGGTAATCCTTGAGCCTTCGGAGTTGATAAGTATTTTTGGTTGACCTGCTTCAACAATTGAAACTGCAGAGAAGGTTGTACCAAGATCTATTCCTATAACTTTTGATTTTGTCATTTTATATCACCATTTAAATTTTTTTCTTGAACATAAATACCAACAACCACTTTTGCTGGCTTAATTAATTTATTGTTTTGAAGATAACCATTTTCAATAACTGCTATTACTTTATTATTTTGATTTTCATCTTTAATTTCAAGCTTAGAAACACAATCACTTGTCTTATGATCAAAGTCTTTTCCTATAACTTCTATTTTCTCTAGATTAAATCTTTTTAGAATATTATCGTAGCTTATAAGAAGATGAGTTAATGTTTCTTTTAGCTTTTTATCTGGTTCTTTTCCTATTGCATCTAAAAGAATATCTCTGTAGCTTAAAAACTCACAAAATATATTGCTAGACTCAATGAATAGAATATCTTTTGTTTCTTTCTCTATTCTGTTCTTATAATTAATAAAATCTGCTTGAGATCTTTGAAGAAGAGCAAGGTATTCTTTTGAAAGCTTGTCTTGTTCCTCTAGCTTTTGCTTAATCAAGTCTATTTCTTCTTGAATTGTTATTTCTTTTTCATCTGTACTCATAGATAACCACTAATATGGAGGTAATTAATTAAATCGCGGATATGAAATATTGCTATTTCCTACCTAATGTATTAATGTAGCAAAAATAATAAATGCTTTTTGCTGTTCCTTTTATAAATTTTTGTTTTTTTAGGGCCTTTTTGAAAGAAAATTAGATTATTTCAATTTCTATTTCTTGACCTTTGCTATCAAAAGCAATAAAGTTTTCTAGGCTATATGGGTAATGTGTAATTATATTTATGGACTTGCTATGAAAAAAATTTAAATCGGCTTGAGATGGTTTAGCATAGCTTGATGGGTGAGAATGAACAGAACCCAGAATTGAAAGAGACATTGGAATAAGATCTGTTCTTATTGTTGAAGAATTTCTGTTGTTTATTGTTATTGGAATAATATAGACATCATCAATTATCTTTTTATCTCTGTCCCCTACAAGCATTCCGCTAAACTCGTTTGGGAAAGAAGATTTTGATAGTTCCATAATTGATAAGATTATTTTTCTTTTGATTTTCCAATTGTTCATTTTCTCACCTAAATAAAAAATAAAATTGTGGGTATTATTAAATAAGACATAAGAAGCAATTTGTTTTTATTATAGACTATTGGTAGATAGCCTATTGAAAAAGATAAAAGAATTAGGAAAATGGAAAACAAATTTGTTACAAGTATTATCAAAAGAATAGAAAAGACAATCACACAAATAAGAGTTAGTGTCTTTGGGATGCGTGAAATAATAACCAAAAGCTCTGGAAAAGAAAGGTAAAAGAAAAGACAACTAATTGAAACAACAAATAAGAAAACGAAGCAAAGAAGAAGTGTGTCTGGAAAGGAAAAAGCAAATATCGCTCCTTTCTCTAAAAGAATTGAAACATAGCCTATTCTTGATTTTTTAAAAACAGCAGCCATAAAAAAATAAATAAGTATTACTGAAATTAGAGTGCTTGACAGAATAATCTTATGATTGGTCTTTGAGTATTCTTGGGAGAAAGTTGATGGAATTACTTGGGCCATTCCCGGGCTTAGAGAAGGGATAATGGCAATTATAGACGAGAAAAGAGAACCAAGAAAAGAATAGATGAGGGTTGGTTTAAAACACATCATTTCTTGGACAGATTTAATGTCGCCTTTGCTCTCTGTTTTATTAAATAATGACTCAACAAGCACTGGCAAAGCAAACAAGCCAAAGATGCAAGGAAGAAGGGGCTCAGAAAAGAAGAAATTATATTTTAAAGTTATAACTCCCAAGGTCCCTGCAAAAAAAATAATTAAAAGAGCCAAAGGCCGATCAGCATCTCTAAAAACCAGAAATGTAAGAATAGCAAAAAGAATGAGAAAAATAAAAATATAAAAATCAGAAAATAAAATAAACAAAAGATAGAAGAGAGGTAATAACAAGATTGAAAAAATAGAGCCAAAAAGAAAGCCTAGTATATAGGGGGTGATGTCTTTGGTGTGATTTTGTCCAAGAATTAATGAGAAATTATCTACTGTTGCAGTATTAAAAAGCAATAATGGAACAAGACTTGTAATTGTCATTGTTATTGCAAGAGAAAAGAAAAAATAAATATTATCTGGAAATAATAAAAATATATTTACTGCAATAAAAAGATATGCGAGAATATTAATATGAAAAGACGGAATTAATCCAAGGAAAAAACCTAGAAATATACCAAGGAATATATCAAAAAATATCATGAAAAGCCTCCTTGATCTTTAAAATAAAATTTATAAACCACTAGTTCTGGTCTGCCATAATAATATTCAAACCTGGCTTTTACTTTTATTAAATGATTATAATTCTTAGAGTTTTCTATTTTTTCGTTTATGCCACTAGATGGGTTAAAATAAACACAATCAATACATGAAAAAGAATCGCATAAAGAGAAGAAAAGAGTATTTGATTTTATTTCTGTGTTTTTTATGTTTCCTGAGATAATATACACTCTTTCTTTTGCATTTGGCATTACCAGTGCGGAAATTAAAACTTCTGATGATTCAAAAAAAGCAATACAAAGTATTATGCCAAGTAGCCCAAAAGCACTAGTAAAGATTAATATCTTCTTTATATCACAACCAAACATTTCGCCTTATTTTTTCTTTTTCTTTCTAGAAATGTTTGTGTTTTTTCTGGTTTTTATTTGTTTCTTTGTGATTTTTTGTGTTTTTGAAGATTTTTCGGTAATTTCTTCATTATCACAAATTACATCAATTATACTTATTGGTTTTCTAAAAATAGAGTTATCGAGCTTTATTAAAACTAATGATTTTAGCTTTGGCTTTATTGTGGTGTCTATTGTGTATATTTTGTTATAGTTATAGAATATATCTTTTATCTTTACTTGTATGCTCTTTGAAGTAGAAATTACAACTTCTCCATAGGTTGTGTTAAAGATTGTTTTTGAAAAATACCAAAATGCAATTAGAATACATGAAAGAATTGCTAAATAGATGGTGTTCACAAAATATCCTGCAATAAGGAAAAGAATAGAAAGAATAATAAAGCTACAAGCAATAAATACAAACTTTGAACGATTGTGCTTAAATTCTGGTAATATCAACAAACCATACAAGAACAATAAAAATATTAATAAAATTTTCAAGAACAGATTATGAACTATAAACAAATTAATAAAAACACTAACTATAAAAAATAATTGAAATAATAAATATTTTCCATTCATTTTTAATCATCTCTTTAATTAATATATGCGAATTCTAATTTTATATTATTAAAATTAGTAGATCTTTTTAGACTTTCGGTTACTACATGGTAGTCATCTTCAGATAATACTATGTTTTCATTGTTTTTCTTAATGTAAAGATTTAATATTAAATTATTGTCTGTTGTATGATAAGTTATTTTATCTAGCTGTGCTGTTGAATCATATGCAGAGAATATCTCTAATGTTCTGAGTTTTATTCTTGCTACTGATTTGTTAATGTCTGTTGTTCCAAATATTGTTTGAGCAAAGAACAGACTTATAAGTAATACTATCCCAATAACTATAATAAACTCAATACTTACTTGTGCTTTTTTGTTCATAATTAATTAACTCTTATTGACATATTATTAGTTTGGGCTTTCGTAATGGCTATAGGCCCCTTATATCCAGGTCCTATCTTTGTCGGACAGGTAAGAGTTCCAGATATATATAATTCTCTATTGAAATCACAAATACCGTTCTCATCACATTGCAAAGGTATTGGCTGTTGTGTTGAAATGTATATTTTGTAATTTATTTTTTTATCTATACAACTAACTGTTGCATTTGTAGGTAGATACAAATAAACCTTTCTTGTTCCATATCCGTCTTGAATAGCGAATTGTTCAATATGTGTTGCTAGATGATCTACACTTTTCTTTGTAGTTATTATTGCATGAGTATCTTTTAGTATGTTTTCTGAAAACTCAATGGTTGGAATTATCATTGCATGAAGAAATAATAGAAATACAGCTAATAAA